>Ga0210407_10001345_pt1 | contig 23454 bp, 25 predicted proteins | sample IncBWC27MmetaG_FD_150860 | JGI IMG/M metagenome (GOLD analysis project Ga0210407, IMG submission 150860) | Forest soil microbial communities from Barre Woods Harvard Forest LTER site, Petersham, Massachusetts, United States - Inc-BW-C-27-M | ecosystem: Environmental > Terrestrial > Soil >... | reverse complement strand
CCCGCCTCATCGGCGGGTCCAGCGCAACGCCTCGGAACCGCCGAGAGCTGGACTGCCTATGTCTACAAAGATAAATCGGGCCAAGTCTGTTATCTCGCCGGGGGGCCGCAGAAGAGCGAGCCGGGGACCGCCAAGCGCAAACCGCCGACCGCCATGGTTACTCACCGGCCGGAGGAAAAGGTGGCCAATGTCGTCAGTTTTGTCGAAGGCTATACGCTGAAGGAAGGCAGCGATGCCTCTCTCGACATCGGCGGCACGAAATTCGATTTGTTCACCAAGGGGGACAGCGCCTGGTCGCGGACCGCCGACCTCGATAAGACGATCGTCGAGGCGATGGTCAAGGGCAAGCAGGCCATCGTTAAGGGCACACCGCAAAAGGGCCAGCCGACGACCGACACCTACGCGCTCGCCGGGTTCGCCCAAGCGTTGACGATGATCGACAAGGCCTGCGGCATCAAACGGTAGGCGCTCGGAGCGATCCTTTATGCAACAAGCTGCCATCGCAACTTCTCCCCCGTTAGCCACGTGCCGCAATCTCGTCGGGCTCGGTCGCGCGTCACTCGCCGCCGAGATGGCGGACTTCGGCGCCGAACCGTTTCGAGCGCGCCAGCTGTGGCATTGGATCTATCATCGCGGCGTCACCGACTTCACGGCGATGACTTCGTTGTCGAAGGGGTTCCGCGAGCGCCTTGCGGCGCATTACGAGCTATGCAGGCCGATCGTGTCTCGAACGCTCGCTTCGGTCGATGGGACGCGCAAGTGGCTGCTGCGCTTTGCCGACGGGCAGGAGGTCGAAACCGTTCACATACCCGAGGAGGAACGCGGGACATTGTGCGTCTCCTCGCAGGTCGGCTGCACGCTTACCTGCTCGTTCTGCCATACGGGGACCCAGCGCCTGGTGCGCAATCTGGGGGCGGCGGAGATCGTGGCGCAGCTGATGGTGGCGCGCGATGCGCTCGGCGAATGGCCATCCCCACAGGCGGATCGCCAGATAACCAACGTCGTGCTGATGGGGATGGGCGAGCCGCTGTTCAATTACGACAATGTCGCCGAGGCGCTGCGGATCGTCATGGACCCGGAGGGTCTGTCGATCTCGCGCCGCAAGATCACGCTCTCGACCGCCGGTGTGGTTCCGATGATCCGCCGCTGCGGCGCCGAGCTCGGCGTCAATCTAGCGGTTTCGCTCCATGCGGTGCGCGACGATATCCGCGATCGTCTAGTCCCGCTCAACCGCAAATACCCGATTAGAGAGCTGCTCGATGCCTGCCGGACCTATCCGGGTGCCAGCAACGCGCGGCGGATCACCTTCGAATACGTGATGCTGAAGGGCGTCAACGACAGTCCCGCCGATGCCCGCGAGCTGGTGCGGCTCGTGGCAGGCATTCCCGCCAAGGTCAATCTGATCCCGTTCAATTCGTGGCCAGCGGCGCCTTACGAATGCTCTTCGGAGGCGGCAATCATGGCGTTCTCCGACATCGTCTTCGCCGCCGGCTACTCGGCGCCGGTGCGAACCCCGCGCGGCCGCGACATCCTCGCCGCCTGCGGCCAGCTCAAATCGGCGAGCGTCAAGCTGCGCCGGAGCGATGCGGTACCACTCCCCGCCGCCTGAGCTCCTGCGCCGGCCCGCTCGCGTGCTGTACCCGCTGCTCGGATTTGGGCTTGTCGCCTATGCGGCGCTGCTCGGCGGCTTGTTCTTCTTTCAACGGCAGCTGCTCTATTTCCCCGATAAGACACGCCCCGGTCTCGCCGGGCTGGAACAACTAGGCGTGCGCGAGGCGGTGCTGTCGACCGAGGACGGGCTGTCGCTACTTTCCTGGTACCTGCCGCCGCACCCCGGGCGGCCGGTGATCGCCTATTTTCACGGCAACGGCGGCCATATCGGCTATCGCATCGAGCGTTTGCTGCGCTTCGCCCGCGAGGGCTATGGCGTGCTGATGCCGGAGTACCGCGGCTACGGCGGCAACCCGGGTACTCCGACCGAAACCGGGTTTTACGCCGACGCCCGGGCGGCACTCGATTTTCTCGAGCGCGAAGGAGTGGCACCGAACCGGCTCGTCGTCTATGGCGAGTCCCTCGGCTCAGCGGTTGCCGTTGAGCTCGCGACGCAGCGCGAGGTCGCCGGTCTGATCCTCGAAGCCCCTCCCACCAGCGTCGCCGAGGTCGCTCAGTGTCATTTCCCCTATGTGCCGGCCGCACGGATGGTGATCGACCGCTTCGACTCGCGATTGCGCATCGGCCGGGTCACGGCGGCGATCCTAGTCCTGCACGGCGAGCGCGACCGCGTCGTCCCGATACGCTTCGGCCGCGCCCTGTTCGAGGCCGCCCCCGAGCCGAAGGAGGGCTGGTTCGTGCCCGAGGCAGGGCACGAGGATCTCGCTCGCTATGGCGGGCTCGACGCGGCCGTCGCCTTCATCGAGCGCCGGCTCGGCGGGTAGGGCTCACTTGCCCTTCTTCTGCCAGACAAAAGTCGTGACGCAAATGTATCCGCCAATTTGCCCTCGGATGGCACCCTGACTGTCGATCTGCCCGTCAAACCGCGAGGCATTTGGCAACCGCATCACCAGCACCCCTTGCGGATTGACGGTCCCTTCCCAGCCCCCGCCACCTTGCGAGCGGACGACGCCGTTGGTGATCGTCACGGGACCAGGAACACCGTTCACCCCGCAATTTCCCGCCGTTCCGCCGCTCCGCACCTTGGATACCTCTCTCGATACCCCCGTATAAGTGCCGTCGAATGCCGTCGTCGTCGGCGCGGGGGCCTGTGCGGCGACTGGCATCGCAAAACCATATGCCGCGATCGTTAGAATTATTTTCGCCCGACCTAACATGCTTCCCTCCCTGGTAACGTGCTGATGATAGTACTTCCTGGGTCGGAGGGCGGAAAGGAACGGGGTGATGTCCGATGCGGTGAAGAAGGTGGTGCTCGCCTATTCGGGCGGGCTCGACACCTCGGTGATCCTGCGCTGGCTGCAGGAAACCTATCGCTGCGAGGTCGTCACCTTTACTGCTGATCTCGGCCAGGGCGAGGAACTGGGACCGGCGCGCCGCAAGGCCGAGCTGCTCGGCGTCAGCGAGATCTTTGTCGACGATCTGCGCGAGGAGTTCGTGCGCGATTTCGTCTTTCCGATGTTTCGCGCCAATGCCCTCTATGAAGGCGCCTACCTGCTCGGCACCTAGATCGCGCGGCCGTTGATCGCCAAGCACCAGATCGAGATCGCCCACCAAGTCGGCGCCGATGCCGTTACCCTTGGCGCGGCAAGGGCAACGACCAGGTCCGCTTCGAGCTCAGCTATGTGCCGAGCCCCTCGAAGCCGAAGGAGGGCTGGTTCGTGCCCGAGGCCGGTCACGAGGATCTCGCCCATTTCGGGGGCCTCGATGCGGCCGTCGTCTTTATGGAGCGGCGACTCAGCGGACAGCCCCGCCACGTCAACGTCATTCTTTCTGCCAGACGAATTTGACGATGCAGTTAGTGCCACCGCCGCCGAGCTGGGCGAGGAGCTCGTAGGGAACTTCGCCGCGATATTCTCCTCTGATAGTGCCTCGGGAATCGATCTGCGCGTCAACCCGGGCGAAGCTCGGGCTGCGCATTACCACGGCTCCTTGCGGGCTGACGGTTCCTTCCCACCACTGCTTGCCGGGGGTCTCGACGGCCCCGTTCGTGATGGTCAGAGCGCGTGGGGCCGAAGCAGCGCCCGAGTGGCAGCGATCCTGATTGCTCCCGCTATCCGTCACCTCTCGGGACACGCCCCTGTACCGGCCGTCGAACGGCATCGGCACGACTGCGGAGACTTTTTGCATTTAGATGCGATGATAACACCAATATCCAGTTCTGCGCTGGCCCACGAACGCGGTGTCATGGATAATTCCGGACACGATATCTATGGTCTGTCCCCTTAATGCCTTAAACGAATGGGATGCCGATACCTCTCCCGTTGCGCTGATGTTACCCCGAAAGAGTGGCCTGCCTCGGTTATTTAATAAGATCTCCTGGATCATCACTTCTCCATCGATTATTATCATTTCCTCCGATATAGTTGGGTCGCAGTTCAAGGCGCGTCCGCCTCCTAACAGCGTGGCGGTACCGACATATTTGCCGTCGAACGTCGTCGTCGGCACAGGAGCCTGGGCTGCTACCGGTGTGGCCAACATGCGAGCCGCAATCGTCAAAAGTATGCTCGCACGACCAAACATGCTTCTCTCCCTCGCGGCGCCCTAAGGATATACCTCGCGCGTCCGAGAGCGGAAGGAAACACGGCGATGTCCGACGCGGTGAAGAAAGTGGTGCTCGCCTATTCGGGCGGGCTCGACACCTCGGTGATCCTGCGCTGGCTGCAGGAGACCTATCGCTGCGAGGTTGTCACCTTCACCGCCGATCTCGGCCAGGGCGAGGAACTCGGTTGCAATTCGCCATATAGCACGACATCGCGGCGTTGATCCTCAAAGCGCCGGTCACCGGCGTTGCCGAGGTCGCCCAGTGCCACTTCCCCTACGTGCCGGCCTCCCGAATGCTCGCCGACCGTTTCGACTCGCTCTTGCGCATAGGGTGAGAGCGCCGATTTTTATCCTCCACTGCGAGCGCGATCGCGTCGTGCCGGTACGTTTCGGCCGTACCCTGTTCGACGCAACACCGGAACCCACCGAGGGTTGGTTTGCGCCGGAGGCTGGGCGCGAGAATCTGGCGCGCTACGGCTCACTCTATGCCTTCGTAGCCTTCATCGAGCGCCGCCTCGGCGGCTCGCGTTCACGAGCCCTTTTTCTTCCAGACAAAATCGGTGATACACCCGGTACCCGCATACTGGGCTCGAATGGTGCCTTGTGCGTCGATCCGGCCGTCTACTCGCACTAATCTCTCCTGGCGCAGGGTCAAAACCCCATCTGGGCTGACGCTGCCCTCCCATGCCGCTGGCCCGGATGATACAATAGCGCCGTTCTTGATTGTCAGCGGAGCCAGAGCTCCGCTCGGCGGACACTTCGCGCGTGGAGCGCTCGGGTTTTTCGATACCTCCCTCGAGATTCCGGCATAGGTGCCGTCGAACGCTGTCGTCGGTGCAAGGGTCTGCGCGGCGAGCGGCGGTGCGGCCGCTGAGAGCACCATCGTCAGGAGCACTTTTGTCCGCCCAAACAAGCCATCCTCCCTGATAAGTTACTGTCCGATTATACGTTGGATCGGAGTGGGACATGCCCGATATGGTGAAGAAGGTGGTGCTCGCCTATTCGGGCGGGCTTGACACCTCGGTGATCCTGCGCTGGCTGCAGGAGACCTATCGCTGCGAGGTCGTCGCCTTCACCGCCGATCTCGGCCAGGGTGAGGAGCTCGGGCCGGCGCGCGAAAAGGCCGAGCTGCTCGGTGTCCGCGAGATCTTTGTCGAGGATCTTCGCGAGGAGTTTGTGCGCGATTTCGTCTTTCCGATGTTTCGCGCCAACGCGCTCTATGAAGGCGCCTACCTTCTCGGCACGTCGATCGCCCGGCCGCTGATCGCCAAGCGCCAGATCGAGATCGCCCGCCACGTCGGCGCCGATGCCGTCGCCCACGGCGCCACCGGCAAGGGCAACGACCAGGTCCGCTTCGAGCTCTGCTATTACGCGCTCGCCCCCGACATCAAGGTCATCGCACCCTGGCGCGAGTGGGATCTGACCTCGCGCACCCGGCTTCTCGACTACGCCGAAAAGCATCAGATCCCGATCGCCAAGGACAAGCGCGGCGAGGCTCCGTTCTCGGTCGACGCCAACCTCTTGCACGTCTCGGCCGAGGGCAAGGTGCTCGAGGATCCGTGGGTCGAGCCCGAGGAATTCGTCTTCAGCCGCACCGTCTCCCCCGAAGCGGCGCCCGATCAGCCGCAATATGTCGAGATTGCCTTCGAGCGGGGTGATCCGGCCGCCGTCGACGGCGAGGTGCTATCGCCGGCAGCGCTGCTGACACAGTTGAACGAGATCGGCGGGAAGCACGGGATCGGCCGGCTGGATCTGGTCGAGAACCGCTTCGTCGGCATGAAGTCGCGCGGCGTCTACGAGACCCCGGGCGGCACGATCCTGCAGGCGGCGCATCGCGGGATCGAGAGCCTGACCCTCGATCGCGGTGCCGCGCATCTGAAGGACGAGCTGATGCCGCGCTACGCGGAGCTGATCTACAACGGCTTCTGGTTCGCCCCCGAGCGCGAGATGCTGCAGGCGCTAATCGACAAGAGCCAGGAGCATGTTGAAGGGGTGGTGCGGCTCAAGCTCTACAAAGGCTCGGCCGCGGTCGTCGGCCGGCGCTCGCCGAAGAGCCTCTACAGCCTCGGCCACGTCACCTTCGAGGAGGATGCGGTCTACAACCAGCGCGACGCCGAGGGCTTCATCAGGCTGAATGCGCTGCGCCTGCGCCTTGCCGGGGTCCACCGCTTACCCTTCAGGCCCGACAAGGGTTAGCTTCCGCTCGCGAACGATAAAATTGCTATATTCTCATTCTAGTTTACTGGATCAAACAAATGATTCAGGGAAGCGGTCATGTTGGTCAGCGGCCTCGGCACATTGCGAATTGTCCGTAAAATTGCCTAATTCACACACTATATTCACGCTGATCGCGGCACCCGGTGGGGCGCTGCCAACGCGAAAATCGCATATGGTCTATGAGGTGATGGATAAACCGCCGGAGATGCTCGAAGCCAACCAGGCCCAACACCCGTCAGGCCCACGGTCTGGCCGCATTTCGAACCGTTACAACCTGAAGATGAGACTTGCTGCAGATTCGCTGCAGGTGCACCGGGACGTAATATATCGGACAACCGTGAGTGGCGGCATCGAGCGGGGGGCCGAAAACCTTGCGGCGCCCGGCCCCCGGATCCGGCCTTTGCCGGCGCGAGGATCGCTCCGCTCGCGATGACGACGCCCACCCCGTCATTGCGAGGAGCGGCTCGCGCGACGAAGCAACCCCGAGGGCAAAAGGACCCAGCGGCCCGAGATTGCTTCCCCGCGGGTCAGGCCCGCGCGTCGCAATGACAATACGACGGCCGCGGTTCGAGCACGGCTGGGAAGGAATGTACTGCTTGCAGATGCATTGCAAAGCGGGAGGGCAGCAGGCGGTCAGCGCAGATGGCGTTGTGCGTCGAGCCAGCCCACCACGATCCGGTTGAAAGTGTTGGGGTGCTCGACATTGGGGAAATGGCGGGCATTGGCGATCTCCTCGTAGCGGCCGCCGGGAACCAGCCCGGCGAGACGGCGGTTTTCGCTCGCCGGCGTTCCCGGATCATCGGCGCCGCACACCACGAGGGTCGGGACGCGGAGCGCCGGGAGCTGGGCCGTGAAGTCGAAATTCATGATCGCTGCCGAGCAGCCGAGATATCCGGCCGGTGTGGTTGCCGCGACGGTATCGCGGATCTCTTTCCACCGACCCGGCTTCCGCGGCTTGAACGCATCGGTGAACCAGCGCTCCACCGTGGCGTCGGCGAGCGGCTCGAGCGAGTTCGCCCGGCGCACGGTGTTCATCCGTTCGTCCCACAGCGCCGCGGCACCGGCCGGGCTCGCCGGCAAGGTGTCGCTCCACAATGCCGAAATCAGCTTGGCGCCGTGCTCGATCGCGAACGCTTGGCCGATCATGCCGCCGATCGACAGGCCGATATAATGCACGCGGGAGAGCATGAGCGCGTCGAGCGCCCCGGCGACGTCGGCGGCGAGTTGCTGCATCGTGTAGTCGCCGGCGACCGGGTCACTGCCGCCATGCCCGCGCATATCGAGGCGCAGGACCCGAAACCCGGCCTGCAGCAGCGGCGGCATCTGCTCGGCCCACATGCCGCTGTCGGAAGCCAGCGAGTGGGTGATGCAGACGACCGGTCCGTCCTCCGGGCCGACGAGATCGTAGTAGAGACGACGTCCGGCAAGCGGCAACAGCATGGCAATCCTCCAGATCTGGACCGAGCTTACTACGGAACCACCACCGGAAGCCCGGTAATGATCGGGTGAGCGAGGTAGAGGACGGCGTAGAGCAAGAGGCCTGCGGCGATCCGAAGCAGGCTGACGTCGCGCCAGCGCAGCCGGGTGCGGCCGGCGAGGAGTGCTGCAAAAGGCAGGTTCGAGGTGACTTCAGCAAGCCGCGGCCAGTTGCTGCCGAGGGCGAGCTGCTTCTTGCGGTCGATCAGCACTGTGCCGCCGAATGCCAAGCCAGCAAGCGCGCCGAAGAACAGCAGCGAGGCCGCATCGCCGTTGGCGATAACATGGCTGATGGCCCACAGCCCGATTGCCCACATCACCGGGTGCCGGGTGACGCGCAGAAGGCCCGGGGCCGGATCGTCAGCTCCGGCGGAGCGCTCCATACCGACGGCTGTCGGATTGCGGGTCGAGTAGCCCGCGACGAGAAGGATCGTCGCAAGCGGCATGACCAATACGGGGACGAGTGCGGTCCATCGCTGCCGCGGCCACAACACGATCGTCGGCGCGCCGGCATAAGCCGACACAAACCAGGCGAAGATCACCAGTGCGGTCACCGAATACACGGCGAGAAAGCCGCGCTCGCCGAGTTGGTCGCGCAACGATCCGCGCAAGCGCGTGCTCGATAGCAGAACATGGGATCCGCAAAAGGCGCCCCCGGCGATGATGAGCGAGAGAAGCCCTTTGTCCATCCGACGGCCGTCTCACGGGCCCGGCAGGCCTGCGATCTCGACGGATAACTTGGCGATTAGCTGGCTCGGATCGCCGGCCACGCGCACGGTCTTGTTCCGGCTCGCCGCGCCGGCCACGATCGAAAGATTGCGTCGCGGCAAACCCCAAGCACGTGCTAGAAGCTGCAACAGCGCCTCGTTGGCGCGCCCGTCTCGGGCTGGCGCCGTGACCGCGGCCTTGAGCATGCGCCCGCCATCGGCTGTGGCTGCTATGCTGAGCAGACAATCGAACTTCGCCCGCGGCGTCACGCGGATCGCCACGCGCAAGCCGTCGGAGGTCGCAGTGAGGGGGTGGTCAGGCAAGGTATTCGAACATCAGATCCCGCAAGAAATACAGCACCAGGATCAAGATCACCGGCGAAATGTCGATCCCGCCAAGGTCCGGAAGGACGGATCGGATCGGCCGCAGAACCGGCTCGGTAATCCGCCAGAGAAAGTCGTTAACCGAAGCGACGACTCGGTTGTAGCGATTGACTACACCGAAGGCGAGGAGCCAACTCAGCACTGCCTGGGCGATCAGCAGCCAGATGTAAATCGTGATTAGCGTGCTGATTAGGTTTAGCAGGGCATAAGGCATCCAATTGACCGCTTTATCGCCGGCGAGCGGGGAACGACCGTAACGTTACCGGCAGGGGTCTGCAAGTCGCGCAGATCGCGAGAAGGTGTCCCTGGAAAAATGTCCCTGGGGAGAACCTGGGCTCGCTTCGAGGCGTGCCTTGACAGGGGAGGGCACGGTCACCATAGTCCGCGCCGCTCGACCCAGACCGGTCGAGACGCGCGATGGGGCCGTAGCTCAGCTGGGAGAGCGTCGCGTTCGCAATGCGAAGGTCAGGGGTTCGATCCCCCTCGGCTCCACCAAATCCGCTTCATCCGCTCAGGCCCCGATCGTCTTTGCGGCCGTGGTTGCCACGATCCGCCGACGCGTATTCTCGCGTTCGAGAGCGGCTCGAATGGCTGCTGCGAGCGCTTCGCGGTGGTAGGGTTTGGCGATCAACGTGAAATCCTCATCCATCACCCGCGATCCCCAGTGGGTGTAGCCCGTCGCCAGTACGACCGGAAGCCCGGGGCGCTGCTTCCGTAACGTCCGGCCCAGCTCGAGACCACTCATCCCGCCTGGCATGACGACATCGGACAACACCAGCTCGATTGTCGGATCCTGCTCGATCAGGGCCAATGCCGCATGGCCGTCTTTCGCCTCGACAGCCTGATAGCCGATGTCCCCTAATACCTCGATCGTCACTCGGGCTACCGCGGCCTCATCCTCGACGACGAGAATGCGTCCGGACAGCGCCAAGGGTGCAGCCGTTACATCAGACGCCGCCGCAGCGCGCTCCTCCACCGCGCGAGGCAGAAAAAGTGTGATCGAGGTGCCCTTGCCCATTGTGCTCACGATCGACGCGGCACCGCCGCTCTGCCTAGCGAAGCCGTAGACCTGAGAGAGGCCCAGCCCCGATCCGAGCCCGATCTCCTTGGTCGTGAAATAGGGCTCAAAAGCCTGCGCCAGCACTTCCGGCGCCATCCCTTCGCCGGTGTCGGAGAGAGTTACTGCGACGAAATTGCCCGCCAAACCCTCGCCCGCTGGATCACTGGCATCAAGTGTAACGTTGCGCGCCTGGACCCGAAACACGCCACCTCTTGGCATGGCGTCACGCGCATTCACCGCGATATTGAGCAGCGCCAGCTCGAATTCGGCGAGATCGACCGACACCGGCCACGTCTGCTCCGGGATCTTCACCGTCACCTCGATGTCGGGGCGAAGCGACGGAGACAGTAGGTCGGAGAGATCCTGGACGCGATGCCGCAAGTCTACTGGCTCGGGCCGGAGCATCTGGCGGCGCGAAAAGGCTAGCAGCTGCCGGGTAAGGCGCTCACCGCGCTCGGCGGCCTGGGTTATGGCCGCGAGGCGCCGGCGCACAGCATCGTCCGGTACGGCATCGTTCAACATCGCGGCATTGCCGCCGATCACCATCAGGAGATTGTTGAAGTCGTGCGCGATACCGCCGGTAAGCTGGCCGATCGCCTCCATTTTTTGGGCTTGGCGCAATGCAGCCTCAGCCTGCTGGCGCTCCCGGATCTCGACCTCGAGGCGCCGGTTGATTCTCGCCAGATCGCGCGTGCGTTCGTCCACCACCGTCTCGATGCGCCGCGTGTATCCCGAACCGAGGAGCAGCAATGCACCCAGGAGGCCGGTGCTGAAGACGCCGATCACAAGAACACCCCAGCTCTGCCAACTTCGGTGCTCGGCCATGTACGACTCGGTCGGGGCAGTCTCCACATCATAACGCCGTCCGCCAAAGGTGAACGTGTCGCTAAAGCGGGCGTCACCGGCGGAAGTAGAAAAGCCGCTGTGAAGAACCTTTTGCGGCTCCAAATCGACGAGCCGGACGCCGATCATCGAAGCTACGGGAGCAACAACTCCGGTCATGAACGTGCCCATCCGAAGGGCAACCGAGACCACACCCACTCCGTTGGGACCCTCTCGCACGGCATAGACGAGCAGAATGCCGACTTGCTCCCCCTGCTCCTGAACCAGACGAATCGGCGGTGTCGCTGTAACGGTCCTGGTATCGAGCGTGGCCTCCACCGCGGCTCGGCGGCCGGCCTCCGAGGCGAGATCGAACCCCACGATGTGCTCATTGCCCTTCAAAGGCTCAACGTAGGTCACCGGCAAGAAGCGCGCCCGCTCTGCGGCGCGCCGCCGTTGCCCCGACGCATCAATCTCGCGAATCTCAAACCCTGGCAGGTCGCCCTGTTGGGCGGCCTCGAAGGCCTCGCGCTGCCAGGATTCGATTTGCGGCGCCCACTTGACTGCCTGGATCGTCGGAAAGCGCTGCAGCAAGCTCTGGACCAGCCGGTGAAAGTCGTCGCGCGAGAGCGGTGCCGGCCCGCTGAAGGACCGCTCCAACTGTTCGAGGAACACTTCCTGTTCCTTGAGCCCGTTGCCGATCTTGTCGACGATTTCCTGGGAGAGGAGGCGGAATTCCAGCAGAGTGTCTTCGTGCTCCCACTTGCTGACGCGGATAAAGATGGCGATAAACAGTGCGAAGAACAAAAGCATCGGCACTGCTACCGGACCGGCGCGACTACGCCACAGCGCACGCGGCTCGCCGGCGGTCACGAGCATCAGCGGCAGCACCAGCAGCACGCCGAGCGTGTCTCCGATCCACCAGGAAATCCAGCTCGTCGCCAGTTCGGGGAGCTCTAGGACGCCAAGTGCCAGCAAGCCACCCAACGACAGGGTCACGCTCGTCAAGCAAAAGGTCGGGGAGAGCAGCAGAAAGTGCGATAGCTCGCGACCGTTGTCGAGGCGTGTCGGATAGCCGACCGCCCGCCGCAGGACTGAGCCGCCGACCGCGGCTTGCAGCGCTGATGCTGCGGCAATCACGATCGCTGCAGCGACGCTGATTGCGTCGAAGCGATCGCCCGCCGAGTAGCCGATCCAAACATTTAGCAAGAAAGAGCCGAGAAAGGTCCAAGGTAGGGTCGCCGAACCGCCGATCAGCATCGCTGCCACCGCGATGCCCGCAGGCGGAAAGATCGGCGAAGCGTAGCCCGGCGGAACGGCGAGGATCAGCGCGAGCTTGCCGGTGGCGACATAGGCCAGCGTCAGCGACAGGTGAGCGAGCACAGGCTTCCTTGCTGCGCTTGGCGGGGTGCAGCCTCGCGTCCGTAGCATCTGGCGACAGGCCGGCGAATGTCGGCGGTTGAGATGCGCCGCGCCAGGGCCGGCCCTGGGACTTAGCTGAGGGCCACGGCGACACCGCGTTGCACACCCGGGCGGGCCATCAACCCTTCGTACCAGCGCTTCACGTTGGGGAAATCGGCCAAATCCACCTGGTGGCGCTCATGGCGCCAGGCCCAGCCGAGGATCGCGAAATCGGCGATTGAGATCTCGCCGGCTGCGAATTCGACCTCGCCGAGCCGGCGATCGAGGACACCGTACAGCCGACGCGTCTCCTTCGAATAGCGCTCGAGACCATAACGGCGGTCCTGCTCGTTGGCCACCTGCAGAAAATGGTGCACTTGACCGGGCATCGGCCCGAAGCCGCCCATCTGCCACATCAGCCATTCCAGAACGGGCACTTGCCGGCGCAGATCAGTCGGCCAAAACTTTCCGGTCTTCTCGCCGAGATAAATCAGAATCGCACCAGATTCGAAAATGCTGATGGCGGCGCCCTCCGGGCCCTCGGGGTCGACGATCGCGGGAATCTTGCTGTTCGGACTTATCTTCACGAAGGCGGGGGCGAATTGCTCGCCCTTGCCGATGTTCACCGGCTTCACCGTGTAAGGCAAACCCATCTCCTCCAACGCGACGCTGATCTTGCGGCCGTTCGGGGTGTTCCAGGTATGAAGTTCGATGGTCATCGCTGATCCGCCTTCTAGCTGACCGGTTCGTGGTCGATCGGGTCAGGCAGGATTGCTGCGATTACCCTCGGCTTCAAGAGGCGATCGCTGATACCCGCTGTTCAGGGTCGGACACACTCGAAATAGGCGACGTTCTCGTCGATTTCGCGAAACTGCGGCACGCGTTCGAATGGTGCGCAATGCCGCTTTGCCGCCGCAGTTACGCGCTCCATGTCGCCGGTGTAGGTGACCCTCGCGAAGCTTGCATCGCCGTCGAGCACGAAAGGCTTTGGTGTGCACGCGGGCTGCGCGCCAATCAGCAAGACGGCGAGGAGCAGCAGCCGGATCACGGCGAATAAAATCGGCCAGCTCTGATCGCGCGGCCCCGCCTTCATATTATCCCCTCGACGCAAGCTAAGGGACGGCGGGCGCAGTCTGCTAGCCGGCGGCGCGACTGTCGATCACCTTGGATCGCCCCGGCGCGTTAGGCTAAACAAGCGGCTTCATTCGGCGCGACCAAAAGGACTGTAGGCAGTGTCGATCCAGGAATGGAGCAGCTGGGCGGGTCCCGACAACTCACCGTGTCCGCCGCCGGCCGCGACTGACAGGTCCACCGTCTGATCAATTGCAAAACTGATCGCGGCGATCGCGGCAAATACGATCGACATCGCCCATGCCGAAAACGTTGCACGCCGCGTGGCTGCTTGCGGTCTCCATCGAAGCTGCGAGCTCGCGCTCATGACGATCTCTCCGCGCCTGCGGCTTCACCCCGCAAGCGACGGGGCGCCGGCGGCGCTCGCTCTCTGCTCGATTAACCGTACGGGTGCCAAAGTGAAAACGTTCCCATTCTACCGATACAGGATGGCAGCCATTCCCCACTCGTATGGCTGCTTATCGGCTCAGAGTGCCGTCAGCCCTGCCTTGGCGGCGAAGTCGCGCCCTCGCTCGATGTAGTCGCGATATTGTCCATAGCTGGGGGCAGCGGGCGACAGCAGGACCACCCCGCCTGGCGGCGTAACCCGCATCGCATGTAAGACGGCATCCTCCATGGAATTCGCCCGATATATCGCGCTGCCCGAACCCCCCACGCGGTTCAGCGCCGCTCGCGTTTGGGCATAAATTCGGGACCCGGTATCGCCAATGCAGATGACGACCTTGGCCGCGCCACTCGTAAGCGCCTCGACAAGCTTGCCGTAGTCGATACCGCGATCGTAACCGCCCACGATCACCGTGACATCGCGATCGGCATAAACCGCCAAGGCCGCGATCGTCGATTCGGGTATCGTCGAAATGCTGTCGTCGACGAAAAGGATGTTTCGGCTTTCGCCGAGCTCTTGCTGCCGGTGCGGCAGTCCGCAGAAGTCGCGGGCTGCGTCGAGTGCCGCGGCGAGGTCGAGATGGAGTATTTTCGCAGCCGTAAGCGCCGCGCACAGGTTAGATCTGTTGTGTGCTCTGACGAGATAAGGATTGCGCACACTTCCAATCCAATCCCGACCATCAAATATTTCGGCGCCCTGGGAGTGAATACCGCTCTCCTTGTTGAACAGGTACTTTGAACCGGGCGAGTCGGCGATCACCGGGTCGGCCGCGTCGGCGGCAGCGCAGTTGACGATGCGACATCTGCTGTGGATCAACAAGTTGACTTTGTCTCGAATATAGCGCTCTACGGTCAGGTGCCAGTCAGCGTGCTCCGGGTAGAGCGACGTCAGCACCGCAAGGTCGCAGACGCCATCGAAATCCGCAGCTTGATAACTTGAGACCTCGATTACCGCATAGTCAGCGTCGCCAATCTCGGTCACGGGAACCCCGATATTCCCCGCGAGGGCTACCCTGCGGCCGAGCCGCGTCAGAATATGTGCGATCAACGATGCGGTCGTGCTCTTCCCCTTTGTCCCGGTCACCGCAATTGTCGTGAGATCGGGCTCTTCGGCGAACCATAAGTTCAGCAGTGAGGTTATTTGCACTCCATTCTTCCGGGTGGATTGAATGTCGCCGCGATAGAGACTGACGCCGGGCGATTTGACGACCACGTCGACCTCAGTGAGCACATTGGCGATTCCCTCCGCGCCAAAGACAAAGGTGACATTGCTGCCATATTCCTCCGGGACGGGCACTTCGGCTGTGTCATCCAGCAGCACCAGCGGCAACCTCGGATGATGCTTTCGCAGAAACCCGATTGCCGCGCGCCCTTCGCGGCCCAGCCCCCAGATTGCGACGCGTCGCGAGCCGAGGTCAGCCACACGCATCAAGCATGGCCATGTAGGAATCCGGAACCCGGTGAGGATGCTTAAGTTCGAACAGCGCGAAGTATTCGGCCGGATCTCGCTGTTGCAGCGCGGTGAAGCCAGCCTGCAATTGGCGCACTACGGCATCCTCCCGCCAATCGGGATGGCGAGCTAGGTGTGACATCACCGCGGCGCTCTCGGCGATTTCGCCGACGCATTCGAACGGCTTGTATTCTTGCAAGCCGCACAATTGGGCAAACCCGTCTCGTTGGGTCTCGTCGTCCAGAAGATTGTTGCCGAAGATGCCGATCAGCTCCGCTTTTGCGATGAACGGGGAGAGTGCCAGAAACACGAACCGGCATTTCGGGCAATTGCAGCACCATCCCTTGCCGCGCGCCGTCAATAATTGGCGGAAGGCCGTGTTGCAGCTGTGAAAAATGCGGAAATATTCGCGCGATTTGGCGAACCGCCGGGCAATCTCGAGCTCCGACAGCGGCCGCAGTAGCGAAAAGTAGGCAATGCTGGGCGATATCTGACTTCGTACATATTCGGAGAAATCCTCCTCGAACTCCAGGGATTTGCTGAATTGATGGTTTATCTCGGTGTTGCCGATCCACAGGTTTGGCGCGCTGGCGGAGTGCTCGTTCGACATGACGATCACATCGCAACCGGCCATAACCCCGCCCGCCAAGGCGATAGCGCTCAAGATCCCGGTAATTGGAACATGGCCATTGAGGGCGCCGGAAGCGTTGAGTTTGAAGAGACCGCTGTCCAGCCGGCGGCGAACCCCGATGAACGGCAGCCCGGCCGTAGCGATGCAGGCACGGATCGGTTCGGCGTCACCCAGTGAGAACAAGATCAGCGGTTCGCCGCTCCGCTTGAGACATTCGAGCGTGACGATCGAATCTTTCCCTCCGCCCACCGGCACGCAACTGCGCCGCGGCATGTCGAGGGCAATCGGCGCCGCCGGCGGGGTATCGGACCACCGGATTTCAAGATGGCCTTGCAGCGCGATCTGGTTCCTAAAGGCGAACTCGGCCAGGCCTTTCTCATAGAACTTTTGCAATAATTTGGCGGTGGTGCAATCGACCGGAAAGGACTCGCAAATCAGCGTCTGTGGAACAAAAGCTTTATAGTAGCTGACACCGCTCATTAGAAATATCAGGCGGAAGATGCGATCGAGAACCTCGCTCGCTTCCGGCGAAAGTTGCCGCGGTACAAAATCGAAAATCAGCTGTTCTTCGAAGCGCGGGCCGCCAGCGAACCGATATCGCAACGACAAGGTCGAGACCGTGGGGTCATAGTGATAATTCTCGAAAATGAACTTCTTATATAGCATGCCCTCGCTCGACCATGGTTCGGACCATTTGCAGCATACGGTGGTGTGTGGCGATGTCGAGATTGTCGACGGTCAGCGTTTGCAGGCGCGATACCCCGTCGACCGCGGGGCCGTGCTCGACGGTCGCCTCGAGCACAGCGCGGTCGACCGTCTCATCGAGGCAGGCGAGTAATGTCCCACGCCAATCCTCGCGAAGTGCTGCGAGTGCTCCGATGAGCGCGTAGGCCCCCCAATTGGAGACGCCGGCCACGATCAAATGCTGCGCCGCGGTGACGCACGCGATCGTCTCGCCGTGCGCGACGTGTTCCGCGATCAGTGAGTGAGAGATGGCACCCATCCCGATCTCGTTTCCGCCATCGCCGATCGCGATCGTGTCCCACGGGCCGGCCGTGAACAGGTCATCGAGCGGCGCGGTGTATGAACCGATGTCCTGACCACGCATATTGCGCGGCGGCCCGTCAGCGCTGCGCCCGCAGCGCTCGATGGCAATCGCGTGCGTGATACCCACCCTGCGCCAGGTCTCGATGAGGGGGGCAAGCGGAGCGCCGATGGCGACGACATCGATCGGCACCGCCGGAACCCCGGCGCCCGCGAGCGAGGCTGCGCAGGCGCTGCGGCACGGCTCGTCCGTCGCAACTCGGCACGGGATACCGACCGCCTCGAACCCCTTCGCGAGCAAGGCGGCACCCACCGGCCCGTCAGTTTCCGCCGCCGGGGGGGAGCCCTGCGGAACATAGAAACCGGTGATCAGCCCCACCCGGGCGGGCCCGCTCCTCGCCAATGCAAAGGCAGCGCCCCACAGTGCACCCCGAGCGGCATCGAAAAGCCCGGTGATGTTGCGCCCGACATCGACATGGATCAGGCGCTCGATGCGGTCGACCAGCGCATGGGGGTCGTCCCGGCGTGCCATCGGTGGCAGAGCCTATAGGCTAGCCAGCTTGGTATTGCGCAGATCGGTAATCAGCATGGATCCCGGCGCGTGGGTGATGCAGAAATCCGGTCGAACCTTGGCGATCACCGCTTGCGGCGTGACGCCGCATGCCCAGAAGACCGGCAGCTCGCCGCTCTTCACCGGAACCGCATCGCCGTAATCGGGCTTGGCCAGATCCCTGATGCCTATCTCCTCCGGCAGACCGATGTGCACGGGAGCGCCGTGCACCGAGGGGAAGCGTGAAGTAATCTGGATCGCGCGGATCGCGTCATTCGGTCTGAGCGGCCGCATCGAGACGACAAGCGGACCGGCGAAGGGACCCGCCGGCGTGCAAGGGACATTGGTTCGATACATTGGGACATTTGAGCCGCGGGTCATGTGGCGCAATTCGATCCCGTCTTCGAGGAGCGCGTGCTCGAACGAAAACGAGCAGCCGAGGGCAAAGCTCACCAGATCGTCGCGCCAGACATGGAAGAGGTCAGTTGGCTCTTCGACTAGCTCGCCGCGACGCCACACCCGGTAGCGCGGCAGATCGCTGCGGATATCGAGATCCTGACCCAGATTCGGCATGCGCGGGTCGCCGGCCTCGGCGATGGCGAGCACCGGACACGGCTTCGGGTTGGCCTGCGCGAAACGGAGGAAATCGTGGGCCAGCACCTTTGGCAGAATGACCAGATTGGCCTGGACATTACCCGGAGCCAGCCCCGCCGTATTACCCGAGAAGTCGCCGGCACGAATGCGCAATCGCTCGCGCGTGCCGGCCGCAACACCCCGCTCAGCCGCTTCGTTCATCCCACCACCCGATCGTCGGTCACCCGGCTATCTTACCACACTGACTTACCACACTGATGCGCGAAACAGCATTCATCCCCAACCAGGAGATGCCTCTTGAGCGTGCTCTATCTCGCCGCCGCGATTGTCTTGGAAATCTGCGGGACGACATCACTAAAGCTCGCCGCGGGGTTTACCCGGATCGGTCCTACCGGGGCCGTCGTCGTCTGCTACGCCGCAAGCTTTGCGCTGTTGTCGCTCGCCCTACGCGGGATCGATCTGTCGATTGCCTACGCCGTGTGGTCGGGCGTCGGCACCGCGCTCGGTGTCCTCTGGTTCGGCGAATCCGCAGGCGCCGGGAAGCTGTTATCATTGGCGCTGATCGTCGTGGGCGTCGCGGGGCTGCACCTCTCCGGGCGCGCCTCGTGACCGTTCAGCCGGCGAGCACCGCTGCGCACCCGAGAAACGCTGGCAACGGGTGGGTGACGACATATGTCGGGATCGCAGCGAGATACGGGCTGAACCGGCCCTTGGCCTCGAAACGTGCGCGAAACGGCGACTCTGCGACCCTCTGGCCGAGCCGCGGCACGATCCCGCCGCCGATGTATATCCCGCCTCGTGCTCCGAGGGTCAGGGCCAGATTCCCGGCCATCGTCCCCAACATCGCGCAGAACATGGTTGTGCTCTCGAAGCAAAGGGGATCGGAGGCGCCGGTTTCGGCATCGGTGATCTGCGCTGCCGTATAGCCTCGAGACGGCACCCCGTCGAGCGCCGCCAGAGTGTTGTAGAGATTGACGAGCCCGGGGCCGGAAAGGACGCGTTCGGCCGATACATGGTCGAAATGCCGGCGCATGCGATCGAGCACGGCGCTCTCCCGATCTGTGGCCGGTGCCATCGTCGCGTGCCCGCCCTCGCCTGCGAGCGGGATCCACCTTGCGTCCGCCGGGATCAACCCCGAGACGCCGAGCCCCGATCCCGGCCCGAGCACGCCGAGCGCGGCCCCAGCCGCGGGAGCGCCGCCGCCGACCTGCGGCCGATGCTCGGGGGCAAGGTGCGGCAAGGCCAGCGCCAGCGCGGTGAAATCGTTGATCACCTCGAGGCGGTCGAAGCCGAGCTGCGACTTTAGCTCCGAGATCGAAAAGCTCCAGGGATGGTTGGTCATCGCCACGCGGTCGCCGGTGATCGCCGAGGCGATCGCGATCGCCCCCTGCCGCGGCATCGGCAAGGCGCCGCGCTCGCCGAGGTAAGCGGTGATCGCGTCGGCGATAGTGGCATGATCGGCGATGGCGTGGGTGCGGGTGTGCAACAGTTCCCGCGCCGGGGAAACCAGGCCGAATCGCGCATTGGTGGCGCCGACGTCGCCGACGAGCCAAGTCGCGCCGGCGGCCACGCTCGACATCATCGCCGGGGATCTCCCGCCGCGCCGCCAGGGACGCTCCTCTGACGCCGCCATGCGATGCTCTTGCGCGCCGGCGGCAGCATCACCTTGATCGTTGTGCGTCGCACATCACTGGGCTGTCGGGTGTGCTCTAAGCGTCTGATCTCGCCGCGAATCGTCAGCATTGCCAACGCGTTTCTAAAAAGCATCTTGACATCCTGGCGAAATCCCTTAGATTGTGCAGTGCGGTAACGATCACCGGTTGTGGTCCTGCCGTACGTCTTCTAGGCGTTTCCTCCCTAAACTTGGGCCGCGCTGATGTGCGGCCCAATTTTTTTTGCCGACGGTCCATTGGGCGATGAGGGAGCGAATTCGCGGTCATCATCGAGGCGCGCGGTGGGGTCGAGATCGGGCGAAGCGGCGACCTCGTGATAGATCGGTGCGAAGTCGGGACGAGTAGCCTCGAACAGCTCCTGGAAGTCATGGATGACGAAATAGAGTTGCTGGAAATCGTCGATCCGATAGCGCGTCCGCATTATCCGCCGCAGATCAAACCGCAGCCTGCGCGGCCGTGGGTCATCGAGGCAGTAGACCGATTCGCCGGCCGAGGACAGTATCCCGGACCCGTAAATGCGCAGACCCTCCTCCGTCGCGATCAGCCCGAACTCGACGGTGTACCAGTAGAGCCGGGCCAGGCGCTGCAGATGCCCGAGCCCGAGCGCCTTCAGCCCGCCTTCGCCATAGGCTTGCAGGTAGTCGGCGAAGACCGGGTTCATCAGCAGCGGCACATGGCCGCAGATGTCGTGGAACACGTCCGGTTCCTGGATGTAGTCGAGCTGGTCGCGGCGGCGGATGAAGCAGGTCGACGGGAAGCGGCGGCGAGCGAGATGAGCGAAGAAAACGTCGTCCGGGACAAGCCCGGGCACCGCCACGATTCGCCACCCGGTGGAGCAGTCGAGAATATCGCTGAGCCCTCGGAAATCCGGAATCCCGTCCGCCGCCACCCCGAGTTCGCGGAGCCCGTCGAGATATTCGCGGGAGGCGCGCCCGACCAGCAGTCGTTGCTGCTGCTCAAACAGCAATCGCCAGATCGCGTGTTCCTCTTCGCTATAGGCTCGCCAGTTCTGCTCGATGGCAAACTCCGGCCGGACCGTCGTCATCGCCCTTTCCTAAGCTGCATCCATCAGGTGTGGATGCCGGAGTAGTGCGTCAATCGGCCGCCTTTGGGTCATGTCGGCGTAGCCATCGGCCTTGCCAAGCAATCCTCCACTGTGCGGCCTAATCGCGTGACAAGCTCGGTCAGCTCCTGCGCCAGCCGCGCGAAATAAGGTTTCCGGCGGTAGTTCTGCTCATTCATGTAGAGCGACCGATTGATCTCGATCTGCAGCGCGTGACGGTGCAGGTCCGGACGCCCGTAGTGGTCGGTGGTGAACCCTCCGGCATAGGGCGCGTTGATCGCGACGGTGAACCCGCGTTCCGCGAGGAAGCGGCGGGCGGCCTCGAGGATTTCCGGGGCGCAGGCGCCGCCGTGGCAGTCGCCCAGGACGATGTCGGCCCAGCTTCGTCCACAGCCGGAGCCCACTCCCGAGGGCATCGAATGGCAATCGACCAAGAGATAGCCGCCGAACAGGGCTTCGGTTTCCTCGACGAGCCGATTTAGCACCTGATGATACGGCCGATAGTGGCGTTCAATTCGGTACCACACCTCCGCAAAGCTGAGCTTTTTTGTGTAAATTTCCTCGCCGCTGGCGACGAGCCGGGCAATCGTGCCGAGGCCCATGCGGACTCTCGGCGAACCGGCATTAACGAAGCCCGGCAGTGTGTCGCTGAACATGCTCGGATCGAGTTCGTAAGCTTCGCGATTGACATCGACATAGGCCCGCGGAAAGCGGGCCGCGAGAAGCGGCGCCCCGAGGCGCGGTGCCGCAGCAAAAAGTTCGTCGACGAAGCTGTCCTCCGACCGCCGCAGGGCCAACGGGTCGAGCCGCGACGCCGCGAGGAAATCGGCCGGATATTCAGCACCGCTGTGCGGCGATGCGAGAACCAACGGCAAGCTCTGCGCCACCGGCCGCTGAAGGTCGAGGATGCCGATTCCGGATGAGGGATGAGGGAACTCACCGTCCATGGCGAAACTTTAGTGCGCCGTCGCGACGCTGTCATCAGCCGGGCTGTCGCCGCGGCAGGCGGAGAATTCAGCCACACACGAGCCCGTCGCTGAGATAGATTATCCCGGCTAGCGTATAGCGGCGGAGGGCAGAATGTTCGAAGGCTTTACTCGGACGGAGATCACCACGAGCGGCGCCCGCATCCACCTGCGGCACGGCGGCGACGGCCCGCCGCTGCTGCTGCTGCACGGCAACCCGTTGACGCATGTCTCGTGGCACAAGATCGCCAACCGTCTGGCCGAACGGTTTCACGTCGTCGCCGCCGATTTGCGCGGTTATGGCGACAGCGTCGGCCCCGACGATGGCGGTGAAAACAACATCAACTATTCGTTCAGGGCGATGGCACAGGACCAGGTCGAGGTTATGGAGACGCTCGGCTATCGCGAATTCTTTGTCGCCGGGCATGACCGAGGCGCCCGCACCACCGCCCGCATGTGCCTCGACCATCCCGACCGGGTGAAGAGCGCTGCGCTGATCGACATTCTGCCCAACCACCACATCTGGACCCACACCTCAAAGGAATGGGCGTTGCGCTCGTGGCATTGGGCGCTGATGGCTCAGCCCTACGACTTTCCCGAGCGGATGATGGCTTCGGTTCCGGCACAGTGGTACATGGAAAAGAAATTGTCGAAGCCTGGCATCGGGCTCGGCTTCTTCGATCCCGCGGCATTTGCCGAGTATGTCCGCTGCTTTAACTGGAAGACCATCAAAGGCTCCTGCGCTGACTATCGTGCCTGCCCAACTTGCGACTTCGAAATGGACAAGGCCGACTTCGAGGCCGGGCGCAAGATCACTGTTCCGTTATTGGTGATTTGGGGGGCGCGCAGCCACACCGAAGGTGTCCACGGTGACGTGCTTGCGGTGTGGCAACGCGGTTACGCGACCAATGCCCAGGGCGGTGCGCTGCCCTGCGGCCACTACGTGCCGGAGGAAGCCCCGGAGGACACGCTGCGATGGCTGTTACAGCACTTCGCGTGATGGGTGCGGCAGCTTTCTAAACGACGAGCGCGCTGCTCGCTTTGGGAAGGCACTATGAAGCGATATCCGGCATGGCTTTCTGCACTGTTCTTGTTGGGAGCCTGCTCTTCGGGATCGAGCCAATCGGCCACGTTGATACTGAACAACCCCACCTGGGATCGGGTCAACGTCGAGGCGGTGATCACCAACAGCGCCGATTGCGGCAATCGCGGCAACGGCTACGTCGCGACCAAAACATTCACTATGACCAAGGGCCACCCTGTGCATGTCGAGGCGCCCAATGGAGAAAGCATCTGCTGGCACAAGGACCGCAACCCGAACAACCCCGTTCCCGGCGATTGGTCGGGCTGGAGCCGGATCCCCCTCGCCCCCGGGCAAACCGCGGAAACCGATCTTTAACGCCTCGCCGCGGCCTGTCGGCTCCCCTCACCCTCCCGCCCCTCTCGGCGCACGCGTGCGTGCGCCTGTCGGGTGGCGCATCGTGGATGCGCCAGGGGTCCCCCCTCTCCCCGCTCGCGGGGGGCTGGGGTGGGGGGCCGGTCACTCCTCGGCGTCGCATCCGAAGCCTCTCTCTTCGCATCGCATCGGGGATCCGGCTAAGATCGGTCAGGAAAATGGCGCGGGAGTTTGTCGATGTCGCAGCATCACACATTGCGGGCTAGTCCGGAGACCTGTCACTGGGGGTTCTTC
>Ga0210407_10001342_pt1 | contig 23470 bp, 23 predicted proteins | sample IncBWC27MmetaG_FD_150860 | JGI IMG/M metagenome (GOLD analysis project Ga0210407, IMG submission 150860) | Forest soil microbial communities from Barre Woods Harvard Forest LTER site, Petersham, Massachusetts, United States - Inc-BW-C-27-M | ecosystem: Environmental > Terrestrial > Soil >... | reverse complement strand
TGCTGTACGTGATCTTGGTGCTGCGCGGCGAAATTCCCGACGAGATGTCCCGAACGTCCGGCTTCCTGTTGCAGAATCTGGGTGTGCTGTTCGTGCCCGCCGGTGTCGGGGTCATTGCCTACTTGCCGATGATTGCCACCCAATGGTGGAGCATCCTGCTCGTCCTGCTGGTCTCGGTCACAGCCACGATCGCCATCACGGGGTTGGTGGTGACGTGGCTATCGCCGCTCGGCACCGCGGCCGTCGAGGCGTCCGCCCGTCCATGAGCGCCAACAGCCTCGCCGGTGGGCTGGAGTTCCTTGCTGCCACGCCACTGCTCTGGCTGAGCTTGACGCTCGGCGCCTACCTCGCCGCCGTGGCGGTGAACGAGCGATGCAACAAGATGCCGCTTCTCAACCCCACCTTGCTGGCGATCGCCCTTGTGGTGGCGATCCTCGCCGCCACCGGCACATCGTACAAACGGTATTTCGACGGCGCGCAGTTCGTGCATTTCCTACTCGGGCCGGCGATCGTCGCAATGGCCGTGCCGCTCTATCGCCATACCGAAATCATCCGCAAATCCGCCGGCGCCCTGCTGGGGGCGCTCGGGATCGGCAGCGTGACCGCCATCCTCTCCAGCGTGTTGGTCGCGCGCGGCCTCGGCGGCGGCCGCGAGCTGTGGCTGTCGATGGCGCCCAAATCAGCGACCGCGGCGATCTCAATGGCGATCTCCGGGCGAATCGGCGGCATCCCTGCGCTGACCGCGGTCCTGACGATCTCGACCGGCATCACGGGCGCCTGCCTCGCGGGCTACGTGCTGAGGTGCGTCGGCGTCAAGGAATGGCACGCTCGCGGTTTCGCGATGGGCCTGGCGAGCCATGGCATCGCCACCGCTCGTGCCTTTCAGGAGAACGAGGTGGCCGGAACCTTCGCCGGCCTCGCGATGGCGCTGAACGGCATCGCGACGTCGGCGCTTGTGCCCTTGATCCTTGAGCTGCTCGACCGAGGTCTCCCAGCGAAATGACAGTCGGCAGACCCGTCAACGTCGGCGTCGACCCGTATATTTCCGATATAATCACGCGTTCGGACGCGCGGGAATCAAGGACAACCTGTCGTGGTTTCTGCGCGAAGCCGAAGGCGAGGAGATCATCATCACCCGCAACGGGAAACCGGTCGGGGTGCTGATCGGCCTGGCGTCGGACGATGATTGGCTCGATTATCAACTCGAATACGACCCGCGCTTCGTGCGCCGCATCGAACAGGCCCGAACGAGCTTGCGCGAGGGCGGCGGCATCAAGATCGAGGATGTGGAGTAAGGAAACTTACTGCATTAGGCCGCGCGACGGCAGCGGCGGAATGCGCTGGGCTGTTCCGCCCGGTGCGTGCTACGATCGCCAGGCTGCGCGCGAGGCGGGAGGGTTCACATGATCAAGCTGGCAGGCATCGGCCATGTCCTATTGCGAGTGGCCGACGAGGAGGCGTCAAAGCGGTTCTACCGCGACGCGCTTGGCTTTCGTGTCGCCGAGCAAGACCCTGAGCATGGCGGCGTGTTTATGACGCTGGGCGACGGGTTCCACACGCTCGACATCGTCCAGCACCCCGCGCCCACCGACGCGGTCCGACCGGAGCGCGGCCGCCTCGGGCTTGTGCACATCGCCTTCAAGGTCGACAGCTACGCCGCGTTGCGCGATGCCTACGCCCACCTCTTGGCAAGCAGCGTCGAGATCGAGCGCGCCCTCGATCATGTCTGCCAGCGCAGCATTTATTTCACCGATCCGGACGGCAACGGTCTCGAAATCTATTACGAGATGCCGGACGCGCTGACCTTGTTCCCGAACGGCCGCGGCGACGAGGACGAACGCCTGCCGCTCTCCGGCTCCGCCGAGCCGACGCCCGCCTGGCTCCTCGAAGACTGGCCCGGCCCGGCTGCTTTCGCGAAGGTGGAACGCCTGCGCCGACAGGCACCAGCCGCGGCGGAGTGACTGTGTAGGGCGGAAGAGCGAAAAGCGATTCCGCCGAAGTTCGCCTTTTCTCTGGCGGAATGCGCTGTGCTGTTCCGCCCTGCCGGCTGGCAGCCGTCATCCGCACCAGCTTCTCCGGGCGCCGTCCCAGCGCCGCGCCAGTCCTTCGCTGACGAGGATCGCGCCCAAGGAATGCCCGCCGCGCTCGATCATGCGCAGCTTGCGTCCGTAACCATCCATATCGCGCCCACCGGTAGCGACGACCTCGAAGGGCCCGGCATTGATTAGCTCGAGGAACCGATCCGTCGCGCGCTGTCCGAGCGCCAATTCGGAGGAGCACTTGGACTCATAGGTTTCCGGTGCGTCGACGTCGGCCAGCCTGATCTTCATCCCGTGATAGCGGATCGTGTCGCCATCGATGACGCAGTTGTCGTGGTATTCGTGCCTGCACAGCGTGAACGCATCCCGGCCGGAAAAGCTGGATACGCTCGCTGCGGGGTAATGCAGGTTGCTCCCTCCCAGGGGCGGGTTGCTGAGCAGCCCGTCCTTCACATAAAGGCCGCCGGCGATGGCGAGAAGCACCACCAGCCGCACGGTCGAGGCGCGCGGCAGCCATCGCCGACGCCGAGCGTGGCGCCAGTCGCGCCGCGGCGGCTGGAATTGGAGCACATGCGCCATCGCCCTTGCTCCCTTGCTGCGTCGAGGCAGCATGCGGGAGCAGGAAATAACGATTGGTTAAGCGGGATTACCGGTGACGGGAAGAAGAAGTAGGATGGGTTGAGCGCAGCGAAACCCATCGGATCAGCCGGCTCGGTACACGATGGCACATTATCGGCGCAACTTCTTAGCTGGCGGCAGTTATTTCTTTACGGTCAATCTGGCCAACCGCTGGCGCAAGTTGTTGACCGACCATGTCGACGTACGATGAGACGACAAGGGCCGCTCCTTTTCGACACTTGCACTATCGCATGCAATATCGCAATGAAAACGGATGAGGCTCGTGCTCGACACGGCGGCGATCGTCGCCGCCATTCGGAGCGACGCCGGGGCCTCGCGGCGCTTGCTCCAGGCGGCACTTCAGGGAGAGAGCGTGACGCTGCTAGTCTCGGTGCCGCTGCTGATCGAGTACGAGGCGGTCATGACGCGGCCCGAGCATCTGAGGGCCGCCGGGCTGACGGCCGCGGAGGTCAACACGTTGCTGGATGCGGTCGCGGCCGTAGCGGAACCGGTCAGGTTGGCGTTCCTTTGGCGGTCGTTGCTGCCGGATATCGATGACGACATGGTGTTGGAGACGGCTGTGAATGGCCGGGCCGATGGGATCGTGACGTTCAACCGGCGCGATTTTGCGCCGGCGGAGAGGCTGTTTGGGATCGCCGCTCTGTCGCCCGCCGAGGCGTTGAGGCGATTGGAGAAAGGAAAATGAGGAAGAGCAATTTCGCACTGCGGCTACAGCCGTCCCTGCTGGAAGAGGCTCGCAAAGTAGCCGAGGCCGAGGGGGTCGCGCTCAATCAGCTGATCAATGTTGCGCTGGCGGAGAAGCTGTCGGCCTTGCGCACGGCGAGCTATTTCGCCGAACGCGCGGCGCGCGCCGATATCCCCGAGGCGCTCCGCATCCTCGACCGGGCAGGTGTCGGACAGCCGCCCGTCAAAGGCGACGAACTACCTGACGCGGCAGCGAAGCGACGCACACCTCGGCGACGCCCGGGTGTCCCATGAGCGGAGCGGCAGAGTGGTAGGATGGGTTGAGCGCAGCGAAACCCATCGGATCGACCCGCCCGGACAGGATGGCAAAATATCGGCGGAATTTCCTGCCGGGAGGCAGTTATTTCTTCACGGTCAATCTCGCCGATCGCCGGCGCGCGCTGCTGACCGACCACGCTGTCTTGTTGCGGGCCGCGTTTCGCCAGGTGCGCGCACGGCATCCCTTCGCGATCGAAGCCGCCGTGATCCTGCCGGATCACCTTCACGCGATCTGGACCCTGCCCGATGGCGATGCGGATTTCGCCACCCGCTGGCGCCTGATCAAAAGCGGCTTTTCGCATGCTTTGCCCGGAGGCGAACGGAACTCGGCCAGCCAGGCCGCCAAAGACGAGCGCGGGATTTGGCAGCGGAGGTATTGGGAGCACACGCTGCGCGACGGGGACGATTTTGCCGGGCACCTCGATTACATCCACTTCAATCCGGTGAAGCACGGCCACGCAGCCCATGTGCGGCACTGGCCATTTTCCTCGTTTCGCCGCTGGGTGCGCCTAGGTGCCTATCCGGTGGATTGGGCCGGCGATCCCGACGATGGAGCGCGCCCATTCGGCGAAAGGTGATGGGTTTTGCTGCACTCACCCCATCCTACGGGCTACTGGCCGTATTCCTCGTTTTGCCGCTGGGCGCCTCGGCGCCTATCCGGCGGATTGGCCCGGCGATCCCGGCGATGAAACGCGCTCATTTTGGCGAAAAGTGACGGGTTTCGCTGCGCTCAACCCATCCTACGCGTTACGCGCTACGCGCTGCCTGGCTCCGCATCTCCGCCGCCGAGCATCGACCAAACCTGTCGAAACAAACTCCCTGATATGAAGAGGTTTTTTTGAAGACTTCCGGCTCTACTCACGAATGTCAATGCGATACAGTGAATCCCCGGGATGGAGAGGCGGGATAACGGAATATGGCAAACTCGTCGTCGGCCAGTGTTGGCGCTTCGTCCGCAGCCGAGCCTCGGCGGGCGAAGCCCTGGACAAGGCTAATCCAGCGGGTACGGGACCGGATTACGGATAACGCACAGCAACGGCGGCGAAGGCGCTTCAGGCGCGCACTGGCGTTCGCTCGGCTCGGAAATTTCTTATGGCATTCCGCTTACTCGATCGCACAGGATGACCGTGTAAAGTTTCGCCACGGCTTCAGGCGTTCATGGTACGCAAACTACCGCCGAGATTACGTTAGCAATCGGTTGAGGACCTTGTTCCAAATCACAATGTTAATATCATTTTTTGTCTATTTTGCAGTTTTACCTAGTACATTACCCGAGTCCCCCGGCTCTAGTTATTTTTCTTCAGTAATGCTCTCATTTATCGGCGGTTTTAGTCTATTGTCATATTCGGCAGCCCTAATATCATTACTATTTAACTATCTCGGAAGGGTTGGGACAATTAGTTTCACTGAGTTCAGGAGGACTCTTGCGGCACTTTTGATAATAATCCCAGTTATTGGCGTTATAATTTTGAAAGGCGAGAGTCGTAACCCTTTTCTCCTTATTTTATTCGGTGCAATCGGATCTTTGATGATTTTTCTCATCGGGATCGCGTTAACAACAGCCGCTCTCTCGATCGCGCAGCATGTGATCAGAAGTCGATATCCGGATGGCGTTATGACGATCGCACTCTTTAACGCTCTAAAATGGCTTGAAGACGCGGGTGAGAAATGGGGAGAGCTTGATCTTCGGTCCCGCGTGGCTGGACAGATCGACGCTTCAAGTGTTATAGCCCGAACATACTTGTTTCGAAGATTTCATGTAGTTGATCATACTACTCAGCTTTGGAAGCTTCAACAGGCAAACAGCATTGCAGCTGCACTCTCAGAAAAGCAGAGATGGCTTATGACTCCTAAATCAGATACTCAGGATGCGTTGCTCAAATCTCTATCCCGATCGCTCGTTGCTCTCCTTAGTGGTGCGTGGGATGAGCTCGAGCATATTGAGCCTTTGGACAGGAGTGTCCTAGAAGATGTCCCGGTTGGGCGGCTGCAAAGGGCGTGGTTTATCTCGATGGGGATCGCACGTAGCATTTCCGTGGCGGCGCTGCCGGGTGTTCTATTCTGGCTGTTGAAATCTTTTAACGTCTTGCCCGAAATTGCCCCCAATACCTTGTCGTATATTTGGATTGGAATCTTGGTCTGGGGAGCGCTCATCCTGGCGTACATGCTTGACCCGCAGATCAAGGAGAAGATATCCACCCTGAAGGAGGTTAATGCACTCTTGAATCCAATGTCCAAAAAGCAAGGATGAGCATAATGTCGCGGCAGAGACGTCGAGCCTCAATCGATTGAAAACCTTTAATAACCGCCTCTTTTTTGGGAGGGGAAGAACCCGAATATTTGGCAACGTCAGTGATCGGGCGACATTGGGATGGGGCTGGCACAACGAGGGCAGGGGCCCTCTCGGGCACGCCCGGGTCGCTGACAGCTCAAAGCCCCGAGCTCCTGTTCGATCGCGGCGCGCAATGGCGGCAGAGCGAATTGAACGGTGTCCCATACGCGAGGCGGCGCTACCTCCTGATAATCGCGCCGGTAGACGTTTCCGGCCGGGGTGTCGTGCCTTGAGCCCCTTGGAGAGGCGGCGCGAGGCTTCGGAAATGATCTCCAGGCAACGCGTGACTGCGTACACTCGCATGATATCGGCGCTGAAGGCATCGCGATCCTGGCCTTGCGCGAAATTTTGGGCCGGATCGATCTGACGCAGAATGTCGCGAAGCGCGTTCTGCTCGGGGTCAGAATGCATAGACCGCATCGCGCGCCGAGGGCCGGCGCAGATGAGGCTTGAGGGCGTCGCGGTCGATCACGTCCACCGGTTGCAGGAAGAGGCTCGCGATATACTCTTTCACGCCCACGTAGTCGAAGACGGTCACATGGGCGTCCGGGTCAAACTCGACCAGGATGTCTACGTCGCTATCCGGGCGGTCGTCGCCGCGAGCCATCGAGCCGAATAGCGCGGCATGCGCGACCCCGCAAAACGCCCTTCGGAGCGGCGCAATGTGTTCAGAGCCTCTTCGCGATTCATGCTTCAGATATAGCACCAGGAGCGCCCTCAAACAAAAGGGCCGCCCCTTGCGGAGCGGCCCCTTCCGTGGATCCCGGATCAAGTCCGGGATGACTTTTGGCAGCGCGAGCGCTGCCAAAAGTCAGCTGTGCCAGCGGAACGCTTGCGGCTTTCTGGCGGAGCCCTGCGAGATCACGACGTTGACCAGCGCCGGGCCGCGGAAGTTCATGGCTTCGTCGAGGGCGCCGCGGATGTGCTTCGGGTCCTCGACAAAAAAGCCCTTTCCGCCAAAGGCTTCCATGACGCGGTCATAGCGCGCGCCGTAGATCAGCGAGTTGGGCTTCATGTTGAACATCGGGTTTTCCGGGATCTCGGGCATGCCGGGACCGATGCCGCCATTGTTGAGCACGACGATCTTGACCGGCAAATTGTAGCGCGCCAGCGTCTCCATCTCCATGCCGGAGAAGCCGATCGCCGAGTCTCCCGAGAGGTGGATGACCGGACGGTCCGGGTGCACGATCGCGGCTGCGATCGCCTGGCCAAGGCCGAGGCCCATCGTGCCGTAGGTGCCGGCGTTGAGGCAGGCTTTGGCACTGAACACCGGCAGCATCGTCAGGCCGATATCCATCGTGCCCGCACCCTCGGCCGACAGGATGGAGTTCCGCGGCATCCAGGCGGCGATGTCCTTAAAGGCGCGGTAGTATGTCGCCGGGGCGCTGTCGTCGTTGACCTGCGGCTTGATCTGCTCCGCATTCTCGGCCGACTTTTTGCTGATCATCTGCCGCCATGGCGATTCCTTGGGATGGAACCACTGGCTGCCGGCGAGTGCGGCGTTCATCTGCGCCATGATCGCCTTGCCGTCGCCGACCAGCGCCACGTCGGTCGCCTTGTTGTGGCCGATCTCCTCCGGCGCGATGTCGAGCTGGATGACCTTGACGTCCGGCGCATAGCGCGGCGGTTGCCCGAAATGGAAGATCCAGTTGAAGCGGGCGCCCATCAGGAACACGACATCTGCGTTCTGCAATGCCAATGTGCGGGCCGCCGCCACCGACAGCGGATGGTCGTCGGGCATCACACCCTTGCCCATCGGCGAGCGCAGGAACGGCACTTGCGTCTTCTCGATAAAGGAGCGCACCTCACTTTCGGCGTTGGCCCAAGCCATCCCCTTGCCGACGAGGATGAGCGGCCGCTCGGCCCGCTCGAGCATGTTGAGCGCCGCGTCGATATTCTCCGGCGGGGCCTGGAAGCGCGGCGGGTCGGGGCATTTTTGCACCTGCACCACGTCCTTGTCGTCGCACTTGCCGGTGATGATGTCGTCGGGCATGTCGAGATAGGCCGCACCCGGCCGGCCATAGGTCGCGTTTCGGGTCGCCTCCGCGACATAATACGGGATCCGCTTTACGCTATCGATGGCGTGGGCGAATTTGCAGAGGGGTGCTGCGAGCAGCACCTGGCGCTCTTCCTGGAAAGCGCCCATGCCGCGGCGATAGGTTTCCGAGGCGCCGCCGATCAGGATCATCGGCCAGCAATTCTGCTGCGCATCAGCAAGGCCGGCGAGGCCGTGCACGACGCCGGGGCCGGTCACGACGATGCAGGCGCCGGGCCGGCCGGTCAGATAACCATACGCCCGCGCAGCATAGGAGGCAGCCTGTTCGTTGCGCATGCCGATATAGGCGACACCCTCCTTCTGCGCCGCTGCGGCGATCGGCCCGACGGGAAACCCGACGACGCCAAAGAGGTGGTTTATGCCCTGCTGCTTGAGGCTCCTCGCGATCAAGGTGGCGCCGTCGACTTCTGCCATGCTTTTCCTCCTCGTGTGATGGACGGACGCGTCACGTCCGCTTGGCGAAGAACTCGTCACCGGCAGATTACGCATTTATGTCGCGCCGCGAAAGGGATACGGCCCGGTTAGCGGCCGATCATCGGCGCGCGCCGCCCCTCAACCACCCGCTTCGCGGGTCCCTCCCTCTCCCCGCTCGCGGCGAGAGGGCCGGGGTGAGGGGGCCTCGAGCGGGCGGCCCTTGCGGAGGGCCAAGTCAGCACCCATATGGGATTGTCCTGTGTGATAAAAGCAATTTATGTGGTTTTTTATGCGATATACACAAGCACGGCCGTACCGTCGAATTCCGCTGCCGACGGCGTTTTTCGTCCCTGAAATGCCGTTGCCGGACGGTTCGCAATCTATAGCCAAATTGTTGAATCTAAAACGATTTCCGAGATCCGGCGGGATCTTTCAGGGAGCCGATCGGCGTTTCCTCCCTGCTGTGAGGGAGGGTGCTCCCTCAATAGCCGCGCGCCGGGTCGACCCGGTTGAGCAGCGGGCGGCCGGCTTCGAAGCGGCGGATGTTGTCGAGGATGATCGGAGCGGCGGTCTGGGGGTTGGTGAAGGCGGCAACGTGCGGCGTCACGACGATGCGCGGGTGGTGCCAGAACGGGTGGCCGGCGGGCAGCGGCTCCTCGTGGAAGACATCGAGCACCGCACCCGAGAGCTGCCCCGAAGCGAGGGCGGCGAGCAGATCCTCCTCGACGAGATGAGCGCCGCGCGCGGCGTTGACGAGGGCGGCGCCCCGCGGCAGCAATGTCAGGGTGCGGGCGTTCAGTATCCCCTCGGTCTCGGCTGTGAGCGGCAATAGGCAGACCAGGATCTCGCTGCACGCGAGCAGCCTGGGGAGGCCGGCCGCACCGGCGTGGCACGCGATCCCCGCGGCGGTTTTCTCGCTGCGGCTCCAGCCGGCGACGTCGAAGCCTAACGCGCGCAGCTGTATTGCGGCGTCCTGCCCGAGCTCGCCAAAGCCGAGGATGCCGACCCGCCGGTCGGCCGCGTTCTTCTGATCGAGCTCGCGCCACTCCTTAGCTTGCTGCTGGGCGCGGTAGTCGAGGTCGCCGCGGTGCAGGCGCAATACCTGCAAGGTGACGTATTCGCTCATCGCCGCGGTCATGTGCGGGTCGACGAGGCGGACGATCGGCAGATGGCGCGGCAGTTGCGGATCGCCCAGCAGGTGGTCGACCCCGGCGCCGAGCGACAGGATCAGCTTGAGGTTCGGCAGTGCTGCCAAGAGCCCGGGCTCGGGCCGCCAGACCAGCGCATAGTCAATGTCGGCCGGGTCGCCGATCTCGGGCCACACCCGGATATCGAGCTCACCGGTCAGCCGCTCGAGCTGCGCCCGCCAGCGCGCCGCCGAGTCGACGGTCGAGTAGAACAGCAAGGTCATCGCCGTGCGTCATAGCACAGTCAGCATACCACAGTCGCCCGGCCCCCGCTTTAGCGGTAAGGTCGGCCGCTTCCGATGATCAGGAGGATCGACGTATGAGCTATAAGGACCTGCTGGTCGTGCTCGATTCCGATGCGGCATCGCGCCGGCGCATCGATCTCGCCGCGGGGTTGGCCGAGCGTTTTGCGGCGCATCTGGTGGGGCTCTACCCGCTCCCGGTTTCCGAGATCCCGCACCATCTGAGCTACTACGACCCGGCGGTGCTCAACCCGTTCTTTCTGGATTTGCGGCAGCAGGCGCAGGCGGCGTCCGAGGCGGAGCGCGAGGCGTTCGAGCACGCGGCGAGCCTGCGCGGCCTCTCCGCCGAGTGGCGCGAGGTCGCCGAGGGTGGGCAGGCCGACGCCGCGCTGCACGCCCGCTATGTCGATTTGACGATCCTCGGCCAGCTCGATCCCGATCGCGGCGATGTGGAGCTGATCCGGCCACGCCCGGAGCAGGTGACCCTCGCCTCGGGGCGGCCGATCCTTGTCGTCCCCTATGCCGGGCAATTCGAGACGGTCGGGCGCCGGGTGCTGATCGGCTGGAACGCGAGCCGCGAGGCGACCCGTGCGGTCAACGACGCAATGCCGTTGCTGATGGCCGCCGATATCGTGACCGTGCTGACGATCGACGCACGCGAGGGCCCCGACGCGCATGGTGAGCTGCCCGGTGCCGACATCTCGCTGCATCTGGCGCGCCACGGGGTCACGGCCGAGATCGAGCGCACCGTCTCGGCCGGCATTGGCCCCGGTGAGGTGCTGTTGTCGCGCGCCGCCGATCTCGGCGCCGATCTTCTGGTGATCGGCGCCTACGGCCATTCCCGGGTGCGCGAGCTGCTGCTCGGCGGCGCCACCCGCTCGATCCTGCAAAGCATGACTTTGCCGGTGCTTATGTCGCATTGACCGGACGCAGGGCTCTGGCGATGCCGGTTTTCCGTCACAGCCCGTGCGGCGCCGGCGTATAGACCAGACGCCTCCGCGGTGCGCGTACGGCGTTTGGTTTGGCGTATATCTGCTTTGTCGCCTCGATCAGCACAACACCGGCAAAGGTCGGGAACCAACGCTTACCGATCCGCTCCCAGGCCGATGCCGAGCGCAATATCATCCGCTTGCGGACCGGCGGAATATAGAGGGCGGTGTCGGATCCGACCGGGGTGAAGAGCTCGTCACGCAGCAGCTGAGAGAGCTGCGACATCGTGTAGGGCCGCCCCGAGCCGAACGGCGTGCGGTCGAGGCGAGCCCAGATGCCGCGCCGGTTCGGGGCGACGATCAACAAGCGGCCGCCGCCGGCGAGAACCCGCCATACCTCTTTTAGCATCGCACCGGCGTGCTCGCTGGTCTCGATTGCGTGAACGACGAGGACCCGGTCGATCGAATAATCGGCGAAGGGGAGTTCGCCTTCGTCTGCGAGGGTCGCCAGATTGGGTCCCTCCGAGGGCCAACCGAGCACGCCGAGCGAGGCCGGCATCAGCGCCACGGTGCGCTCGGTCTCCGCCGCAATCGCCGAGAGAAAGGGTGTGGTGTACCCCACCCCGAGCAGCCGCATGCCGTGCAGATCGGGCCATACGCGGTGGATTGCACCGCGGATCATGCGTCGCGCGACAAGACCGAGACCGGTCCGATAAAAGTCTCTCAGATCGACGACATCGGAGGACATCGCGCATTCTAACACGGGCACGCCAGTGGCGCGGCGTGCCGCGCGGTCCCCTTAGCTTCTGATCGTGATCATGCTTCCCGGCCCCAGCAGCCCGATCAAGCCGAGAAGCACTTCCTTGCTGACGGCGACGCAACCCGCGGTCGGAGCGAAGTCCGGAGTTGCGACGTGGAGGAAGATGGCGCTTCCCGCACCCGGAATGACGGGTTCCATATTATAGCCGATGACGACCACTACATCGTAGAGGCCATCCTCTCTCCACATCTCTTCGGCGCTGGCCGGATAAGGAAGCTCGACCAGATGATTGTAGTGGGCATCGGAGGGTTCATCGACCCACCCGTCGTTCGGTGCCAGGGGGCGCACCGGCAGGTGCGACATCGGCGGTGTAATCCGGTCGTTCCGGTAAAGCACTGAGACGAGTGGGTAGGTGCCCGCCGGAGTTGCGCCGTCACCCTCACGTTTGTCAGCCTTGACGCCGGCACGGCCGACCGCCGCCGCCACACTGCCCCGCGACCAGTGCAGACGACCGTCCCGATAATCGAGGTTCTCGTATTCGGTTTGGGCCGCCTCGGACAAACGCGCACCTATCAATGGGGCTGCAAGCGCCAGCAGACCCCTCCGGGAAATCCGCATCGTTGGTCGACCGGCTCTGCCTCAATACATGTGCTGGCCGCCATTGACCGAAAGGGTCGAGCCGGTGATGAAGTCGGCCTCGTCGGCGACCAGGAACAGCACCGTGCGGGCGATGTCCTCGGCTTTGCCGAGGCGGCCGACCGGGATGCGGGCGATGATCTTCTCAAGCACATCGGCCGGCACCGCACGCACCATCTCGGTGTCGACGTAGCCCGGCGCGACAGCGTTCACGGTGATGCCGCGCGCCGCACCCTCCTGCGCCAGTGCTTTGGTGAAGCCGTGGATGCCCGATTTGGCAGCAGCGTAGTTGACCTGGCCGTACTGCCCGGCCTGACCGTTGATCGAGCCGATATTGACAATCCTGCCAAACCCGCGCGACCGCATGCCGTCGATGACCGCCCTCGCCGTGTTGAAGCACGACGTCAGGTTGGTCTGAATCACCGCATTCCACTGCTCGTGGCTCATGCGGTGCATCGTCGTGTCGCGAGTGATCCCGGCATTGTTGACCAGGATGTCGACCGGTCCGAGCGCTCCCTCGATCGCCTTTATCCCTTGCGTGCAGGCGTTGAAGTCGGAGACATCGAATTTGAAGACCGGGATCCCGGTTTCGGCATTGAACGACTGTGCCGCCTGGTCGTTGCCGCCATAATTAGCCGCGACCCGATAGCCGGCATTATTCAGCGCCACCGAGATCGCGCGGCCGATGCCGCGCGTTCCGCCGGTGACGACCGCCACCCTGGCCATGAGTTTCCTCCCCTTTTGATCTCGCCCGGCGCGCTAATCGCGCTCAAGGCACATAGCAATTCCCATGCCGCCGCCGATGCACAGTGTCGCTAAACCCCTTTTCACGCTGCGCCGCTGCATCTCGTGCAGCAGGGTCACCAGCACCCGCGCCCCGGACGCGCCGATCGGATGGCCGAGCGCGATGGCACCGCCATTGACGTTGACCTTCCCGACATCCCAGCCGAGATCTTTGTTGACCGCACACGCCTGGGCTGCAAACGCCTCGTTGGCCTCGATCAGGTCGAGATCACCGGCCGACCAGCCGGCCTTTTTCAGGGCCATGCGGCTCGCCGGGATGGGGCCCGTGCCCATGATCGCCGGATCGACGCCGGCCGTCGCCCAGGAGACGATGCGGGCGAGCGGGCGCAGGCCGCGCTTGGCGGCGGCCTCGGCCGTCATCAGCACCACCGCCGCCGCACCATCGTTGATGCCGGAGGCGTTGCCGGCAGTGACCGTGCCGTTCTTGTCGAAAGCCGGACGCAGCTTCGAGAGCACCTCGACCGTCGTGCCGTGTTTGGGATGCTCATCCGTGTCGACGATGGTGTCGCCGCGGCGGCCTGCGATCGTGACGGGCACGATCTCGTCTGTGAAGCGGCCGGCCTTTTGCGCGGCCTCGGCCTTGGCCTGCGAGCCCGCGGCGAAGGCGTCCTGCTGCTCGCGGGTGATCTGCCAGCGCTGGGCGACGTTCTCGGCGGTGTTGCCCATGTGATAGCCGTTGAAGGCGTCCCACAAACCGTCGCTGATCATCGTGTCGACGAGCTGCGCATCACCCATCTTGACGCCGTTGCGCAAATGCATGCAGTGCGGCGCCTGGCTCATGCTTTCCTGCCCGCCGGCGACGACGATCTCAGAGTCGCCGTTGCGGATCGCCTGATAGCCGAGCGCCACCGTGCGCAGACCCGAGCCGCAGAGCTGGTTGACACCATAGGCGGTCACCTCGTAGGGGATGCCCGCGGCCACCGCTGCCTGGCGAGCCGGGTTTTGCCCTTCGCCGGCGGCGAGGATCTGGCCCATGATGACCTCGGAGACCTCCTTCGGCTCGACATGGGCGCGGCGCAGCGCCTCGATGATCGCGACCTCGCCGAGCTTGTGCGCGGGAAGGCTTGCGAGCCCGCCGTTGAAAGCCCCAACCGGGGTGCGCGCCGCGCTCGCAATCACGATCTCGGTCATCAAGAAATCTCCTCGCTGGGTTGATCCTACAGGGACAAGTCGTCGCAACATGTAGGACTGGGGCCGAGAGGAGTCCAGCCGGCACCCCTCATGGTACATCGGTCAGAAATCGCCGTTGAGTTGTGTCGGCGATCGACGATTAGCCAAGCGCAGGGCACCGATGCCCTCCTGGGTTATCGTTGTCGTACCCACTAGCGGCGGGCGCTTCTCGGCATCGTCCTTCGCGTAGATGCGGGCCCGCGCCACGGTTCCTGGTCCAACTCGGCCGGTTTGCGGTGGCCCCGCTCGATCGGGCGATGCAACCGGTCGTTGCGATCGACCACGGCGGGTTAAAAACTTTTCCACTTGCACTCGGCCGTTGGCGCTGGACCGTGGGCGGCGATAAGCTGCGTCTCGCGATCGCTCGGCGAGGAAGGAGCAGCCGATGGAAAACCGGAACCGGCAAATCCTGCTGAAGCGGCGGCCCAGCGGAACGCCGACACCAGCCGATTTCGAGATAGTCGACGCACCGTTGCCCGATCCCGGCCAGGGCGAGGTGCTGGTGCGCGGGATCTATCTCTCGCTCGACCCCTATATGCGCGGCCGGATCAGCGGGATCAGGTCTTATGCCAAGCCGGTCGAAATCGGCGCGGTGGTGGAAGGCCGCGTAGTCGGCGAGGTCGCACGCTCGCGCGGTCCGACTTTTCGCGAGGGCGACTATGTTCTGGGCGGCTACGGCTGGCAGCTCTACAGCGCGGTCCCAGGCCAGGGGCTGCTCAAGCTCGACCCGGCCGAGGCGCCGCTCTCCACCGCCCTCGGCATTCTCGGCATGCCCGGGCTCACCGCCTTTGTCGGGCTCAGCGAGATCGGCCGTCCGCAGCGCGGCGAGACCGTCGTCGTGTCCGCGGCTTCCGGCGCAGTCGGCGCGGTCGCGGGCCAACTTGCAATGCGGGAGGGCGCGCGGGTCGTTGGCATAGCCGGCGGCGCTGACAAATGCCGCTATGTCGAGGCCGAACTCGGCTTCGATGCGTGCATCGATCACCGCGCAGCCGACCTCGGCGCGGCACTCGACCGGGCCTGTCCGAAGGGGATCGACGTCTATTGGGAGAATGTCGGCGGGGCGGTGCAGCAGGCGGTGTTCCCGCGGCTCAACGATTTCGGCCGCATGGTGATGTGCGGCATGGTGGCCGAATACAACGATGTCGAGCCGCGCCCCGGCCCCAATCTGACGTCGGCCGTGCGCAGGCGGCTCAAGATCCAGGGCTTTATCGTCAGCGACCAGTGGCAGCGCTTCGCCGAATACCGGGCGATGGCAGCACCGCTGGTGAAGTGCGGCGAGCTTAAATATCGTGAGGACATTGTCGACGGTCTCGAGCGGGCGCCCGAGGCGTTTGTCGGCCTGCTACAGGGCCGCAACTTCGGCAAGCTCGTGGTCAAGCTCGGCGACGACCCGACACGGAGGTAGTAATGCATCGGCTCTCGACCCTGGCGATGGTCTTGGCCTGTGGAGCTTGTCAGCCATTACCCGAGGCGACGGTCGCCGGGACGACGGCCGCTGTTGAGAGCCCGACTGCCCAGCCCGCCGCGGCAGAACCCGCTTGCAGCAGCTACACCGTTCCGGTGACCGTTGGCGGACAGCAGCAGCAGGCGGTCGTCGAGGCCTGCCAGCAGCCCGATGGGAGTTGGCGAATTACCCAGAATACGCCGGGGTTGCCACCGCAGGTCTATGAGGTTCCGGCGCCGACCTACTCCTCTCCCTATTCTTCGGGCTATATTTATCCCGAATACTTTCCCTATTGGTGGGACTCTCCTTGGTATTTCGGCCTGGCGCCGTCGATCGTCGTCGTGCAGCGGCTCAACCGTTTCCACCACGGTTTCCATAACGGCTTTCGCCGGGGCTTCGCCCATGGCTCAGGTCGTTCCGGGTTCGGACATGGCTTCGCCGCCGCCCACGCGGGCGGCATGGGCGGGCGTCGCTAGCTGAGACGGGATCGCGATAATGAGCGTGCAATCGATCGGTATGCCGGTGCGCCGCGAAGAGGATTTCCGTCTGCTGCGGGGGAGGGGCCGCTACGTCGACGATGTCAGGCTGTCGCGTGAGGCCCGCGGCTGTGTCGTGCGCTCGCCGCATGCGCATGCCCGCATCGTCTCGCTCGATGCCGGCGCGGCGCGGGCGGCGCCGGGGGTGGTCGGGGTCCTCACCGGCGACGATTTGAGGGCGCGCGGGCTCGGCACATTGCGCCCGCTGGTACCGCGTCGGCGCCGTGGCGGCCGCCCCGCGTTTGTCTGCCCGCAGCCGATCCTGGCACAGGACTACGTCCGCTATGTCGGCGACCCGGTGGCCTTCGTTGTCGCGGAAACGCTCGACCAGGCAAAGGATGCGGCCGAGCTGCTCGCCGTCGAATACGAGATCTTGCCGGCGGTAACGACAGCCGAGGCCGCACTCGCCCCCGACGCGCCTGCGGTGTGGCCCGATAACCTGGGCAACGAGGCGTTCTTCCACGAAGCCGGCAACAAGGCCGCGGTCGACGCCGCCTTCGCCAATGCCGACCGCATCGTCAGCCGCAAGACCGAGATCAACCGGATCACCGCGAACAGCATGGAGCCGCGCGGCTGCCTCGCCCAATACGATCCCGACGATGACCGCTACACAATCCGTTGCACGGTGCAGTCGGTGCATGGGCCGCGCGCCATGCTCGCCGAGCAGATCTTCAAGCTGCCGCACCACAAGTTCCGCGTGGTTTGCGACAATATGGGCGGCGGCTTCGGGATGAAGGGCGGCACCTATCCCGAATACGCGCTGTCGCTGTGGGCGGCCGAGGTGACCGGCCGTCCGGTGCGATGGATCTCTGAGCGCTCGGAAGGGCTCCTCAGCGACGAGCAGAGCCGCGGCAGCGTGGTCGACAGCGAACTCGCACTCGACAAGGACGGGAAGTTCTTGGCGCTACGGGCGCGCTGGGCCGCCTCCATCGGCGCCTATTACTCGACCGACCGCCCGACAATACCGCTGACCGTGGCGCTCGGCTGCCTTGTCAACACCTATTCGATCCCCGCGGTGCATGTCGAAGTCACTGCGGTGCTGACTAACACGATGTCGATCGCGCCTTATCGCGGCGGGGGGCGGCCCGAACCAATCTTCGTCACCGAGTCGGTCATCGAGCAAGCAGCGCGGGAGCTTGGGCTCGACCCGGTCGAACTGCGTCGGCGCAACACAATCCCTGCTTCGGCAATGCCATACAAAACGACGATGCAGGCAATCTACGACAGCGGCGATTTCATTAAGAACCTCGACGACTGCCTGGAGCTCGCCGGCTACGATAACGCGACTGAGCGGCAGCGCGCGGCGAGGAAGCGCGGCAAGCTCTATGGCGTCGGCGTCGCGACCGCAGTGGCCGCCAGCGGCGGGCGCGACTATGAGCACGCCGAGATCCGCTTTGATCCGGCCGGTGCCGTCGTGCTGATCACCGGCAGCATGGATCACGGCCAGGGCCACGGTACGACGTTCAAGCAGGTGTTGTCCGAAAAGCTCGGCATCGACGCCGACCTGATCCGCTACCGCTATGGCGACAGCGATTTGGTGACGATGGGGATCGGCACGTTCGGCTCGCGCTCGGCGCAACTCGCCGGCTCGGCGATCGTCATGGCGGCCGACAAGCTTATCGACAAGGGTCGTCGCATCGCCGCTCACATGATGGAGGCGGCGCGCGACGATATTGTCTTCGCGGACGGCAAATTCGTCATCGCCGGCACCGACCGCGCGGTCGACATCTCCGCGGTCGCCAAGCACTCGTTCCACGCCGCCCAATTACCCAACGAGATCGAGACCGGGTTCACCGAGCGGGCGAATTTCGGCCCGAACGGCGCAGCGACTTTTCCCAGCGGCGCGCATCTCGCCGAGGTCGAGATCGACGCCGAGACCGGCGAGGTGCAGCTCACCCGCTATGTTGCGGTCGACGATGTCGGTACCGTCCTCAACCCACTTTTATGCGAGGGGCAGATCCACGGCGGTATCGTCCAGGGTGTCGGTCAGGTGCTGATGGAAAACATCGCCTACGACCCCGAAAGCGGCCAGCTATTATCGGGCTCGTTCCAGGACTATTGCATGCCGCGGGCCGATGATTTCTGCGACTTCACGCTCGGCAGCAACCACTCCTTCACCGACCGCAACCCGTTGGGGGTCAAGGGGGTCGGCGAGGCGGGGACGCTCGGCGCGATCTGTGCAGTGATGAATGCGGTCAACAATGCCCTCGCCCGCATCGGCGCGCCGACGATCGAGATGCCGGCGACCTCCGAAAAAGTGTGGCGCGCCATCCGTGCGGCGAAGCCCGACTGAGTTGCGCTGTCGACGGGCTCAGCGCGGCTTTCCTCGCGAAAACAGCTCGCGAAGAGAGCTGCGGAATTTCGCCTTCGGTCGCGTTGGCTCGGGTGCACGCTCGGCCTCGAGCCGTGCCCACAGGCGAAACCGCGGCGACTTCGACGCATGGCCACTCTTGCCATGCTTCCGGCTGCCCATCCCTCCGCGGCCCTGTTGCATCGATCAACTCTAACCCCTCGGGTCTTCCAGGCTGAACATCTCGGCCTGATCGTCGTACGCGAAGATTTCCGCGTAGCGACCCCAGTCCACCACCGCATCGAGCGTTTCCTCCGCGGCGGCGTCACTTAATTGGTCTTCGAGCTCCTGTTCGAAGCGCACCCGCGGCGCCCGATGACCGGGGCGCTCGTCGAGCACGTATCTGATGTGCTGCGCAAGCGGCACCGAGGCGAGCAGATGTTCGGCAAAGACCCCCTTGCGGGTCTGCGTGTCGAGCTCAGCAAAGTTGCGTGCTGCGGCGCTCAGCAGAATGTCGCCCTCTTTGATCTCGGCAAAACCGAGATGGTGTATGATCTCGGCGACCGGAAACAGGTCGTCGATCTCGAGTTGTAGGGTGCGCGCTATTTCCGGCAGATCTGCCTTGCCGGTATAGGGCGGTGCAGCAACGGTCTCGATCAGACCGGAAATCACGTTGGTCGAGACCGGCGCTAGTCGGCTGCCGAGCTGCAGCTTGGGTAAAGGCTCGGCGGCCCCGAGGGTCGGGCGGGCCGTCATCTTGGCATAAATGTCGTCCACCATCTGCCGGAAGGCATCGTCCAGGCGGTTGCGCGGATGCGGAAAGACGACCCTGATTTCACCCACAACGCGCCCGGGGTTCGAGGAAAAGATCAGAATGCGGTCGCACATGAAGACCGCTTCCTCGATGTTGTGGGTGACCAGCAGCATCGATCTGATCGGCAGTCGGCGCTCGATCCAGAGGTCGAGAAGGTCGGTGCGGATCGGCTCCGCAGTCAATACGTCGAGTGCCGAAAAAGGCTCGTCCAGCAGCAGGATGGTCGGCTCGACGACCAGCGCGCGGGCAAAGCCGACGCGCTGGCGCATGCCGCCGGAGAGCTCCCGCGGGTAGGCCGACTCGAAGCCGTCGAGACCGATCAGGTCGATCCCCGAGAGTGCGCGCCGGCGGCTCTCCTTTCCCGGCACTCCCAGGGCTTCGAGGCCCGCTTCCACGTTCTGCAGCACGGTCAACCAGGGAAAGAGAGCGAAGGTTTGAAAGACCATCGCGATCCCTTCGGCCGGGCCAGTCACCGGGCGGCCGCGATAGATCACCTCGCCGCCGCTGGGCTTGATCAGACCGGCGATGATCCGCAGCAGCGTCGACTTGCCCGAACCGGAGCGGCCGAGTAGACCGACGACCTCGCCGCTGCGCAGCGAGAGGTTAACCTCGGCGAGGACGCGCACCTCACCCACGCCCCGTGCAAAGCCGCGGCTCACGCCCCGCACCGTAAGGATCGGCTCGCCCGGTGTCGTGTCACGCACCGTGTCTATTGCAACCATTGCGATTTCTCAATCGAGGCGCAGCCGGTCTTCGGCATAGGCATAGAGGGGCCGCCACAGCAGCCGGTTGAACAGGGTCACGAGCATCGACATGATGGCGATGCCGAGGACGATCTTGGGATAGTCGCCGGCCGCGGTGTTCTCGGCGATATAGGCTCCGAGGCCATGTGCCGTAACCTTGGTGTCGCCCCACGAAACCGCTTCTGCGACAATGCTCGCATTCCAAGCGCCGCCTGGTGCCGTAATGGCACCGGTGACAAAATAGGGAAAGATCCCGGGCAGCATGACCTGGTGCCACCATTGCCAGCCGCGCATGCGAAAATTTGTCGCCGCTTCGCGGAAGTCGTTGGGGTACGCCGTTGTGCCGGCGATCACATTGAACAGGATGTACCACTGAGCGCCGAGAATAATCAGCGGACTGAGCCAGATGTCCGGGTTCAAGTGGAAATGGACGATGGCCACGACGAACATAGGAAATAATAGGTTGGCGGGGAACGCAGCAAGGAACTGCGCCAAGGGCTGGATCTTTTCGGCGAGCTTTGGCCGCAAACCGACCTGGACCCAATCGGAACCCAAATCAAGGAAGCTACGGCGATCAGCACAACGACGCGAGTCAGCGTGAAAAGGCCGAGCTTCAAAGCTTCGAGCACGTCGTCCCAACCCACCCCGGCGGCGACGTATGCGATAATCCTCCACGCTGCAAAGGCAGCTATTGCGGCCACAGCAGCGAACCACATGACATCCACGGTGCTCGATCGCGCATGGTCAAGCCTGATCGGCCTCTTACGCAGTGGGGCGAAACGCCGTTGTGCGAGCCCGTGCAGCAGCGAACTCCCGGGGCTGGTCAGCGTTTGGAGGAGCCTGCTGCGCTGGAACAGGTCGAGAAGCCAGGAACTGGGCGCCGTCTGAGCGCTGGTCTGTTCGAAGCGGAATTTATCGGCCCAGGCGGCGAGTGGCCGGAACATCAACTGGTCATAGAGGATGATTACCGCGATCATCGCCAGGACCACCCAACCGACCGCGGCAAGGTCTTTTTCTGCCGTCGCCTGAGCCAAATAGGCGCCGATCCCCGGCAAGGTAATCGTCCTGTCGCCGACCGTGATCGCCTCGCTGGCCACGACGAAAAACCAGCCCCCGGACATGCTCATCATCATGTTCCAGACAAGGCCGGGCATCGCGAACGGGACCTCCAGGCGCCAGAAGCGCTGCCATGCCGAGAAACGGAAGCTATGCGTTGCCTCCTCGAGGTCGCGGGGCACCGTGCGCAGTGACTGGTAAAAGCTGAAGGTCATGTTCCAGGCCTGGCTGGTGAAGATCGCGAAGATCGCCGCAGCTTCGGCGCCTGCGACCCGGCCGGGAAACAGAGACATGAAAAACACTACGGTGAAGGAAATGTAACCCAGCACCGGCACCGATTGGAGGATATCGAGGAGCGGAACCAGCACGAGTTCGGCTCGCCTGCTTTTGGCGGCGAGCGTTCCATAGGTGACGGTGAAGAGCAGCGATGCGATCATTGCCGCCAGCATCCGCAGGGTCGTGCGCAGCGCATATTCGGGCAGGTTGACCGGATCGAGCGAAACGATCGGCTCCTTGAGCGCCGAGAGCGGCGCCAAGGTCTCGTGGGCGCCCTTTGCTGCAAGCAGCAGCAGCCCGAAGACGAGTGGAAGAGCTATGATGTCCCAGAAGTTCGGGACCAGACCCCGCGCCGTTAGGCTTGCATAGCTGATTGCGCTTCCTTGCACCGAGCGGGATCTCCTAGTGCACAGATCATTTCAAAAGATGCCGAAAGGCAGCGAGCGGTGTGATGACCCCAGGCACCTTTGCTGTTTTTGCTGTTGTTGCGGCAAATTATCAGCCACGATACCGCGTTTGCCGCGGGAATCCTGGGCCGCCGACGCTCGGCGAACACCCAGAACAGCGGCCGCGCCCGCTGTTCTCCGCTGTTCTCCGCTGTTTCTGGAAACATCAGCGCGTCGTTTGATCGCATCCTCATGGCCACAACGATATCAAACCTGAAGCTTCTTGTCAATTTGACATATGCCGTTTGCGCATCTATCTGAATCTGCACTAGCCTGGCCGATTGGCAGCACGAGCGGTGCGATCGTCGAGTCCGGAGATCTGCGATCGGCGTCACGTAACTGTAAGGTTTGACGGCCACTATCCGGCGCTTGCCGAAGTCGGGGGCTGCGAAACATGACCGACGCTGCGCTGCACGAAGATGTGGGGACTGGGACGATTGCTGTTCGCCCGAGCCTTGACCGGGCCTTCGACCCGCGCACGATCATCATTTTTCTGGGGTTGCTCGGCGCGGGCCTGCTGTTTGTGGCCTACAGCCTCTACGCAGATGTCGACGCGAGCGGTGCAAGAACGACCACTTTCCTGCCGTATCTGCTGCTCTTTGTGGCATTGCTGATCGCCCTCGGGTTCGAGTTTGTCAACGGCTTCCACGACACTGCGAACGCCGTGGCTACGGTGATCTATACGCACTCGCTGCCCGCGCAAATCGCCGTCGTGTGGTCGGGATGCTTCAATTTCCTCGGCGTTTTGCTGTCGAGCGGGGCCGTCGCATTCGGCATCATCTCGCTGTTGCCGGTTGAGCTGATCCTGCAGGTCGGCAGCTCTGCCGGCTTCGCGATGGTATTCGCGCTACTGATCGCCGCGATCATCAGGAATCTCGGCACCTGGTATATGGGGCTACCGGCATCGAGTTCGCACACCTTGATCGGATCGATCATCGGCGTCGGCATCGCCAATGCGCTGGCCCGCGGGCAAGACGGCACCTCGGGTGTCGACTGGGGACAAGCCACCAATGTCGGCAAGGCGCTGCTGTTCTCTCCCCTGGTGGGATTTGTTGCCTCGGCCCTCCTACTGCTGGCGATGAAGGCAGTTATCCGGCAGCCCCAACTGTACCGGTCGCCGGAGACGGACAAGCCCCCAGCGTGGTGGATTCGAGATCCCATGACGTGTTGTGGGTGGCGATTGATTCCGCGTCAAAGTGAGGATCGCTACCGTCCATTTTTGGAGCTGACCATGAACGTCGGGGCTGACAAATCCGAACCATTGACCGCGATCCATACCGACCTTGGTGCAATTTTCGTTTCGTTGGAATTGAGCCGCTCGAGCTGGCTGATTACCTCACTGTCGCCAGGAGGTGGGGAAAAGATGTCAAAGCATTCAGTTCCCGGCGGCGATTTCGCCGGGCTGGTGGAGCGCTTCGCACAACTTCAGGAGAAGGCGAGGCTGCGGACGGGTCAAAGCTTTCGGATCATCGTTATACAGGAGGCCGGTCTCGACGGGTTTTGGATTCACCGGGCGCTCCAAAACGAGGGCATCGAAAGCCACGTCGTCGACGCGGCCTCGATTGCAACGTCGCGCCGGCGCCGGAGGGCAAAGACCGACAAGATCGATGGTGAAACGCTGGTTCGAGCGCTGCTCGCCTACAAGCGCGGCGAAC
>Ga0210407_10001341_pt1 | contig 23500 bp, 22 predicted proteins | sample IncBWC27MmetaG_FD_150860 | JGI IMG/M metagenome (GOLD analysis project Ga0210407, IMG submission 150860) | Forest soil microbial communities from Barre Woods Harvard Forest LTER site, Petersham, Massachusetts, United States - Inc-BW-C-27-M | ecosystem: Environmental > Terrestrial > Soil >... | reverse complement strand
ACCTATAATTTGAGTACCATACAGTCCGCCGGCGAAATAATTTATCTTGCCGGAGAGATCAGAAAATCTAACCCAAACGCGATTTTCATGTTTCACCAGGCAAAACAGAACTTTACCGGCAACCCCAATTTGACCTTAGATGATTTTACAGATTGGAAGACGTTTTTGGCTATGGATCTCAAAAGGGTGGATGATATTTACCGGGAGCGAACATCCCTTAGCGCTGCGCAAATCGAGGAGTTCAGGCGACATGTAGTGTATTTCGATGCGGTCGCTGCGCTCGATGCCGGCATCGTTCACGAAATAGCGCCGCTCAGCATCCCGCCGCGTGCGAATATAACAGCTCTGAACCCCTCCACGACACCGGCACCTTGATTACTATACCCCACGCTTCGAATATGCCTCGACCCCCGGCCCGGTGAGATCGTCCCCAGGTCATGCCCGAGGGCAGCCTCTCGTGCAGGCGGTGCATGATTAGCACGATGGCGCCGCTGAGCTTGTCGTTGAGGCGGCTGTAGAGGGTGTGGTCGTACCATTCGTTCGCCGCCTGGCGCTGGGTTTGCGACAAGGCCTCCTCGGGCTTGAGCGGGTCGTCGATGACGATCAGGTCGGCTCCGCGGCCGGTCAGCACCCCGCCAACCGAGGTGGCGACGCGCGAGCCTTGCGCCGTCGTCTCGAATTCGGGTACGGCCTGATGGCGCGGCGCCAGGCGGGTCGGGAAGAGGCGTTGGTACCAGTCGCTGGCGAGGATGCGCCGGCAATCGCGCGAGAGCTTGTCGGCGAGGTCCTGGGCGTAGCTGACGCAGAGGATCTGCGCACTCGGCTCGTGGCCGAGGCACCAGGCCGGGAAGGCGACCGAGGCGAGGTGCGACTTCAGACGGCGCGGCGGCAGGCTGACGATCAGCCGCCAGATATATGGCCGGCATGCACCGCCGCCAGTTTCGCCGCGATCAGCTCGACATGCCAGTTCATCGCCAACGGGGGTGCGCGGGTTGAGCTCGCGAACGACGTTCGCGAAATTATCGGTATCGTACCTCGTGACGACTTTGGCAGACTTGCCTTGGTCATGATAAGCGATCAGGTCACGTTCGACGACAGCAATCCTAAGCTACGTGGCAGGTCCTGATGGACACTGTAACGCCAGCGCGCCGCAGCGAAATCATGGCGCGTATCCGCAGCAAGAACACGACGCCGGAGCTTGCGGTGCGCCGCTACCTCCACGCATCGGGGCTGCGCTATCGACTTCATCATCATCGGCTTCCCGGCCGGCCTGATCTTATCTTCCCTGGCCGCCTCCTATGCGTGTTTGTGCATGGCTGTTTCTGGCACAGCTGTCCGCGCTGCAGGCACGGAGCGCGAGCAGTGAAAAGCAATACCTCTTACTGGTCGGCCAAGCTCGCCCGCAACAAGGTCCGCGACGCCGATAATCAAAAGCGGCTGGCGGCCCTGGGGTGGAACGTCTTGACAATATGGGCATGCCAGGCCGCCGACCCGGCTGCACTTCGGTCGCTCGCTGCGTCCATTCACGCCCTGCCGTCTACAAGGAGATCGTCTTCGCCAGCTCGGGCCAAAGCGGCATCAGCCGCCGGGCCATCGCCGCCAGAAGCCCCACTTCGGAGCTGATGTTTCCTAGCGCCGCCCGCGGTGCCACCTCGAGTGCCCAATACGAAACCGAAGGTGCGTCCGTGCCAATCACTTTGTTCAGCACGATTGGGCTGGGCGTCACATCGACTTGTGGCACGGTGTCGAATACGAATATCCAGGCCGGGAAGCCGCCCGCCGGGCGCGGGTTTGGCCCAAGCAGGCTAAAGATCCCCTGCCCCTCCTCCCTAAGCTCCGGCGCGCCCAAATGCCTTTGCCAGCTATCCCAGACAGACTGCGGGATTGCGAGCACACACCCCGCGCACCGCTCATGCTGGCCGAGTTGGAACTTGAACATCATCTGGTAGAAGGTCCGCTTGAACACGTTTGCTATGTTCGGCCCTTCAACGCCTTCGGCGAGCCAGTGCTGATGATCCTGCAGGGTGGGGCCGAACTCGTCGGCGTGCATCCGCAGGCATTCGCGGAGATTGCGCACCGCCGCCCTGTAGGAGCCGTGAAAATCCATCGTCTGAATTTCGAGGATCCCGAAGCGCCCGACGTGCGGGACGCCGTCCCTCTCGACAAGTTCGACCACCGTCATATCGAACGAAAACTCGGGAGATCGCGCCGTCGGCGGATCGATAGCTCGCCACCAAGCCTCGCGTCGAAATAGATGAAAACCAGCTCCCCGGCGCCTAGCCGCCGGGCGACGTCGGCGCGTTCCTCCGGCTTTTGCAGGTTCACCGTGGGCAGCATCCGGGGTTCTGCGACGTTTGGCAGCCTGAACAGCCGGCGCACTGCATTCCCAACCAACTCAGGGTCCAGCGCGCGGTAAGGGCACACGAGCCAATCCTGGCGGGTCCGGTTGCTCGCGCTGTTAATAGTGCAGATCCCCTTAGAGGCGTCGCCCTTGATGCAGCGGCGGGCCTCTCCTGTGGCTTGACTGAGGAAAGGGCAGCACTCGCCGCGCTGATCGGCGATCGCCTCGGGTGTCGAGACCACGAGGGGATAGACCCGGTGCCCGAACCACTCGCTGACATAATTGCCGAGAGGCCCGCCCCTTCTCTGGCGCGCCACAGGCTATCCCGCCACTTGCAGGGCCAGCTCCGGCTCCGGGATGCGGTAACGGCACTTCACCGCAGCTTGCTGCTCAGACCTTGGGTTATCGAGCATCGCTCTGAGTTTAGCCGCCGCAGCCCGCGCCAATAACGGCGGGACCGCATTGCCCACCTGGTCGTACTGCTCCGAGTTGCTGGCCTCGAAAACAAACCAATCGGGAAAAGACTGAATGCGCGCTGCTTCCCGGATGCTGATCGTACGGTGCTGTTCAGGATGGATGTACTCGCCCGATTTCGGGTCGCGGAAGCGGGTGATGATCGAGCGCGCGACGCCATCCCACTCCATCCGACGGAACCGCCGCGTGTGGTCCTTGCGCAGAGCACGGCGCATGCTCCCCGGCAGCAGTTCGTGTGGGAGGGTCCGCCAGTCGTCGCCGGGCTTAAGCCGACGTATCCGCTCAAGGTTTTGCGGCGAGAGCCGCGGCGCATAGTGGTTCTTCAACGGTGGTAGCGCGAAAAGCCTCATGGCCTTCTGGAACGACCCTTCCGGCCCCTGTTCATATTGCGTGGCGTAACCGCCGGCTTCCACAGGAGGCAAGTCCCCGATGGCCTGCCGAATGCTCACGAAGCCTTCGGTCAATTCAGGCGGCACTGTCCGGTTTGGCACGAGATCACCAATTCCGGGGCTCCCGTGCGTCGGTTGCGGGAATCCCCCTCGCTGCCCAAGGTCGTTCCGCCAGCCGACAAAAAACATCCGCCAACGCATTTGCGGGACACCATATTGCGCCGCCAACAGCTCCGCACAGTCGATCGAGTACCCGGCATCGCGGAACGCCGCCCCCAATTCAGCTAGAACCGCCCCTCTTTCAAGGGTCGCAAGCCCGGTTACGTTTTCGATGACGATCGTTTTGGGCTCAAGCTCCCCGGCGATCCGCATGAACTCCCGGAAGAGGCCGTTGCGGGGGTCCCAAAGCTGCCGTTGCCCAATGATGCTGAAGCCCTGGCAGGGCGGGCCCCCAATGAGCAGGTCCAACTCCCCGTTCCCGATCCCTGCCTCTCTCCGGATGTCGGCTCCCGCGAGCCAGTGAATATCCCGGCGGATAAACGGGATCTCCGGGAAATTACTCCGGTGCGTCGCTTCACAGCTCTCTGAAATGTCGGAGCACAGCAGTACATCGAAGCCCGCGTTGAGGAGTCCCAGCGTGACCCCGCCGGCGCCGGAGAACAGATCAATGGCGCTGCGTGCCACGGCACCCGTATCCACCCGCCTCGCCTTCAACACATAGGGGTTCACATCCCCTCCGCCCATTCTGATCCGTTCCTGAACAGGCCGCCCTGCATCCGAGCCCGCCCCTGCAGTCCAGCTGCTTGCTCCCGGTTCAAGCGGGCTATCAGCATGCTCCGCTTGTCAACCTATAGAGCAGGATGCGCAGTTTTGAACACGAGCGCCCTGTTCTCGGACATTCGTAGCACGAGAACATTTCCAGAACAAGGCGAATCGGATAGCTCACCACGAGCCCTTTCGCATGATCTCGTCGGATTGAGGGTGACGGCGGAACGCCGTTCGTCGCTCAACGCCCTCGATATGCTTTCGCGCCGGTCCGGGCGCGCACACTCGGCGTCTTCGTCGTAAATCGCGATCCATTGACGAAACGAGCGCGATCAGAACGCGACGCCGACACGAGGGGGCGATGTCACGTGTGGAAAGTCGCCGCAGTCGCGCCTAGATGAAGGCGGCCATTTTTACGAGGATGGATTTTCTCCAATGACGCGATACGAAGAGCTTTGCGAGGCGTATTTTACCCGGGAACCGTACCAACTGGCTATTGACGCGATCTTTCGGGAGCTTCCCGAGAAGATGAGGCAGGCGCTCAGTGACCATCTTGAAGTGCCAACGAGCCGTCCCGTCATACCCAGCTTAACGGCGGAGGGCCGAGCGACGATGTATGTTGACCTCTGTCGGTATTGGTTCGATGAAAACGGGCAGAAGACGTGGGAACTTTGCCCTATGGGTCAATATCTGCGGGTTGACCCAGAGGGTATATGTCATTTTACGATCGGTATCTCGCTAGTGCGACAGCCTGGAGTCATCGCCGCTCCGTCAATGATATTCTTAGAATTCACTATTGAGTCGGTTGATGAACAATTGGCTGAGCTTCAACTTGTGAAAGGAATAAGCCAAAAAATCCCAATCGATTTTCTTAGTCCTGACGGTTATGCCAACGCTGCGGCCCTCGTAGTTACCTATCTGCTTGAAGCCCTGAGAGACCGATCGGCCGCACGGGGCCTTCAGAGTCCAATAGGATATTGAGCATGTCGCGAGCGGCTGGTCGTTAACGGATTGGGAATTGCACCGGTCGCGGCAGGTCCTCGTCTTCCGCCGCTGGGATCACCACCGGAGGAGGCCCAGCCTCTTGGCCATCGTCGATAAAGGCTCGGGCCGGTCGGTCTGCGGCTCCCGGGCGAGCTCCTTGTAATATTGGTAGATGCCGCTGGGCTCGCGGCCGGCCTGCTTGAGCCAGTCGAGGAGCTGCGCGGTCGAGTCGACCTGGTCGTCGTATTTGCCGCCCGGGAAGACCGTCAGCTCGTGCAGGTATTCGGCGCGCCAGCCGGCCTCCTTGGGGAGATGGACAAAGCCGTTCTCGATCATTGCGGTCTGGGCGTGCATGCTCTCGGCGAAGCAATCCTCGGGTTACGCGAGCGACGGATCGCCTGACGCGACAGGCGTTGCCTGCGGCAACGCCGAGAGCGCATGATCCTGTCGGATTGCGGCTGGTAGCGGGTGACGGCGTGCAGGCCGAGCTCGACCAGTTCCTGGATCAGCTGGGTCCCCGAGGCCTTGTCCTCGATCAGCACGACACTGGCATTGACGGCCTCGGCCTGCGCGCATACAGCGGGCTTCAGTTCCGGATATTCCATGCGCTTGCGCAAGACGTGCAGCAGATAGAAGTCCTTGCTCGCAATGCCCCAGCTCGTGCACACCCTCGCTTCTGGGAATTGGTGCCGTCGCAGCGAGGCAAAGACGTGAGGTAGGGCGGGATGCCAGTGGGCTAGACGAGCTATTCCGGCGTCGTCACGACGCTGACGACCTTGCCTCCTGCAAGCTCGACGCCGCGCGCTGCCGATTCGACGGCATCTTCGAACGACACGCCGTCTCTGTGGAAATCCAGCAACAGCGTGCCGTTGACGACCGCGATCAACGCATCATCGCACCCCGCCTCGAAGAGCGCGTCCTCGTAATTTTCTCGTCCAATGTCGATCCCCGACACTTCCAGGGTGAATGCGTAATTCATGAGGCGCTCCTCTGATGAGGACATGCGTTCACTCGTCGCCGGATATCGCGAGCGTGCGTGAAGCCGTTCCGCGGTGTGGACCACACGGATAGCTTGCAATCTCCCGGTTGACCGCCGGGGCAAAAGAGGCGGCCCCATGCGTGCCCGCTCGACGGGACATACCGCCAACCCTTAGCCTCGGCGAAGCTCACGGCAGCCTCTATGTCCTTGTCGGGATGAACCGGACGGGCCACCCTCGCCCGTCAAACGTCAACGATCGGCGTCGATTCTCGTTCCGCGAGCAAACTTGGAGAACCAGGCAGTGCCCGTCAAGCGGGAAGCGGCGATCACGGGTTGATTGCTGGCTCGCAAATCACGGCAAGTCTCCGGCGTCCACCCTGAGAGCCATCCCGCGCGTGGTCACCACCGGAGGAGGCCCAGCCGCTTCGCCATCACCGATAGCGGCTCGGGCCGCGCGGTCTGCGGCGCCTGGGCGAGCTCCTTGTAATATTGGTAGATGCCGCCGGGCTCGCGGCCGGCTTGCTTGAGCCAGTCGAGCAGCTGGGCGGTCGAGTCGACCTGGTCGTCGTATTTGCCGCCCGGGAAGACCGTCAGCTCGTGCAGGTATTCGGCGCGCCAGCCGGCCTCCTTCGGGAGGTGCACAAAGCCGTTCTCGATCATTGCGGTCTGGGCGTGCATCCGCATGATTTTGTCGGACTGCGGCTGGTAGCGGGCGACGGCGTGCAGACCCAGCTCGACCAGCTCCTGGATCAGCTGGGTCCCCGAGGCCTTGTCTTCGATCAGCACGACATTGGCATTGAAGGCTTCGGCCTGCTGGCACACCGCGCGCTTCAATTCGGGATACTCCATGCGCTTGCGCAATACATGCAGCAGATAGAGGTCCTTGCCGGTAATGCCCCAGCTCGTGCACACGCTGAAATCGCTGAGCTCGGTCGCCTTGTTGGCGGTGTCCCAACTCTGCACGACGCGGTCGAAAAGGGCGGGCCGCTCGTTCGGCGCATAAGTGCGGAACCACGCCGCCTTGACCATGCCGCCGCCCTGCGGTGCCGGCATCTGCTGGTATTGGCCGGCGAAATTGTATTCGCCCAAGGTACGGCGGATCTGCTCGAGCATCTCGGGCGGCTCGCGCTCGGGATGCAAGACCTCGCCGGCCTTGCGGCCAAAGAATTGACGCCCGAACACCCCCTCAAACCGATGCAGCTCGTCGTCATCGGCGATCGCCGGGAGACGCACCACCTCCCACGGCTCCTGCTCCAATACGTGGCCGGCGAGGTCGTCTTCGTGCAGGCGGTGCATGATCAGCACGATCGCCCCCGTGAGCTTGTCGTTGAGCCGGCTGTAGAGAGTGTGGTCGTACCATTCGTTGGCGGCCTGGCGCTGGGTTTGCGACAACGCCTCCTCGGGCTTCAGCGGGTCGTCGATGACGATGATGTCCGCACCCCTCCCGGTCAGCACACCTCCGACCGAGGTGGCGACGCGCGAGCCCTGCGCCGTCGTCTCGAACTCGGGTACGGCCTGATGGCGGGGCGCCAAGCGGGTCGGGAAGAGGCGCTGGTACCAGTCGCTGGCGAGGAGGCGCCGGCAATCGCGCGACAATTTGTCGGCGAGGTCCTGGGCGTAGCTGACGCAGAGGATCTCGGTACTCGGCTCGTGCCCGAGGCACCAGGCCGGGAAGGCGACCGAGGCCAGGTGCGACTTCAGATGGCGCGGCGGCAGGCTGACGATCAGCCGGCGGATCTCCCCCGCGTGCACCGCCGCGAGCTTCGCCGCGATCAGCTCGATATGCCAGTTCATCAAGAACGCGGTGCGCGGGTTGAGCTCGCGGAACGCGCGTGCCGCAAAGCTCGCAAAGTCATGGTACAGCAGCGCCGCGCACTCGCCCGGTCCCGTGTCGCCGAACACCTCGTAATGGCACTCCATCTCGGCCATAGCCCCCTTCTCTCCGATGAGACCCCGTTCTGCCTCGGAGCTTGACTTTTTAGCACCTATGTGTTAGTTTGTCAATTATTATCGTGTTTCTTCCACAACTAGAGCGCTCGTCAAGGCCGGTACGGAATGGCGATGCAATCTCTCCCTGCAGCCTCCCTCAGGAGCGGCGATTTTCTCCCTGCTGCCCGCCACCTAGTACGGGCGTCTAACTATTTGATCTGGATCGCCTTATGGCCGATCCGAGGGGCGGATTTCCGGGGTCGTCGCGAAGTTCTCCCTGTTCTCAGGGAGAGCGAGGCGAATCTCAGACGACGCGCTCGCGGCGCATCGCGGCGATTTCACCCTCGGCGTAGCCGAGGGTGCGGAGGATCTCGTCGGTGTGCTCGCCGAGCAGCGGGGCCGGCCGGCGGTAGGCGCCCGGAGTTTCGGAGAGCTCGATCGGGGTCGGCGCCAGCGGCAGCGTGTCGCCCAGCCCGGGGTAGGTCACCTCTTCGAGGAGGCGGGCGGCGCGGATATGCGGGTCGTCAAGCGCCTGTTGCGGCGAATAGACCTGGCCCGCCACGATGCTGGCCTCCTCGAGTGCGGCGAGCGCCTCGGCGCAGCTCCGCTCGGCGCACCATTGGCTCATCCGCGCCGAGACAACCTCGCCATGGTCGGCGCGCGACTGGTCGTCGCCAAAGCGCGGGTCGGCGAGCCAGTGATCCTCGCCGATCATGCGGGCCCAGCGCCGGAACATCTGGGGGCCGATCACGGTGGCGACGACCCAGCCGTCCTTACAGCGAAAGATGTCGGCCGGGGCCGCGTTGAAGCCGCGATTGCGGATCGCGGCGCGATCCACCCGGGTCAAGGCCTGCTCGATCAGGCTCGCATTGGCAAAGGCGATGGCGGTGCGCAGCAGGGCACCCTGGACCTTCTGCCCGCGGCCGGTCTTGCCGCGCTCGATCAATGCGGCGAGCGTGCCGAAAGCCGAGAGGCACGCCGTGCCGAAATCGACCCAGGGCAGCTTGAGGGCGATCGGCTGGTCCGGCGTGCCGGAGAGATAGGCCGCCCCGCTCATCGCCTGGCCGATGCCGTCGAAGCCGTGCTTGTGGCTCAAGGGCCCGCCCGCGCCAAAGCCCGTGACCGTCGTCAGGATGATGTCGGGCTTGACGCGCCTGAGGCTCTCAAGGTCGAGGGCGAGGGAGCGCAACACCTGCGGCGGCAGATTGGCGACGACGACATCGGCGGTGGCGACGAGCTTTCTGACGACCTCGCGGCCCTTTGGGGCGGCCGGGTCGAGGGTCATGCCGAGCTTGTTGCGGTTCATCGCCAGAAACATCGCGCCGCCGCCCGCGGGCACGGCCCCGACCGGGATGCCAACCGGGATGAACGGGCGGTCCTCGCCGCCGCCCAGCCGCTCGATGCGGATCACCTCGGCGCCGAAATCGGCCAGCAGCGCCGCACAGAACGGCCCCGCGATGTAGCGCCCGAAATCGAGGACGCGAATGCCTTCGAGCACTCCGGGCACGCTCACCTCCCACTGAACCGTCCTCGCATCTTATCAGCCTGCAGCCTAACATGGCGACCAACGCTCAAAGGGGTTGGCGATGCCGGACATCGGACTGTTCGAGGCGATCTATTCGGCGCGGTCGATCCGCCGTCTCAAACCGGATCCCGTGCCCGAGGAGGTGATCACCAAGATCCTCGACGCGGCGATCCGGGCGCCCTCCGGCGGCAATGCGCAGAGCTGGGCGTTCCTCGTCGTCCGCGACCCCGACTTGCGGCAGCGGCTCGGTGCGATCTACCGCGAGGCCTCCGACATCGCCGCGGCGGTCTACGCCGCGCGCGGCCGGCCGGCTCACCTGACCGAGGGGCAATTCGCCCGCATGATGACGGCCGGTGCCCATCTCTGGGAGCATATGGGCGAGGCGCCGGTGCTGCTCCTTCCCTGCGCGCGGCTCCCCGCGCTGCCGGCGCGCGAGGCGCTGCCATCCGAGATCGCCGCGCGCTGGGAAGACGAAGTCGCCTATGCCGACCGCATCCGCGGCGCCAGCATCTACCCGGCAGTGCAGAACATCATCCTCGCATGCCGTGGCTTCGGCCTCGGTACGGTCATCACCACCAACCACATCCGCTGCGAGGGCGAGGTCAAGGCGCTGCTCGGCATCCCCGAGGACGTCTCGACCTTCGCGCTGATGCCGATCGGCTGGCCGCTCGACAATTTCGGGCCGCTGACGCGCCGTCCGCTCGCCGAAATCGCCCATGCCAACCGCTGGGGCAAGCCTTGGTCCGGCTGAGCGCAGACGCTCAGAAAAAGGCGAGGGTGCGGATTTCGATGCTCTCACGCGGCCGCGCATCGGGTGGTGTGGTCGGGTCCTCGAAGGCGGTGTGGGCGGTCCACCGGGCGCGGCCCTGCGTCTGCGACTCGTAGGTCTTGAACACCAAGGCCTCCTCGGGCCGCATGCGCGGGAACCAGTACCAGCGGTGCGCCGGGTCGTAGGTGATAGCATAAGTTTGGCCGATGCGGTCGGGGTAGCGGCGCTCGGTGACCACCAGGCTCTCGGGCGAGATCGTCTGCGCGTCGGCGATCGCCAGCGGCCAACTCTCGACCGGGCGGCGGATCGGCCGCCATACCTGGATGACGGCGAAGCGGCGGCGCAGCAGGTCGTCGGCCTCTTCCGGCAAGAACGTACGCACCCGCTGTGGGCCCGACCATTCGGTGTAGTCGTTGTGAACGCGGCGCACGACATCGCGGATCTTCTGGGTCTCGCGCAGCGCGTCATCGGCGGTGCGCACAGTGTGGTCGAACACCTCGACGCGGGCTGCTCCGCTCTCGGCCTTCACCAGCGCCGCCATCTCCGGGTAATAGACCCGCCGCACCTCGTCCTCGTCAAAGAAATCGGCGACCTCGGTGTCGTGATGAACAAAACGAAACCCGTTGCGCTCCAGCGCGAAACGGTCGGTCTCGATCCGGCCGTTGCGGATTACGACCCGGTGGGGGTCGGGTTTGCCGCCGCCCAGCCGCTGGTCGCTGCCGCCGGGCGCACCGACCAGGGTGACCGGCATGGCCTCGGTATCGATGAAATAAGAGAGGGTCGCCTCGATCGTTTCCGGGGCGGTGACCAGTTCGACAATCTGAACCATAAGGGCTCCTTCACATTCGCCGGCAGATGATAGAGGCGCCCCTCGGCGGAAACAACGCGCAGCGGTTCATGCCGCGAGCATCGCCCGGATGTCGGGCAGATGCTCGCGGCCCCAGAACAGCTCGCCGTCGAGCACGAAACTCGGCACCCCGAAAACGCCGATCGTTTCGGCCTCGCGAGCGATGCGCTCGACCTCTTGCCGTCCCTCCTTTGCGAGGTAAGCCGGGAAGCCGCTCGCATCGGCACCGGCCTCCGCCAGCACGGCGCCGACCACCGCGGGATCTTCGATGTCGAGCTCGCGTTTCCAGAAGCGCTCGAAGGTCATGTCGTGATACCGGCGAAGCACCTGAGCACCCTGGCGCTTGGCGTAGAGCATGCCGCAGGCGGCGAGGCTCGAGTCCCAGATCTTCTGCGGGCCGCGGATCACCAGGCCGTGCTTTCGCGCCTGGCGGCGGCAATCCATATAGCTGTAGCGAACCCGGCGCCATTGATGCGCGTTGCGCTCTTCCTCGAGCACCCGGCCGCTGGCGTCGACCCGCGCCGAGCCGAGAAAGCTCGGGATATCGAGGACGTAAGGGAGCCAATCCACGCGAACCGGGAAGTCGCGCTCCAGATCATAGGCGAGATCCTTCGCCAAATAGGCGTAGGGGCTTTTGTAATCGAAATAGACCGTGACGGTCCGCGGTTCGGCCATGCCGGCTTCCTATGGTTTTGTCGATCGCTCGGGTAATGCATTACTTCCGCCACGTCGGCCTCGTCCGCAACATGCGCAAGGTCGGTGGTTGACCAACCGCGTGGCACCCGATTTCGAGGCGCTCCGCATCTCGCTTGCCGCGGCCGTGACGGCCTCGGGGCGCAGCTCTCGCTCCCTGAGATCAGGGAGAATTTTTATTCCGGCCTCGAAATCGGCCCGATTGGGCCGATCATCTCCAGTGCAATCAATTACTTGCGTTAAATCTACGGCGCAGCGAGCAGGGACAACATTTCCCCTGCCGCGGGGTCCGGCAGGGAATTGGCAGGGGAATGCAACGGCCGAGCCCAAAGGTCGGTTGCGAGCCCTAAAAAATGCAGCAGCCGAGGCGACAAATGTCGCCAGCCTGATGCCGAGGTCGAAAATGAATCGCATCATGCCGGTCTGGTAACATACGATTGTGGCAATTTTAGGAAGATCGCTAATCTCGGATCTTCGGGATTTCTCCCTCGCCCCGCTTGCGGGGAGAGGGCCAGGGTGAGGGGCGTCTTCGCGACCGCACAGAACCGGGGAGAAATCGTGCCCCCTCACCCGGCTGCGCGAAATCAAAATTTGTCATTGGGCCTGTCAAGAGACGGACCCTTCGGCTGCACAGAGTCGTCGCGTTCGAGCACGTAGGTGCCGGTCGGCTCGTGGGATAGCAGCGCGCCGACCGCGCCCGCGGCGTTGCGGCGGAACTCGATGCGGAAGAATTCGCTGTCGGCAAAGCCGAAAATGATGCCGTGACGGGGCAGCAGCCGTTCGGTTGCGGCCTGGTTGCGGGTGAAGGTCAGCTGCCCGGTATCGTCGAGCGCAATCCGGAACACGATGTTGCCGAGGCGGTAGACACCGGTCAGCGGCTCGAGGAAGTCGCGGGTTGCCATCTCCGGCGGCGGCAGGCGGCGGAATACGATCGGCGCCACCTGCGGCTCCAGCGGCACCGCCACGCTCTCGATATCGCCTTCGACACCGGTCGCGAACTGCACGGTCCTGTTCTCGAACCACGCTGTCGGCTCGGCGGCAATCTCGAAGACGTCGTAATGGCGATGCGCCATCGGCTGGTCGAGACCGATCCCCTGCCAGCGCAATGTGTCGCCATCGCGGGCGATCCTACCGTGCCGTAGGCGGGGTGGGCGTATTCATGGGCATAGTCGGCAAGCGCGTGGCTCGGGCGCGTATCCCGATGGCGCATGGCTTCCCGCGCCGCCCGATGCTTGGGTGGCGTGTCGCGGAACAGACGCCGGATGCCGCGCAACCGGTCGAGCCAGGGCAGCGGTTCCAGCCCCAAGAGATGGTCCAGGGCCGTGTTGGTCAACGCTGCGCAGCCAGGATCGTGGCCATTCGTGAGCACCATGACCCCGCTGCCGTGGTCGGGCAGCAGACGCAGATCGCAATTGTAGCCGGACCAACCCCCGCCGTGGTCGATGCGCCGGGCGCCGCGGTAGTGTACGACATTGAAGCCGAAGCCGTAGTGCCGGTCCCCCACTTCCGTGAATTCCGAGCGGTCGATGTAGACCTGCGGTGTCATCAACTCGGCAGCCGCGGCGGGCGATAATCGCAACCCGCCTCGGCCCGCCACCGGGTCGAGATGAAAGCGCATATATTCGGCCATCTCCGCGATCGAGGCGCAGATGCCGCCGCCCGGTCGCGTGTTGATCGGGCGGACCGGAATGCGCCTTTGCTCGCCGTCAAGAACCGCGTGCGGCTTGGCACAGTCCGGATGCCGCGCGAGCATGTCCTCGAGCGAGGTCGTGGCCCGCTCCATGCCCAGCGGCAGCAGGATGCGGGTCCGGACGAAATCCTCCCAGCGCTCGCCGCTGATGCGCTCGAGCACCAGGCCGGCGACAAGATACATCAAGTTATTGTACTGCCACGTGCTGCGGAACGGCTTGCTCGGTTCGAGGTGGCGGAGTGCCGCGAGCATGCCCGCATTGTCGAGGTGGCCGCCCGTATGCACCCGGTCGTGCCGCGGCAGCCCGGTGCGGTGGGTCAAGAGGTCGCGCAAGCTCGCCTGCTCGGTCGCGACGGGATCGCGCAGTGTGAATTCCGGCAATACCTCGCGCACCGGCATATCCCAATCGAGCCGGCCCTCGTCGACCAGCAATGCGAGAGCCGTTGCGGTGAACGACTTGGTGACCGAGCAGATCGGGAACACAGTGTCCGAAGTCACTGGCGCACCGGTGTCGATGTCGCGCACCCCCCATGAGCGCAACAGCGGCGCCTCGTTGCGGCGCACGACCGCCATCGCGAGACCCGGGATGCGCCACTCCGCCATAATTTCGGCGACGAGTTCGTCGAGCTGCGCAAGCTCCGACAGCGTTTCCGGCATACCATACCTCCCCGGTCGGGTGGGATTTATTCCGGCGGTTTTATAATGTTCCGCACCCGCTGCCGCCACTCGTCGGCCAACGACAGTTCTCAGACCGCCTTCGAGTAATCTGGGCAAAAGTGATTTAAGAAGACCATTCCGGCGAAGGCCGGAACCCATTTTGGCCGCGGTCTCGATGTTCTACGTCTATCTCCGCGCTAGCAAACCCCACGGGACCCTTTACATCGGAACGACATCCGATCTCCCACGGCGGGTTTGGGAGCATAAGAAAAAGCTCGTCCCCGGCTTCACCAAGCGCTACGGCGTCGATCGGCTCGTGTGGTTTGAGGCTCACCAATCGGCGGCTGTGGCGCTTCGCCGCGAGAAGCAGCTCAAGGAATGGAAGCGAGATTGGAAGATCAACTTGATCGAACGCGACAATCCGCATTGGATCGACCTGTATGCGAGCCTGTCGGCCTGATAGAACGAGGCTTTCCAAATCTGCGGGCTAAATCCGAGGGCCGTGCGGGTCGCGCTATGGGCACCGGCCTTCGCCGGTGTGGACAATGGGCGATAGGGCAATGCTCCGCCTGCCGATCCTGTTGGGAAGCGCTGCTGTCCTTGCCTTGGTCTCGACCAATCTCGCGCAAGCTCCGCAAGGGGACTTCGCGGTCTCGTTCACGGCGGGGTCGCGTGACGATGCCGGGCGTTTCATGGGTGGCTCGGAAATGAGGGTTCTCGCCGCGCATGCCGGCAGGCTCTACGCCGGCAACGGCTATTGGGAGGATCAGCCCGGGCCGGAAGGGCCTCAAGGAGCCCAGATACTGGTGCTCGACGGCTCCGTTGCGCGGTGGCGGGTCGATCACGCCTTCGACGAGCGCGTGCGGGACGGTCGCCCGCGCGATCTCGCGGTCTCGGCTCTCGAAGAGGTCACCTTCACCACCGACGGCAAGGGCGCGCGCCTGCCCGCACCGGTGTCGTTGCTGATCGCGGCGAACTGGGACCTGACCGGGACCGCCCGAGTCTTCAGCCGCGACGACGCGACCGGCGTCTGGGCCGCCGCGAGCCTCGCCCAGGATCGCCCGATGCCGGGCTTCCTGCCGCAGGTGCGCAGCCTCGGCGGGCATCGCGACGCGGTGACCAGTGTCGACCTCGTCTTTGCCGGGCAGGACCCGCGCGGTATCTTCAGCGGCACCTATGATCCGGCGGTCCCCGGCCGTATCCGCTGGAGCGCCACTCCGGAGCTCGACCTCTCCGGTGCTTCAGCGGCGGGCCTATCCGGTCGCAACGGCCATCTCCGGGTCAGCAGCTTTGCCGAGTGCAATAGCCGCTTCTACGCCGCGGCCGGGCAGCAGATCTATGAACGGATCGACGGGGCCCTACCGCGTTGGCGCCTGGTTTACGCGAACCCCTATCCCGGCCATTCCGAAACCGGGCTGCGCGGGCTGACCGCGATCGCGAGCCCCTCCGGCCAAGGCCAAGTGCTGCTCGCCGCTGTCGAAGGGAGTGCGGCGCGTCTCGTTAGGGTCGATCCGCATGACGGCAACGAGGTGACGGAACTCGGTCTCGCGGGTTTTCTCGCCAACGCCTGGGGTATGCGGGCCAGTTACGTGATCGCCGCCTATAACGACATGACAAAGATCCGCGATCCCGACGGCGGCGAGGCGCTGCTGATCGGGCTCGAAGCCTTCGTCCCGTCCAGCGCGCCAGTCGCCGCCGGTCACAATGTCGTCAATGTCGGTTACGGACGCCTCGAAGCCGGCGGCTGGTACCTGGTGCGGCGCGCGCCCGGACGTTACGACCTCCGGCAGGTCATGGCACCCTCCGACAAACCGCTGGTGGCAACGCGGTCGATCCGGGTTTCGCCCTTCGCGCGGGGAGACGACGCGGTCTATTTCGCCGGGTACGATGCCAACAAGGTGCCCGCGCACGACACCGCCTGGATCTTCCGCTCGACAGTTGCGACGGCCACCGGGGCGGCGCGTGAGCCGTAGCCGGCCATCGCCCGCCGATCTGACGCATGCTAATATGCCTCTGTCATGGGACCGCAGCGTTGAAGGAGAAGGCCGATGAACCGGGTGGAGTTCGAGACCGCATTGCGCGAGGAGGGTTATCAGGAAGTCGCGGATCGCCGGATGGAGCCGAACAAGACAAACATCGAGCACTCTCACGAGTTCGACGCACGACTGTTCGTCCTCGAAGGCGAGATCACGATCACTTGCGAAGGCGAGGAGCGCACCTATCACGCCGGCGACACTTTTGCGATGAGTGCCGGATGCCTGCATACCGAGCAGTGCGGGCTGGAGGGTGTGCGGTACCTCGCCGGGCGCCGCTACCAGCAGAAAGCAGCCGTCTAGGCTACACCGGCGGAATCGCCCAAACGGCCGCGCGAGGGGATTGTCGATGATGCGCGAGACATCAGCCGTTCTCGAAAATGGCGCACCGGAACCAGGCGAGACGGCGCTGGTGATGGCCGACAAGCTGCGCTTTCAAACCGATGCTTGGGACCTTTCCGTCGACCTTAAATCCGGATGTCGGGAAATCGTTGTCATTGATGCCCGCTCACGCGAGGCCTATGCCCAAGCTCACATCCTGGGCGCCATCAGCCTCCCGCATCGGGAGATGACCGAAGAGGCGACGCGAGGACTGGACCGCGGCAAGGTCTACGTCGTCTATTGCGACGGGATCGGCTGCAATGCGTCGACCAAGGGGGCGTACAGACTTTCGCGCTTGGGCTTCCGCACAAAAGAGCTGCTCGGCGGCCTCGACTGGTGGCGGCGCGACGGACATCCGATAGCGAGCTCAGACCAGCCGGGCAGCCTGCGTACTGCTGCCGATTGACGCTCATCGCCACGCAGAAGCGAACGCCGAAGCGCATCCCTAATGTGATCGCCGACCGCCACGTTTTCGCGTCAAGCAGCGGCGGCGTGACGACTGCTTGACTTCGCCAGGGTCCGCGCCACAGCCGAGAGGGTAACGGAGATGTCGCTCAATACCGTCAAGCTCCCGACATTGGCGCAGCTCGGAGAGGTCGCGGACGAGCTCGGCTTTACTTTCACCGAGGGCGATCTCGCCGCCCATCACGAAGCCCTGATCCCGGCATTCGAGGCGTACAACCAGCTCGACCGGATGCCGGACGAGCTGCCGCCGGTTACCTACCCGCGGCTACCCGGCCGCCGTCCCCCGCCCGAGGAAAACCGCCACGGCGCCTGGTACGTCAAGACCGAGATCGAAGGCGCTGCTTCCGGCAAGCTCAGGGGCAAAAGGGTGGCACTCAAGGACAACATCTGCCTCGCCGGGGTGCCGATGATGAACGGCGCCTCGACAATGCAAGGCTATGTGCCCGATCTCGATGCGACCGTGGTAGCCCGCATTCTCGACGCGGGCGGGACGATCGTCGGCAAGACGGTGTGCGAATATTTCTGCTTCTCGGGGGGCAGCCACACCAGCGCCAGCGGCCCGGTGCACAACCCGCACCGCATCGGCCACTCGGCGGGCGGCTCCTCCTCGGGCAGCGCCGCCGTCGTCGCTCTCGGCGAGGTGCCGATGGCGCTCGGCGGCGATCAGGGCGGCTCGATCCGCATCCCGGCGTCTTTTTGCGGGATTTATGGGCTGAAGCCGACGCATGGCCTCGTGCCCTACACCGGCATCATGCCGATCGAGCTGACCTTGGACCACACCGGGCCGATGACCGCCACGGTCGAGGACAATGCGCTGCTGTTGGAGGTGTTGGCCGGCCCGGACGGGCTCGACCCGCGGCAATACGTCGGCGCCGTCGCGAAGCCCTATCGCGAGGCATTGGGCAAGGGTGGTGCGGGTCTCAAGATCGCGGTGGTCGAGGAAGGCTTTGGCCATTCGCAATCCATGCCGCAAGTCGATGCTATCGTCCGCGACGCGGCGGAGCGCTTCAGGGGATTGGATGCGACTGTCGACACCGTGTCGATCCCGATGCACCTTCAGGGCTCGGCGATCTGGCTGCCGGTGGCGGCCGAGGGTGCCACGATGCAGATGATGCTGGGCAACGGCTTCGGCTTCAACTGGCAGGGGCTCTACGTCACCTCGATGCTGGATTTCCACAGCGCCTGGCGGACCCGAGCCGACGAGCTGTCGGACAGTCTGAAGAACACCATGCTGCTCGGCCATTACATGGTGACGCGCTACCGCGGCCATTACTATGCCAAGGCGCAGAACCTGGTGCGCCGATTGCGCCGTGCCTATGACGAAGTGCTGGCGCGCTACGACCTCTTGCTGATGCCGACATTGCCGATGGTGGCGACACCGCTGCCCGAGGCCAATGCGCCGATCGCAGAGATCCTGCAGCGCGCCTTCGAGATGCTGGCCAACACCGCGCAATTCGACTGCACCCACCATCCGGCGATGAGCCTCCCCTGCGGCCTGGTCGACGGCCTGCCGGTCGGCATGATGCTGGTGGCCAAAGCCTTTGACGAGGAGACGATCTACCGCGCTGCCGCCGCTTTCGAGAAAGGCGTCGACTGGAAGTCGCTAAAGGCGGGTCGGAGGAGCGTAGGGCGGGTGTAACCCGCCGTCTCGGCCACTAAAACGAATGGCGGGTTGCGCGCTGCTCCACCCGCCCTACGGCTACTAAAAGCGGATAAAAGACGTTACGGTCACCTCACTCGATCACTTCCTCGGCACGGACGAGGAGCTGCCACGGGACCGTCAGCCCAAGTTCGTTGGCGGTCTTAAGATTGATGATCAGATCGAATTTCGTCGGCTGCTCCGTCGGAAGATCAGCCGGCCTCGCACCTTTGAGGATGCGGGCGACATAAACGGCCTCACGTCGGCTTATGTCCGCCTGGTCTTCGCCATAGCTCAAAAGACAGCCGCTCCTGGCGAAACGTGGATCGTTGCCAGCGGTCGGCAGCCGCCGTTCCATCGCGAGCGCACAAATCCGATCTCGCGCCATCTGATTGATACCCGAGTTCTCGAGCAGCAGCCCGTTTATGCCCGCCGGCAACGCCGTGAACACCCCATCCGTCTCATTCGGCCCGCGCAGCGCGACCGGCTCTAATCGGACGCCGAGGGTTTCTGCCTGTGCTCGGTTGGTCATCAACCATTCTCCGGTCCCGGAGAAGGTGGCCGGGTCGTAGAGGTAAACCACATGAGAGACCGCGGGAGCCGCCTCCTTCAGCAGCTCGAGAGGCTTTACCTGCTCAGATATCAGTCCGATCCCGGTCAGGTTCCCGCCCGGGCGCGCCAAGCTCGCTATGATCCCCTTCCCGACGGGGTTCGCGATGACGAAGACAACCGGGATCCTTGGCGTGGCTTGCTTCGCCGCCAACGTCGCCGGTGTCCCGCCCGTGACGATGAGATCGACGTTGGCGCGGACGAGATCCGCCGCAAGCTCCGGCAGTCGCTGGTTCTCTCCCGCCGCCCAGAGGTACTCGATGATGAGGTTCTGTCCTTCGACATACCCGAGCTCACCGAGCCGCTGAACGAAGAAGCGGGTATTTTCAGTCGGGCCGGGACCGGTGGCGAGGTAGCCGATGCGGGGGATCTTGTCGGCAGGCTGGGCGTCGGTGATCAAGAGAAATAGGGCGAACGCAGCGACGAACCGGCGAAAGATTCGCGCGACCACCGGGGCCCTCCTGCGCTCGCGTGGGCTAGCCCAGCAAGGCGCGGGCGATCGTCTCCCACTCTTCCTTCAAGGGCGCAGTCGACGGCGTCTTACCGGCGCGGCGATACCAGCCGCCGGCGTTGGAAAAGTCGCCCTCGACGCGATGCAGATAGGCGTGCGCCCAGGCGCCGTCGGCGTCAGCCTGGTTCTGGGCACATTGGTGCGCCAAGTGCCAGTCGCCCTTCGCTTCCCACCACAACGCCTGCGCCGCCGGGCTCAGGCCGTCGGGCGGCGCCTCCGCGGCAAGCGAGCTCTTATAAGTTTCGAAATCCATCGCGGTTTCTCCTCTCCGGGAGGCAATATACACCGGCATCACGCCAACAGGCGATCGAGCCGGTCGCGCAGCCGATAGTAGCCGCCAACAGCCGGCAGAAACCAGGGGTTGCCGGCGTAGAGCGGGTGATCCGGAAACTCCTCGGTATCGAAGCTGCAGGCATAGTTCGCGATACCCGCGATCTTGCGCGCCGTCTGCCACCCGAGATAGGTCATCATGGCGATGCCGCTGCCGTTGCAGCCGAGACAATAATGGAGGTCGTCGCGGCGACCCATATGCGGCAACGCGTCGAGGGTGAACGCGGTATTTCCGGTCCACGAGTGGGTGATTCTGAAGCCGCGCAGCTGCGGAAAACGATCGATCATGTAGCGGTGGAGGATGGCCGCACTGACCCTCGCATCGACTTGGGTGAAGCGCGCCCGCCCTCCGAACACCATCCGCCTGCCGTCCGGCGACATCCGGTAATAGCACAGCACGCGGCGGGTGTCGGACAGGGTGCGGCCCTTCGGGATCAGCGATTGCGCGAGATCGGACGGCAATTCCTCGGTCGCGATAATGTGGCTCGCGATTGGCACCACCCGCCGTTTGAGGGCAGGTGTGAGGGTGCCGGTGTAGCCGTTGGTGGCGATCACGACATCCCCGGCCGAGACGATGCCGCGCGTGGTCTCGACCCGCCAAGCGCTGCCGGTCCGGCTGAGGCCGGTGACCGCCGCCCGGGCGCAGACCGCGACGCCGCGGCGGCGGCACGCCTCCAGCAGGCCTTTGTAGTAGAGGGCTGGGTGCAGCTTGCCCGAGCGCTCGACAATCATGCCGCCGAAATAATAGTCGCTGGCCATCTCCTCGCGCTGACGGTCGCGGGGCACCATGTAGGCGCCGGATTGGGCCGACGCGTTAAGCAGTGCCAGCCGGTGCGACTGCGCGTCGTAATGCCGTCTGGTCCAGGCCCCGACAAACCGGCCCGATTTCTCCCAGCCGCAGTCGATTTTTTCGGCGTCGATCAGCCGGTCGATCAGCGTAAAGGCGTCGGCCGCATCGGACAGCATCCACCCTGCGCGATCGGGATCGACCTCGATGGTCTTCCCGCTGAAGCTCTTGCCGACATTGACGCCGCCGCTGACCGCACCGCCGTTGCGGGTGCTGGCGCCGAAGCCCAGCTCGTTCGCCTCGAGCACGAGGGCGTCGATGCCGTGCCGCGCCAGCTCCAGCGCCGCCGACAGCCCCGCATACCCGCCGCCGACGATCGCCACGCGCGCCTCGCGCGGCACCTCGACAAGTTCGCCCACGCTCGGCCGGTACGCCTCCCACCAGAAGGGGGTCGGCGTGAAATCCCGGTGGAAGATGTCGGGGCCGATCATGTCGTCCGGACAATAACCCGGGCGGACCGCGGAGAACAGCAACCGCGGCGAGCCGCGCACGGGCATTGCCGGTCCGCGTCTTTTGCAGCCCAGGTCGAGCTGCCATCCGGGTTATGCTTGCCGTGCGAACGCGACCGAGGAGCAAGGAATCGATGGCAACGCAAGCCGCAGCGCACACGAACGGCCGTCAGGAGGCGGCTCAGCTTTATGGCGAGCTCGGAGAACGGCTCCTCGCCCGCGATCAGGAAGGCGGCAGCCGGGTTTATTATGAGCTGCTGCGGCGCGGACGGCCGTTGCCCGAGATCATGGCCGAAGCGGTGCGCATCCACGCGCCCTACACCCACGTGCCCTACCATCAGCGGATCGACGACGGTTTCCCGAACTTCGTCAACAACGACCATTGCCTGTTGAGCGCGCGGGCGGCGATCAATCTGCAGAGGATGCTGCCCGAGCAATTGGCCGGGCTGCCGCTGGCACAGACCATCTGGTACATCCCGTCCGGGCTCGACATCTGGAACCAGAAGATCCTCAAGGCCCCGGGCCACTACGCCTCACGCGGCTACAAGATGCCGAACACCACGCCGCCAAAGGCGGTCGTCTACTGGCCGGACCAGGAGCCGCTTCGCGAAGAGGGGCCGCTGAACGAGCGCCTCAACCATTGGCTGACCCTCGTCGAGCGCGGCCAGGTGATCGACGCCTACCGCGCCTTCCTCGGGCTGATGGAGGAGACCGAGCATCGCCGGGAAGTCCTGGCGCAGCTCGTCTTCGCCGGCATGATCGATGTCCAGGACCGTATGCTCTACAACCGCTCCTACACAACCGGCCACAAGGCCTACCGGGCGCGCTCGGTCGTCGAGATCGGCAACGCGGTGGGCTGGGACCGCGCCCACGATGTCGTCTATGCGGGAGCGCTCGACATCGCCGTCGGGCCGCGCTGGCACTCGGTCTACGAGATGGCCTGCAATGTGGTCACGATCTTTATCGAGGGCAAAGAGGTCCACGCTGTCCCGCAAGGCGGCACGACCGAACGGGAACGCATGCTGCTGGCCAATACCGGGATGGTGAACGAGGCCGAGACCGAAGAGCTGATCGACGCGCTGGTCCACCAGCACGAGCCCGCCTATATCCAGAAGATCAGCGCCTTGCTCTTGGCCGGCAAATCACCGCGGCGGATCGTCGACGCGATCCAGCTAGCGGCAGCCCAGGTCGTGCTCGACACCGATGGCCCCAGCAACTTTTCGATGCCGCAGCACACTTACGAGTACTGCAATACGCTCGGCTGGTTCTTCGACAATTTCGCCCATCCGCAGCGGCTGAAATTGCTCTACGTCGCCGGATCGATGGTCAACCAGGCGGCGTGGAACCAGCGCAGCAGCGGCTGGCTCAAATCTGACCCGATCGGCCCGCCGCGCGGCGCCGACCGGCTGACCGGCGGCCAGATCATCGAACGGCTGGAGGCCGCGTTGGCGGCGGTCGACACGGCAGAGTCGGTGGCGTGGACGAAGGCCTATCTCGACAGCGGCGCCGACCGCCCGCTGCTGGTGCAGCGGCTGGCGCTGATGGCGGCGCGCTTCGGCAACGATCCGCACAACCAGGAGATCCCGCAATGCATGCTCGAGGATTACGGTAAGAACCAGTGCCGCGATCGCGAGCGGCTGTTGCTGGCCTGCGCCCATATCTCGGCCGGGCACCGCAAATACGGCGACCCGTTCGACGCGAGCCGCCGCTTTGGTGAGGCGATGGGTCTAGTCGAGCTGCAGTAAGACGACCAGACCAGCCCTCACCAACCCGGGTTCAGCCTGCGGCGCCGGCGCGGGCGGCGCGGATCGCGCGCCAGACCCGTTCGGGTGCGGCCGGCATTTCGATGTGGCGCACGCCAAGCTCGGCGAGAGCGTCGACAATCGCGTTGATCACCGCGGCGAGTGCGGGGGTGGTGCCGCCCTCGCCGCCGGAGCGCACACCGAGGCGGTTCGAGGGGGACGGCACCTCGCTGAGTGCGGTCTTCAAGGGCGGAAAGGTGTCGGCGCGCGGCATCGCGTAATCCATAAAGCTCGCGGCCAGTAATTGCCCGCTCGCAGGGTCGTAATGGCTGTACTCGAGCAAAGCCTGGCCGACCCCTTGGGCGATGCCGCCATGGGTTTGGCCGTGCAGGATCATCGGGTTGACCGCGCGACCGACATCGTCGACCGCGGCATAGCCGACGATCTCGACG
>Ga0210407_10001340_pt1 | contig 23507 bp, 14 predicted proteins | sample IncBWC27MmetaG_FD_150860 | JGI IMG/M metagenome (GOLD analysis project Ga0210407, IMG submission 150860) | Forest soil microbial communities from Barre Woods Harvard Forest LTER site, Petersham, Massachusetts, United States - Inc-BW-C-27-M | ecosystem: Environmental > Terrestrial > Soil >... | reverse complement strand
ACTCCGCTGCCGGTTTCGAGGCGCGAGAATTTCACCGCCGGCGGGCCGTTGTTCGGAGTACCGACCACGGCGTACGTTCCAGCGCGTGGCCGGAAGACCGTCCACTTTGCGGCCTTGCTGGCCAAGATGCCGGAGGGGTTTACGCGCGTCCACAAAATTGCGCTGGAGGGCGAGGCAATCGCGATCAGCGGCGGATCGAAGGGCGAAACCATTCGCGTGAAAGCGTCGCGGTTGCGGGAGCTGCTCGAAACTTAGTCCCTTTCTATGGCTCGTGCGGCGGCTTGAGCCGTGCATCGAGCTCGAAGGCTTTTTGGAACTCCTGGCGCGCGCGGGATTCCTCGTGCCGCTCCTTCAGCGCCAGCGCGAGCTGGAAGTGAGTCTCCGCCAATCCTGAATCGATGCTGAGAGCGAATTCGAGCTTCCGGATGGCGCCTGACGCATCGCGTGCCTGCATCAGGCGCTTTGCCGCTGCCGTGGCAAGCTGAGCGGCTTGCCACAGCTTCGCTTTGTTCCGGAGTTCCTCCGCGTGGTGAAAAGCCTTAGCCGCGCCATCGATATCGCCTTTCTGCTTTTCAAGAATTGCGAGCTGTTGGAAGGCAGACGGGTTCGGGCCAAGCCGCAGCACCGCCTGAACGGTAGCCAGAGCCCCATCGAGGTCGCCCTTTTGCCGCTGTGCTTCTGCCAGCGGAAAATAGGCGGGCGCGAAATCCGGGTGAGTCTGGCACAACTCCCGTAGCTGGCTGATGGCTTCGTCCAGCATGCCAGCCTGCCAATAGGTCTCGCCCAGTTCAAACTTCGCGGCTGGGAAATCGGGCTTGAGTTCCAGACTCCTGCGCAACAGGTCGCGGGCTCCCTCGTCGTCCTGCCGGTGCTTCTGTGCGACAGCCAGGTTGTATCGGAGCTCCGGACTATCAGGATCCGCTTTCAACAGCGTGCTATATTCGCGAGCAGCGCCGTCCCAGCGGCCAGTCTGCATATAGCAGAGGCCGAGATTGCTCCGCGAAGCCAGGTCGTTTGGATCCGACGCGACCAGAAGCTCGAGTTCTGGAAGCGCGCTTTCCACGTCGCCCAGACTCATCCACACAGCGGCCAGGTTGCTCCTGGCGTCGAGGTCGCCGGGCTGCAGTTGAATAGCCCTGCGGAATTCGACAATGGCGTCGGCCAGATATCCCTCGTGAAAAAACGCGACTCCCAACGCCGTGCGCAGCCGCTCGTCGGCAGGCTGCGCGCGAACAGCCCCACGAAGTTCCCGGATGGCCGCTTCGTAGTTGCCAGCCTGCTCGGCGGCAGCGGCTCGCTCATAGTACGACTGGGAATCGGTTTGAGCGGTCGCGCAGACGCAGTGAATCGCCACGACCGGCGTCAGAAGAGTGATGCGTCGCATTCAGTGAACATGTTCCGGCAGCATAGGGTGGACATCGGCGTCCACGGCGGCCCCTCGCAAAGGAACTTCGCACATTTCATCGGTGGCCAAAAATCCCCAGGTCACCCTCTTGGGCGGCGAATTGGGATTGCGTGGATTGCTTTGCGAATTGTCGTAGGTAACTTCCATATCCAGGCGTGTTCCCGCGGGTAATAGCAGCGGTGAAGCGAACCAGTAGTTTTCCTGCCAGTCGAAATTCCAATGCCGGATCAGCAGCAAACGCTTCACCTCACCGTCGGGCAAGGTCGCGGTCACTTTGAATCCGGTGGCCAGGAAGTGGGCATGGGCGAAGATGCTGAAAGCGTCCACATCCGTGGGAACATAGGAAAAGGCAGTGACGAGATGGTCGCGCTTGCCCGCCGGTATGTCCACGTCATAACTGGTTACCGACAGGTCTAGCGGCGTACGCAGTGGAGGCTGTTTGGCAAAATAGAGACCGATCATGGCTTGCACCTGGCGGTCCTGTTTCCGGGGCCGTAGGTGGAGTTGAACCACCAGATCGGAATTTTTCTGCAGAACCGTAGCGATTCCCTGGGGGTCGGCATGCGCTACCGTTCCGGCAGTCCACATCGTCAGCATGCCCGGCATGGAAAAGCCGAAGCCGCCGCCGCAAGCATAGCCTTCGCCGGTGGATTTCTCGAGCCGCCGTCCCGCCCTGTGCGGATCCTGTACCACGATGGCGTGATGTACGACGCCGGATGACCCCGGCCGCAACTCGACGGCACGCACGTATCGATCCGCAGTCAGACCAGTGGGTAGTACTAAGCAACGATAGGATTCCGAACCGTTCGCGGGCACCTCGAAGGCGCGCGACATGCTCAGGATCAAGTCCGGCTTGCCCAGTTGCCATCCGTCCACGAACTGCGGAGCAGGCGGCAGGTCCTTTGGCTGGCCTTCCGGAGCGCCTCCGGCGACCCATTCCGCTATGGTCCGGATCTCTTTTTCGTTGAGCTGGCGGTCGTTCGAAAAATCCCCGTAGCCCGGTTCCGCTTGCCAGGGCGGCATGCGATGGGACTCCGTCGCCCGAGCGATCTGTTTGGCGCGGCTCTGTGCGTCCTGATATTTCAATAATGGAAAGGGAGCAACTTCGCCTGGATGATGGCACATCGCGCAATGTTTGAACAGCAGCGGTGCGACATCCCGATTGAAAGTCGGTGTCGATGCCGCGCCGGGAGCAGTTGCGGCCAAAGCGATGGCGGCGAGCCATCCTCGTCCCTTCCACATTCTGACCTCCATCGGAAAAATGAAAACCGCATTATACCCGCTAACCTGCCTCGGGCCGTTAGCGCTGAATTCGTCTTGACAAGATTCGCCCGAGTTTCTTAGACTCACTATTGCGAAACGGACGTTTCGCAATTCGGAATGAAGACCGAACGCGAAGATCGAAGCTTTTTGAAAGTCGTCGCCAAAACTTTCCGCGTCATCGAAGTCATCGCCCAACATCCCGAAGGCATTCAGTTGGGCGAGCTCTCGCGGAAGTGCGCGGGCCAGCCCAAAGCCACCATCTTCCGCATCCTGCACACGCTGAAGGAACTCGGCTACGTCCAGCAGGATAACCAGTCGGCGGCCTACAGGCTGACGCGTCAGGTGGAATGGCTGGGCCGGAGCGAATCGCGGGAAACTCTGAAGCGAGTGGTTCGTCCCTACGTGGAGCGCCTGCGCGCTCAGTTTGAACAGACGGTGGCGCTCGCCGTTCTCGACGACGATCAACTCCTGTATATCGAGATCCTGGATGGGCTGCGTTCCATTCGCATGAACGCGACGGTCAACACCTACGCGCCGCTGCACTGCACGTCTCTGGGAAAGGCCATCCTCTCCCAACTTTCATCAGAAGAACGGACGCGGCTCCTAAGCCGCCGGCCCCTGGCGAAGCTGACTCCTAATACCATCACCTCGGTCCCCCATCTGGAACGACATCTGGCCGAAGTTCGATCGCAAGGATACGCGATCGACGACGAGGAAACCGAGGAAGGCGCCCGCTGCGTGGGCGCTGCGATTTGCGGTCCTCAGGGCATGCCGGTTGCGGCGGTTAGCATATCGGGTCCGCTCAGCTTTCTGCCGCCTGAGCGCGTTCCCGAACTTGCCCGGGAGATTAAAAAGGTTTGCCGGTCAATTTCGGAATCGATCGGCTCGCACGGGCGGGGGAGCAAGGCATCCGGGAGCCGGGGGCCTGGTCGCGCATGAATATCAGCCATTCCGCGCAGTTGTGGGACGAGTCAAAAAAGTTTTTGGCCGGGGGGGTGAGCAGCATGCTGCGCGCCTCTAGCAAGCCTCTGCCGCTCTTTTTCCGCGCGGCATCCGGAAGCCGGCTAACCGACGTCGACGGGAACAGCTATATCGATTACACGCTCGCCTGGGGCCCGCTGATCCTGGGGCACTCGCATCCGGAAATCGTAAGCGCGGTGACCGAACAACTCGCGCGGTTTCAGCTCTTGGGCGCCCAGCACGAACTGGAAGTGAGAGTGGCCCGCAAGCTTTGCGAGATCATCCCCTGCGCGGAACTGGTGGCTTTCAACAGTACCGGCTCAGAGGCGGTGCAACTGGCTTTCCGCCTGGCGCGCGAGTTTACGGGACGGCGGAAGATCCTGAAATTCGAAGGGCACTATCACGGCTGGCCGGATAGTGTTCTGGTCAGTTACCGGCCGGCTCTCTCGCCGGATTCGACCTACCAGCCGCAGCTCGGCTCGGGAGGGCAGACGGCATCCGTGCTGGACGATCTCACGGTGCTTCCGTGGAACGAACTTGCCTGTGTTCACGAGTTATTGAAACAGCATGCAGACGAAGTTGCCGCCATCATCCTTGAGCCAGTGCTCTGCAATAGCAGCTGTCTGATGCCTGATCCGGGTTATCTCGAATCGCTGCGGGAGCTGTGCAACCAGTTCGGCGTTGTGCTGATCTTCGACGAGGTCATCACGGGATTTCGCGTTGCCCTCGGAGGCGCACAGCAGCTTTTTAGCGTAGTTCCAGATCTCGCCACGTTCGGCAAAGCTGTCGCGGGAGGATTCCCGCTTAGCGTTGTGGCCGGCAAGTCGGAGATCATGGAACTCATCGCCGCGCGGCGCGTGGTTCAGGCCGGTACGTTCAACGGAAACCCCGTCACTCTGGCAGCCGCGGAGGCGACCCTCGATGCGCTGAGCCGGGCCAACGGGGCCGCGCTGGACCGCGTGCGCCGCCACGGCGAGTTGCTGATGGCGGGGATCCGGAGTCGCGCGCGCGAAACCCGGACACCGCTGCTCGTCAATGGAGTGGGCGCGGCCTTCCATCTCAGCTTTACAAGCCGCACGGAGATGCGCACCTATCGCGACACGCTGGAGTGCGATGCTCTGAAGCGCGACGCGTTTATCGTAGCCATGCTCGAGCGCGGCGTATATCTGCTATCCGACGGACGTTGGTACATCTCGGCCGCGCATGACGAGGCGGACATTCAGCACACCCTGGCAGCGGTGGATGAAAGCTTCTCCGCACTTGACCAGCAATCGAATTGAGGCGGAAGACGAATGCTTAAAGAGAAAGTCGCTATCATAACCGGCGCCGGATCGGGCATTGGGAGAGCCACGGCGGAGCATTTTGCCCAGCAGGGGGCGAAGGTCGTCGCCGTGGACTGGAACGCGGCCTCCGGCGAAAGAACGGTGGAAGGCATCGTGAATGGCGGCGGCGTCGCAGTGTTCTGCCATTCCGATGTGTCGATCGCAGCCCAGGTGGAAGGGATGGTTGGCACGGCGCTCGATCGTTTCGGCCGCCTGGATATCCTGGTGAACAACGCCGCCATTCAGATCCTGTCCAAGCTGGTGGAGACCAGCGAAGCGGATTGGGACCGGACGCACAGCGTCAACCTGAAGGGAGTTTTTCTGGGCTGCAAATACGCCATCCCCGCGATGCGAAAGGTCGGCGGCGGGGCCATCGTCAACATTGCGTCGGTTCTGGGGATCGTGGCCGATCCGGACCTGGCCGCGTACTGCGCCGCGAAGGGCGGGGTGATCTCCCTGACCAGAGTCGCAGCGCTGACCTACGGAGTGGATAGCATTCGCGTGAACTGCATCTGCCCCGGAGATGTGGAAACTCCGCTGGTGGAGGATTATTTTAATAAGGACCCGGATCCGGCGAAGCTGCGCCAGGAAATCTACTCGAAATACGCGCTGCGCCGCATAGCCGCGCCGGCTGAAGTGGCCAAAGTCGCGGCATTTCTAGCTTCCGCTCAGTCCTCTTTTATGACGGGCAGCGCCGTCGTGATGGATGGCGGTTTGACAATCAAATGCTACTGAGGGCGATAATGCGGGCATCGTGGCAAGTTTGTGCAATGGCTTTCGTCCTGTCCGCCTTCTACGCCCAAGGCGCGGAGCGCGTGCTTTGGCAGATCGGCAAGACTGATGGCGCCACTCGCGAATTCAATGGCAATTGGGATTTCGCAGCACGGGGCGAGCCCGACTTCGTCGTCGGCAAGAGCACGCCGGAAAAGGAATGGAGCGGCTTCCATCCGGGTTCCCGCGACGTGGCGCACGGCAGCCGGCCCCATCCTTTCGCGATTTCGTTTGATCTGCCCGACAAGCCCGCCGGCGTTTTCAATCTGACTATAGATCTCCTCTTCAAGTCCGCGGGGGTGCCGCAATACACCATTGAGATCAATGGCAGGAAGGGAAGATTTTTCCCGAGCCCGAAGCTCAGCGAGGAGATCGGCGACCCCGAAACGGCGTGGAACATCGTCTTCTCCCGCCAGCGTCTCGCCCTGGCCCTGCCCGCATCGTTCTTTCGGGCAGGCTCGAATCGATTGGTCCTGACGTGTCTCGAAGACAGCAGCCAGACCATTGTCGGCCCGACGAAGGCGTCCGGCGCAGAGTCCGGCCTCTATTACGACGCCTTGCAGTTGTCCAACGATCCGCAAGGCAAGCCCGCGGCCGCGACGGAAATTAACGCGGAGCCCACCATCTTCTATCGCCGAGGCGACGGTGGATTGCTCGAGGCCGTGACGCTGAAGGCCTCCGCCACCGGCCCTCTGCGGCATGGCTCGGCAACCCTGACTCTGGCCGGACACCCCTACTCATGCAGTCTCGATTCCGAGTACGACTTCGGCGATGCCGCATGCGCTGTCCAAGTGCCGGAGTTCCAGGGTTCCGCTGCCGTGCAACTCTCGATTCGCGCCGGCTCGAGCGTAGCTTCCAAAAATCTGCAATTAACCGCCGCCCGCAAATGGAAGCTGTTTCTGGCGCCGCAAATGCACCTGGATATGGGGTACACCGACTATCGGCCAAATTCCTATGAGGTGCATACGCGCAATATCGACGAGATCACGGCGGTGCTGGAGAAGCGGAAGGATTTTAAGTTTAACCCCGACGGGGCGTTCATTTTTTCCGACTACTGGCAGAATCGCAAGCAGGATCGGCGGGAGAGGGTACTCGTCCTGATGCGGGAAAAACGGTTAACCCTTCCGGCACAGCTTTTCACCATCAACACCGGTCTGGCCTCGCAAGAGGAGTTGTTCCGGCTGTTCTACACGAGTGCGGAGTTTTCCAGGTCCTACGGCATTCCGATCACGTACGCAAACCAGACGGATGTTCCGGCTCACGTTTGGGCGCTACCCTCCTACCTTCAGGCGATGGGGATCCGGTACTTCGCTATATCAAGCAATCCTTTCCGGGGTGCGATTATTCCTAACGGACGCATGAATGCAAAGTCGCCATTCTGGTGGGAAGGTCCGGACGGGGGACGTGTGCTGACGTGGTTTTCACGGCAGTACCAGCAGTTTGAAGGGCTGTTCACCAAGAATAACAGCGAGGCGGCGGGCGTGAATTCTCTGCCCATCTACCTGCAGACCTATTCCACTGCGGAGTACGCTCCCGACGCGGTGCTGGTGTATGGAACCCAGTCCGACAATCGCCCATTCCTGGCCAGTGAGCTGGATTTCCCGGAGCAATGGAACAAAGACTTCGCATTTCCCAATCTGCGGATTGCGACGATTGACGAATTCTTTGGATATGTAGAACAGAACTTCGGCGCTTCACTCCGCACGATGAGCGGCGATGGAGGCGCGTGGTGGGAAGAGATGGCGGCCTCCAACGCCCGCTTCGCGGCGCAGGCCCGGAGGGCTAAGGATCGCGCGCTGGCTGCCGAAACGTTTGCGGCGCTGGCCGGCGCGGTCAATACGGATATCCGGTATCCGATCGAACTGGATAACTCGATCTGGCAGAATCTCCTCTTCTACACCGAGCACACCTGGGGTGCGGCGGGTACCTGGCGGCGGCCGGAGCACGATGAGGCTATCGTGCTTCGCCGGGACAAGGAGGCCTTTTCGGAAGATGCAGCGCACGACGTGGATTATATGCTGCGGCGAGGCTTGAGTCAGCTCGGCGCCAAACTGAACCTGCGCGGACCCGCCGTCGTCGTTTTCAATTCACTTTCCTGGCCAAGATCGGGAGAGGTTGAAGTGGACATCAATCGCGGGAATGGTCTGGTGGATCTGGAAACCGGGAAGCCGGTGGAGCTCGAGCTGGTGCGGCGCGTACCCGACGAACAGTATGACCGCGTGCGGCTGCGCGCCGAGAGTATTCCGGCGCTCGGCTATCGGTGCTATAGCATTGTCGCCGGAGGCTCTGCGGCCGCGGCGTCGAACCTCGAAAATTCTAGTACCATCGAGAGCCCGTATTATCGGGTGACGGTCGATCCGGAACGTGGCGGGATCGCGAGCATTTACGACAAGACGCTCGGCAAAGAGCTGGTGGATGCGGGCAGCCCCTATGCTCTCGATCAATATGTGTATGCCGGCTACGGCCGCGAAAACGAGAGCCTGATCCAGCAGCGGGACCGCTGGAACAGTTCTCTACTGCAGATCAGCCCCGCATTGCCCCAGGTACAGCTGGCGATTTCGACCGCGCGCCACGGGAATGTAAAGGCCGTCCAGAAGACGCCGTGGGGAGCCAGACTCGTGATGTTGAGTTCCGCGGCGCATACACCGGTGATCCGCACCGAAATCCGCCTGTTCGACCACGACAAAAAGATTCAGATCTGGAACCGGCTGCAGAAAGACGAGGTGAAGGCGCCCGAGGGCGTTTACTTTGCGTTTCCGTTCGCGGCTACGCCCGCGCGCATTCGCTATGAATCGCAGAACACTTGGATCGATCCCGAGAAGGACCAGCTTCCGGGAGCCAACAAGGAGTGGTTCGTCGCGCAGCATTGGGTGGCGGTGAGCAGCCCAGATGTCTCAATCGGGCTGACGTTGGACGAGGCGCCCCTCCTGACCCTAGGTGATATCAATCGGGGCTTGTGGCCGAGAACGCTCGCGGTCCGCAACGGTACGCTTTTCTCCTATGTCATGAACAACTACGACGGCGACGATGAACCGCCGTTCCAGGGCGGCGAGTTCGACTTCCACTACACCATCACTTCAGATGCAACATTCGAACCGGATCGCCTGGCGCGCTTCTCGCGCGACGAGACCAGGCCGCTCGAAAGTGATCCGGTGACCGAAGCGGACAAACTGGTATGGCCCGACGAGCCTCTACCCGGGGCTTCCGGAGGTTTTTTGGAAATTGACGATCCTCACGTCATCCTGGGCGCGTGGAAGGGGGCACAAGACGGCCGCGGGGTTGTTTTGCGGTTCTACAACACCAGCGCATCGGCGGCGACAGCTCACGTCGGGTTTCCGCATCTGCAATTCAAAGAGGCGTATTGGACGAACCCGGTGGAGAACGATGAGGGCTCCGCCGGCTCTACTGGGAGACAGTTATTGGTGCCGCTGAAACCGCACGAAATACGGACGGTCCGGCTGGTGGGACTGGTCCTGCGGCGGGAAAAGTGATACTGCGATTGTGGCGCTGACGAAGAAAGTTAGATTCGCGCTTCTTAACGTTTTGACGCTGTGTGTCTGGGCTGCTGAGGATCCCGGGCAGAGCAAGCTGGCGGCAGTTCGGCGATTGCTGGAGGCGGGTGATTGGAAGCGCGCCGACGAACTGGCCACCGCGCTGGCATCGCAGAACAACGCTCCGTACGAGACGTACGAACTGTTGGGCCGCGTAAAGGATGCCGAGCGACGCTATGAAGAAGCCGATGCGGCTTATCGGCGGGCGCTCCAGCTCGCACCGAATGCCGCCGGCCCGCACGTAAGCCTGGGCGTGAGTTACGTGCAGCGCGGCCAGGCGGAGCGCGCGCTGGAGCAGTTTCAGCAGGCCCTGGCCAGGGATCCTCGGAATCTGGTCGCCCTCTCGAATGCCGGCAGCATCGAGCTGGCGGCGAAACATTTTGCGGAGGCCGAGAAGTACTACCAGAGCGCGCAACAGATCGCGCCCAACGATCCCCTTACCCTGCTGGGTCTTGCCACCGCAGCTTTGGCCGCGGGCCATAAGGAAACGGCGCGCAAGAGCGCCTCCCTGCTGGCAACCACGGACGACCCCGCCGTCCATTTTTCGCTCGGCCTCCTGTTCGCCAAGAACGCGCTCTACACGGAGGCTGCCGGAGAATTTGAAGCCGTGGCGCGAAACGGCGTGAACTCTCCGGAGCTGTTCTTAAACCTGGGTCGTGTTTATTCGGAACAGAAGAAATACGACGTTGCGAAAGCAGCCTACTTCAAGGCGATCGGCTTGAACGCGAACGATCCGGCGCCTTACGTCCGTGTTGGCGCCGATTACCTGGCCCAGCACAAGGGGGCTTTGGCTCTGGTGTGGCTGTTTCGCGCGGCCAAACTGGATCGTGGGCAGCCGGAGACGCTCTATCTGCTAGGCCGTGCGCTGATGGACGACGAATACTTTGACACAGCCCACAGGTATCTCGAGCAGTATGTCCGCCTGCGGCCCAGCGATCCGAAGGGGTGGCTTTTGCTCGGCGATGCATTCTTGAACGACGAACAACTGGAGAATGCGTTCCATAGCTATCAAAAAGCGTTGGCGCTGGTACCGCAGTTGGCGGCGGCGCATTACCTGGTGGGGAATGCCGCCTATCTGACGAAGCGCATTCCAGACGCGAAGCGGGAGCTTCTTCGTGCGGTGACGATCGATCCTTCGCATGCCGAAGCACAGCTGCGGCTGGGCGAAATCGCATCCCGGGAGGACAACGATGACGAGGCAGCCTCCCGGTTCCGTGCCGTTCTAGCGGCGCATCCTGACGACCTGGAGGCCGCATACGACCTGGCAAAGGTGTGCGTCCGGCAGAAGCAGTTCGTTCAAGCTAGGGAGCTTCTAGAGAAAATCGTCGCCCGCCGTGCCGACGACATTCGATTTCATTACCTTCTGGGCCAAGTGTACCGGCAGCTCGATGCCAGCGACCTGTCCGTCCGGGAGACGAACCTCTACCGCACGATGAAGGCCGAGCAGGAATACGAACACCGTTTCATCCGCCATTCTCACGCCTATGTCGAGTGAGATTTGGGCCACGCTCGTGTTAGTAGCTTTCAACTAGATTTTCCTTGACTACGTCGTCTCGATATGTAAACTGAATGATACCCGGAAAGTGAAACAGTCGTTTCGCAATCCGAAACACCGAGGTGGGAAATGAACTGTCAGTTTCGGTTGCTCGTCGCGCTGTGGTTGGTGCTTGCCGTCTGGTTTCTTAATGTCGGAACCGGCTTGGCGCAAACTACCAACGGTAGTTTCCGCGGAACGGTAACCGATCAGTCGGGAGGCGCGGCGCCGCGTGCGCGGCTGCGGGTTACGAACGTAGGCACGGGTGTCTCTTTGGATGCCGTCGCCAACGAATCCGGCGAGTATGTGGTGCCGAACGTGCCGCCAGGCGTCTACGATATCCGCGCGAGTCTGGAGGGTTTTGAAACACTGGATACCCGGGGAATCACGCTTTTAGTGAACCAGACCGCCACGTTGGACTTCACGCTCAAGCCCGGCTCCGTGAACCAGGAGGTGACTGTCACCGGCGAGGCGCCTCTAGCGAATACGACCAACGCCACGGTGGGGACAGTGATCGCGACAGATTCCATCGTGGATCTCCCTCTGAACGGACGGCAATTCACGCAGTTGACGTTGTTGACACCGGGAGCCGCCCCTCAGGGAAGCGGGCAGCAGGGATTCTTCGAAATTCACAGCGACTATGGGGCCATCAGCCCGGCGGTCAACGGCGCTCGGCCGGAAATGAACAACTTCACCATCGACGGCGTGGAGGATAACGAGCTTTTCTTCGACTTTGCGGCGATCAATCCTCCTCCGGACGCGCTGCGCGAGTTCAACGTTCAGACGAACATGTCGAGCGGCCAGTATGGTCGCGCGGCTGGGGCCAACGTCAACGTCGTGACGCAGAGCGGCGGAAATCAATTCCACGGGTCGGCCTGGGAGTTCCTCCGCAATACGGACCTGGATGCGCGGAACTTTTTCAATCCGACGGTGAGCATATTCCACCAGAATCAGTTCGGCGGGACTTTGGGCGGCCCGATTTTGAAAAACAAACTGTGGGGGTTCGGATGGTACGAGGGCTTCCGCAAGACTCTGGGTTCGACGATTCTAGAACTCGTCCCGACCTCAGCGCAGTTCCAAGGTAACTTGTCGACTTTGCCGCCACTCTACAACCCGTACACCACGCGCCAGACAGGAACCGATGCGCAGGGTAATCCCATCTTCGCGCGCGATCCATTTGCCGGGAATCAAATCCCTACTACTCAGCTCAATGCAACTGCTCTGGCGGTTGCTAACCTGATTTATCCGGCGGCCAACTACGCCGGCAACGGGGTGAATTATCTCGATTCCGAGCCCGTCGTCACCAGCACGAACCAGTTCGGAGTCCGGATCGACGCAGCCCTGAGTTCCAAATCGACGCTGTTCGGCCGATACAGCCAGGACCTGAGCAGCCGTGTACTGCCCACAGGGATCCCAAAGTCGCCGACAGATCAGCAAGGGCTCGCGCGGCAGGCGGTGGTGGGATACACTCGCACCTTCGGGCCGTCGGCAGTACTGGAAATCCGCGGTCAGTTCCTACGGACCGGAATTGGCCTGCTCGGATTCTTTCCGCCCACGAGTTTCCTGGACTCCAACGGACTTCTAAAGGACTGGCCGGCGCAGACCGGCCTGCGCCCCGTGCTGCCCGGGTTTAGTATTTCGGACGCCGCGGGCATACCCGGGACGCCGCAGAGTTTGCCGGGCGATCCGATCAACAACTGGGAATATTCTGGGACATTCACCAAGGTCCTGAGCAAGCATACAATTTCGGCCGGCGCTTCTCTCGTTCACACCTGGGTCCTCGATAATTGCACTTACGCGTCGGCCTCGTTCAACAACCTCCCCACTTCGAATCCGCAAAATACAAGCAGCACTGGCTCCGGGCTGGCCAGCTATTTGCTCGGCATTCCATCGGCGGCGACTGACCTGCGCGGGACCGCGGAGCAGAGGCTGCGGGGAAACTACTACGGGGTCTTTGTCGACGACGTCTGGAAGGCCACTTCCAGGCTGACGGTGACCCTCGGTGTCCGCTACGACTACGGTGCGCCGTTGGTGGATACCCAGGGCCGGCAGGGAACTGTGGACCTGGTGAACAGCACGCCCGCGAAAACCGTCTGGCTGATCGATCAGTCGGCCAAGCCGCCCGTGGATCTCAGTACTTCACCGGCCACAGTGCAGCGAGTGCATGACGGAATCTTTCAGCCGGATCGCCTGGATATTGCACCGCGCGTAGGTCTCGCTTACCGGATAACGTCTAATACTGCGATCCGTTCCGGCTACGGAATATTTTATGATTTCAACCAGTCCAACGTGCAGGATACGCAGGACATTATGGGCCAGTGGCCATTCGGTTTTCCGTTTATCACCGCACCGAATCTGAACCAGCCGACCGCGGCAAATCCGGCGCCGCAGTTCGTTCTGGGCTCTGGCGTGTTCCCCCCGTTTGTTCCAGGGGCTACGCCTCCGTCGAGTCCTGGATTTGCGGCCGCCCGGGACAATCGTCGTCCCTATGTTCAGGTGTGGGACCTCGGAATCGAGCAATCGGTTAGCGGCGGATGGCTGTTCTCGGCCACCTATGTGGGATCGAAAGGCACTCACACGATTATCACGCCGGTGGTGAATATAGCGCCCACGCCGGGCTCGGGCAGTCCGCAGAACCGCGTGGCCCTTCCGCAATTCTCGCCCATCGAAGTCACCGGCGCCTGGGGCAATTCCAGTTACCAGTCCGCGCAAATCAAGATCCAAAAGAGAATGGGACACGGCCTCAACTTCCTGAGTTCGTATACCTGGTCGAAGTCCATCGACTACCAGTCCGCCGCGCACGGCAGCGCGCAGCCAGGCGAAGGAATTCAGAACGGACTGAACTTTGCGGCGGATCGAGCGGCCTCGGACTATGACTTGCGTCACAACTTCGTGTTTAGCGGGATCTACGACTTGCCGTTCGGCGAGGGGCATCGATTCTCATCGGGCCATAGCGGCATGAACCGATATCTTCTCAACGGATGGAAAATCGATGGCATCGTGAGCTTGCACACTGGCTTCCCGTTCAATCTCTACGTGCCGTTCGACAATGCCAATACGGGCAGCGGGACACTCGGCTCCACGGAACGGCCATCGTTAGTCGGGCAGCTTCTTCCTTCCGGATTCAACCGGTCGCTGTCGGCGTGGTTCAACACATCGGCGGTCGCAGCTATCCCCTATACGTATGGCAACCTAGGCAGAAACGTGCTGCGCCAAGACGGTCTCAAGAACGTCGATTTCTCTATTGCAAAAGAAATCCCCATTCGGGAGAACCAACGTATCGAGTTTCGAAGCGAGTTCTTCAATCTTTTCAATCATCCGAACTTCGCTGCGCCGGATGGTAATATTTCGGATGCCACATTCGGCCAGGTCCTGTCGGCCGGCAACCCGCGCTTCATCCAGTTTGGTCTGAAGTATGTCTTCTGAGGGCGCCTGAAAACCGCATAACACTTCTGCGGCGAGTGTCCGATTTCGAGTCCGCCGCCAGCATATGATGAACACGCTAGCATACGCTAAGGTCCGCTCGAACGCCGGGCGCTCCTGGATTTGCATCCTGGTAAGAATGTTCGCGGCCGCAGTTCTAGCCTGCGCCTGGCATGCCGTTGCGCAAACACCGCCCAGCGATGGCTATACCTTTTACGTCGCGCCTCACTCCCACATCGATGTGGTCTGGTACTGGACGTACGACAAGACCGCCGTTGTATCGATTGACATTCTGAACCGAGCCCTCGACTTGTTCCATCGAGACCCGCGGTTTACATTTACCCAGGACCAGATGGTAGCGATCGAACCCTTTTGGAACTCGCTTCCGAACAGCGAGAAAGAGTTTCTCCGCCGCATGGTAAGTGAGAGACGATTCGAACTGGCGACGGGCATGTATTTGCAGCCGGACGAGGCGGAATCAGACTTCGAATCCCTGGTGCGCCAGTTTTATCCGGCTCTCTCATGGATGGAAAACACGTTCTCCACGAAGGTATCCACGGCCTGGAATGTGGATACCTATGGCCACACTCCGCAGATGCCGCAACTGTTTCGCAAAGCCGGATTGAGCAACTTCGTGTTTATGCGGGATGTTCTTCCGTCATTGCAGGCGTCCATCAAGAGCCCGTTCTACTGGGAAGGCGCGGATGGCACGAAAATCCTGAGTTATTGGCTATCAGGCAGTTACAGTCTGGACTGGCGGGGAATGGGTGAGAACATCCGCCGCTATGTCGAACACCGCGCCCCCGGCGTGACGGACATTCTTCTGCCCTACGGCGGGGACCTGTATCTTCCTAACGAAACCACTGCGCAGATAGAAGCGAAAATCCGGGAGGCAACAGGGAAGGCCGGGGTTCCCGTGAAGAAGATCGTGTTCTGTACACCGTCTCAGTATTTCGAAATCGTGCAAAAGTCGGGTGTGACACTGCCTACCTACCGCAACGACTTCAACCCCGCGTTGTTCATCCAGGATCTCAGAGGACTCTACGGGGAGCGTCCCAACACCAAGATCGCGAATCGCCGCGCGGAGTACCTGTTGGAATCCGCCGAAAAGTTGTCGTCGATTGCCAGCCGGTTCGGACAAGAGTACCCAGCCGAGAAACTCCATAACGCGTGGTTGCAGGTGATTTTCAACCAGGATCATGACGCGCTGCCTGGCAGCCATACCGACCCGGTCGATGAAGATATGATGAGCCGCTATGGAGGCGCGATCGAAGCCGGGCGCAGCGCGCTGTTCGATTCGATGTATCGAATATCGAGGAACGTGAACACGTCCGCCGGCAAGCACTACCCGTTTCTGGTCTTCAATCCGCTCTCGTTTCCACGTACCGAGGCCGTGCGGTACACGCCGCTTTTCAAAGAGCAGATCACGAGCTTCAAACTGCTGGACGACGAAGGGAACTCAGTACCATTCCGGACTGACTTTGCAGGAAGACGCGAGGCGAACCAACCCGTGAGCATGGCCGCCATAGAGTTTGTGGCCCGCGATATCCCGGCCATGGGATACCGCCTGTATCAGTTGGAACCTTTGGACGGATCCATTGATCTGGCGAAGCCCGAACAGCCCGAGGAGCAAGTGTCGAATCGATTCTTCACAGTACGGCTCGATTTGAAAACGGGCGGTATTCGCAGCATCGTGAGCCGCGAGACCGGCGAGGAACTTCTGCAGGCCGGCTCCTATCAAGGAAACGAACTTGTTCTTGAAGAGGAAAAGGATCCGGACATGGAGGGGATGCTGCACTTCAATGAGACCGAAGTGAGTATGAAGCAATACCCGATCGATTCCATGACCGAGACGCGCGATGCAATCGGCATTCGCATCCGTCTGGGCGGACCGTTCCTCTCCGGTCGGCGACAGCAGGAAATTTGCCTGTACGACGGCATTCCCCGCATTGACTTTAAGACCGAACTCCAGGGATTTCCGGGCCACGACGGCCTACTCACGGCAGTTTTTCCGTTGCGCGGCGGCGAATCCACGACATGGAACTACGAAACGCACAATGCCGTGACGCCGCGGCCGGATGGCATCTACTATGCGCAAAGTTTTCTGGACGCCCAGCGGACCCGCGGTGGCGTAGCGCTCGTGAATCGGGGCATGGGCGGCGTACAGGCGGCAGGCAGCCTCGTCAGGTTGATCCTGTTGCGCTCCATTACCAACTATAGCGGCTACTACAGTCCAAAGGCATCCGAGGCTGGCAGCCACACGTTCGAGTACAGCCTTTATGCGCATTCCGGCGATTGGCGCAACGGGGTAATCCAGCAGGCCCACAGCTTCGGTAGTCCTTTGATGCCGTTCGCGACCGATGCGCATCCCGGAACGTTACCTTCTCACCATAGCTTCGTGTCGGTGGAAGACGGTCCATTCGAAATTACCGCACTGAAACGGTCCGAAGACGGGAAGAGCCTGATCCTTCGCGGGCACGAGACGCTGGGTAGGAAGGGGAAAGTGACGGTCACGTTCGATCGTGCGCCCGCGCTGGCCTGGTTGTCGGATCTAACGGAGCGTGCCAGCCAAAGGGTTCCAGTGCAAAACGGAAAGATTCAGTTCGAGTGCAATGCTTTTGAGTTTGTTACGCTGCGGTTGGATGAGAAACCATGAGCCACCCACCGGCCGCCGGGCCGGACAAAATGTCCTTTTCCGAAATCACCAGCAGACTGAGCGGCCTCTATTCCGCCGTTTTGTGTGACGTGCTCGATACCTTCGACCTCCGCCATCAGGCACTTTCCCACCAGATTCGTCCGTTGTTTTCGGAGGCGCGCGTCATCGGCCGGGCGCGGACACTGCTCTCCCGGCCCGTGGACCGATTCCCGGAAAAGCCGTACGCGATGGAATTGGAGGCGCTTGACACACTCGTGGAGTACGATGTGGTCGTGTTCACGACGGACGCCGACTTGTCTGCGGCAGTTTGGGGAGAACTGTTGAGCATAGCGGCCTTGGCCAAGGGCGCCCGGGGGGCAATCATCGACGGACTGACGCGGGACGCAGCGAAGATCCGGGAAGCCAGATTCCCGGTTTTTGCCAGGGGTATTTCGTCCTACGACTCCCACGGGCGTTCTGAAGTCATCGCCTACGACGTTCCCATCCAGTGCGATGGCGTGGCCGTGCAACCCGGTGATATCGTGTTCGGCGACTATGACGGCGTGGTCGTGATTCCTGCGTCGAAGGTGGAAATAGTGATCGAGAAAGCGGAAGTGAAAGTACGCCGGGAAGGAATCGTTGGGGAGGAATTTAAGAGGGGCCGGAAGGTGGCGGACGTATTCGCGGAGCACGGTATTTTATGAGGCGGCCACCGGCAGCAATACCCCCCGCGAGACACTATGTCCACTCCTGATACCGCTCTGCGCGCCGGCGCGATGAGCAGCCTGGGGGTGGCGGCGCTGGGGGCCGTGATGATGGCTCCGGCGCTGGGTATCTACGCGAACCTTGGACTCATCGGAGCGGAGAGTGGGCGTGTGGCGCCGGCAGTCTTCCTGCTCGCCCTCCTCTGCACTCTGCCCACTGCGGTGAGCTACGCGCTGATCTCTCGCGAGATTCCGTCGGCCGGCAGCGCCTACACGTGGCTCTCCGATTCCCTCACGCCGGAAATCGGCATGTGGATCGGCAGCCTGGTTGCGGCCATGTATTTCTTCGCAGTGATTCTCCAGCCCATCCTTTTCGGACTGTTCTTCAACGATCTTCTGAGTTCTGTATTCCGTGTTGAGACAGGGTACGGAACGTGGCTGGCTGGGGTGCTCATTTCCACTGCTTTCGTGGCAATGCTGGCGTATCCGGGCGTTCAGGTCTCGGCCAAGGGGTCGATCGTCCTGATGATCTGTGAATTGACTGTAGTGTTGGCGCTCGCCGGAACGATATTCGTGGTCATGCTTAAGCGCGGGCCCATCGATTTCAGTCCGTTCAATCCAATGCAGGCGCTGCACGGGCGCCAAGGTCTGTTCGCCGGGCTGGTCTTCGCTTTACTCACTTTCGTCGGATTCAGCGTCATCACAACGGCCGCCGAGGAGACGCAATCGCCGCGGGAAACGATTCCGCGCGTTGTGATCCTGGCATGCGTGTTGCTTGGGTTGTTCTGGGCCGTGACGTCCTGGCCCTTCAGTCTCGCGCTTCCGGAGGGCGCATGGGCCACGCAGGTAGCGCAGGGCATCAACCCCGTGGCAGTCGCCGCCCGGCAATACTGGAGCTCGGCGTCCGTGATCGTCACGCTGACGGCGCTCTCCGCGGTGTTGGGCGTGTACCTTGCATCCATCGTGGGCTACGCGCGAATTATGTACGCCATGGGGAGAGACGGAACGATGCCCGCTTGGTTCGCGCAACTTCACCCTAAATATCAGGTGCCGTGGAACGCCCAGCACGTCGTTCTGGGTGTGACCGTGTTAGCCGATGCGATCTGGGCGCGATGGCTCGGAATCTACCTGTCCTACGACTGGTGGGGAACTGCGGTAGTGTTCTTTGCCATGATCGCGAACATTTTCGTGAATGTTGGATGCACCGTGTATTTCTTCCGGTTCCAGCGGAACGCGTTCCACTGGCTATGGCACGGCGCGATTCCGGTGATTGGCGTTGTCACCAGCGTCTTGCCACTCTATTACTCCTTTGGGCCCGACCTGTGGCTCGCCGGATGGAAGAAAGGTCAGAGCGTCATTGTGTTTTGCGTATCGGTGACGATCGCGTCCGTTCTCTACACGGCAGCTCTTCGCAAGTGGCGGCCTAGCGTCTTGCGCCGCGGGCCTATCTCCGTCATAGAATAAAGCCGGAGGTTGCCACATCGCATGAAGGACTCGCCGGCGTCGAATCGCCGTTCGTTCGTCTTTCAGCCGGCTTTCCAGGGCGTGTGCGCACTGATCTGGTTATGGAGCGCTCAGGCTCTTGGTCAGCAGATTCCAGCTGCTCACCGCGCGTATGAAGAAGGGCTGAGGCTGGAACGCGAAGGACGTCACGAACAAGCCGCTCGGAAATTTCAGGAAGCGATCGACATTAACCCCGAGTTCACCGATGCGTACAGCCAGTTCGCCGCCAGTGAACTTCACGCAGGCAAGACGCAGGAGGCGATCAAAGCGTTCCTCCAACTCATACAGCTCGATCCCGCCAACGAGAAAGCCATGCTTGCCGCGGCGGACGCCTACGTAGGACTGGGGCTGTATGACGACGGTCTGGCCCTCTATTCGCGCGTTCTGCATCTGGACCCAGGCTCGCCGGAGATCTACTACAACCTGGGCAGTGTGCTCTTCCATAAGAAGCAGTACGCGGACGCGATACTTACGCTGGAGAAGGCGCTCTCGATCGATCCATCGAGGATTCCGGCGCAGAGACTGCTGGCATCGACCTACTTAGCGGAGGGCGATCGCGGCGCGGCTCGAAAGCAGATCGAGGCAGCGATTCTCCGAAGCCCCCAAAGCCCGGAACTGAAAACCGATCTGGCCAACCTGCTGTTCGCGGAGCATCGTGTTTCAGAAGCGGAGCAGCAGTTCCGGAACGCTCTGGCCGTGCGGCCAGAGTACGTCCCCGCGCATCTGGGACTGGCCAAGCTTTATCGCCGAAGTGGGAACGCAGCGCTGGCAATGAAAGAAGTTTCCGGAGTGCTCCAACAGGACCCCGAAAACGCGGGGGCATTTCTGGAACGCGGGCAGTGCGCATACGCCCTCGGATCGCTCGATGCGGCTGCCCGCGACTTCCAGCAGTTCGCACGATTGGAACCGGGGAGTCCCGAAGGCGGGTATTTGCTCGGGCTGCTTGACTTGACGGCCGGCCGCCTGGATTCCGCGGTGGAGCACTTCAAGCAGGCAATCAAGGTTGACGACAAACTGGTCGATGCCTATTACTATATGGCCGACGCTTACTTCAAGAACCATCAAACAGCAGCGGCCAAGGAAGCGTTAGCGCATTGCCTGGACTTGGACCCTACGCACCAGAAGGCGATTGCCTTGCGAGCCGCGCTGGAAGGCGCAGACCCGCAACGCCGGAAGTGATTCTCCGAGCGCGTGGCCCAGAGATCCTGCCGAGCACAATCACGGAAGCCCAATAAATCTGGGGACGCCTTACGGATCTCTGCTCAGAGCCCTTAATCCAAGGACCGATGCCCATCCGTCTGCAACAGGACCAGGCCGGCAATCGATATCCTGGAGAAAGCAATCGCGGCGTCTCGGAAATCCGGCGATTCGCGGTCATATCGCTCCCAAAGGCCCAAGAGATTGGCCGCAGTGGGAGCGGAGAGTTGTTGCCTCGCGTGCGATCCGAAGAAGACCCTTCTGGATGGCCTTACTATAAACTTCGCCGACCAGTCGCATCCTGTGGATACCGAGAACCCCGTCCGGATTGAAAATGCAGGTTCTCGCTCCGTTCGTGGGATCAACCTGATCTGCAAATTCTCGCGCGGTAACACAGCGTAGACGCAAAAAAAGCTCAGCTCTGCCGAGAAAAGGTCGGAAAAGAAGCGCCGCTAACTTCAAGGCTGATAACCCAGTCTGAAATGACCCGTACCTGCTGTTTTGCCATGCAGCAGCAAATGAGTCACTTTTGCTGACAAAAATGCGAAAAGATGGAACCAATGAACGGAGCGTGCAAGTGACTGAAAACATGGAGCCACCCGCCGGGATCGAACCGGCGACCTGTTGATTACGAAACCAACATGTCAAGTCCCATCTGTAAATGCTTTTCTCATTTTAGGCTTGTTTTGCGGGTTTCTGGAGACGCTTCGAGACTGCTGACGACCCCGGAAAAACACATGAGACTCGACCTCGTGCTGACGAAACTGCTGACAAACGATTGGCTTGGCGGGCACAGGATTCGACGCAAATCATGAGGTGTCTCAGGCTGTCGAGAAACGATGATTTCACACCCGTGACAACGTCACTATAATTGGCTCGAGAGCACGCGCGCTATTGTCGGTCGGTAGACGAAACACAACTGCTATCTTCATTGGCCCAATCTCGATTCGCTGAATAAGGGCGCGGATAATGTCACGCTTGGCGGTCCAGTCCACATCGCTCAGCTGGTTCTGCACGTGGCTCGAAATTTCGGCAAGGCGACTTCTAACCGATCGTGAGTGTGCCTGCCGACCTTCATCGGAAGTTTGAGCGGCGATCTTGGCTTCAAGGTCCGCGATGCGGGCCCTCGTTCGATTCATTCGCGCCGTGAATTGGTCTTTATCGATCATGCCTTCGGCGAGACTGTCGATCAGACGCTCCATCCCGTGCTGCAGCTTCTGACGTTTTTCCTTAAGTTCGTCCACGTTCTCCGTGAACCATTGATGTGGTTGCTATCCTGGTCTTCCTGCTCCAGAATCCCCGGATTCCTAAGAAGCTTGCATACGCTCTCCCATATCTCATTCTCCAGAATATCGGCGCGGACCTGGGTACTGCTGCAAATTCGGTCGCCACCGAACCGGTAACCATCTGTTCCAGAGCACCGATAGTAGCGAAAATCCGTCAGATCACTTCCTTTCCCCCTTTGCCGAACAGTCTTGCCGTAAAAGGCGTATCCACAGAGGGCACAACAAGTCAGACCCTGCAGAAGATGACATGGCCTTCGCTGCCCCAAGCGAGCGCGCGTACGATTCTCACGAAGTTGCTCCTGGGCGGCCTTGAACGGAGTCTTGTCCACTATCGCGGGTGCGGGTATAAACACCCACTCCTTCTGATCGACGGTAACTGCTGAGTTACTCAAGCGGGGTACGGCAGGTCGCCCCTTAGCCGGTCTCGGGCGGGATTTTCGGGTGCGTCGCATCATGCGCGTTTTTCCATAGGTCGCCGTTCCCTGATACACGGGATTCTGGAGAATGTGCCATACGGTCTGCCGAGACCAAACGCGCTTTCCGGTCGCCGTGATTTTGCCCGAGCGTTGCAGTCGACGGCAGACCTCCCCAAGGGAGCACCGTTCCTGTCCCACCCATTTGAAGATGTCGCTGACGACGGCTACCCGCTCTGGAACGATTTCAAAACCGGGCCTCGCCCCCGCCGTCATGAAGAGTGATGTAGCGATAACCGAACGGTGCGCTCGACATTACGTTCAACGATCCGCGTTGCGCGGTATGCTTTTTGCCGCGCCGGCTCCGCTCCATGATCTTTGCCCTCTCGTACTCTGAGACGATCCCTTGCACCTGGAGCAGTAAATCGTCTTCCGGGCTTTTCCCCAGTGATCGGTTCAAGAAGACGATTTCGACACCAGCGCGACGCCAATCATCGATGAGCAGAACTTGATAGGCGTAGTTCCGGGCCAATCGATCAGGTGAGTGGACATAAATGCCGGTCGAGGCCTCCTACAGCAGCGAGGTCGCGCAGGCGATCCATTGCGGGACGAATGAGTGTCGCGCCACTGTATCCGTCATCTAGGAACTGTCGCTCCTGCGGCACCGGTAGCCCATCAGCCTGTGCGCGCTCTGTCAGCGCGACAAGTTGACTTTCAATTGTGTGCGCCGTAGCCTGCTGTTCGCTGGAAACGCGCGCATAAATAGCGGCTCGAATCGAGTTCATGTTGCCTCCTGGACGGAGGCTGGGCGATAGCTCCACAGGGGTCAAGCCCAAAGCAGTGTCGCTTTCAATCAGTTTGGAAAGGAGAAAAACTCTATGTCAGAAAACAGCACGTTGATTTCCTACAACGGAAAAATCACCCGGGAGGAACTGGCACAAGTGTCAACGCCCCCCGCAACCGAAACTCATCAACCGATTGCACATCATCGTGTGGTCGAGGCGCTCGTCGAGAGCATGAGCTTTCGACACATTGGCGTTGTCGCCGAGGAATACGCAGTATCCAAGGATGGAATGCGGATGTTCGGTGTGCTCGACCTTGAAGCCGGCTTCGAAGGATGCCGCTTCGCCATAGGATTGCGCAACAGTCATGACAAGTCATTCCGGCTGAGTTGCACCGTCGGCGTCCGTGTCTTCGTCTGCGAGAACCTGGCGTTCAGCGGCGACTTCATCGCGGTTTTGGCGAAACACTCGAAGAACTTCTCGCTCGAGGATAGCCTAGCGATCGGCGTCGACCGGATGCAGCGGAACTTTGAGCCGATGCGGCGTCAGGTTGAGGAGTGGCGCGCCAGGCAGATCTCGACTGCAGCAGCAAAACTGATCATCTACCAGGCGTTCGTTGAGGCTGAGTTAGACGCTCCGAAGCACTTGGCCCGGCAAGTCCACGATCTATACTTCCGGCCAGCTCACCCGGAGTTCGAACCGCGCACCTTGTGGAGCCTGTCGAACGCCTTCACCTCGGCGTTCAAGGAACTCGATCC
>Ga0210407_10001338_pt1 | contig 23517 bp, 22 predicted proteins | sample IncBWC27MmetaG_FD_150860 | JGI IMG/M metagenome (GOLD analysis project Ga0210407, IMG submission 150860) | Forest soil microbial communities from Barre Woods Harvard Forest LTER site, Petersham, Massachusetts, United States - Inc-BW-C-27-M | ecosystem: Environmental > Terrestrial > Soil >... | reverse complement strand
CCGTGAGCTGAACTCTGCCGCAGCAGGGGCCGGTGAAACTCGCGATTTTCTCTGATAGCTGCGGCAATCTAATCCAGATGTACCAGCCGCCTCAGAACACCCCAAGCAGCTTGTGATAAGTTGCCACCTTCTGATAAGTCATGTAATCGAAGACTGATCCACCACCAAGCTGCTGGCCCTTGCGTGCCTATCCTCCCGCGCGTGATAAACTACCATTTCGCGGAGTTCATTTTTTTGTTCTCCGGCCCGCATGGAGACCCTTTGAATTCGTCAGTCCTGACACTTGAGCAAGCGATGGTGCGGTTTGGCCGCGAGAAACGCAACGGCCGCCGCGTCGTTTTCACCAACGGCTGCTTTGACCTCCTCCATCCGGGCCATATTCGCACTCTGGAACTCGCGCGCGGGTTGGGACACGTGCTCATCGTTGGCATGAACAGCGACGCGAGTGTCCGCCAATTGAAGGGTGAAGGCCGCCCGGTTATCCCTGAACGCGAACGTGCGGAGATTCTCGCCGCCTTGGAATCCGTGGACGCCGTCGTGATCTTTGATGATCTGACGCCGCGCGAGCTCATCGCGCGCCTGCTCCCCGACGTCCTCGTGAAAGGCGGCGACTGGCCCGGCGACCAAATCGTGGGCCGCGAAGAAGTGGAAGCTGCCGGCGGGCGCGTCGTCTCTATTCCCGTTGTCCCCGGCTATTCGACGTCGGCCATTCTGCGGAAAATACGCGAAGGCTTCGGCGAGAAGCCTCAGCCTAAAGGGGCGCGCGCCTCTCGCGCGGAATCCTGATCAACCACGCATGATACTTCCTGCCGTCCGCGAAAGATTGGAGGCCTTGCTTCGCCATGCGGCGATGGAAGGCGCGCTAGCCGCTTTGCGCTCCGGGGCGAGCCACATTTCCATCACCGGCTTGCACGACGTCGCGAAGGCCCTCGTCGCGGCCTATTTGACGCATGAGCTGCGGCGTCCCGCATTCTTTGTTACCGCCTCCAATCGCCGCGCCGAATCTCTTGCGGAGACTCTGCGTTTCTTCAGCGGCATTTATCCGGGAGCCACGGGCGGCGTCGCCACGCTCCCCGCCTTCGACCGGCTTCCTTGGGAATCGCAGAGTCCCCACGCGGATATCCTCGAACGTCGCGCTGCCACGCTCTTTCGTGTTGCGGATGGACAGGTTTCCCTGGTAATCGCCCCCGTCGCCGCCGCTCTTTGGCGTTATCAGGATCCCGCGGCGTATCTCTACCTCACCCGCACATTGGCAAAAGACACCGAGATTCCTCACGAAGAACTGATTACGCATCTCGGGTCCGTGGGTTACACGCGAACCGAAATGGTGGAGCTACCCGGCCAATTCGCCTTGCGCGGCGGCATCATTGATGTCTTCTCTCCTGAGGCCGCTCGTCCGGTCCGCATTGAGCTGCTCGGCGACACCGTCGAATCCGTCCGCGAATTTGACGCCCGCACGCAGCGCTCGATCGCGCCTGTCCAGCGCACCACGCTGCTCCCTTTGACGGAATGGTCCGTGCCGCCGCCGGGAAAAGTGGATCTGAATGACGCCGCATGGGAAACGCCATCATACTTTGGCCCCTCAGGGGAACCGGGCCCCAGCACACTCTTTGAACTGGCGGAAAGTTCGCTGCGGCCGATTGTGTTTCTTGATGAACCGCAAACGCTGCGTGAAGCTGCGGAAAACCATCTCGCCGCTGCCACTGAGAACTACGAGCGCCACGGTCATGCCAACTCACCCCCCGCCTCCCACTATTTCTGGTCCGAAGCGGAATTCGCCACCGCGCTTGAAAAAACTTCGCAAATTCATGTCGAGCAGCTCGCTCTGAGCATCGGTTCCTCGCCGCAGTTTGAGCTTTCTTCTCGCCCCAGCGCGCGTTTTCATGGCGATGTCGTCGCCTGCATGGGAGACGTGAAGTCCCAGCTCGAATCCGGCGGAACCGTTTTCCTGACCGCCGCCAGCACCGGCGAAATCGAGCGCTTCGCCGACATCTGCCGCGAATACGAAGTGCCATACGTACTTGGCGAATCCGAGGATGCCGCCGCCGGTTTTACCGCCGAAGGCGCACACGAATCCGCCGCGATGCTGCTGATTCGCGCGCCCTTCGCGGAAGGCGTCACGTTTCCTGACGCTCGCCTCACGCTTTTTGGCCACGCCGATCTCTTCGACGTCACGCCAACAGTCGAGCGCCCCAGCCGCAAAATTCGCACTTCCGGCTTCTTCGGCGATTTTGCCGAACTGAAACCCGGCGACTACGTCGTCCATGTGGATCACGGCATTGGCCAGTTCGAGGGACTTCGCCAGATCGAATCCGGCGGCCACAGCGGGGAATTCATGCTGCTGAAATACGCCGACGACGCGCGCCTCTACGTTCCTCTCGAACGCATGGACCTCGTTCAAAGTTACCGCGTCCTCGAAGGCACCCATCCGCCGCTCGACAAACTCGGCGGCACCGTCTGGAACGCTCGCAAGACGCGCGTCCGCAAGTCGGTCGAAGACATGGCCGACCAGCTTCTCGCGCTTTACGCCCAGCGCAAGACCACGGAAGGTTTTGCTTTTTCACCCGACGGCAACTTCCAGCACGAATTCGAGGATGCTTTTGAATTCGAGGAAACCACCGACCAGATTACCGCCATCGGAGACATCAAGCGCGATATGGAGCGCGCCGAGCCCATGGACCGCCTCCTTTGCGGCGACGTCGGCTACGGCAAAACCGAAGTCGCCATGCGCGCCGCCTTCAAAACCGTCATTGACAACAAACAAGTCGCGGTTCTCGCGCCCACCACCGTCCTCACTTTCCAGCATTTTGAAACCTTCAAGAAACGGTTTGCCGCTTTCCCGGCACGCATCGAAATGCTCAGCCGCTTTCGCAGCTCTGCGGAGCAAAAAAAGATTCTCGCGGACTTGGAAGCCGGTAAGGTGGACGTGGTTATCGGCACCCATCGCCTGCTCTCGAAGGATGTCAAATTTGCTGACCTCGGCCTTCTCGTCGTTGACGAAGAGCAGCGCTTCGGCGTGGCCCACAAAGAGCGCCTCAAGGAAATGCGCAAGAACGTGGACGCGCTCGCTCTCTCCGCGACTCCTATTCCGCGCACGCTGCACATGTCGCTCGTCGGCCTTCGCGATATGTCCGTCATTGAAACGCCTCCGCGCGACCGCTTGGCCATTCAAACCGTCGTCGCTCCCTTTCAGGAAGAACTCGTGCAAACCGCCATCGAAACCGAGCTCGCCCGCGACGGCCAGGTCTTCTTCATCCACAATCGCGTCGAATCCATCTATTCGCTCGGGGCGATGGTGCAGAAGTTGGTGCCGAAAGCACGCGTTGTCGTTGCCCACGGCCAGATGGCTGAAAAAGAACTTGAAAGCGTGATGTTGAAATTTATCCGCGATGAAGCGGACGTGCTCGTCGCCACCACCATAGTCGAGAACGGCCTGGATATTCCCCGCGCCAACACCATTTTGATCAACCGCGCCGACCGCCTCGGCCTCGCCGAACTCTACCAATTGCGTGGCCGCGTCGGTCGTTCCGCCCAGCGCGCCTACGCCTATCTCCTCGTCCCTCCGGACACTTCGCTTTCCGACATCGCTCGCAAGCGCCTCGCCGCCATGAAAGAATTCAGCGAACTGGGCGCCGGCTTTCGAATCGCCGCCCTCGACCTCGAACTTCGCGGCGCCGGCAATATGCTCGGCCGCCAGCAGCATGGCCATATCGAAGCCATCGGCTTCGATATGTACTGTCAAATGTTGGAGCGGGCAGTTTCGAAGCTAAAAGGAGAAGAAGTCGCTCCGGACCTTCGCACTACCCTCAACCTCGGCTTTGACGTTCGAATCCCGCAGGACTACATCCCCAGCGAAAACCTTCGCCTGCGCACCTACAAGCGCGTCTCCTCGATCGCTTCCGAAGCGGATAAGCAGGACGTTCGAAAGGAACTCGAAGACCGCTTCGGTAAACCGCCTTCCTCCGTGGAAAACCTTTTGGAGTACGCCGCCCTCAAATCCATGTGTGAGCGCCTGCGGATCTCCGCCGTCGAGCGCCAAGGAACCCGCATCGCCGTCCGCTTCCATCCCGAAACGACCTTGGACCCGGCCAAGCTGGTCTCCGTGGTACGCTCTCGTACAGGCATCAAACTCGACCCCGGCGGCGTGCTGTGGATGGAAGTGAAACGGGGAGAATCGATCCCTGCTGCTTTGAGAAACGTATTGCTCGGCCTTCAGGGGCAGGGCTAAACTTTAGAGGTGAGGGAATTGATGCGAAATCTAGTAGTCATCGCGGCGCTCTGCGCTGCACTGCCGCTCGCGGCGCAGGATCAGCCGCAGGGTTCTCAGCCGAAGCCGGCGCCCGCGCCGACTCTTGAAAAGCCGGGAATGGCCGCCCCCGACGCAAAATCCGAAAAGCCCGCGAAGCCTGCCGCTCCGAAACCGGTCAATCCGGATACCGGCAAAACCGTTGAGGAAATCATCGCGCGCGTCAACAATGAAATCATTACCCGCTCCGAATACGAGAAGGCACGCCTCAGCGCTCAAGAAGACGCCAGGTCCGAATGTCAGAACCGCTGCACTCCGGAACAGCTGCAGACCAGCATCGAAGACCGCCAAAAACACACCTTGCGCGATCTCGTTGATCAGTCTCTTCTCGTTCAGCGCGCCAAGGACATGGGCGTGAGCGTGGAGCCGGAGCTCATCAAAAGACTCGATGCCATCCGCACCGAGAACAAGCTGGGCAGCATGGAGGAGCTTGAAAAGGCCGTCTCCAGCCAGGGAATGAACTGGGAGGATTTTAAGAACAACATTCGCAACACTCTGCTGACTCAGCGTGTCATCAGCAGCGAGGTCGGCTCGCATATCAATGTCCCCGACGAGGAAGTTACGAAGTATTACGAAGCGCACAAGACCGAATTTGTGCGTCCGGAGCAGGTGGCGCTGCGCGAGATCGTGGTTAGCACGGAAGGGAAGAAGCCGGAAGAGCTCCCCGACCTGAAGAAAAAGGCGGAGACCGCCCTCAAGCGCGTCCAGGACGGCGAAGATTTCGGCGAAATTGCCAAGCGGCTTTCCGATGGCAGCACCAAGAGCCAGGGCGGTTTCCTCGGGATCTACAAACGCGGAGAGCTTTCCAAGGAACTCGAGGACAAAGTCTTCCAGATGAAACGCAATCAACTGACGGACGTCATGGAAACCAGGCAGGGCTACCTGGTTCTGCAGGTTCTCGAGCACTACGACGAAGGCGAGCAATCGCTTCCGAAAGTCAAAAATGAAATCATGGACAAGCTCTACAGCGCGCGCATGGAGCCGGCGATGCGCGAATATCTCAAGACCTTGCGCGAGCAGAGCTATGTGGTGATCAAGCCCGGTTACCAGGACATCGCCGGCGGCGGAGGCTCCGAGATTCAGGAAGTCAGCGCCACGCCCGAAGTAACCAAGAGCAAAAAGGGCCAGGGCCACAAGAAATTCCTGCTCTTCGGCAAGCGCTCCGGCTCGGCATCCGCCACATGAAGACGCCCCTCGTCTCCGATCTCAACTCGGAACAATCCATTACTACGTTTTTCCTCGTTCACGAAAAAGAGATTCGCAACACTCGCGAGGGCAAACAGTACTTGCGCCTCGAACTCGGCGACCGCAGCGGCACCATCGAAGCGCGCATGTGGGACCAATTCGACCTCGCGGTGAAAAACATCAACCGCGACGATTTCGTCAAGGTGAACGCGCGCGTCGAAATCTACCGCAACCGGCCGCAGCTTGCGCTCCTGCAGCTTCGGCTCGCGAAACCGGAAGAAATCGACCTCGCCGACTTTCTCCCGCACACAAAGGAAAATGTCGAAAAGCTCTTCGCCCAGCTCCAGGAATTCGCCGCTTCCATCGGCAATCCCTGGCTGAACAAACTCGTCACGGGAATTATCTCGAATCCAACGATCGCCGCGAAGTACAAGCGCGCTCCCGCGGCCAAAGTCATGCACCACGCGTATCTCGGCGGCCTTATCGAGCACGTGCTCAGTCTGTGCGGTCTCGCCAAACAAGCCGCAGCGCACTATCCCGAGCTCGACGTCGATCTTCTCCTCACCGCCGCGATTCTCCACGATGTTGGCAAACTTGATGAGCTTTGTTACGAGCGGGCCATCGGCTATACCGTCGAAGGCCAGCTCCTCGGCCACATCATGATGGAATTTGAAACCGTCTCCAAAGCCATGGACACCATGGAAGGTTTCCCCGCCAACTTGAAAACCGTCGTCCAGCACATGCTCATCAGCCATCACGGCCAGTACGAATTCGGCTCGCCCAAGCTCCCTATGATTCGCGAAGCCCTCGTCTTCCACTATCTCGACGACCTCGATTCGAAACTCGCCGCTGCCCGCGCCGCCCTCGCCGTCGACTCCGGCGAAGCCGAATGGTCCGCCTACAGCGGCGCTCTCGGCCGCAAATTCCTTCGCCTTGACCAATTCCTGAAGTCGAAGAGTGCCAAGGCGGAAGAAAACGTGGCCAATCCAAAGCTGTTCCCGTGATGATTGAAAACAAATGACCGCTGCAACGCCTAGTTCGAACCTCGGCGGTCGTGTGTTTGGAGTGGCGGCTTTGGCCATTGGCCTCATCACGCTGGCCTGGCACAACTACAACGACTGGCATCAACCGCGTTACCTTGTCCACGCCGCCGGCGCTGCCCTGATCTTCGGCGGCGCTGCGATTCAGTTCCGCCGGACCGCGAAGGCGGGCGCACTCGTCCTTGGTGCGGTTTATCTTGTCTTCGCCCTGCTGTGCGTGCCAGGAATCGTAGCCAAACCGCAGATCTACAATAGCTGGGGCAACTTCTTCGAGCAGTTCTCTCTCGTGACCGGAGCGGCGATCGTTTATGCGCGCTTGTCCTCGGCATGGTCACTCGAAACGCTGAATCGGATCGGCCGCATTCTTTTGGGCATCTGTACCGCTTCCTTTAACCTCGAACAGGCGGTTTATCTTCACGCTACCGCCAGTCTTGTTCCGAAGTGGATTCCGCCAAGTCAGATGCTTTGGGCGGTAACGACGACAGTCTTGTTCGCACTGGCGGCGGTGGCTCTTCTTACGAATCGAATGGCGCTTCTCGCCGCTCGCCTGCTGACAATGATGCTCGTGCTCTTTGGGCTACTCGTGTGGGTGGCGTTGCTTCTTTCGGACCCACACAGTCATACGAATTGGAGCGAAACCGCCGAGACCTTCGCGATTGCTGGAACAGCATGGATTCTCGCTGATCTCCTCGGCGAGGTTCGAGCGAGTGGCAGAGACAATAAATCTTAAGAAGAATTGGGCGCGGGTGGCGTTCGCCCTGACCGCTTCGTGACTAATACCACGCCCTGAGAAGGTTCAAAACCCCCACACGCAAGGGCGGCGTGTTGGGCACCCGGCCTTCGCGTGGCCCATCCTTGCTGGGTCTGCAAGGGCAGAGTTGGCCGTGATATGCTGGCCGGCCTACAACTAGTTGGGCGGATCAGGAACCGACATGAGCAAGACAGCCGTCAGAGAGCAAATCACTCACCGGTGGTACACGCGTCCCGTGCTCTTCGTTGCTGACGTGAACCGTGCACTTCGCTTCTACATCGACATGCTCGGCTTCGAGAAGACTTGGCATGAGGGCGACGGCGCGGGCAAGGTCTGCCAAGTCGATCGCGGGGAATGCGAGATCATCCTTTGCGAGGACGCCACGCGAAGAGACAAGGCGCGCTTGTTCGTGGCACTGAACGTCGATGGGCTCACCGCATTTCGCCGTGAAATCGTCGAGCGCTCGATTCCGAGCGAGAAGTCCTGGTGGGGTTACGACGTGATCAAGATCGTCGATCCCGACGGAAATGAGTTGTTGTTTCCCGCGGCCGAGTAGTCCAAGCAGTGAGTGCGACGGCCGAGTGCGTTAACCCACCTCCGGCGGCAGGTGGCCGCGCGTTAATTCCGAAAAACGCCTTGAGTGGCCCATCCCTTGACGCAGCACGTATTTTGCGTGTTTGTTGCACCCCGGCTGTGTGTACCGGGGCGTTCCGGATGACTTTTCGGGATCGATCAGAGCTTCGGAAGAACCAGGATGCTTCAGGGCCCTGCGCTGCCTTCGGTACCCAGGGCTCACGCGCTGGGCTAACGTGTGGGGCGCCTACGGCGCTAGGGAAGGGCGGAGCTTGCCGGAGGCGAGGGCGTCGAGGGCGCGGAGGCGAGCGGCGAGTTCGGAGGCGGTGAGGCGGCGCTCGCGGTAGAGGCGGCGGAGAAAATCGGCGGCGGCGGTTACCCCTTTCTGGGTGTTGCATTCCATACAGCTGGAGACCAGGTTGCGGTAGGAATTGCGCCCCGAGCGTGCTTGCGGCACGACGTGGTCCAGGCACTGGACCGATGGCGGGGTGTGGCGCAAGCAGTAGAAGCATTGCTCGCGCTCGCGCGCATGGATGGCATTGCGCAACGGCTTGTTCTTCAAGAAGTCCACACCCTCGAGATTCACGGGCGGGCGAATGCCGGTGTTTTCTTTCTTGGCGGCGGCGCGGCGTGCAGTGCGGTTCAGCCCGGCGGCGGGAATCTCTTCGGGCAACCGCACTTCCACGACGTGCCCGGTTTTGCTGCGCTGGACCATACGCAAAGCGTCGTGGGCGACGAGCCGGCGGACCGCCTTGCGCACTGGATTCGCGGAAAGACGGATATTGCGTCCCACGCCCATAAGCGAAAACTGGAGGCGGAGTTTTCCTTCCAGGCGGCTGTGCCGCAGGAGATGCGCATAGACGGTGCGCTCGATGACGGAGAGGCGCAGGCGCGGGGCGAGTTGGTCTTCCAATTGTTTCCAGACAAGTTCAGCGTTGGGTTTTTTGGCTTTCATAGTTTGATCCAGAGTCGGGATTCGAGGAGTTGAGAGTTCACAGGCAAAAGGAAAGACAAAGACTTAACAAAGGGAACACAGAGGCCGGAGCACGGAGGTCACAGAGAAAAAGGAAAAAAACAGATCCCTCGCTCCGCAAAACCGACCGGAGCGCACAAAACGCGCTGCGCTCGGGATGACAGTTTCGCGCGAAGCGCTAGAGCCCAAGGTTGAACGGTCTAGCCAAGCCGGGGCGCCGCGGCGAGCTGCGCTAGGACTTGGAACGATTGGGGCCCGAAGGAGAAAGCGGCGCAAAATGAAAAAGGGTAAAACCGCGTCAAGCCGCAGTTTTACCCGAGAGTCATTATACCATAGCTAAAACGCTTTGCAAGTGCTATTTTCAGGAAATTCTATGCATCTGGGCGTCCCGGGTCCGCCCTGGCCACCGACACCGTCGAACCCGAGTGGTCCGCCTACAGCGGCGCCCTCGGCCGCAAATTCCTCCGCCTCGACCAATTCCTGAAGTCCAGTAGTGCCGAAGCGGAAGAAAACGTGCCCAACCCAAAGCTGTTCCCGTGACGATGATGAAATCCGGGAAAAACCGCACCTCCGCAAATACATCCGGAGCGCAAGAGGCGCCTGAAAACCGTAGGGTGCGCCACCCACCTGACGAATTGCACTTTCTATTTACGAGGTCATTCTAGGCACTAAGTCACTTCTTCGCTGGCTGCGCCGGAGCCTGCTGCTGCTCGCTGCTGGGCGGCACGATGTTCTTCATCCGCATATACGTGGCCAGGTTTCCATAGTGCTCGAGGTCATGCATGTTGTTGACCGTCAGCGCGCTCAGCCGGGGCGCGTCATTCCCAAACAGCTTGATCGTTTGCACTGCGGTGGCATCGGTCATTCCGCCGTACGCCTTGTCACAGTAAGCGAACGCGGTATTCAGCGCGGCAATCAGATCCGCCTTGGATGTTTTCGTGTGCTCGATGTCCGGCGCCGGATTTTTCTCCCCCAGCGCGAGCGAGCAGAACGTGTACTGCGCATCGGCCACATGTCCCACGATCTGTCCGTAGCTGCGCACCGTGTCGACGGGTTTAAAACTGTAGCTTTCCTCCGGCATCTTCTCCGCCGACTTCATCAGCATGTCTTTCACCCGCGCATAGGCAAATTTGTTCCAGGTGCTCAGCGGATCCTGGCTCACCATCGGTTTTTCCTGCGTCGCCTTGTCCTGGGCGAACACCACCCCAGCCGGCACCGCAAGGCATAACACCAACAATCGCAGCAATGTTTTCATGGACACCTCCTCCACCAGCTTCTACGCACAGCCGGCCCAGAAGTTTCAGCCAACTCGGCATATTTCTTGTGAAGGCACGGGTTCAGCTGTGGCAAAACTGGGACAGGAAGCGAAACTGCAGCAACGTCACGAGCGCGACACGCAGACCTTTGGCCAGAACAACTTACGAGACGCGCGGGGACTGCCAAACGCCGCGCAAGTCATATGAGACATACCAAAGAGAATTAGTGAGAAAAAGCCGTAGTTTCATCACTTTTTACTTTTATGTACTTTCGCGCGAGTACCAGCAGGCGCTTTCCTCTTCAATTTGATCTGATTGTAATCAACGGCGGCACGGATGAGATTTTTTAGAGCACGCTCATCAATCTTATCGCCCTCGAAAAAATCGATCGCTCGCCACGTGTTGCCTCCGAGGCCCGCGTTGAAGAGCTTGTCAGGATCCGGGAGGCTCGCCCCGTGGGAAAAGGTAAGCTTCACCTTACCTTTGTGCGCGTTGCCGACCGCGATCATTCCGTCGCGGGACCACACTGGGCTTCCCATCCACTTCCATTCCTCGATGATCTCCCGGTCGGCCTCCAGGATGGTCTTGCGGACTCTGGCGAGCGTTTTGCCACGCCAGTCTGTGAGTCCTGCGATCAGCTGGTCGATACGTTCCGATGGATTCATTGGATCTTTATGCCTCGAATTCTTGTCCCGATTTCATGCGAGGTTCGCTTCCGTTCATAGCGTAGCCCGACCGATCCATTCGAGTAGGACTTGCATTCTGTCAGCTTGAAGTCGCGCTGCGGAAACTTGCCCGGAAACCCAGGGATACCATCGCCTAACAGTAGGGGACCAAGTCCGATGAAGAGCTCGTCCACCAAATCCTCTTGCAGGAAACTGCGGGCCAATTCGCCCCCACCTCCCAGATAGATGTCTTTCCCCGGGCGGCGTTTTAGCTTTCTCACAAAGGCTTTCAGAGATCCGCTCACCACTTCAAAACCCTCTCGTTTGCCCGGCTTCCATCGCCGAGAGAGTACGTAATTCGCCATGCCCGGCGTCGCGGGGATCTCTCCACTCTCGCGCATTTTCACCCAGCCAACGGCGGTTTTACGGCCCATGATCGTGGTATCGATCTTGGAGAAAAAGTCTGTCATCAGTGCTTCACCTTCTTTGTCGATGACCAGAAAATCGAGGCCGCCATTGCGCCGCGCAATATAACCGTCAAGGCTGATTCCAAATCCAAGGATGACTGTTCGACGCATTGCGCGATTGTAAGACAGACGGTTTGCTTGCCGTCAAGAGAAAACAACAGCCTGTCAAGTCTCCGCCGTAGCAGGCACAAATCTCGATAAAATACAGACTTGTTAGGCCGTGCCAGTGAAAAAGGCACTGACGCCAGCCCGGTGCGCTGACATTGGCAAGGAAAGGCCATGCCGGCAGCGGTTAGCTGCAGCGTCTTGTTAGGCCGATCTCTTGGAAATAAGTCGTGCCGATGTCTGCGAAATAAGTCGTCGAACGACGTGGCCTTTCCACATCCACAGCCCCGAAAGGAGCAAAACAGGAAGAAAGACATACCGAACGGTGGAGGCGTAGTTTGGAGTGTCCGAAGGTGAATCATAAATGTAACCGAGTATCGGAATGCCAAAGATAATGTGAATCCAGCGGAAAATCGAACGTTTGGTGGCCTCTTTCATGATTAATTTGTCCTCCGTTTCATGATTGATTTGTGCTCCATTTATCGGCGATGCCTCGTCATTTATTCTGGCCTAGCTTTGAATCGTGCCGGCAGATTTCAGTCTATCCGCGCCAAGACCTGCTCCAGACCGTCCAAGAAGCGCTGCCAGCCGTATTTTGCGCCCTGATACGCTTGTTGCTGATCGGGACGGAAGCTGGACTGCTCCATGCGAAGGTGGGTGCCGCCCTCCGCTGGAGTCAACGTCCAGAGCACCGCGAAGTCAACCCCCATAGTGCTCCAGCTGTAGGAGAGCCGTTTTAGGTGATCGACGATCAGCACCTCACAGTCGATAACACCATCCCAGTTCGGCACGGGTTGCGACCGGAATTGAAACTTCCGCCCGACCACCGGTTCGAAGTCATTTTTCATTAGCCATTGCGCGATGAGCGGGTTCTCGGTGAGCGCGCGCCACAGCTTTTCTGGCGGGTGTGGGAATACCCTCTCGATCACAAGGGTACGAGTACTCTCTGCCGGATTGCTCATTATTCCATCCTTTCCAAAAGGGCTTCAAGACGGTCAAACCGGTCGCGCCAGAATGCACCGTAGTGACGCAACCAGTCCACCATCGGCGCCAGCGCATCGGGCTGCGGGCGATAGTGAGTTTCGCGTCCCTCGCGGCGATGCCGTACCAGCTTTGCCCTTTTCAGCACCCTCAGGTGTTTGGAGACAGCAGGCTGGGACACGCCCGCATAGCGAGTCAAGGCGTGGACGGTCTGTTCGCCCTGCCGGGTCAACTCCTCGAAAATGGCCCTGCGCGTCGGATCGGCGAGAGCCCGGAACAGGTGATTGGCATTGGCCGGCTTCACGCACAAAACAATAACCGTATGGTTATGGTTTGTCAAGAGAAAAATGACACGCTTTCGAATTGCGGCCTTACGCGGTATCAACTCCTTCGATTGCGCAGCAGGCAGAGACACGATGGACAGATTCGTGACGAGCTTGGGTTAATCCAGCCTGAAATTCTCCGTTTCTCGATTAGCGCTCATCGCTCCGCTTTGGTTTTGAGAGATGTCCCATTTCGCACAGATTCTTAGACCGTCTTTTGGTTGAATTGATATGCGGCGGAGGAAAGTTCAAACCCCCATACGCTAGGGCGGCGTGTGGCGTACCCGGCTAGTTGCTGCCTAGAAAACAGCTGACCCTTTGGTCAGGTCCAAATGACAAATGAAGCTGTCACAGTTATTGCGTCCAAGCCGGAGGGATAGCGATGAAGGTCCGATATGGGCTCAAATGGTTTGAGGGTTCGATGAGAAAGGCCGCGCGCCTATGTCTTCATGCTGTTTTCGTAAGCGCGTCACTCCTGCTCTGTATGGTCCCTGCGAGCGCACTCGCTCAGCAACAAACTGCCGGGCGCGGGATTATTAGCCGCTCCCTCCCTGATGCGCCTCTACCCCATTCAGGCCCGCGGAATTCGGCTCTGCCAACACCCCCTCCGGAGGGGTCAGCCAGCGTCGCAGGCACCGTGCTGGACGTAAGCGGAGCCGCCGTTCCCGGCGCAAACGTCAGCTTGATCCATGGAGACGGAACGCAATTGCTTACCATGGTGTCGGAGGCGACCGGCGAATTTAATTTTACAAAGATTCCTGCCGGTTCCTACCTCGTGACCGTCAACGCTTATGGTTTTGCGCCCTTTGCATCCGCAGAGTTCGCCGTCGCGGTGCAGCAGGACTATGAGGTTCCTGACGTCTCCTTGTCCGTTGCGCCGGCCAACATGGAGGTGACGGTGCGTCCCACCGACCTGATCGCCGCTGAGCAGATCAGGGCTGAAGAGAAGCAGCGTCTGGTCGGCATCATCCCAAACTTCTATACAAGCTACATTCATGACGCCGCCCCGCTCAATTGGAAACAGAAATTCTCGCTGGCTGCACGCAGCGCTTTCGATCCCGTTGTCTACATCGGCGTCGGCTTCGGCGCCGCCATCGAACAGGCGAAGAACGCCTTTCCCGGGTACGGGCAAGGTGCCGCGGGATATGGCAAACGTTATGCTGCAACGTTTCTCGACGGACGCACCAGCGACTTCCTGACGAACGCGGCCTTCCCCGCACTCCTTCACCAGGATCCGCGCTACTACTACCAGGGCTCCGGTTCCGTCAAGTCTCGCCTCATCCATGCGGTCGGCTCCGTATTTCTCGCACGCAGCGATACTGGGCGAACTGTGCCAAACTCTTCTTATTTGCTAGGCAACATGTGCGCAGCGGCGCTGTCCAATCTGTATTATCCCAGAGCGAATCGGGGCGCGAACCTGGTCTTTACCAATGCCGCCGTTGGCCTCGCCGGGCGAGTGGGCATGAATTTATTCCGCGAATTCCTCTCGAAGCGCTTGACCACGAACGTACGGGGCGATGGAAGACTCTGAACACTCTGGATGCAGTTTAGTGTCATTCGGAAGGACCAGAGATGTCCCGGGAGAATACGGCGCAAAAAGAAAAAGGGCGAAACCGCAGTCGAGCCGCGGATTCACCCGAGACTCGTTTTACCAAAACTAAAACGCTTTGCAAGCGCTAATTTCGAGAAATTCTGCGTACCTGGGGCACGGAACCTGGGTCACGCTCAGTCTTGCTACGCCGCACGCACCGGCCTAAACTGAACTTATGATCCCGGCGAGCTTCCAAATTCGCGACTTGACCATCCGCCCTGCCGCGGTCCTCGCTCCCATGGCTGGCGTGACGGACACGCTTTTCCGCCGCGTCATTCGCGGCCTCGGCGGTTGCGGCCTGCTGATGACGGAGTTCACCAGCTCCGAGGGAATCACCCGCAGCGCCAAGAAAACTCTGCGCTATCTGTATTTCCAGGAAGACGAGCATCCCATTACCGCGCAGCTTTTCGGCGCCAATCCCGCCGTCATGGCCGAAGCCGCGAGAATGGTCGAAGACCTCGGCTACGACGCCGTGGACATCAATCTCGGTTGTCCCGCCAAGAAAGTGGTGAAGTGCGGCGGCTCCGGGCTCCTCCGCGATTTGCCGCTCCTCGAAGATATTTTCAAATCCGTCCGCGGTGCGGTGAAAATTCCGCTGACTATCAAACTGCGCGCCGGCTGGGATGAAAATTCCATCGTCGCTGTCGACGTTGCGAAAATGGCCGAAAGCATCGGGGTTGAAGCCGTCGCCGTCCATCCCCGCACCCGCGAGCAAGGCTACACGGGCGTGGCGGACTGGAGCATCATCGCCGCCGTCAAACAAGCCGTGAAAATCCCCGTCATCGGCAACGGCGACATCAACAAGCCCGAAGACGCCGCCCGCATGGTTCGCGAAACCGGCTGCGACGCCGTGATGATCGGCCGCGCCGCCGCAACCAATCCGTGGATTTTTTCTCAGATGCAGCAGCACGCCGAAACCGGCCGCTACGATATCCCGACCGACGTCGTCCGCTACCGTTTACTAATGGGCTACTACAGGCAAATTAACGCTGCCAACCTGCCCGATGGCATAGGCAAAATGAAGCAGTTCGCTTGCTGGTTTACTCATGGCGTGGGGAACGGCAGCGAGCTTCGTGGCCTTGTACATGCGGCGCGCACGCCCGCGGAGATCCTCGAAAGTGTCGAGCGCTTCTTCGAGGGCCGAGTCGCTGCGGTCACGGGAAATGCCGGCCCCGACCCAATCGGAGCCGCCAGAATCGAGGACCCAGCCCATGGTCCCGCTCGCGAGCACCACCGTTTCGAAGCAACGCTCGGAACGTAGAATCTCCGTCCGCTTGCCGCTCAAAGTTCGCGGCCTCGACGCCCACGGTTTTCCCTTCGAAGAAGACACTTCCAGCGAAAATCTCTGCCGCAACGGCGCCGCCTTCGTGACGCGTTTTGACGTCGCCATCGGTTCCGACCTCGAAATCCGCATCCCCTTGTCGCAATTCGGCTCGCGCCGCGGCCAGCCCGAACGCTTCGGGAGCTCCGCAAACGGGAATCGTTTTTCGAGTGCCAGAATGAACGAGACAGACTTCGCCACTCACGGCCGCGTAGTCCACGTTTGCGATTCCGAGTCCGGAAGAGAAAAGCTCGTCGGCGTCCAATTCACTGGCCCGCGCTTCCAGCGCGTCTTCCGCTCCGAATCCGCCGCTTAGCCGAGCAATTACGTAAAAACGGAGGGGAAAAGAACGGGTCTGAAGCCCCGCCACTACAAAGGCGAAGATGGCGGCGCAAAGCTACACGAGCGTCTATCATTGCCCCAGATACGTCGCGATAAACCAGCTATTGCCCCACACGTCTTTCACGCCCGCTGCCCGGTCGCCATACGGTGCGTCCCGCGGTGGCTCAATCGATGTTGCACCCGCTTGCATCGCGCGCGCGTACACAGCATCCGTGTCCGGCACATAAACATGCAGGTGGCAAGGCATCGGCTGAAATTCTCCGTGCGCCTCGTCAATTTCCAGCGTCGCGTTCCCGATTCGAATGGTGGCGTGCATCACCGCGCCCTCCGGCGACTTGTGTACTCCCAGCGCCTCAGCACCGAACACCGCCTCGAGGAACGGAATCATCTTGTGCGCCTCGCGAAGATGTAGGTAGGGCTGGACGGAGCGCAGCCCTTCCGGCCCTGGCGTCCATCCACGGGGCTTGGCGATGTACCAGTGATTGCCGAAGGGGTCTTTCACGGCGCCCCAGCGGTCGCCTGAGGGGTGGTCGTCGGTCGGCGCGTAGAAGGAGGTGGCGCCACCTTGCAGGGTGCGCGCGTACGTGGCGTCAGGGTCATCCACATACAGATGAATCGCCTGCGGCGCGGTCGGATACTGCTCGTTCCCATCACTCACTTCGATCGCCCCGTTGCCGACCGCCACTTCCGCATGCATGATCGATCCGTCCGGCGCCGGCATGCGCAACCGCTCCACGCCCTCGAATGCACTTTTAAGGAACTCGATGAATCGATCCGCCGGCCGCACGATGACGTACGGCGTGATGGCCGTCAATCCCGGCCGGATGTAATGAACGGCTCTGGCTTGTGCCTCCTCCGTCCCTGCTTTTGCGGCTGCTGTGCTTTCGCTCATGGATGCTCTCCTTTGCAAATCGGATTTTAATGCTGCTCGAAACTCTTGGCGCGGCAGATCGCGCAACTCTTGGGCTACGCGCATCAGCGAAGCCAGCTCGCGATCCGGCGCTTTCTCCGGCCGCGGCCGCAGCGATACCAACATTGCCTGCACGACTTCATCAAGCTGCATGGCGAGAGAGCGCTTAACCATGGCTGCCCTCCATCTGCGCCCGCAGATTCTGCACCGCGCGTAATTGCAGTTGCTTCACAGCTCCTTCCGTCTTTCCCAGCCGCTGCGCAATCTCCTTGATGCTTCGCTGTTCCACAAATCGCTCGTACACTACTTGCTTTTGAACCTTGGGAAGCTGCCCCACCAGCCGGAACAACTGTGCGCGATGCTCGATGGCCCGCATCTGGGAGTCATGCAGATCGATAGGAACGGCAGGCTCTGGCGGATCGTCTGGGGCAGGGAATTCCCGCGCCGCTCGTTTGGCGCAATCAACGATAGCGTTCGCCGCAATCCGCAGGAGCCACGCCGCAAATGGCACGCCTCGCCACTCATAACGCGGCAGGTTGGCCAGCCCTTTGTGGAACACCTCAGAGGTTACATCCTCCGCGGTCGCTCGGTCTCGCACCCGGCTTGCCACGAATGCATACACGCGCTCGAAATGCAGTTCGTACAACGCCTCGAACTCGGCTGGATCCCTCTGCGCCGCTTCCACAAGCACTCGTTCGTCGGCGCCTCGCGCCACACGGCCGGGCACACGCTCAGCCGCGCCTCTCGCCAAACGCTTCCGTCCCGGTCGTTGCGTGGCCTTCATCGCTCTAACAATATAACTGCCGGCCACGAAAAAGGTTACGCCACTGCTTCGGCCCAAATTGTTCGACTCATCCAAATCTTCTGTTGACCGCCAACAGCAATGTGCTACGCTCCCCCTTTCTCCTGTTGACCGTCTAAAGGAGCGTCCACGACCTCCGGCTGCTAAGGGGTGCCTAAGCCATGCCCGAGTCTTTACGCACGTTCATCCGCCGTCTCGCCGCACTCTTCCGCCGCCAGCGTCTCGAAAACGACCTGGACGCCGAGCTGCGCTCGCATCTGGAAATGGCCGTGGAACGGAACCTTCACAAAGGCATGACCGCCACTGACGCCAGGCGCGATGCGCTTGTGAGTTTCGGCGGCGTCGAGCAAACCAAGGAACGCTACCGCGACCAGCGAGGACTCCCCATGATCGAGACCACTTTGCAAGATCTCCGCTTCGGCTTGCGGATGCTCCGGCGCAGTCCTGGCTTTTCCATCCTGGCGATTCTTTGCCTGACTTTAGGAATCGGCGCCAACGCCGCCGTCTTCAGTTGGGTCGAAGGCATCCTTTTTCGCCCGTACCCTCTCGTTTCCCACCAAGAGCGATTGGTCGCCGTCGGCGGCACCTCACGCGACGAACCCCGGGGCACGCCGCTCTCCTGGCCCGATTTCCAAGACCTCCAGCGAAGGTGCACCCTCTGCGAGACGCTCTTCGTCAGCAAAATCACCGGCACCACACTAAGCATCGGCGATCGTGCCGAGCGCACCACCGGCAGCATCGTCTCCGCCAACTACTTCGACGCCATCGGCGTTCCCTCCATGCTCGGCCGCGGCTTCCTTGACGGCGAAGACCAGGGGCAAAGCGCGCATCCCGTGGCGGTGATCAGCTATCAGCTTTGGCAAGGGCGCTTCCGTGGGGATCCGCAAATCATCGGCAAGACACAGCGCCTCAACGGCGTCATGCACACCATCGTCGGCGTCGCGCCCGAGGGCTTTTACGGCACCTTCGTCGGCTGGGGCATGAATTTTTGGGTGCCTGCTTCGATGGAAGACACCTTTGAATCCGGTGGGTACAAACTGGAGGATCGCGGCGCGCGCTGGATCGAAGCCTACGCGCGTCTCAAGCCCGGCGTCACCTTCGCCCAGGCTCAGCAGGAATTCGCCGCAATCTCCGGCCGCCTCGAAGCAGAGTATCCCGCCACCAATCGCGGCCGCGCCATTCGATTCTGGCCTTTGTGGCAAACGCCCTTCAACAACGCCGGCACGCTACTGCCAACTCTGGAAATCATGCTCGCCGTGGTCGCCTTCGTCCTGCTCATTGCCTGCGCCAACGTCGGCAATCTGCTCCTGGTGCGCTCCTTCGCGCGACGCCACGAAATGAGCGTGCGCCTCGCCGTCGGCGCGGGTCGCGCGCGCCTGTGGAAGCAGCTCCTCACCGAAGGCCTCGTGCTCTCCCTGTTCGGGGCCGCCGGCGGCCTCTTGGTCGCGTACTGGTGCCGCCACGCGTTGGTGCTGCTGTTCCCCGCTCGAGGCGGCGTGCAAATGCATCTGCCGGGAGAGATCGACTGGCGCGTGCTGGCGTTGAGCGCAGGCGTATGCCTGTTTACAACACTCCTGATGGGCCTTGTCCCTGCACTGCAGACCGGCAAGATCGACCTCGCGCAGTCCATGAAAATGGAATCGGCAGGCGTGGTCGGCGGCCGTGGCCGCGCTTGGGTGCGCTCGGGACTGGTGCTGGTGCAAGTGTCGCTCAGCTTCGTTTTGCTGGTCGGCGCCGGCCTGCTGATGCAGAGCCTGCTGAAGGTCCGCAGCGCCAGCCCCGGCTTTAACACCCGCGGCGTGCAGGACACCGCCATCGACCTGGTCTCCGCCGGGTACACTCCCGCGCGTGCGCAGACCTTTCAGGACGCGCTGATCGAGCGCGTCCGCGCCCTTCCCGGCGTGGAGTCAGCCGCCTTCGCAAGAATGACTCCGCTCAGTTACGTAAGCTCTGCCACCGCGCCCATCGTCGTCGATGGCTACCAGCCGCCGCCGGAGGAATCGCCCACCGTCGAGTACAACGAAGTCGGCGACGACTATTTCGTCACCATGGGCATTGCACTTGTCGCCGGACGTGAATTCACCCGCGCCGATGACGAAAAAGCCGCGCTCGTCGCCGTGGTCAACGAAACGATGGCCCAGCGCTACTGGCAGAGCCGCAGCCCGATCGGCCAGCGCCTCCAGCTCAAGGGACGCTGGATGCAAGTCGTCGGCATCGCTAAAGACTCGAAGTATTCCAGCGTCCGCGAGAAGCCGACGCCGTTTTTCTTCGTACCGCTGCGGCAAAATTCCCTTCGCGGCAGCGTGCTGAACATCCGCACGCAGCTCGCTCCGCAAACCATGGCCACGGCCATCGCGCGCGAGGTTCGCACGCTCGATGGCAATCTTGCTCCGTACGAAGTCATCACGCTCCAGGAGCAACTCGACCGTTCCACGTCGGCGCAAATGGTGGCGGTGACGCTGGTCGCCGTGCTCGGCGGCTTAGCGCTGCTGCTGGCCGCCATCGGACTCTATGGCGTGATGTCCTACGCGGTGTCACAAAGCACGCGCGAGCTGGGGCTGCGCATGGCGCTTGGCGCGGACGCTTCCAGTCTCCTGCGCCTGGTGATGTCGCGTGGTTTGGCGTTGACGGCCGGCGGCGTTTTGCTTGGCGCGGCGGTAGCACTCGGATTGACGCGGCTGCTCGGGAACCTCTTATACAAAGTGAGTCCGCGCGACCCGCTGGCCTTCGGCTCCGCATTTGTCGTGATGACGACCGCCGCGCTGGCAGCCTGTTTCCTGCCCGCTTGGCGCGCTACGCGGACCGATCCCGCCCGCGCCCTTCGCGATTAGGTTGAGCTTGGGACACTTCGTGACCATTCGCGTTCCCTAGCCGGCGAGGTTCTCCTCGAAGTTACTCTTTTTGGCTAACGATCTCGTCGTACGCCGCACGTCGCGTCAGCCCGCGCTCTTTGGCAGCCAGCTTCAGCGCTTCTTTGCGGTCGAGTTTCGCTTGGCGGATGAGTTCTTCGACGCGGTCGGCGAGGCTTTGCGTGGAATTGGCCTGGGTGCGCGCGTCCGCAGGGGCCTCGGGGCCGATCAACAAAGTGATTTCGCCGCGAGCGGGCCGCTCCTCCAGGGAAGCGGAGAGTTCGGAGAGTTTGCCGCGGCGGAATTCTTCGTGCAGCTTGGTCACCTCTCGCGCGATGCACGCGCTGCGATTTCCCAGCACTTCTCGCGCGTCGGCGACACATTCCGCGACGCGGTGCGGCGCTTCATAGAGGATGATCGTGCGGTCTTCGATGCGCAGCCGCTCGAGCGCGCGGCGCCGTTCGCCACTGCGCGCTGGCAAAAATCCCACGAACAGAAATTCTTCACTGGGCAAGCCCGAAGCGGAAAGGGAAGCCAGCAGCGCCGAGGGACCCGGAATCGGCACGACCGGTATGTGATGCCGCACGCAAAGCGTCACGAGGCGGTGACCGGGATCGGAAACGAGCGGCGTCCCCGCGTCGCTCACCAGAGCAATCTTCGCGCCTTGTTCCAGCGCGACGACCAATTCCGGCGCGCGGGTCAGTTCATTGTGTTCGTGGTAGCTGACGAGCGGCCTGTGAATGTCGTAGTGAGTGAGAAGCTTCTGGGTATGCCGCGTATCTTCGCACGCGATTTGATCGACTTCTTTCAGGATGCGCAGTGCCCGCAGCGTGATGTCTTCGAGATTCCCGATGGGCGTCCCGACAAGATACAGGCATCCGCCGGCCACAGAATTCACGGCCGCCGCCGGCTTGGAGAGAAGATTCTTTGCGCTCATGCAAACGAGTCTAGCATGCGGTACGCAACCGCCAGCCGCGATTGCCACTCGATTCGAGCGCGCCACGCAGAGTAGAAAAGAGGCCGGCAGGATGCCGGCGGTACAGAAGAAAAGTCAAAAGACCGGGTCTGAAGACCTGCCACTACGAGACGGCGACGCGCGCTCGCGCCCGCGCGCAAGAGCAATGCTATACTTTCAGTTTTGAGCAGCACATCGGAGGAGTATCAGTGCCCCTGTACGAGTACAAATGCCTGAAGTGCGGCCGCAATACGGAGAAAATCGAAAACGTTTCCGGCCCGCACCTGAAAAAATGCCCGCATTGCGGCGGCAAAGTCGAATCAGTAATTACCGCGCCCTCGATTCAGTTTAAAGGCGCGGGTTGGTACGTGACGGACTACGGCGGGAAGAAAACTGGTGGCGGCGACGGCGACAAAGCGGACAAGCCAGCCACGGAAACAAAAGAAGCGGGGAGCAAGGGGAAGGACGCCGGGGCGAAAGAAACGGCTACGAAGGAAACGACTTCCAGCGAATCGAGAGACAAGAAGCCTGCGAAGAAAAAGTAAGTCCAGCGAGGAAACCGATGGCTGACTTAACGCAAGCGAAGAGCGGCGCAGGACGCAGGGTACGCAAGGCGGTCCTGCCCGCTGCGGGACTGGGAACGCGTTTCTTGCCGGCCACAAAAGCGCAACCCAAGGAAATGCTGACGGTCGTCGACAAGCCCCAGATTCAGTACGTCGTGGAAGAATGTGTTACGTCCGGGATCGAGCACATCATCATCGTCACCGGAAAAGGGAAAAATTCCATCGAAGACCACTTCGACCGCTCGCCGGCACTGGAGCGCTTCCTGGAAGAAAAAGGAAAGAAAGAGCAAGCCGCGATGGTGCGGCGGATCAGCGACATGGTGCAGGTCAGCTACACACGGCAGAAGGAGCCGCTGGGCCTGGGACACGCCGTGCTGGTGGCAAAGGATTTGGTGGGCGACGAGCCTTTCGCGGTTTTGCTCGGCGATGTGCTGATTCCCGGCGCCAACCCGGCCACCAAGCAACTCATTGATGTGTACGCGGCGACCGGCGTCGGAGCGATTGCCGTCGAAGAAGTACCCAAAGAGAAGACGCACCTTTACGGAATCGTGGACGGTGAGCCGGCGCCACAGCCACCGTTCGGCGCGCGGCTCTTGAGGATCCGTGATCTGGTGGAAAAGCCGAGGCCGGAAAAAGCCCCATCAAACCTGGCGATTACCGGGCGCTACGTCTTGCCCCCGCAGATTTTTGATTGTTTGGCGCGCACCAAACCGGGAGCGGGAAATGAAATCCAATTGACCGACGCGCTGCGCATTTTGGCCCAGGAAGATGGTCTGTGGGCGTACATTTATGAGGGTGTTTCCTACGATGCGGGCGACAAACTTGGATTTCTGAAAGCGACCGTGGAAATCGCCTTGCAAAACCCTGAGCTTGGCGGCGACTTCCGGGAATACTTGAAGACTTTGAAATTGTAGAAAGCTAAGCGGAAATTTGATGAGCACTCGTATTCTGGGAATTGAGTCTTCGTGCGATGAAACGGCGGCGGCAGTGGTCGCCGACGGGCGAGAGATTTTGTCCAGCGTGGTCGCTTCGCAGATCGACATTCACCAAAAATACGGCGGTGTAGTGCCGGAACTGGCTTCGCGCGAGCATCTGCGGCAGATCGTGCCGGTGGTGCGCGAAGCGCTTGCGCAAGCCGGAATGAAGCTTGCCGATGTGGACGCGATTGGCGTGACGCAAGGACCGGGGTTGGTGGGGGCGCTGCTCGTCGGAATTACGTACGGAAAAACACTGGCGCAGGCGCTGGGCAAGCCGCTCGTGCCGGTGAATCATCTTGAGGGGCACGTGTATGCGGTTTTTTTGGAAGCGCACAAGGCGGCACGCGCGCCAAAATTGCCGGCCGTGTGCTTGATTGTTTCAGGCGGGCACACGGTTCTTTATGAAGTGAAGCCGGAAGATGCGGATGCGCAAGATGCAGGCGCGAAGCTGCATTATCGAAAGCTAGGACAAACACGTGACGACGCGGCCGGGGAAGCATACGACAAGGTCGCCAAACTTTTGGGGCTTGGATATCCCGGCGGGCCGATTCTCGATCGGCTGGCTGCGGCCGCAAACAACGC
>Ga0210407_10001337_pt1 | contig 23526 bp, 21 predicted proteins | sample IncBWC27MmetaG_FD_150860 | JGI IMG/M metagenome (GOLD analysis project Ga0210407, IMG submission 150860) | Forest soil microbial communities from Barre Woods Harvard Forest LTER site, Petersham, Massachusetts, United States - Inc-BW-C-27-M | ecosystem: Environmental > Terrestrial > Soil >... | reverse complement strand
CGAAGCAGAGTTGACGTGCACGATGATCTCGGCGCGCGTGCCTCTTTCAATCGGCACGGGGGTGTCAACGCAGCATCCGCCCAGGCTCAGGTTGCGGATTTTCGCTGAAAGGAAAGTGCCGTTGGATGGGAGGACGCTGATCTTCGCGAGACCTCCACAACTAAATCGCGGGTTGCGGGGGCGAAAATCGTCTCCGTCGCTTTTCTGAGCCATGAGTATTAGATCGTCTGTTGTGGGAAGGTGCTTGAGCAGATGCTTGAGAATGGCTGGTAACACAGACTTGCAAACCGAAGTAACCGCCGTCGTCGAGCTGAGTTTCAGCCAAACAGCTTCATCAATCCACTCGAGGCCAGATCGGGGACAAGAAAGCTGGCGCTTTTACTCCCGGCGAACCGCGCCAGTGCTTCCGCCGCCAGATACCCGCTGCGAACCGCGCCCTCCATGGTGGCTGGCCAGCCGGTCGCGGTCCAATCGCCGGCCAGGAAGACTCGCGGCCATACCGTCAGTGGCTTGGGCCGGTACCGGTCCATTCCAGGGCGCGGCGAATACGTCGCATGCACTTCCTTGATCACGGTCGATTTCACCAATTTCGCTTCGCACGCATCGGGGAAAAACTCTTCCGCCTCTTTCAGCGCCATCGCGACGATCTCTGCCTTCGACTTTTCGACGAGACTCCGAGAGCAGCTTACAACCAGCTCAACATAGCTGCCGCGGCCATTCTCGCGATCTTCGTTGTTACGAACATCATTACGAACATCGATTAGCCGCGATTTGTGAAACATCCACTGGATCGTCCGGTCGAGCAGGACGGCGTGATCGAGGTCGCTGATTTGGCGATCGAACCAGAGATGGATGCCCGTGATCGGTGACGTCGAGAACCGGTCGAGTGCGTCGGCCAAAGGCGTCGCCGACGGAGTATTCGGCAATATGCGTCCCAGAGCGTCAAAAGGGACTGCCAGAACCAGGTAGTCAAATTTCTGTTCCTGTCCGTTCGTTGTAACACTTACTTCGGAGGTGTCCGCTCGAAACGACTCCACGCCTGCACGAAACTGTATCTCTCCACCACGGGCCCGGATGTAGTCTCCGGTTTGGCTATAGAGATCAGTGAGCGGCACGGTTGGAATTCCCATGAGCCCGGCAGCGGCTGATTTAAGGAACGACTCGCGCACCACCTGCGCCGCATAAGGAACGGAAACTTGATCAAGATCCTCGTTCAAGGCGCTGACCAGGATTGTCTTCCAAAAGCGCTCGATGGCTTGCGGGGTCTGCCCATGCCGTTTGAGCCAGTCGAGGAACGACTCTCCCCGATCCGGCGGAATCGAAGGAGCGAGCGCCGCCATGGCCCGGCCGATCGCCATCTTGTCCAGAAAACTCAGACAGTCCGCTCGGAGAAATGCCAGAGCGGTATGCAGCGGAGCAGGCAGCGCTGACGGCGCGATCACAGAGGCGCGTCCTCCGGGCTCGAGGAATGTCAGCTTCTCGTACCAGCGAATTTTGTCCTGAACTCCCGCGCGCCGATAGAAATCGAGCAGGTTGGTGCAGCAGCCAAGTAACACATGCTGGCAATTGTCGACAATCTCGCCGGTGCCGGGATGCTGATAAGAAGAGGCGCGGCCGCCGAGATAAGGGCGGCGTTCAAACAAGGTCGCGCGAAACCCGGCTTCGGCCAAGGCGCATCCCGCGGCCAAGCCGGCCAGCCCGCCTCCAGCTATCGCGACTGAAGGAGGATGCGTCGTATTAGGATGGGTCGAATTAGTTTCGATCGAGGGCGGCATCACACCAGACGCTTCAGGAATCCTTTTCCCAGGACAGTGAGCTTTTCGCGAACCGTTAACCCGACGCGCTCACTGAAGACGTCGTACTGGTTCGAAGCAATCTTTTCGAGCAGACGGCGATAGATGGTGATCAGGACCCACAGGGCGGGCTGACTGTCTTCATTCACCATCGGGATCAGTTCCTCTCCAGCACGGTAGCAGTCACGAGCACGGTCGGCTTCCATTGCCAGGAGCGGTCGGATGCGGGCGACATCAACATTCGACGCGGCGAGATCGGCAGCCGCGAGACCGCACTGCGCCAAATCTTCTTGCGGAAAATAAACCCGGCCCATGGCGATGTCTTCCTTGACGTCGCGAATAATATTTGTAAGCTGAAATGCCAAGCCGCAGCGCTCGGCCAGCGGCTCAGCGGAGGGATCGCGATATCCGAAAATTTTGATGCACACTAATCCAACGACCGATGCCACGCCGTAGCAATACTGGCGCAATTCTTCAAAAGTCTGGTAACGCGCAGCCAGCTCGGCGCCGGCAGAGGGTTCCGGTTGCGCATAATCGAGATCAGCAGCCGTACCATAGGCCAGCTGGTCGAGAAGTCCGATCGGAATCTGGTACGCGCGCTGCGCATCCGTCAGCGCGAGCAGCACTGGATCATCGGTTGGCTGTGCCGCCAATGCGCGGTGAACTTTGTCCAGCCATTCTGCCAGGTTGTTGTGACGATCACCGATGCTCAGCGTGTTGTCATCGGCAATGTCATCGCAACGCCGCATGAAAGCGTACACGGCGCTCAACGCATTGCGCTTCCGCCGTGGAAGCACGACAAAAGCGTAGTAGAAGTTTTTTGCGGCTGAGCGGGCGATACTCCGGCAGACGGAGTACGCCATATCGAGCTGCGAAGCGGTAGGCGCAAACTGCGCTGGAGCATTTCCAACGGCGCTGCTCATCGTTGCTTCTCCCGCGGCTTCCCCAACAACTTCCCTAGCGCGGCACGAGTGACCAGAGCCAGCTTTCGGGCCTTCGAGATTGCGGGACGCCTGCCCAGCACAGCATAATCTTGGCGCTCGATCGCGTTCAGAATCTCCTGTCCGCCGCGGCTGAACAGTTCGATGTCGGTGGCAAGAGCGCGATCGACTTTCACGACGAGCGGCAGGCCTTGCGTGAACCACTCCCGCGCACGTTCGACTTCAAACTTGATCATCTCGCGAAATGCGGAAGTATTTTCGCCGTCGCGTATCGTTCCTTCGCTCACGCCGAAGCGGCGCATATCTTCGAGCGGAAGATAAATCCGTCCTTTGGCAAAGTCCGCGCTCACGTCTTGCCAGAAGTTCGCGAGCTGCAACGCGGTGCAGGTGTAGTCGGAAAGCAACTGGCGCTCGGAATCGCGGTATCCGCAGAGGTACAGTACCAGATGGCCGACCGGATTCGCCGAATACCGGCAATAGCCGAGCAGACCGTCGAACGTTTCGTAGCGGGTGATACTTTGGTCCTGCCGGAAAGCGGTCAACAAATCCGCGAATTCATGCTTCGGAATTTCAAACTTGCGCACGGTCTCAGCAAGCGCGACAAATACGGGATGCCGCGGCCGAGTATGATGTCCGTCGTAGCACGCATCTAGCTCCGTCTCCCACTGATCGAGTAATTGTAGAGATGCGGCGGCGTTGCACACCTCGTCACCCAGATCGTCCGAGATGCGGCAATACGCATAGACATTGAAGAAGTGCTGGCGCAGCTGCACTGGAAGAAACCAGGACGCGACGGAAAAATTCTCATAATGCGAGCGCGCCAGGCGACGGCAATATTCGCGCGCGTCCGCTTCCGAAGGCGCATGGTCAGGGATGGCATACTCCGGCGGCAGCGCACTCCAGGCAGAGGAGAGCGGCACAGTCCGCGGATGGCTGGTCGTAGTCGTCATCAAAAATTCTAGCCAACAAAAATCTTAACCACAGTGGACACAGAGGTCACAGGGTAACACCTTCACAGAGACATGATGCATGCGGTCTTATTATCGCTTGTGGAGCACCGGGCGGGCGCCCGTCCTCCACATTATGACTTACCGCTAGTGACCCGGGATGATCGCCGTCTTGATATCCCCGTTGCGGTTCAGCATGTGGCGCAGCACATCGTGCAAACGCGAAAGCGGCGCCTCGCCGGTAATGTAGTCGGTGCCGCGAACTTTCTTCTCGGCAATCAAGCCGAAGGCCCGGCGCACCGTCTCCGGAGTGTGATGGAAAGTCGCCTTCAATGTGATTTCCGAATAGTGCAAGCGATTGGTGTCCAGTTGCACCTTGGTTCCCGAAGCGCACCCGCCGAAGAAATTCACCGTGCCGCCCTTCCGAACCATCTGCACCGCCCACTCCCAGGCTTCCGGGCGTCCTACCGCTTCAATCGCCACGTCGGCGCCGCGCCTCTCAGGACTCAACTGGCGCACGGCCTCTACCGGATCGTTCACCTTTGTAATCTGCACCACCTCGTGCGCACCTTTTTTACGCGCCAGTGCGACCTGCGAATCGCGCTTGACGACCGCGATCACATTGCACCCGATTGCTTTCGCCACCTGCACAAACATCAGACCGATCGGGCCGCCGCCAATAACCGCCACGGTGTCGCCGATCTCGACTCCAGTTTCGTGCAGGCCGCGGAGAACGCAAGCCAGCGGCTCAGTCATCGCGGCATCCTCGAAGCTGACATTCGGAGGCACGACGAGCATATTGGCTTCCACAATGCGCCGCGGAATCCGGATGTACTCGGCATAGGCGCCATTGTTGAACAACAGATCTTCGCAGAGGTTTAACTGATGCTTCGAGCAATAGAAACACATGCCGCAGGGAGCCGAGTTGAGCGCGACCACGCGCATGCCCTTCTTGAAGCCGCGCACGCCTTCTCCGACTTCCTCGACGGTGCCGGCCAGTTCGTGCCCAAAAAGCGCTGGCGGCACAATCATGCGGGCATGATAGCCGCGCTGATACACCTTTAAGTCCGTGCCACAGGTGAGCGCCACGTGGACCTTCACCAGAACTTCGCCGTCACCCACGCGCGGGATCGGCACCTTTTCAATCTTGACGTCTTCTTTGCCGTAGAGGACGGCTGCCGTCATCTTGCCATTCACAGTTGATGTCCTTCCCACGCAATGCCCGGCTGGATGACGATCTTCATCGAGTCCGGTTGAGGATGGGCAGCCATATTCAGCGCTTCCAAACTGCTTTCCAGCGGGAAGCGGTGGCTGATAAGCCGTTCCAGATCCATTTCACGGTTCATGACGAACCGCAGCGACTCCTCCTGCAATTCAACCGATGCACTGTAGGAGCCGAGCAAGGCCTTTTCGTCGACGCAAACCGCCGCCGGATCGATCGTCGCCTCGCCGCGCACAGTTTGGGCAAACAGCAACACACGCCCTCCGGGACGCGTGGCATCCATGGCAGGACGGATCATGCCGTTCCCGCCAACCGCTAAAATCACAGCGTCAGCACCGCGCCCTTCCGTCATCTCACGCACAGCTTTTCCGGCGTCAGCCTTGGAAGCGTCGATTGTCAGATTGAGGCCGAAGCCTTCAGCTATTGTAAGCCTCGCCGGATGCAAATCGGAAGTAATCACCCGAGCCCCCGCCCGCTTCGCTAGACTCGCAAGGATGATGCCTATTGGGCCTTGCCCAATCACGAGCACGGTCTCCCCCGCTTCCAGACGAAGGGTCTCAATACCTTTGATGCAGGTATTCACCGGCTCGACAAAACATGCCTGCTCGAAGCTGATTCCGTCCGGGACGCGTACCGTTCCCTTCTCGACAATCCAGTCCATCACGCGGACGTATTCCGCAAATCCTCCACCCGACGGCTCGAAGCCAGCTGTGCAACCAACCTGCTTGTAAGTGGCACACTGCGCGAAGGTCTTGTGGCGGCAGTAATAACATTCTCCGCACGGGATATGGTGAAACATCACTACGCGTTCGCCGACGCTGAACTTGCGAACGCCCGCGCCGACTTTCGCGACGACACCCGATGTTTCATGACCAAAAATACGCGGCGCGGAGTGGGAGCCGGTAGCGATCTTCTTAAGATCGGTCCCGCAGATCCCGCAGGTGTGGACTCTAACCAGAATCTCCCCTGGCCCGATTTCAGGCACCGGCACTTCTTCCAGGCGGACATCGTTTACACTGCGATATACGGCGGCCCTCATCGCGGAAGGAAGTCTGCGCCTTTCGCTTTCGAAAGTTTTATCAACCGTCAATGTAGATGATCGAGCAATTGCCATAGCAGATTCCTGGTGCTGCCCCTATTGCTGTTGTTTAACCCCAGTATGTACCTCAGGGCCGACAAACGTATGTCCGCTAGCAGACTTTGGTCCAACTCTTGTTGGATTCAGCGCGTCAGGCAAAGCTTCACGATCGTGAGCCTCACGGCCGAGGTAGCTGGTAAGGGCCTCGCTAAGGGCGCGGCTGGCCTTCGCACTATTCCGCGCCAGCGAAATCGTCCCGCCCCACAGCCACGGGCGCAGCGCCACGTGACACGCGAAGCGGACGGACTGAAACCTTCCGTCAGCTGTCACAAAGCGGTCCAGCGGAGGCATTCTGAAATCGGCGGCGTCAGAGATGACTTTCAAAGCTCCGAACTCGACTCCCCGCGCCTGCGCTGCTTGCGCAACAGCTGCGGCCTCCATGTCCACCGCAGTCGCGCCATAAGCTTTTCCGAATCGAATTTTCTGTTCCTTGCCAGCCACGATCGCGGAGCTCACCAGTATCCCATCACCCGCGCCGCATTCTGTTCGGACGCCGTCCGCGGCATTGATCACCGTGCGCGGCTCAAAAATATGCCCGACCCCCAGCGAGGCATCCAGCGCTCCGGCAAATCCGACCGAGATCACCCGCGCGGGATTAATTTCCCGAATCACCGCCTCGGTAGCGCGGCGCGCGCCTTCGGCACCAATTCCGCCGCATACGAGAGTTGCATCGCCGTTCTCAAAAAGACGATATCGCCGTCCGCCGTGTTCCAGAGTTCTGACGTTAGTCATGGCCTTCCAGCTTCGGATCAGCGGTCGCACTTCTCGCTCCATAGCGGCTATGATGGCAATCTTAGACATAAATGCTAGACATACCCCTTGCCCCGGAACCAGTCCACCGACCGTCGCAATGCTCCATCGACTGGAACTGTCCTCCAGCCCAGTTCCCGTTCCGCTTTCGCCGAACTCACAAACATCATCTTGCGTCCCATGCGCACCGCGTCAATCGTCGCGCGCGGCTCGCGGCCTAGAAACCGGCCCGTCACCATCTCATCTACGACTCCCGCCGCGAACGCGAACACGTAAGGCAGTTTCAACGTCGGCGACTTCAACCCCGTGATCGCGGCCAGCCGATCCAGAATCTGTTTCAGCGTTAAATTCTCTCCGCCCAAAATGTAGCGCTCGCCCGATCTTCCCTTCTCCAGCACCTGGACATGCCCACGAGCGCACTCGGTCGCATCCACCAGGTTCAAGCCCGTTTCCACATACGCCGGGAATTTTCGCTTCAAGAAATCCACGACAATTCGCCCTGTCGGAGTCGGCTTAATATCGCGCTCGCCGACCGGCGTCGTAGGATTCACAATCACCACGTCGACTCCAGATCTCGCGGCCTCGACTGCCACTTGCTCAGCCATGAACTTCGAACGCTTGTAGTGTCCGATCATGTCCGCCAGCGACACCGGACTCTCTTCATCCGCCACCGTACTCGTGTGGGGACGGACGCCCTCGCCCGAGCGCACCCTGGCAGCTGCGTGGTTCGAGGTAAAGCCCATGGTCGCGACACTCGACGTGTACACCACGCGCCGCACGCCTTGCTTCCGAGCAGCTTCAAGCAAGGAACGCGTGCCCTCGACATTCGAGCGATACATCTCGCCAGGATCGCGCACCCACAATCGGTAGTCCGCCGCAACGTGAAATACAACGTCGCAGCCGGAAAGCGCCTTCGACATCGAAGCCGCATCGCGCAGGTCACCCACTACTCGATCGGCATTCTTCAGGTCGTCGCCATTAAGGTTGCGCAGGTCGCTGGTGGGCCGCACCAGAAGCCGCAACTCGGCTCCCTGTTCCGCCAGGACACGCGCAACATGACTGCCCAGAAACCCCGTGGCGCCGGTGACGAAAGCTAGCATTTAGCAATTAGCAATTAGCAATTAGCATTTAGCCCGGGCGGGTTAGCTAAAGGCTAAGTGCTAAGTGCTAACTGCTGCCCTTCTCCGCCATCACTTTCGAATAGGTCGTGAGCGCGATCAGCGGGAAATATTCGCTGTAGAGGTGATATTTCAGATAGAACACGCGCGGGAAGCCGGTTCCAGTAAAGAAAGCTTCGTCCCACGAACCGTCTTTGCTTTGCGTACGCAGGAGATATGCCATGCCGCGCGCCACGCATTCGCTGCGCGTGTCGCCGACGGCCAGCAATCCCATGATTGCCCATGCCGTCTGCGAGGCCGTGCTCTCGCCGGTCCCGCGAAGGTTGGGATCGTCATAGGATCCCACCGTCTCGCCCCAGCCACCATCCGGATTCTGCACCGACCGCATCCACTCCGCCGCTTGCTGAACCATCGGGTCGTTACGATCCACGTTCATCGCTTCGAGGCCGCGCAGGACCTGCATCGTGCCGTAGATATAATTCACGCCCCAGCGTCCGAACCAGCTTCCATCCGGCTCCTGCTGCTTGCGAATAAATTTGATCGCCCGCTTCACCGCCGGATGGTTCTGGTCGTAGCCATAGGCTGCAAGACACTCGAGGATGCGGCCCGTGATGTCGACGGTTGCGGGATCAAGCATGGCGTTGTGATCGGCAAAAGGCACGTACTGGAAAACCATGCGGTCGTTGTCCTTGTCGAACGAAGCCCAGCCTCCGTCCTTACACTGCATCGAGAAGATCCAATCAATCGCCCGCTGCACCGACTCGCGCTGATAGCGTCCGTTCGGATGTTCGACCCGGCTCAAACCCAGGCAGACCATGGCGCTGTCGTCGACGTCAGGATAGAACTCATTGTTGAACTCGAAATACCAGCCGCCGGGCTCGCCTTTCGGATTCTTGATCTTCCAGTCTCCGGGCTTGCGCACCTGTTTCTGCAGAATCCAGTCGGCGCACTGCACCAAACGCGGATCGCTCGCCGGAACCCCAGCCTCGCCCAACGCAAACAGCGCATACGCCGTATCCCACACCGGAGACATGCAGGGCTGCATGCGGAACGTGTCGCCCTCCTCGATGCCCAGCTTCTCGAACTCGTCCATGGCGCGGATAAACTGCGGATCGTCCACCGAATATCCCAGGCAGCGCAGGGCGATGATGGCGTTCATCATCGAGGGATAAATCGCTCCCAAGCCATCGCTCATTTCGAAGTGCTCCAGCATCCACTTCTCAGCCTGCCTCAAAGCAAGCGAACGCAGCGGGCGGATGTGCACACGCTCGAACCAATGCGTCATGCGGTCCAGGCATAAGAAAAAATTCCGCCACGAAATCCGTTTCTTGGACCAGTGGAGATGCATGCGCGACTTGTCGCGCCCACCGACAAAAAGCTCTTCCACTCCCATCTCGTCAGGAATTTTCTTGAACGGCTTCTTCGCATAGCAAATCGAAAGCGGCACCAGAATGGCGCGCGACCACGAAGAAATTTCGTAGATATTGAACCAGAACCAGTTGGGAAACAGCACGATCTCCGGCGGAATCGCCGGCACTGCATCGTAATCATATTGTCCAAAGAAACAGAGATAGATCTTGGTAAATGTATTGACTTCGGTCACGCCCCCCATGTCGAGAATCTTTTTGCGGGCGCGTGCCAGCGCGGGATGATCCGCCGTGAATCCAGCCAGCTTCAACCCAAAGTAGGCTTTCACCGAAGCGCTGATGTTCGAAGGACCGGCGGCGTAGATGCTCCAGCCGCCGTCTCCATTCTGGTGATTCAGGATGTAGCGCGCAGCCTTGTCGAAGCGTCCCTGGCTGCCTGTACCGAGCAGGGTATGCAGTAAGATGTAATCGGACTCGAGGCTGGTATCCGCTTCCAGTTCGCCGCACCAGTAACCCTCTTCGTGCTGCTGCGAGAAAAGATACTTGCGAGCCGCATCGACGGCGACCGCGACCCGGCTTCCCAGATCGTCAATCTTTCCAAATCGCATCTGCGGCACGGAGGCCGAACTTGGTGCCGAATTTTGGGATGAACTCTTAGCTGAACTGTGAGCCGATCTATAAGGGGAGGATTCTTCCATCATGTCTCCGCTATGACTCCATGGCGATCGCCGGGGCCGCGGCAATCGTTGCCACGATTTCCGGAGGCAATCCAAAGCGAACATTCTCCGGCATGATTTCCAACTCCTGCACGTCGCCAAAGCCCTTTCCCGCCAGGTACTCGACCACTTCCTGCACCAGATGTTCGGGAGCCGATGCTCCCGCGGTCAGGGCCACTGTCTTCACCCCATTCAGCCATCGCGGCTGGATATCCCGGCAGTCATCAATGAGATGCGCCTCGGTGCCCAAACTTCGAGCAACTTCCACAAGCCGTTTGGAATTTGAACTATTGTCGGAGCCGACCACCAGCAACAAATCGGCGTCGGAGGCCACGTGCTTCACCGCAACCTGCCGATTTTCCGTGGCGTAGCAGATGTCCTGAGCCGCCGGACCCTGAATATTCGGGAACCGCTTTCGCAGCGCAGCGATAATGTCGCGCGTCTCATCGAGGGAGAGGGTAGTCTGCGTCAAGTACGCAACTCGGTTGGGATCGGGCAACGCCACCGACGCTACTTCCTCCGGCGACCCGACCACCTGAGTGACTGCAGGAGCCTCGCCCAGCGTGCCAATCACTTCGTCATGATCGCGATGCCCGATCAGAATCAGCGAGTAGCCTTCCTTGGCGAACTTCACCGCCTCCACGTGCACCTTGGTGACCAGCGGACACGTAGCATCGATCACGCGCAGTTTCCGCAATTTGCTCGCCTCGCGTACTTCCGGCGAAACGCCGTGGGCGCTGTAGATGACGCGTTCGCCCTCCGGCACTTCGTCCACGCTGTCGACAAAAATCGCGCCCTTCTGTTGCAGTTCCTCGACCACGAAGCGATTGTGTACAATCTCTTTGCGCACATAAATCGGCCGCCCAAACGCCTCCAGCGCAATCCGGACAATGTCGATCGCCCGCACCACTCCGGCGCAGAATCCGCGCGGCTTCAATAGCAGCAAGGTCTTCGTGTGTAAATTCCCGGTCACAGACAAGTCGATCCCTCACCCACTAGGGTACACTTTCTCATTGGAAAAGATGCTCTAAGGGTATCGAAAGATGCACCCTCAGGTCAATGTAAGCCTTTGAGGATGTGAGGATTAGCAGCGGGCGGGGAGATTTGGCAGGTGAACGGGAGGAGTCGCCCATTAGCAGCCGACGGCATTTCACAGGCCCCGGAGGGGGCGTCCGAGCTTAGCCCAGCGCCTCAGAGCTGGGAACGTGGCCCATGTGATTCAAGTCCCGAAGGGACGACCGAGTTCTCACCCATTCGACCGAATCATCTGCTCCGCGTGTTTCCGCGAAGTCTCCGTCAGCTTTGCCCCCGACAGCATGCGCGCCACTTCTTCGGTGCGCTCTTCGCCGGTGATCTCGCGGACGGTGGTCTTAACACGTCCTCCAGTTTCCCGCTTTTCGATCAGGTAGTGGTGATCGGCAAAGGTTGCGATCTGCGGCAGGTGAGTGACGCATAGCACTTGATTGCCTTTGCAGAGCGCCTTCAATTTCTTCCCCACGGCCTCGGCGGCGCGGCCTCCGATGCCGGTATCAATCTCGTCGAATACTAAAGTGCGCTGAGCGGCAGCCGACTTCTTCTTTGCTGGTGGACTGCCCGCCGCTTCGACACTAGCCTTCAACGCCAGCATGACGCGCGATAATTCGCCGCCCGAAGCGATCTGCTCCAGCGGACGCATAGTCTCGCCAGCATTGGTCGTAATGCGATAGATCACCTGATTGATGCCCACAGATGTCCAATGCTCCTCGGCGTCATTCTCCTCCACCGCGATGCGAAAACTGGCCCGCATGGCAAGGTCGTTGATCTCCGCCTCGACCAGCTTCTCTAATTTCTTCCCCGCCTCCAGCCGCTTGCGCGAGACGCTGCGGGCCGCTTTGCGATAGTCATCGCCGGCCACTGCCAGCTCTCCCCGTAGTTCAAGTAACACTTGATCTTTATTCTCCATCTCCGACAGCTTGCGGCGGGTATCCTCACCAAAGACAATGGTCTGATCGAGCGTCGGCCCGTACTTGCGCTTCAGACGATCGAGCAAAGCCAGCCGTTCCTCGATCTCGGCGAGACGCTCAGGCGAAGCCTGAATTCCCCCCGCATAATCGCGCAGCGTCGCTCCCACATCTTCGACGCTGATCCGCGCCGACTCCAGCGCCGCGAGCGCTTCCTGAAACTTTGGCTCATAACGGGCCAGTTCTTCGAGATGCTTTTGTGCAGCGCGCAGGCTCGACGAGGTGGAAGCATTGCCCTCATATAGCAAGTCGAAGGCATTGACAGCCGCGCCATAAATTTTCTCGGCATTGGCTAAGACGCGCTTCTCGGCTTCCAATTGCTCATCCTCGCCCGCCCGCAGACGCGCCTCTTCGATTTCGCGGCATTGGAAGTTCCACAGGTCCAGCAGCCGCATGCGATCCTGCTCGTCCTGTTCGAGGTCGGCGATGCGTCCGCGAATCTGCTTCCAGTGGGCGAAAGCGGCGGATACATCCTTCAACTCGACTCCCGCGTAAGCATCGAGCAGATCCTGCCGCGCCGAGGCATCGAAATTTACGATGGATTCATTCTGCGCGTGGATCACCGCCAGGTGGGGTGCAATCTGTTTCAGCACGGCCACGGTCGCTGGCTGATTGTTGATGAAGACCCGTCCCTTGCCGCCGGGGGCAATCTCGCGCCGCAGAATCAGCGAGCCATTTTCAGCGTCCAGGCCGTTCGTCTCGAGGATCCCTTCGATCAAACGCGCCGCCGCTCCATCGCTCTCAAACACCGCCGCAACCACCGCTCGCTCCGCACCCGTGCGGATCACATCCGTGGACGCCTTTTCCCCGAGCAGCAATCCCAGAGCGTCAATCAGAATGGACTTCCCCGCCCCAGTCTCGCCGGTCAGAAGATTTAGCCCAGCCGCGAATTCGATCACGACATTGTCGATCACCGCGTAATTTTCAAGTCGAAGTTCGGCCAGCACAAGGGTCCTGTGATCGTTACATGTGGCGCGGACGCCCTCGTCCGCGGCCTTTGACCTTAATTCCCGACGAACTGCAATTTACGCGCAGCATAGCACAGACCGTCCAATGGGGCTGCGCCAATCCGTACCCGTCGCCCAGCACCGAACGCAGGCAACCAAACGGCACTGATGACCGATACGATACCCTCGCCAATCACCCCGCCACCGTGGTCTATAATCTTGAGCAGGGTTCTCCCTATACGATGCATTTTCCTTCCGTCCTCCTCTCGTTTGTCGGCGGCGAAATCGTTGATCTCGTCCTTCAGACTGGCCCGGTCGCCAAGACCGTGCTTCTCCTGCTCATCGCGTTCAGCGTCCTCTCCTGGGCCGTGATTCTTTCCAAGTGGCGGCTGATCCGCCGCGCGCGCGGGCAGAGCGGACGCTTCGTCCGCGCCTTCCGTAAAGCACAACGCTTGCAGGATATTGCCTCGGTTGCCGAACAGTTCCGCCCCAGCCCGCTGGTTGGCGTGTTTGAAGGCGCAGTCGAGGAGTTCAAACGCCAGATGGGAATGACGGGCAGCATCCACAACGTCGTCGCCATTCAGCGTGCCATGCAGGTCGCATCTTCAGAAGAGATCACCCGCCTCGAACGCAATGTCCCATGGCTGGCGATTACGGGCGCCGTTACGCCGTTTATTGGACTGTTCGGAACCGTCTGGGGAATTATCGATGCATTTCACGGACTCGGCACGGCTGGTGCGGCGACACTGCGCGCGGTCGCTCCCGGAATTTCTGAAGCTCTGATAACCACCGCCGCCGGTCTTGCGGCGGCTATTCCGGCCGTGATCGCCTATAACCTGATCATTGGCTCGATTCGTGAATTGGCCTCACGCAATGATGACTTCACATTGGAGATGCTCAACCTGGTGGAGCGCCAGCAGGCGGCCCCGGTCGCCGAGGTGCGGCGCTAATGGCCTTCACCTCCACCAACGGACGCACCCAGACCGCGCTTGCCGACATCAACGTGACGCCCCTGGTGGATGTCGTCCTCGTGCTGCTTATTATTTTCATGGTGACCGCGCCGATATTGCAGTCCGGAATCGAAGTCAACGTGCCCCACACTCGCACTGTCAAAGAAATCACCGAAGAGCGCATCGTAATCAGCATCGACAAATCGCAGAAAGTTTTCCTCGGCAACGATCCCATCAACATCAACCAGATCGGGGCGCGCCTGAGACAAAAGATTCGCGATCCGCAACACCAGTCGATCTATTTGCGCTCCGATGAAGATGTCCCGTTTGGCGCCTTCGCCACCGTGATGGACGCCATCAAGCAGTCGGGCATCAGCAACGTGAGCATAGTTACGCAGCCGATGGATACCCATGGCGGCCATCACTGATACTGATATCTATACCGAACACGGCCAGTTGCGCCGGCCTCTGGCTTGGTCGCTCGGCCTTCATCTGGCGTTCGCGGGGTTTGTCGTGTTCTATGCGGTGTTTGTAAGCGGCATGCGGGGCACAGGCTGGGGCAGCGGCGGAGGCGGCGAAGCCATGGGAGCGACGCTGGTGAGCGCAATTCCCTTACCCGCCAATCCCGCGGAGACAACGAATGTGCTGGCAACGGAATCCAAGGGACTCGCGAAGTCGCAGCCTACAGTTCAAGAGAAGGAACCCGAAGCGATTCCGATTCCCGACAAGAACACGAAGACAAAAATAAGGCCTGCGCCGGTCCAGACCGCGACTAAGCGCAAGGCTGCGCCAGAACCACCCGAATCGAATCAGATTCCGTATGGCGAGGGCGGTCCGGTGAGCGGGCCGTACACAATGACGGCGGGAGGCGCCAAAGGCGGATTTGGATTCACTGGAAACGGCGGCGATTTCGGCAGCCGCTACGCCTGGTACGTGCAAGCCGTGCAACGGAAGGTCACCGAGAACTGGCTGAAGTATGAAGTCGACCCGCGGATCACGGAGGCGAAACGAGTCTATCTGACGTTTGATATATCACGCGACGGTCACCCGTCGAACGTTCAGGTCGAGCAGTCGAGCGGCGTGCCGTCGCTCGACCGCTCGGCGGCCCAGGCGCTTCAGCGCATCGATTCGTTTGGCCCGCTGCCGCAGGATTATTCAGGAACCAAAGTGTCGGTAGAGTTCTGGTTTGACTACAAGAGGTAGAAGCCAGTCGTTGGTTGTTAGTCGATGGTCGTTCGCAAGGTTTTGCCAACGACTAGCGACCATCGACTAACGACCAACAGGGAGTGCACAATTGAGTAAATCGGTTCGCGACATCCGTCATCATTTTTTGAGCGCCATAGTCTTGTTGTTTCTGTTGTCTGCTACCAGCTTCGCGCAGGACTGGATTCGTACCGGCACCGGCCTCGGCGTAGAGAAAGTTCGCTTGGCCGCCGCCGACTTCAAAACATCGACAAATGACGCCAATAACCCGGCGCTCTTGAAGACATTCAACGACGTGCTGTGGAACGATCTCGACAACGCTGGAATTTTCGATCTTGTCTCAAAGAGTTTTTATCCGTTGCAGGAGCCGGGCCAACCATCCGAGGTCAACTTTTCGGCTTGGAATTCCCCGCCTCCGAACACCTCCATGCTCGCTTTCGGTAACCTCGGTGTGGCCTCCGCCAAAGTCACGGTGCAGGGCTGGCTCTACGACGTCAAAAATCAGTCATCGCCACAAGTGCTCGGCAAGCAGTACGTCGACAACGCAACGAACGAAGCGGTGCGAGTCATCGCACACCGGTTTGCCGACGAAATCATCTTCCGCCTCGGCGGAGGCGTACCAGGGATCGCCGAAACCAGGATCTACTTCGTCAGCGAGCGCACCGGCCACAAAGAAATCTGGGTCATGGACTACGATGGCGCCAACCAGCAGCCCATCACTCACCTGGGAAGCATTTCCCTCTCGCCACGCATCTCGCCCGATGGCTCGCGGCTGGCATTCAGCTCGGTTACGAAGAGTGGCTGGGAAATCATGATGTACTCATTCGATCTCAACCGCATGGTCGGCTTCCCACGCTTTGGAGGCATGAATCTTTCGCCTTCATGGTCGCCCGAGGGCAAGATCGCGTTCTCGTCCTCGCGAAGCGGCTATCCCAATATTTTTGTCGTGGATGGCTCCGGAGGAAACTCGCGCCGCTTAACTAACGATAAGGGGCCGGATGTTTCGCCAACATGGAATCGCAAGACCGGGAGCCAGATCGCCTTCGTAAGCGGACGCACCGGCCTGCCACAGATCTATACCATGGAATCGGACGGCACCAACGTGCAGCGCGTCACCGATCAAGGTTATGCGGTTTCTCCCAACTGGTCGCCGAACGGGCAGTTTCTAACTTTCTCCTGGATGCGCAAGTACGGGCCGGGAGAGCCGGGTTCCAACGATATTTATTTGATGGATGTCGCCAGCAAGCAGTGGGTGCAACTCACGCACGATGCCGGGCGCAATGATTTTCCCTGCTGGTCTCCGGATGGGCGGCACATTATTTTTCAGTCCCACCGCTCGGGCAGCGATCAGATATGGACCATGCTGGCGGACGGCACAAATGTGAAGCAGTTAACTTTTAAGGGCGGCAACACACAGCCCAATTGGAGTTGGAAATGACTGGCTTGACGCCTTCGCTTGGCTTGACGCCTTCGTCTGGCTTGACGCGTTCGTGTAGAGACGGGGCTTGCCCCGTCTGGCCCAACCACGAAACTATGGTTCAAGCAGGTTTCGTATCAGGTACAAGATTTATCTCAGGGCGCAAGGTTCGTATCCGTGTACGCCTTCAGGCGTGCCGAAGGAGCCACGTCATGAATGCGCCTTCAGGCGCTGAGGCACGAGAAGTTTAAGAAGGTTTGTTAACGAGTACGGCTTTGCGGCTGGCCGAGCGTGCGCCCTGCCGTGAATCTGAAAAATGCAAGCCACAATGCGGGCGCACAACGAACTGGAGGAATCAGGTGAAGCACGAAATGACGATGACACTGACCAGATGGAGCACCGTCGTATTCGCACTCGGCACGATCATGTTCTGGGGCGCGTGCGCGAAGAAGGTTGCTCCTCCGCCGCCCGCACCACCACCCGCACTGATGGCTCCCACGGCCTCGCTGTCGGCGAATCCGAATACTCTCGACCCGGGCCAGTCGACAACGCTAACCTGGCAGACTACGAATGCCACCGATGTCAGCATCGACGGCATCGGCCCAGTCGACCCCAGCGGCTCGCGTCAGGTTACTCCGGCCGACTCAACCACTTACCATCTCATTGCTAAGGGCGCCGGAGGAACCCAGGACGCCACCGCTCGCGTAACCGTCAATTCCGCAGCCGCACCGCCGCCAACAACTTCAAACGCTACGGAAGAGGAACTCTTCTCGCGAAACGTAAAAGACATTTACTTCGATTACGACAAGTACGACGTGCGCGGGGACCAGCAAGGCTCGCTGCAGGGCGACGCCCAGTTCCTGCAACAACACTCCAACATTCACATCACGATCGAGGGACACTGCGACGAGCGCGGCTCGACCGAATATAACCTGGCCCTCGGCGCCAGCCGTGCGGACGCGGTGAAAAACGCGCTCATTCAGGCTGGAGTTGGAGGCGATCGTATCAAGACCATCAGCTACGGCAAGGAGAAACCGTTCTGCACCGAGTCAAACGAAAGTTGCTGGCAGCAAAACCGCCGCGGTCACTTCGTGTACGAAAAATAAGCAGAGCAAGTGGAGGGACGGGCGTCTCGCCCGTCCACCACTCAGTTGGTTTTGACGTCCAATAGGTTAACTATGAAATTAAATCGCATTCTGTTTGTACTCTCGCTATCCACCATCTGGATGGCTCCGGCCTATGGCGCCAACAAAGACATCGTCGAATTGCAAACTGAGGTCACTCAATTACAGCAACAGATGACCCAGATGAAGCAATCCTTTGACGAGCGCATGGGCGTCATGAGGAATCTGCTCGAGAAGAACACTGACTCGGCCAACAAGGTGAGCGCCGCGATCGGCGAGCTCCAAACTTCCATCAATAAACAGCAGCAGGATCGCTCCGGCCAGGGTGACCAGCTCTCCGGGCAGATTCAAGCGCTGAACGACACCATGGACGAGCTCAAGGTACGCCTGACCAAACTGACCAAACAATTGGAAGAAATGCAGACGGCGCAGCAGTCCATGGCCGCACAGCAGGCGCAAGCGCAGCAGCAGGCCCAGGCGATAGCTCAGGCGCCCGCGCCCGACGTGCTCTACAACAATGCCCTGCGCGATTACAACGGGGCGAAAAATGATCTGGCGATCCAGGAATTCAACGATTACATCAAGTTCTATCCGAATACCGACCTGGCGGGAAACGCATATTTCTACATAGCCGAAATTCAGTTCAAGGCCGGCGACTACCAGAAAGCAGTCGCAAACTACGATTTGGTTCTGCAGAATTTTCCCAGCGGAAACAAAGCAGCGGCCGCGCAACTCAAGAAGGGATACGCACTCCTCGAGCTCGGAAAAGAAGGCGAGGGCATACAGGAATTGAAACACGTGATTCAGCGTTATCCACGCACCAACGAAGCCGTACAAGCCCGTGAAAGATTGCGGAAACTAACACCAGCGCCCAAGAGCCGCTAGTCTTATTGGTCGGTGGAGAGCCGGGCGTCCCCGCCCGGCCACCCACCTGAACGCGGGAGCATGCGCCCCTACTCTACGGACGTCGTTCAGTGTTCGGCACGACTACTCCGCCTTCAATCTTCGGGATGCCGAAGTGCCCGCCAAGATGGGAAAGGTCGAGCGGGCTGATAGACCCGGAAACCAAAATAAAGTTGACCTCATTCTCCCTGGCAAGAAGAATTGCGACGTTGCTGACCGCATTATTCTCCCAGCGAATCCAGAGATCGCTCACACCTGGGCCCCCGTCCTTCTCATGGTTGTTCATCAGTTGCTTCCAGCCGGCCGCGTGGTACTCCTCTTTCACGGAGTTCAGAGCCTGTGGGTCATACGTCCAGGAGTCCGGAAAATGGTAGCGGTGGACGGAAACCCCGCTCACGCCTGCGATCACCCGGCGGAGGTCCTCGTTTTCCGAATCCAGCTTGGACGCAAACACCAGCATGGAATGGTCCAGCGTGAACTCGGTTTTCGAAGACGCGCCTTGCCGTAAAGCTTCAATGCCCTGAGGAATCCAGACGTGCTGTTGCGCCTGGGTCAATTTGGCTGCGGAAATCGCGATCACGACGACAAAAACAACGCGGGAAAGTCTCATAGCGCCTCAATCTTGGCAGGAATCGTTTAGGCGAGATCCCGTCCCAACCCGTGACCCAGACAGAACCCCCAGGCGAGTAAGAACCCCGCGCATGGGAATTAGTTGCACGACTACACACGGCTACGCCCTCGAAGAGCCTATCTCGCCATAGTTGTTTGGTCGATTAAGTGCTGCTGGTGATCAATACCTGATATAAAGACGACGAGACCACTTGTAGAACGAAGCGTTTGGCCCCTTGTTCCCTTTCAGAGTCCGAAGTAGGAGACCGCCTTGTGAAGTTATTTACATATAACACCCTCTTGTTCGCCGCCGTCGTAGTCGTCATTCTTGGCACGCTGCCTGCCCACGCCGCAACCCGCCGCCGCGCGGAACTTGCCTTTGTTGCAAACCAATCTTCCAACAACGTTTCCGCCTACCAAATTAAGCCGAACGGCGGACTGCTGGCGGTGCCCGGCTCGCCATTCTCCGCCGGAAGCTGGCCAAATTCGGTGACGGTCGTGCCCTCCGGCCGATTCGCCTACGTAGCCGATGTGATTCCCGGCAGCGTCAGCGGGTTTAGCGTAGCCAGGAACGGCGTGTTAACTCCCATACCCGGTTCGCCTTTCGCCGCGCCCACCGGGACGGCATTTGTAACCAACGACCCAAGCGGTCGATTTCTGTACGCGCTTAACTGCGGTGCAAATTGCGCGGGCAGCGGCCCCGGAAACATCGCGGCGTATACCATCGATCAGCAGACAGGGGCGTTGACACCAATTTCAGGATCGCCTTTTTCCACGGGACAATTTCCGTACTCCCTTGCCATCGACCCCACCGGCCACTTTGCCTATGTCGCTAACGCTGGCTCGGGAGATGTTTATTCCTTCCACATCGATAGCCAAACCGGCGCGTTGGCGCAAATTGGGCTGCCGGTTCCGGCCGGAGCTCGGCCCCTCTCCGTGGTGGTTGATCCGTGGGGACAGTATGTCTATACCGCGAACACAGGTTCCAGCGACGTGTCCGCCTTCTCGATCAATTTCGACGGTTCGCTCAGCAGCGTAGCAGGCTCTCCGTTTGCTGCCGGGTCCTTTACCGCCGGAATCGTGGCGTCGAACAATGGCAAGTTCGTTGTTGTTGACGCCGGCCCCGGCGCTTATGTCTATAGTATCGACACCAGCGGAGCCTTGCACCTGGTGCCAGGTTCGCCGGTCGCTGCCGGATTGGGCCCGAACGGAGTTTCAATCGACTCAACCGACAGCTTCGTCTACATTGTGAACGGGGGGTCTAAGAACGTCTCGGCCTACCATTTCAACCATGGAAACGGAAAATTGACGCCGGTGACCGGTTCGCCGTTTCCCGCCGGAGACTCTGCCGCCGGAATCGCAACGGCCCCGGCGCCGATACACGAGTGAGAAGACAATGTGCCTTCAGATCGGGTAAAGCAGCGCAGAATAAAGTAAGGCCCTCATTTCGTCTCGGCCGCAGCCGCCTTCTCCGCTGCCACGTCGACTCGCCGCAGCGTGACCCAATCGGTCTGCACGCGATCCCACCCCTGAATCAGGAAGCCGTACGATTCGAATAGCTGGCGGATCTGTGGCCGCTGCCAGCCTGCAATCTCTTCCAGGATCGGCACCAGCGTCGCCAGGGCGTTGTCGCTTAGCACCGTTCGCTTCGCGATCTGCGCCACCAGCTTCGATTCCGATACCGCAATGGTGAAGCCGTCGCGCCGGTTCACTTGCAGCATGACGTGAATGTCGGAACTGCCGTCGCCAACGTAGACCACGTGGTCTGCCGGAATGCCGAGATGTTCTTCGAGTTGCTCCAGCCGCGTGACTTTTCCATAACCGGCCGTGGCCCGCACCAGGCTCTCGATCTCACCCGAAGCTTTGTACTTGAACTCGGTGCCAAAGATATGGTCCTGCGGCACGATCCCCTCGAGCGCCGACTGGATCACCTCCAACGGCGCCGCCGAGAGCACGTAAAAGTCAAAGTGAAATCCGTCAATCCGCTTGTCGAGTATCTCGTAAATCTGCTTGATATTGTCCTTAAGGCGAATGCGCTTGCCCACCTCAAGCAGGTCGTCGCGCCGGACGCGCGAACGGAACTCCGGATCGTGCAAAAGAAGGTAAGCCAGCTCGGCGCCTTGCTGAACCAGGTTCAGCTTCGCCATGCCCTTGATTTTGCGCTCGAATTCCTCGACAGAAATGCCCAGCAACTCGCTCAGGACGTAACCCGTATCGTTGAAGGTCAACGTCTGATCGAAGTCGCTGGCAAACAGATAGCGCTTCCTATGTTTAATAGCCATGTTCTATTTTAGATTCAAGACCATGCTGATCGACTATTAAATTTACCTATCGCAGCTATTTCAGCAACTTGCGCATGCAGACTGACCTCCAGGCCGATGTTGCCCGCCGCGAGCTTTCGGCGTAGCCTAACCCGGTAATCATTTTTATCAATGCACGCACCTTCGAAAGGCTGCCATGCCGAAAAGCACCAGCGACCATCTTCTGAATGATGCCGACCGCGGCAAGGGTTCACAAGAGCCGGACGAACGTAGTCAATCCGGTAACAACTCCATGACCGACCAGCTTGGCCACCGCAACCCTGACCCCATGCAGGACGGTGCCGACAGCGATTTCCCCGAGCCCGGCCACAGTCCCGAGCACTCGTTCGAGGGAGAGTTCAAGAAAACCAGATAGTGGAGCGCCGGACGTCCCCGCCCGGCCACCATACTGCCTGACGGGCGAGACGCCCGTCGCTCCACTGAAGCCTGAGTCCTCCCCGCCTTCTCACACATCTCATTATTTTGCATTCCGCATTGACATCAATTTTCCACCAACGTCAATTCATGAGGAACAAATTATGTCGAAAATGAAAGCTGTCCAAGTCGGCAAGCCCGGCGGTAATTTCGAACTCGTCGAAAGAAACATTCCCGATCCCGCCCGCAACCAGGTCCGGATCAAAGTCGAAGCCTGCGGCATCTGCCACAGCGATGCGCTAGTGAAGGAAGGCTATTGGCCGGGCATCCAGTACCCGCGCGTTCCCGGACACGAAATCGCCGGGCACATCGACGCCGTAGGCGGCGACGTTACAAACTGGAAACCTGGCCAGCGCGTCGGAGTTGGATGGCACGGCGGTCATGATTTCACCTGTGATGCCTGCCGCCGCGGCGATTTCATTAACTGCCAGAACGAAAAAATTACCGCGATCAGTCACGACGGCGGTTATCAGGAATACATGGTCACACCCGCTGAGGCGGTCGCCGCCATCCCCGACGACCTCCCCGCCGCGGAGGCAGCGCCGCTGCTTTGTGCCGGCATCACGGTGTTCAATGCCCTTCGCAATTCGGGCGCGCGCGCTGGCGATCTGGTCGCCGTGCAAGGCATCGGCGGCCTCGGCCATCTGGGAATCCAGTACGCGCGGCAGATGGGCTTCCGCACTTTTGCCATCGGCCGAGGCAAAGACAAAGAAGCGCTCGCGCGAAAACTTGGAGCCGCTCACTATGTCGATACCGCCACTGGCGATCCTGTCGCGGAACTGCAAAAATTTGGCGGCGCCCGCGTAATCCTCGCCACCGCCCCCGATTCAAAATCCATGTCTGCGCTAGTCAGTGGGCTATCCAGCAACGGCAACTTAGTCGTGGTAGGCGCCGGGGCCGACCCTATCACAGTCACGCCCATTCAATTAATCGCTGGCCGCAAGTCCGTCGTGGGATGGGCTTCTGGAACCGCCAAGGATTCCGAAGACACTATGCAGTTCAGCGCATTCTCCGGGGTCCGTCCAATGATCGAGAAGTTCCCCTTAGAAAAAGCTGCTGAAGCCTACGAACAGATGATCAGCGGCCGGGCGCGGTTTCGCGTCGTGTTGACTATGAGTGCATAACATTCGCGCACAAAGTAGCCATCCGACCGGGTCGGTGCCAGCGCTGCGAACCACTAGCCGGCGGTCCTTAGTTCCTCCCACTAAGGCCGCCGTCACACCTACTCTCGCATAACTCCTCCCAGTAACCGACCGGTTGGTCTTTAAATTTCTTATAACAAGACAGCCTTTCTTGGTTAGAATGTCCAACTATTACAACTAGTAGTCACATCCGGAAGCGCACATCCCGCAACCACGCCCTCGTCCGCGGTCTTTGTGCAAACATCAATCGCTCAGTCTTCACATTCATCAAGGAGAAAGTTGGAATGACTACACAAAAGCAGTTCTCCCTCAGGCATGCCGCGGTCCTGGCGTGTTTTGTGCTGTCCTCTTGCATAGCCGGCTTTGCGCAATCGCGAATGACTGTGCGCCGGAATGTTCATCGTGATGTTTCTCCTCCGCTGCGCGAAATGATTCTGCAGGCTCCGCCGCCTTCTCTCGAGAAAAAAGAAGCCGAACCGGTTCGCAGGATTCCCTTGCCTCCAG
>Ga0210407_10001336_pt1 | contig 23528 bp, 20 predicted proteins | sample IncBWC27MmetaG_FD_150860 | JGI IMG/M metagenome (GOLD analysis project Ga0210407, IMG submission 150860) | Forest soil microbial communities from Barre Woods Harvard Forest LTER site, Petersham, Massachusetts, United States - Inc-BW-C-27-M | ecosystem: Environmental > Terrestrial > Soil >... | reverse complement strand
AAGTACCGTGACCGAATAGATGGTTGGTGGAACCAGAATCCACCGCTGGATTCACGAAGCGAGCCTTGGTCGAGATGAAAAAGGATTCCGGTGTAAGAGAGAAGAAAACGAGTCATTCGAGACTCGCGAACTATACGTGTCCCTTGACAGAGCCGACAACGTCATAGAGGGTGGCCCGGCATTTCGCGTTCGTACTTCCCACAATTGACGTCCCGACCAGGGGGATGATACCACTCGGGCAACTCATCTTGTGGTTGGTTCGTCTTGCTTGTGGTTTTGTCTTTGAATTTGTTTTTGAATCGGTCTTTGAATTTGCCTTTGCATTTTAGGGTGCCCCGCTCTTCGCCAGCCTTTGGCGAAGGGCGGGTTGCCTTTGACGTTTCCCTTTTCTGAAATTTCAAATCTGAAATTTGCAATTCCGCTTGTTCGTCCTCTCTGCTCCGCTGCATCCCAACGCACCACCTGTACCAACGGACAGGCGTGCTAAAACTGGACCAAATCAATCCGCGCTCTGTACTTCTTCTGTCCCACGCCTCGCTTCCATTCGTGCTACCAATGTTCATGTCCGCCGCGCCACAGCCTGACAGCCATCCTCAAAAATTCGATCCTGCCGGCTCGCCTCCTTCCGGATTCCCTGAATTCCTGCGTCCGTGCTTCATTGCCTCCTTGCATCCTTGCTTCCCTACTTCCTGCACCCCGCACCCCTATACCCTACCCCCGACACCCTCGATTTCTATTCGATACACGCCGCAATTAGAACCCCTTGCAACCCTCTCAAAACAAACGACACTGCTACCTTCTAATCGTTACAAATCGCGACCCTCCGTGGGAGCAGCAACCCGGTTACCCCCGCCCGACCAACGCGACGCCGGCCTGCCGCGCCGAATAACGGGCCGGCGCCGGAAAGCGGGGCGCGGGGCAGCCTCGGGGGGCTCCGGGGCAGGGGAAAGTTGTCAGTTGGGAACCTGCACCGCTGCGGCGCGTTGGCCGCAAGTGGGAGCGTATGCTATAAGTAGCGAGCTACGCAGCTCTGAGGGAATTGTGCCGTTCATTAATTTTCCCGCACGGGAAATCAACTGCAAGCTGGTGTATTACGGGCCGGGTCTCGGCGGCAAAACCGCCAACCTGCAGTGGATTTACGACCACACCGGGACGAATCAAAAGGGAAAGATGGTTTCCCTGGCCACGGAAACCGACCGCACCCTGTTCTTCGATTTTCTTCCGCTGGACCTCGGGACGGTGCGCGGATTCCGCACCCGCTTTCATCTCTACACCGTGCCCGGCCAGGTTTTTTATGAAGCCAGCCGCCGGCTGATTTTGAAGGGCGCGGATGGCGTCGTATTCGTAGCCGATTCGCAGGAAGAGCGCATGGACGCCAACCTGGAAACACTCGACAACCTGCGCGAGCATTTGAAAGATCACAGCCTGGATTTCACCACCATTCCCTACGTGCTGCAGATGAACAAACGCGACCTGCCGAATATCCTGCCCATCGAGGAAATGCAGAAGCAGTTGGCGGTGAAGGGCGAGCCCGCGCTAGAAGCCGTGGCCATCACCGGGCAGGGCGTGTTCGACACGCTGAAAGAAGTGGCCAAGCTGGTCCTCGCAGAATTGAAAAAGAACGCCTGAAGTAAACAATGCGAAAAAACTGGAATTGTTCCGAGCGCGCAGGGAGCGCTGCGCGGACTTGGAGCAATTTACGCGTGGGCCACGCCGCCGCGGAAACTGGCGACGGCTTTGGCTTCGTCGGTGAAGGAGGGGATGGATTGGATGAGGCGCGTGAGTTCGAGGACCTCTTTCACGTGGCCGCAGGCATTCAGGATCTTCAGGCTGCCGCCCTGGCGTTCCAGGGTGACGAAGGAGCGCACCAGCGTGCTGATGCCGGAGCTGTCCATCTGCGTGACGCCGGCAAGATTCACCAGGATGTCGCAGGGGGAAGTCTCAGCAAGGCGCCGCAGCTCGGTGCCCAACGCATCGTTGCTGACGCCGATGATGACGCGGCCCTGCAGATCGAGGACAGTGACGTTGCCCGCTTTGCGGCTAGCGATTTGCAGACCCATGGTGACCTCCTCTGCCGGCGGCGGCCGAGTGCACTGCCGCGGAAACTTCCGACGGGCGCAGCAGGCCTACAGCGAGGGGGCATTATAACCCTGCCACCAAGGGAACAGGCAAGCAAACAAGTCACGGGGCGGTTGTGGGGCAAAAAGGGTCAGGCGAAAAAACGTGGAAGGGAGGAAAAAGTGCGGGAGGCGAAAAGCCTGGCGGCGCTCACCTCCCGGGGTGGGTGGGGTTGCTGCTGGACCGAACGACAATTGTGCTGCGTGCGCGAGTAAATGATCCAGCGTTCCGGCAACCTCGCCGGAGTCCACGATTGCGGCCCGGAATATCACAGGCGAAGAAAAGGTGTCAATTGGAATCGTGCAGGAAATCGCGCGGGGAACCGCACGCAGAATCGTGGGCTGAACGGTGCGTGAAATCGCGGGACTAATCATGGGACACCAGGCGATGCTGATGCTGGTCGAGCGTGTCGCGGACTTTGCGGGCGAGATCGCGGGGGGAATAGGGCTTCTGGAGCATGGGGAGGGATTGCTGGCGGGCGCGTTCGAGGAGTGCGATATCGGCGCTGTAGCCGGTGGCAAAGATGACCGGCACTTCGGCGCCGGATTCGCGGATACGGGCATAGGCTTCCGGTCCGGAGAATTTTGGAAGAACGACGTCCATGAGAATGATGTCAATCTCATTGTGATGGAGGAGGTATTCATTGACGGCCTGCTCGCCATCGGCGGCCAGGATGACGCGATAGCCGAATTTGGTGAGAGTTTCGCGGGCCACTTCGCGCAAGCCCTCGTGGTCTTCGGCAACGAGAATCGTTTCCGTACCGCCACGCACCGGACTGGAATCCTGGATGCGCTCGGTTTTTTTAGGAGCTTGTGTGCTGACAGGAAGATAAACGCGGAAGATGGTGCCCACATTCAATTCGCTGTACACGTGGATGAAGCCGCCATGCTGGCGGACGATGCCATACACCGTGGCCAGGCCCAGGCCCGTGCCTTTGCCCTGGTCCTTGGTGGTAAAAAAGGGTTCGAAGATGCGGTCGAGAGTAGCGGCATCCATGCCGGTGCCGGAGTCACTGACAGAGAGCATGGAGTAGTGTCCGGGGCGAGCATAAGGCTGGGTGAGGCAATAATCGTCGTCGAAGGTGGCATTGCAGGTCTGAATGGCCAGCGAGCCGCCGTTGGGCATGGCGTCGCGAGCGTTGATGCAGAGATTCATGACGATCTGCTCGACCTGGGTGGGATCGGCGCACACGACGGCAAGATCGTGAGCGAGATTGGATTTGACTTCAATATTGCCGCCGATGACTTTTTCAAGAAGGCTGAGAGTTTCCGGGATGGCTTGATTCAGGTCCATGTTGCGAGGCTCGAGAATCTGGCGGCGGGCGAAGGCCAGCAATTGGCGAGTGAGAGCGGCGGCGCGGTCGGCCTGCTGGCGCATTTTCTGGAAATGGCGATGGAGCCGCGAGGCGGGATCGGTTTCTTCCATGCCCAGGTCGGCCCAGCCGATAATGGCGCCAATCATGTTGTTGAAGTCGTGGGAGATGCCGCCGGCGAGCTGGCCGATGGCTTCGAATTTCTGGGCCTGCACAAGCTGTTTCTCGAGAGCGAGGCGCTCGGTGATGTCTTCAACGATGACCTCCATACATTCGCTGTTCTGCTCGGAATCCCTGGCGCGGCGGCCGTTGAGCCGGACGGAGATGAATTTGCCGTCTTTGCGTTTCCATTCGACGATGGCATCGACGTGTCTCTCGCTCTGATAGCGATCGAGAAGAGTTTTTCTGGCCTCCGTGTCGCGATAGAGCAGCTGAGAATGCTTGAGTGCCAGGAACTCGTCCGCCGAGTCATAGCCGAGCATGTGGATGAGTGCGGGGTTCGCAGCCAACAACTCACCTTGCAAGGTGACCCAGTAAATTCCGTAGGTGGCGTTTTCGACCAGACCCCGATAACGCGCTTCGCTGGCGCGCAGGGCCAGGACGGCGCGGCGTTCCGCCTCGCGAACCTTTTTCTCTTCCTGGGCGCGCTGAATGGCCATGGGCAGGTGGGCCAGTTGATCCTTGAGGACGTAGTCGGTGATGCCCTGCTTGATGCACTCCACCGCGAGCCCGTCACCCAGTGTGCCGGTGACGAGGATGAGAGGAATATCGAGACGCAGCTCTTTGATCAAGGCCAGGGCGTCCATGCCGTTCCATCCGGGCAGGCGATAATCGGCGAGGACAACATCGAAAGATTGCTGGCGCAATTTACTGGCAAATTCTTCGCGAGTGGCAACGGTGTCGGCCTCGAAGACCAGGCCCGCTTTGTGGAGTTCGCGGCAGCAAAGATCCACGTCGGCCTGCTCGTGCTCCACTATAAGGAGGCGCAAAGACTTGCCGGCAGAAGTTGTTGGCTTCGAAGAGTCAGGCGGCATGGCGACAAGAACTCCTATACACCGTTGAATGCTGCGCCTGGGACTTTCGCGTTGACCAGGAGCCAATACATACCGAGCTGCCGGACGACCTCCTGGAATTGATCGAAATTGACGGGCTTTTGAATGTAGCTGTTCACTCCCGTTGTGTAGCCTTCGATGACATCACGTTCCTCCTTGGAGGCGGTGAGGAGAATCACCGGGATGGCGCGGGTGCGCGGGTCGCTTTTCAATTCGCGCAGGACTTGCAGACCGTCAACTTTGGGAAGTTTCAGGTCGAGCAAGACAAGATGCGGGGGAGAGTCGAAGCGGCGGTCGGAAAATGAACCGCGGCAAAAAAGAAAGTCGAGAGCCTGCTCGCCATCGGGCATACGCTGGATGTGATTGACGATCTTGCTTTTTTCCAAAGCGTGCAAAGCCAGGTCGGCATCGGCATCGTTGTCTTCGACCAACAATATTTCAACAGCTCGGGACTCCATTGAATTTCACCTCCGTTGAATTTTTTTTGGACTGCGGGCGCAATGGTGCGCTAAGCGTGAAATAGAAGGTGGTGCCATGGTCCAATTGGGATTCCGCCCAAATTTCGCCGCCGTGACGGTGGATGATGCGCTGGACGGTGGCCAGACCGATGCCGGTGCCCTCGAACTCTTCCTGGCTATGGAGACGCTGAAAGACTCCAAAAAGCTTATCGGCGTATTTCTGATCGAAACCCACGCCGTTGTCGCGAACGAAGATATGAGTGATGCCATTGGCCTGGCGTGAACCTATTTCAATGACAGCGGCGGGGCGAGTGCGGGTGAATTTGACGGCGTTGGAGAGCAGATTCACGAACACGAGTTTCAAAAGCCCCGGGTCGCAACTGGCTTCGTGGAGCGGTTCGATGCGCCATTCGATTTCGCGGCCTGTGGTGTCCGGAAGATCCATCATGGCTTCCCGTACGACGGCATCAAGTTTGACGTTTTTTCTGGCGACCTCCTTGCGGCCGATGCGCGCGAGATTGAGCAAATCGTCCACCAGGTGGCCCATGTGGACGGCCGCCTGAATGACGCGGTCCAGATGGCGAAGAGCGTCGCTGGAAAGTTCGGAACTGTGTTCTTCCTTGAGGATGCGGGCAAAGCCGTCAATGTGACGAAGGGGGGCGCGAAGGTCGTGAGAGACGGAATAGCTAAACGCCTCCAGCTCCTTGTTCAATGTCGCGAGCCGGGCGTTGGAGGCTGCCAATTCACTCCGATTGCGTGCCAACGCTTCTTCGGCGCGCCTGCGGTCGGTGATGTCCGCGATCACACCTCTCATGCGGGTGGGCACGCCTTTTTCGCTGCGATAAACGGAGCCTTGAACGGAAATCCAGTGAATCGAGCCGTCTGGCCAGACGACGCGGCATTCCATGCTGAGCTGGCCGGTTTGAAGGGATGCAGCAAGACAGGAATTTGCAAGGTCGCGATCCTCGGGGAGGACGTGGGTAAGAAAGATTCTCTTGCCCCAGTCGGGAAGGAGCGAGGTGTAGCCGAAGATTTCGTCGTGCCGGAGGGAGCGCGCGGATTTATCGGTGGTGAGATCCCAATCCCAGGCGCCAATCTGAACGGAATCCAGAGCGAGCGACAGCCTGGACTCGGTTTCCCTGAGGGCCTCCTCCGCGCGCTTGCGGTCGGTCACGTCGCGGATGGCGCTGGAGATGAGCGTACCCTGGCCGGATTCCAACGGGCTTAGACTAACTTCCACGGGAAATTCCTCGCCGTTTTTGCGGCGGCCATACAGGGCGAGACTGGCGCCCATCTCGCGTGCATGCGGCGACTGCGAGTAATCAGCGCGGTGCGAACCGTGGGCTTCCCGGAAGCGCTGCGGGAGCAGCATTTCCACCGGCTGGCCTACGATTTCGTCCCGGGAATAGCCGAAGATTTTTTCCGTCTGAGCATTGACGAGCTGGATGAGGCCGGCGCGGTTGACGATGACAAAGGCATCCGGAGCAGATTCCAGGAGGTTGCGGAATTTGGTTTCCGCGTGTTTGCGCTCCGTTATATCCCGAATGGCGCTGGAGACCAAGGTACCTTCAGGCGTTTCGAGCGGGCTCAAGCTGATTTCCACCGGGAATTCCGTGCCGTCTTTGCGGAGGCCGTAGAGTTCCAATCCTGCTCCCATGGATCGCGGACGCGGAGCTGCGAAGAAATTGCCGCGATGGCCGGGATGCTTTCCGCGGAAGCGTTCCGGGATGAGGATTTCCACCGGCTGGCCGAGGATTTCCTTGCGGGGATGGCCGAACAGTTTTTCGGTCTGTGCGTTGGCGAGAACGACGCGGCCTTCCTGATTGACAATCACCATGGCGTCCGGAGCGGACTCGAGAAGGCCGCGGAACATGGACTCGGCGCGTTTGCGTTCGGTTATGTCGCGGATGGCACTGGAAATGAGAGTCCCTTCGCCGGTTTCGAGGGGGCTCAGGCTGATCTCGACCGGGAACTCGGTGCCATCCTTGCGTCGGCCGTACAGTTCAAGGCCAGCGCCCATCTCGCGGGGGCGAGGCGAGTGGGAATAGTCATCGCGATGCGCGGCGTGGCCTGCCAGAAATCGCTGGGGCACAAGAATTTCGACTTTCTTTCCAATCAATTCATCCCGTGTATACCTGAAGAGCTTTTCCGTTTGCGCGTTCACAAGCTGGATTTCCCCGGCGCGGTCGACGATGACCATGGCATCGGGGGCAGACTCGAGAAGGTTTCGGAATTTTTCCTCTTCGCGGTTACGCTGAGTGACGTCGCGATTGCTCTCCAGAATCGAGAGAGGCCTGCCGTTCGTGTCTGTCCGGAGGGCCCACCGGCTGGAGACGATGATGATATTGCCATCCTGCCGGGTGTGGATGAGCTCGCCTTCCCAGGAACCGTTTTCATGGAGTTCGGCATCAATCTCTGCGAGAGGCTTGGGGAACCGAGTTTGAAAAAGGGCATTGGTGGTCTTCCCACGCGCTTCTTCTTTCGTCCAGCCATACAGGCGTTCCGCAGCGCGGTTCCAGTAGTGGATCTTGTTATCCATGCTGCGAACGGAGATCGCGTCGTGGGTGAGATCCAGAAGCTCGGCCTGTTCGCGGTAATTGGATTCACTGATGCGCAGGTCGAGCTCCAGTTCGCGGCGTTCGTGAATTTCCTTTTGCAGCGCGGCATTGGCATGGACCCACTGGCCGAGGCTGGGAACTTCGAGCGCTTTGGGCACGAGTTGCACAAGGAGAATGGCGGTGCCCACGGAAGCGGCGGCGGTGGCCGCCTTGATGACGCCGGCGAGCCAGTAATTGGCGTGCCAGAGATTCCAGATTTCCATGACATGGGTTATGCCGCAGGTGACGATGAAGACGCCGAACATGACGAACATCCAGCTGAAGGGCAGGTCGCGGCGTTTGCGCACGAACCAGAGAAGGGTGACCGGGATGGTGAAGTAGGCGAGGGCGATGAGGAGGTCAGAAATCAGGTGCAGCCACACCAGGCCGGAATTCCAGAGGTAACAATAGCCATGGGGGCGAAAGTCCCCTGAGCCAAACAGTTGTCGAAGGAAATCCATTAATACCTTCAGCGGCTAGACACGGACCTGAAAGAGTCCATCTGATTCATCGGCAGCGATGGGGGGAAAGATGAGTGGGGGAAAGCCAGCAGTTTGTTGAGGTTTGAGGGGGTGTGGAGGGGTGGAGCGGATTCCATGGCCCCGCAAGGTGGACGAGGCGGCAAACGGGGCGGCTGGGGGTCCAAAGAACCGGCGCTGTTAACTCGGAAGGTACTCCCACCGGGGGGACTTTTTGTTGCGATTAGAAAGTACCGCCGTCGTTTGTTTTGAGAGAGTTACGGCGAATCCGGTTTCCGGAGTGTTGCGATTAGAATTTGGCGATTCGGGGCGAAAAAATCGAAGAAAAGGTGAAAGTGATCGAGGAGGGATGGAGGCGGAGGAGATGGGTGGTGCGTTGCGGCGCGGATGATTCTGAACGTGGAGGACAATTGCCATGGGGGAAGGTAGCACAAGATGGATGTGATGTCAACAAGATAAACAGTTCCAAAATGGGAAATTGGCGGATGTGATTGAGAGAAAAGCAGATCTGTCGCACCTACGGCGCTTGGAGACTGCTAATGGGCAGCGGGTTGGGGGGGATGCTCGGCCAAGTACTGGCCGATGCCGGAGGTGAATTGTTGCATGCCGGCGCGGACGTTTTTATCCATGGCTTCGACGACGGCGGGGACGTTTTTGCCGCTGACGGGCTCGTCGTGTGCATAGTTGCCGATCCACACGGTGGAGCTGGACTTGGGGTCGAAGAGCTCGACGCGCATGGAGAAACGAGCGACGAAAGACGGCTGGTCCTCTTCATAGAGGGCGTACAGCGTGCTGCGGACGACATAGTCGCCGCGGATGCCGCTGCCGATGCGCAGGACGGAGCGGTACTGGCCGGTGGAGCGGAGCGAATTGACCAGCGCGTCCTGCACCATGTCCGCGGGAGTTTGCGCCCAGCGCTGGTCGGTGTAGGTGCCGAGCTGGAAATTGCCGGCGCCATAGACGAGGCGGTCGTCGCGGTAGAGGTGCGAGGTCATGACGCGAGAAACCAGAATGGTGACGGGAATGGGTGCGGTGGCGGAGGAGGAGGGAGAAGGCATGGTGCCGGTGTCGAGAATGTAGTACTTGACGGGACGAGCGCTGCCGCATCCGGAGACAGCAGCGGCGAAGGCAAGGGCGAGTGCGGCGAGTTGCAAGCGGCGCATCAACACTTCCGGTCCTCCTGGCCCTACTTCGGCGGCGCCTGGCCGGGCTCGTGAGGCTTGGGCTCGGAGGCGCGCAGCAAAGTGTAGGGGCGTACCTTGATGGTGTCGGTAAAGGTTTTCATGTTCTCGGTGGTGATGCGCAGGTTCTCGATGATTTCGTCGAGATTTTCCGAGTTGGCCGCCAGGGTGCGATCGAGTTGGTCGGTGAGCGAAGCTGCGGAGGCCAGGGAGCGGCGGAGATCCTGCATGGCGGCGCGCAGGTCAGGCCGATTCTCGGTGATCATGGCGTCAACATGTTTGAGAGTTTCATCGGCCTGGGCCAGGGTTTTCTTGAAATCGTCGAGCATCTTGTTGAGCTTGGCGCTGGCCTCGTGGGCATTGGTGAGGGTGCCGCGAATGGCCGGGCGGTTTTCTTCGAGCATGCCGCGGACATTGGAGAGGCTGGCGGAAATATTGGAGCGGTTCCGGTCATTCAGGAGGTCGTTGACGCGCGCAACGGTTTCGCGCAATTCGACCACGCGTTCATTCACGTTCTTCAGCAGCTCTTTGGCCTGCGGAGTGAGCTCTGCGAGGCTGTCGGCAATGTCGGAAAAACCTGAGAATTCTTTGGAAGGAAGGACGGAGTTGGGAGCGGCAGGCGGGCCCTTGGCTTTGTCGCCGCGGATACCAAGATAGTTGTCACCAAGAGGACTGTTGCTGGTGATGACGATCAAACTATCAGTCTTAACCGGAATTTCCGGCTTCACGGTGAAATCAATTTCCATGCGCGTCGAGTTGTTGGGATCTGGACGGACCTGCTTGACGCGGCCCACCGGCGGGCCGCCGTTGTAGCGGACTTCGGCGCCCGGGGAGATGCCTCCGGCATTTTTGAAGTAGGCACGATAGGGAGTCTGGCCGCGAGTGAGCGCGCCATTGAGAATGAACACGGTGGCGAGGAGCAGCCCGGAGGCCACGAGCACGAAAATCCCTACGAGAGCCGACTCCCGCTTTGATTCCATTGGCTTCCTCTATGAATCCCGCACGATGATACCGGCAGGCCCCTCAGGCGCGGGAGTATACCACGACCCCCGCGTCCTGCTTGGGCTACCGCCGCTGCGGCGGAATTTCCCCCGTCAACATCTGCAAGTAGTCCATTTCTTCCGACAACTCGGGCTCCGGGACGCGGTCGAGAAACTGGCGGACGCGCGGCTGCTTGCTTTCCTGGAGTTCCTTGACCGTTCCGTTGGCGACGATGAAACCCTTGTCGAGAAGAATCATGCGATCAGCAATCAAAAAGGCGCTGGCCAGTTCGTGGGTGACCACCACGATGGTCATGCGAAAGGCTTTTTTCAATTTCAGGATCAGCTCGTCAATGCCGGCGGCGATGATGGGATCGAGGCCGGCGGACGGCTCGTCGAAGAAAAGGATTTCCGGATCCATGGCCAGGGCGCGGGCGATGGCCGCGCGTTTCTTCATCCCGCCGCTGAGCTGCGCGGGCATGTAATTGTCAAAGCCGGCCAGGCCGACCTGGTCGAGTTTGAGGCGGACGACAATTTCGATGGTGGATTCGTCGAGATTGGTGTGCTCGCGGAGCGGAAGGGCGACGTTGTCGGCCACGGACATGGCGCCGAAGAGCGCGCCGCTCTGGAAGGACATGCCCAATTTTTTTAGCAGGTCGTCGCGCTCGGATCCAGTCATGGCGGCGAAATTTTTTCCGCGCATCCAGATTTCGCCGTCGCTGGGGTGCTCCAGGCCGACCAGCGTGCGCAGCAGGGTGCTCTTGCCGGAGCCGGACCCACCGAGGATGACCAGCGTCTCGCCGGCAGCAATTTCGAAATTGATGCCGTGGAGAATTTCGCGCTCGCCGTACTTGACACGCAGATTGCACACGGCGATGGCCGGGCCGGAGGACGGGTCAGAAGACGGTTGCTGGGAAACCAGATTCGTTGCCATCGTTCCTAGTTGTTACCTGGGCGCGGTGAAGTAGAACAGCGCCGTAAAAACAAGGTCTACTGCAATGACCAGGAAAATTGATTTCACCACCGCCGAGGTGGTGGAGCGGCCCACCTGTTCGGAACCGAGGCCGGTGGTGAATCCCTCGAGACAGCCGACGGCGGTGATGACCACTCCGAACATGACGCTCTTGATGAGGCCGCTGGTGATGTCGCGCAGGACCAGGGAGTCCAGAGTGCGATTGAAATAGCTGGCCCAGGTGAAGCCGGCGCTGCCAACACCGAACAGACCTCCGCCACAAATTCCCATGAAATCGGCCCAGGTGGTCAGACAGGGGAGCATGAGAACCATGGCCAGGAATTTCGGGGCCACCAGGAAATGAACGGGTTTGAGGGCCATGGTTTCGAGCGCGTCGATTTCTTCGTTCACTTTCATGGTGCCGATTTCCGCGGCGAAGGAAGAACCGGAGCGGCCGATGACCATGACAGCAGTCATGAGCGGGCCGAGTTCGCGGGTGATGGCGATAGCCACGGCATCAGCGACAAATTGCAAGGCGCCGAGTTTGCGCAATTGATAGGCGCTTTGCAGCGCGAAGATCATGCCAATGAAGAAGGAGATGAGGGAAACGATGGGGAGGGCTTCGACGCCCACGGCCATGGCCTGGTGAATGGCGCGGCTGAGACGCAGCTTGCCGCCGCGGAATGGTTCGATGACCAGGGCCTGCGCCGCGCCGGCGGATAGGCGCGCAAGGTCGCCTACATACGCCAGGCCATTGATGGTTGCTTCGCCGATGGTTTCAGTGAATGCCATTTCGTCACAATTCCGCGCCTGCCCTTAGAGCCAGTGGCTTCAGGGGCTGAAGCCCATTCGATTGTGGCGCGTTGACGGCGGGGCTGAAGCCCCGCCTTGCCGATCTCCGCATTTGTGAGACGAGCCCACCTTCAAATTCCGGACGCTGGGAACCCCCGAACCGGAAACGCGTCCCGCACATCCGGAAAGTTACCTGGCAGGAGCGGCGGTGTTGCTGCCTCCGCGCAGGGCTTCCTCTTCGTTGTTATAAACCTCGAAAACCTTGATGAGCCGGGTGAGCTCAAGGACTTCCCTGGCGTTACGGCTGAGGCCATAGAGCGCAAAGGTACTTTTCAGGTCGCGGGAAATCTTCAGGCCTTCGACCAGCGAGGCGACACCGGCGCTATCAATATATTTCACGTTGAGCAAGTTCATGATGACGCGGGGGCGGCGCTTCTCCTTCAGCAGATCGAGAAGCACTTTGCGGACTTCGGGAGAGTTATAGAGCGTAATGTCGCCGGTTACATCGACAATGGTGGCGCTGCCGGACTCGCGCGTCGATATGTCCATGAAGGTCTGGCCCCCCGCGGGACGTGCAGAGTGTTTTGCCAGAGATTGGCGCTGGATGCAATCACTTTTCCTCGCGAGAGGTGGGACGGGCAGGTGCGCGCGGGGGTGGCGAAACTAGAGGCGAAAGAGAAGGCGAAAACGGATTGAATAAGGCCATCGTGAATGTGATAGCGACCCCACTGAGTGTGATTCGCGAGCCAGTAATCTAGCGGCTCTGGAGACCACCTGGAAAGCTCTCATTCCGGATCCCCAGCAAGGTTGTCGAAACCAAGAATCTCTACGACAATCCCAGGGGGCAGCGTGTGCTCGCAAACCTCCGCCACGCCCCCTTGCACTGTAATAAAGATGCGGTGTTTCATCGTGAATGCTCCGTGACGAAATGACAGACAGATCTGGGCGTGTCAACGCTTTGGTGGCGATCAGGCTCCTCCACACGGTCGTTTGGGCTGTACTAGCCGGCTGCATTCTGGCACTGCCAATAGCGGCACTGCTCCATCGCTTCGATTGGGCGACAATCCTGTCCGTAATCATCCTCGCTGAGTGTGCGGTGCTGGCCCTCAACAACGGACGATGTCCGCTGACTGGCGTAGCAGCTCGCTTCACCGACGAGCGGACAGACAACTTCGACATTTATCTGCCCAATGGGGTGGCGCGGCACAACAACGCAATCTGCGGCACGCTCTTTGTCATCAACGAGTTGATCGTCCTGTGGCGTTGGCTGAAGTAGGAGACATTTGTTGTTGTGAGCGTCCCACGCGGCACCAATCAGTGAGGCAGCCAAGTCTCATGCAAATTCTGAAAGCGGCCGTTTTCTACTTTGCACTTATGTTCGGGGCTGGCTTCGTGCTTGGCGCCATCCGCACGTTGTGGGTCATCCCTCGTGTGGGCACGCGGCTGGCCGAACTGATAGAAGCGCCCATTATGCTTGTGGTCGCGATTGTGGCGGCGCGATGGGTACTTCGGCACCTCGCTATTCCTTTCGCACCGTCTGCCCGGCTCAGGATGCGCGGCATCGCACTCGGCCTCCTGCTCGCAGCAGGGTTCGGGTTCGTCCTATGGATTCGCGGCCTCACGATAAGAGAGTAACTCGCAACCCGGGACCCTGTGTCGGGAACGGTCTATTACGTAATGCTTGGCCTGTTTGCCATCATGCCGATCCTCGTGGCTAGAAGGTGAGTCCCGCCTAAAGCGGTGCGGATGTCGGCGGAGGCACGCAAAGACTTTCCTCAGGGGCTGACGCCCAATTCATCCCAGGCTTCAATGTCGGAGCAAAAGCTCCGACCCCCTAAAAAAACAAATCTATTCGCGAGCCTTGCTGCCGGGCCTTGACGGGTAGCATTCCGGAGAGCTGCTAGCCGCGCTGGTCGAGAGGGAGGTAGCTGCGCAGGTCGTAGCCCAGGTAAATCTGGCGGGGGCGGGCAATTTTTTGCTCGGGGTCAAGGAGCATTTCCTCCCACTGGGCAATCCAGCCGGAGGTGCGCGGAATGGCGAAGAGCACCGGAAACATGGTCACCGGGAAGCCCATGGACTGGTAGATGAGGCCGGTGTAAAAGTCCACGTTGGGATAGAGGCGGCGCGAGACGAAGTATTCGTCTTCGAGAGCGATGCGTTCACATTCGAGAGCAATGTCAATCAGCGGATTGCGGCCCATGACGTCGAAAACTTCGTAGGCAATGTCTTTGACGATGCGGGCGCGCGGGTCGTAGTTTTTGTACACGCGATGGCCGAAACCCATGAGCAGCTTTTCGCCGGCTTTGACGCTCTTGATGTAGGCCGGGACGTTCTGGATGGAGCCGATTTCGACAAGCATGCGCAGAACCTGCTCATTGGCGCCGCCGTGGAGAGGTCCGTACAATGCGGCGGTAGCAGCGGCGATCGCGGAATAGGGATCCACGTGCGAGCTGCCCACGCCGCGCATGGCGGTCGAGGAACAATTCTGTTCGTGGTCCGCGTGCAATATAAAAAGGATGTCGAGGGCGCGCTCGAGTGTGGGATTGGGGCGGTACTTCAGTTCGGTGGTGCGGAACAGCATGTTCAGGAAATTTCCGGCATAGCTCAAATCGTTGTCGGGATAGGCAAAGGGCATGCCGAGACTGTGGCGATAGGCGAAGGCGGCGAGCGTGGGCATCTTGCCGATCAGACGGTAGGTCTGTTTGCGGCGCGAATCGAGATTGAAGATGTCCTTGGCGTCCGGATAAAAAGTGGAAAGAGCGGCGACGGTAGAAATGAGCATGCCCATGGGATGGGCGTCGTAATGGAAGCCGTCGAGAAATTTTTTGATGCTCTCGTGGATGAAGGTGTGGTGCGTGACGTGGTAAGTCCAATCGGCGAGCTGGGATTTGTTGGGCAATTCGCCGTAGAGAATCAGGTAAGCGGTCTCCAGGTAGGTGCTCTTCTCTGAAAGTTCCTCGATGGAATAGCCGCGGTAGCGAAGGATGCCCTTGTCGCCATCAATGAAAGTAATTTTGCTGATGCACGAGGCGGTGTTGGAGTAGGCCGGGTCGTAACACATCATGCCGAAATCGGATTCGTGGAGCTTGATCTGGCGCAAGTCGAGAGGGCGAATGGTGTCGTGCTTGATGGGGATTTCATACTGGCGGCCGGTGCGATTGTCGGTGATGGAAAGCGTGTCGCGACGCGTTCCTGTGGGCGCGGGCGCGCCAGCCGCAGTGGAAGTTTTAGTTGGATTCATAGCCTGACCCTCTCAAGCCCCAAGAACGATGCAGGCCGCTCATTCCCGACAACTCGAATGTACACCAAATTCACCAGCGCGCGGAATGGGAATCCACAGTGCGGCCCCAGATGGGCACGTCGGTGGCTCAATACGGGAACGTATGGTGCAACTTCCACTCCATTTTCAATCTAATGTGCGCGCGGCTCGTCCAGTTGCCATAGCTTCTGCTGTGATTTTATGCCGGTAGGCAAAGAGTTTTTCGAGCTTGCGGTGAATGAAGGACCCTGCAAAGAAACTGCCGAGTGCGCCGAGAGGCAATTCGTAATCAATTTGATCCTAGAGGATGCAGACGTCCACGCCGTCAGTAGTGAAGCGATGAGTATGCTCCCATCGGCGGAACGGGCCGGAGAGCTGCACGTCGCGAAACTGGCGGCCCTCGATGTAGTCGCGGTGTTCGAAGACCCACAGCAACCGGAATGGACCAAAAGGAACGCGGATTGCGCCGCGCTCGCCGTCGCGGATGCCCGGTGAACGCGTGACAACTTCAATCGGATCCCACGGAGGAGTGAGCCGTTCGAGCGCGCCGGGTTCGGCGTGCCAGCGGAAGAGTGCATCGGCGGAAGCGGCGATGCGGGAACGCGCGACGAAGTGAAGTTTTGCGGAGATGGCGCTCACGGGAAATGATATTGCGATGAACAAGCTGGAGATGCAACGGCGATGCAGAATTCCTGGATGAAGGGACGCGAGAAAATCATTTTGCGCCGGACTTCACCGGCACACTCTCCACCGTTGAAGGAAGGACGCCGGTGAAATCGCCGGGCTCGGCGAGTTCCGAGCGGTTGCGACCGCGATCTTTGGCGCGATAGAGGGCTTCGTCGGCCGCCTGGATCAATTGCTTGGCGTCCACGGGAAGGGCCGGATCGCTGACGGCAACGCCAAGGCTCAAAGTCATGGGCACGTCGCCGGCATCGGTACGGACAGGTTGACATTCGATGGCAATGCGAATCCTCTCCGCCAGCGCAAACGTTCCCTGCGCGTCGGCGGAGGGGGCCACGATGAGGAATTCTTCGCCACCGTAACGGCCGACCACGTCGTAAGGCCGGACTGTGGCGGCCATGCGGCGGGCGGCTTCCTGCAAGACAGCATCGCCGGCGAGATGGCCATAGCGGTCGTTGACGAATTTGAAGTGGTCGAGATCAGTGAGAACAACGCCGAATTTGCCGCCCTCGCGTTCCTGGCGGGATAGTTCGCGAGTGACAACGTCAAGGATCACTCCGCGGTTTGATATGCGGGTGAGCGCGTCGTGGGTGGCCTGGTACAGCAATTCCTCGCGAGCTTCAATCAAGTGGTCCTGCAAGTCGAGGATGCGCTGGCCGACCTGAAGGCGGGCGCGGAGTTCCTGGGAATCAAAAGGCTTGGTCAAGTAATCGTCGGCGCCGGATTCCAAACCTTTCAGGAGGTCTTCTTTCTGGGTGCGTGCGGTGAGGAGAAGAATGTAGACGTAGGCGCGATTGGTTTCCTTGCGAATGCGCTCGCAGACCTGCGGGCCCTCGAGGCCGGGCATCATCCAGTCGAGGATGGCCAGGCGCGGGAAATCGAGGCGTTCGAGAAGGCGGAGGGCTTCGGCGCCGTCTTCGGCGACGACGACCTCGAAGCCCCACTTGACGAGAAAGGATTGAAGAAGGCGGCGGGAGACGGGATCGTCTTCGGCGATCAGGATTTTGTTCTTTGGTTTGGTGTCAGTGTTCACGATGAAATCCCCTGAGTGATTTTTTGAGTGCTGGACTCCACATTCGCTGCGGGCAAACCGAAAATAGCGCTGAAATGGAAAGTACTGCCATGCCCGGGTTCGCTTTCCACCCAGATTTTGCCGCCCATCATCTCCACCAGGCGGGTAGTGATGGCCAGGCCAAGGCCGGTGCCGCCGTATTTTCGAGTGGTGGAGCTGTCGGCCTGGGTGAAGGCCTCGAAGATGCGGCGCTGCTGTTCGCGAGGGATGCCGATGCCGGAATCGCGAACGCGGAAATGCAAGGTCATCAATCCGGCACCGGAAGATTCGCGGTCCACGTCCAAAGAGATTTCGCCCTGCTGGGTGAACTTGATGGCGTTGCCGAGCAGATTGATGAGCACCTGGCGAATGCGCGCCGGGTCACCGACCAGGATGGGAGGAATCGAAGGAGAAAAGCAGCCGTTGAGCACCAGGCCCTTTTGTGAAGCGCGGAAACGCATGATTTTGACGGTGTCGGTGATGGTCTGGTGAAAGGCAAACTCGACGGGGTCCAGATCCAATTTGCCCGCTTCGATTTTGGAAAAGTCCAGGATGTCATTGAGGAGCACGAGCAAAGAGTCGGCGGAGGTTTTGAGGAGTTCGAGAAATTCGCGCTGCTCGGCGGCTAGTTCGGTGTCCAGCAGCAAATCGGCCATGCCGATGATGCCGTTCATGGGCGTGCGAATCTCGTGGCTCATGTTGGCGACGAACTCGCTTTTAGACCGGTTCGCCGATTCGGCAGTCTCCTTGGCGCGGAGCAGGGCATCTTCGGCGCGCTTTCGTTCAGTGATGTCCACGAAGGTGACCACGGCGCCGAAATTGGCCCCATCGCGGAGGACGGGATGGGACCAGAACTCGACAGGAATACTTGTGCCGTCAGCGCGCCAGGCAATTTCTTCGGGCAGGTGTGCGGGCATGCCGGTACGGAAGGCGTCGAGGAGTGGGCACTCTTGGGCGGGATAGGGAGATCCGTCGGGGCGCGTATGGTGCATGAGCTTGTGCATATTCTTGCCCATTAAATCGGCCGGTCCGGCGTATCCCAATAGACGGAGGCAGGCGGGATTAGAGAAAACACAATGGCCGTTGACGTCCAGGCCGTAAATGGCCTCGCCGGTGGAATCGAGGAGCAGGCGGACGCGTTCCTCATTTTCTGCAGCAGTCCGGTGCGTTTCGACGCGTTCGGCAATCAAGCTGCCGAGACACAAGCCCGTGAGAGACACAGTCAGAAGAACAAATTGGAGCGGTCCCAGGAGGTGCAAGTCCACGGGGGAGGCCCAGAGCATGAGCATGACACCGAAAGTGAGCTCGGCAATTGCGAGAGTGACTCCCCGAATGCCGCGGCGGACGGCAATCCAAATGATGGGCAGGAAGAAAAGATAGTAGAGCTCAAAGCTGCGCGCGAGGTTCCAGCCAAACACAACCCAGATCGTCGCGGGCACCCCCAGAAGCTGCAGCACACCGTCCAGGTGTCTGAAGAGGGAACGGAAACCAGTGCGACGCCGACCCAGGAACTCTAATTGCTGAGGGACAACCGGCAGGCCAACGTAGCGCCGCAGCCAGGGGACCACGTGCACGAGCAAGAGAGGGGCGAAGCAAAGCAATGAGGTGGTATCACCGATCCACCAGTTCAAGGCGGCGCTAAGAAGTTCATTGGGACGAATGATATTGTCGTGGAGGAACAAGGCGGATCCCAAGAAAGCCACGCAGAACGAGCCGATGAACGTGGCAAAAACAAACTGCAGGACGCCGCGAAGGGTGTTGAACCTCGAGTTGGTACCCAGGATGCGCTTTAGAACCAGGGCCACGCAACCATAACCGCCGACAACAAGGAAATTCATCAGCCAAAAAGTGAGCGTGGCGGGGGACTCACTATAGTTCACCAGGCTGGCCACGGTTCCGGCCAAGTACATCAGCGGAGCGAACCACCAGCCCATGCCCGCCATCATGGCCAGCCCTAATCCGACGGGGGGATACCAGGCACTGACGCCATGCCACATCTGAAAGTAAACGGTCATGCGATCCAGCAGCAGGTAGAGCAAGACAAAAATGAGCCCGACAAAGAGGCGGCGCCCCATAAACCACGGAGCGGACGCCGGCCGAGAGGGTTCGGGAAGCCGCGGAGCAGCCTGGAAAGTCGCCGAGTTGGAATTCGAACTCAAGGAGCGACCTTTCGAGTGATGGATTCCAGCTCGGCAAGGAGTGATTTCAGCTCATGCTCCAAGCGTGTGCGCACGGCTTTTGCGCCGGGCAAGTCGCCGGCGCGGGATTTGGCTTCCATCTCGGCGGCGGATTCAGAAACGACCGTGGCGCCGAGATTGGAGGCCGAACCTTTCAGGGTGTGAGCGGAGCATTCGACCTTGCTGAGGTCACCGGCGTCGAAGGCCTGGTGCAAATCTGCAATCATGCGTGGGCATTCGTCCATGAAGATGCGCATGATTTCGTCGAGCAAGTCGCGATCGCCCTCGACGCGCTGGAGTGCGGCGGCCATGTCGAAAGAGGCGGCTGGCGAAGGTGGAGTGGAATTGCCAGGTTGACTCGATTGGATCTGGTTGCGGGATTTGAGCCGGTCGATGGCGGCGAACAACTCCTGCGTGTGGATGGGTTTGGTCACATATCCATCGGCTCCAGCGGCGAGACAGCGCTCACGGTCGCCTTTCATGGCGTGAGCAGTGAGGGCGATGATCGGCAAATGCGCGCCTGTGGTCTTTTCCTTTTCACGGATGGCAGCCATGGCTTCCAGTCCGTCCATTTCCGGCATCTGCACATCCATCAGGACGATATCCACCGTCTGGCGTTCGAGAATTTCGAGAGCTTGCCTGCCGTTTTCGGCCGCGACAACCGAGTGGCCCCGCTTTTCGAGCAGCTTGGTGGCGAGCGTGCGGTTCACGGCATTGTCTTCGGCGAGCAAGACTTTCATGGAGTCCTCACTTCTCGGGAGCAAAGTGGCGGGCGCAGAAAGAGGCGGCGCTTCCGCGGGATGAATGACAAGGGCATTCATGATGGCATCGAGGAGTTCGGATGGCTGGACCGGCTTGGTGAGGAACGCGGAAATGCCAAGTTCGCGGCCGCGAGTTTTTTCCCCAGTCTGCGGACTGGAACTAAGCAGAACAACGGGGAGGAGCGCGAACAGCGGATTTTTGCGAACCTCTTTTACAAATCCAAATCCATCCGTGAGCGGCATGTGCAGGTCGGTGATGACCAGAGACAACGGGCGCCTGTCATCGTAGGCATGCTGGAGGGCAATGAGAGCTCCGCGGGCATCCGGGGCGGACTCGACGCGCAGTCCCCATTTGGTGAGATGGTCAATGAGAATGATCCTGTTGGTGCGGTTGTCGTCCACGACCAGGACGGAGGAACCGCGCAGGATGGTTGGGTCGGGACGGCGTGGTACGGCAGAAGTGGTTTTGGAGAGGTCAAACCGGGCGGTGAAATGAAAGATGCTGCCCTTGCCCGATTCGCTTTCCACCCACAACGTTCCACCCATTAAGTCAACAATCTGGCGAGTGATGGCCAGACCGAGACCGGTGCCGCCATATTTGCGGGTGGTGGAACCGTCGGCCTGTTCGAAGGCCTCGAAAATTGCTTTCTTCTTTTCTTCGGGAATGCCGATGCCGGTGTCGCGGACGGAAAAGTGCAAGACGGCAGCGTCTTCGGTGGCATCCGTCTGGTCCACCTGCAAAACGACCTCGCCTTGCTCGGTGAATTTCACAGAGTTGCCAACCAGGTTGACGAGCACCTGACGCAGGCGGCCCAAATCGCCGGAAAGGGAGTCGGGGACTTCGTCGGTGACGCGCCAGGCCAACTCCAATCCTCTCTGGTGCGCGCGCAGACCCAGGGCTTTCATGGTTTCGCCGAGACTCTCACGCAGCGGGAAGTCCTCGGGGTCCAGTTCGAGTTTGCCGGCCTCGATTTTGGAGAAATCGAGAATGTCGTTGATGAGCGAGAGGAGAGAATCGGCGGAAGTTTTGACCATGCCGAGATATTCGCGCTGCTCGGCATTGAGATGTGTGTCGAGGACCAGCCCGGTCATGCCGATGATTCCGTTCATGGGGGTACGGATTTCATGGCTCATGTTGGCGAGGAATTCGCTTTTGGCATGGTTGGCGGACTCGGCCGCTTCTTTGGCTTGAAGCAGAGCCTCTTCGGCGCGCTTGCGCTCGGTGATGTCTTGGTACAGGCACAGCACGCCGACGGGTTTTCCTGCCACCATCAGCGGGACGCGAAAGAGCTCGACGTCGATGAGAGTGTTGTTACGGCGCCGGCGGCGGGTGACAAGGTGAACGGACTTGCCGCCGAGATTTTCCTGGGTGGTCTGGCTCGCTTCTTGAAGGAGGTCGCCCGGGGCCAGACAGGAATCCAGGTCAGCACCGACGATTTCCAGGGAGCAATACTGGAACAGTGACTGGAAGGCGGGATTGCAGAGCTGCACGCGGTGTTGCGGATCGAGAACGACGATGGCGATGGGACTGTTCTCGATGAGAGCATTCAGGAAAGTGGTGCGTTCTTCGAGGTTTTGTTCCACGAGTATGCGCTCGCCAATTTCCGCTTGCAGCTCCTTGGTGCGCTCGTTGACGCGCAGCTCCAGTTCATCACGGGCCCAGACGAGTTCGGTGTCGCGTTGTTGAATCTGTTCGAGCATTTCGTTGAAGCGGTCAAAGAGAAATCCAATTTCATCGTCACTATGCTTGGTGGCGCGAATGGAATAGTCCTTGGCATTGGAAACGTTGAAGACGGTGCGCGCAAGTTCCAGGATGGGGTCGGAGATGACGCGCTGGAGACGCATGGCAACCAGCAACGCGGTGGCCGAAGAAACAAGGAGGATTAAAAGGATGATGCCCGCAAACCGAGCCATGCGGAGGTAGAGCTCGCTCTGGTCAGACTTCAAGTAAATCGTTCCCATGGCCTCGCCGTTGAAACGTATGCTGCGAAAAACGAGCATGTCGCTGGTTGAGATGTGCACACCCTGAGACTGGGCGGGCGGAGGGGCGAGCTGGGCATTAGTTCCGGGGCGGTGATAACAATCGAAAACGGCTCCGTCCAGGAGGTAGATACAGGCTTCGACGATGTGCGGTTTCGCGGTCAAGGAGCTGAGGAGTTGGTGAGCGGATTCGCGATCATTGAAGGCCAGGGCCGCAGAGGTGTTGGAACCAACAATCTCAGCCAGGGTGCCGAGGTCCTGGGCCATGGAACGGCGGGTGTCGAGGATGTCGTAAGTGGCAAAGACGGTGCAGGCGACCAGCACGGCCACGGCGCAAGTGAACAGGATGATGCGCGTGAGCTTCTGACGGATAGATTGAGTGCGAGGCGGATGCATGTCAGTTTCTGGCCTCCGCAGGGCGATCGGAATCGTGGACGATGGTGGCGAGCGCGAGGAGTTTCGAATTGATCTTGAGGCCGGCGCGATCGGCGGCGTCGGGGTTGATGACGAAGCGGACGCGACTCTGATCCAGGACGAATTGAATGGTGCCGCCGGCGGAGGCAAAGCCCTCCGATTCACCGACGAGCAGGACGTGCCGGCCCCGCATGCGGGCAAGAACTGCTTTGAGGCGCACGCCTTCCGCGGCGCTTAAAAATACGATTTGGCAGCCGGCGAGGGCATCGACTTGCAAGGCGCGTCCGAGCAAGACACGACGAGCACCAATGGCCTTGCCAGGGAGGGCGTCATCGAGGACATGTCCAAACGGGTCCTGACCAAGGACGCAAATGCACACAGGCTGTTTGGGATCGGAAAAAGTGCCGGGTGGCCACTCCACGAATTTCGCGAAGTTGTATAGGAAGGCGGCCTTGACCTCGTATTCGCTGGCGGCTTTGGATTGTGCGCGCAGCGTTGTGAGCCCAGCGAGCAATGCCGGAATGACAAGGACAACCATCAGGACGATCGCAACCGGCACACCAGGACATCGCCCGAAGCGGTTAGGGGAGAGTCGGGCGCAATGCACCGAAGACGGACGAGGATGGCTCGCTGCTTTCGTCGCTCTCATTTGAAGGTCCACATGAACTTTGCATCGGCGCTGCGTCTCAGTTGTCCGGACTTCATGGGGCCGAAGACGTCCTTCTTCGAAACCGACGTCACCTGCGTGTTCATCAGGTCTTCGAGACTCTGATTGGTGAGGTCGGCGGAGGATTGCTGGGCGGGTACGGGCCATGCGCACAGGGCGAACAGCAGGGCAAGACATGCCGCCCGCATCGGTTTCCAACTCAGACAGGCGAGGGGGGAAATGCCCCTCGCTCGGGGTGCGCTTCGCTCTTTGGACAGCATGCAACTCCTCCTGATCCGCCTTTTAGAGACTGCTCCGTGGATTTGGCCGCTCACTTCAGCGTGGAGGACGCCAGGGGAAGCGCTCTCCTGCGGCCAGCGGCGAGGTGCCGGGAGCCGGGCGTCCATCGCTGCTCGCTGCGGCGGCTTCTCGGGCGGCTTCGGCCGGCGGCGCTCCCACCGGCAGCAGCGCGCCTTCCGCTTCCTTCGAGAACTTCAGCCCCACTTCCACGCCGTCCCAATCAATCGAGAGCACATCGCCCAGGCTCACCTGCTCGGTGGCCAGCAAACTCGCCAGCGGATACACCACGTACCGCTCAATGGCGCGCTTCAGGTGACGCGCCCCGTATTTCATGTCCG
>Ga0210407_10001335_pt1 | contig 23549 bp, 20 predicted proteins | sample IncBWC27MmetaG_FD_150860 | JGI IMG/M metagenome (GOLD analysis project Ga0210407, IMG submission 150860) | Forest soil microbial communities from Barre Woods Harvard Forest LTER site, Petersham, Massachusetts, United States - Inc-BW-C-27-M | ecosystem: Environmental > Terrestrial > Soil >... | reverse complement strand
GGTCTCGGTGGGCGGGGTAGTAGCGTCGAGCGCGGTGGGCGAGGCATTGCGTCAGAAACTTCCGTCCCATCGCGTAATGGTTTCAACGACCACCAGCTCGGGGCAGAAACTCGCCGCGCGCCGGTTCGGCGCGCAGAACGTTTTCTATTTCCCTTTGGACTTCGCCTTCGCCATCCGGCCCTACCTCGACGCTCTGCGGCCGGACCTCGTGGTGGTCGCCGAAACGGAATTCTGGCCGAATTTTCTCCGGCTTGCCAAACGCAGCGGGACTCGCATCGCCATAATCAACTGCCGCATTTCTGACCGCTCGCTTCCTGGGTACAAGCGGTTCCGCTTCTTGCTGCCGAAATTGCTGGTGACGACGCTCGTGAACGTCGATGTTTTTTTGGCTCAGACAGAGGAAGACCGGAAGCGTCTCATAGAAATTGGTGCGCCGGAATCGAGAGTTACGGTCGCTGGCAACCTGAAATTCGATGTCGCTCCTCCGCCAGCGCCGGCGATCGTTGCCAGTCTTCGTGACAGCTTCATCCACTCCGGAGCGGGGCCGGTTTTGGTATGTGGCAGCACGCTTGAGGACGAAGAAGGCTCTCTGCTTTCGGCATTTCGCAACATCCTGGCCAATCATCCGAAGGCTGTGATCATCCTTGCGCCTCGCCATCCAGAGCGGTTTGCGGAAGTTGCAGCGCTCGTCGAGACACTCGGCTTCCGAGTGTGGCGGCGTTCTTTGTGGAGCGGCGAACCGCTCGCTGGCGGGGTGTTTTTGGTCGATAGTATCGGGGAGTTGGCCGCACTCTATTCGTTGGCTACCGTCGCGTTCGTCGGTGGCAGCCTGGTGCCGCGCGGCGGACACAATATTCTTGAGCCCGCGCTCTATGGCGTTCCCATCGTCACCGGCAACCACTACGAGAATTTCCGCGACGTCGTGAATTTTTTTGCCAGCCGCAATGCTGTACGCATCGTCGGAGTAGCGGAACTGCCACTAGTCTTCATGGAACTGATTGAAAATAGCGCCGAGAGAACGATGCTCGGCCGGAACGCACTGGCGGCGCTTGAATCCCAGCGCGGCGCTACGGCGCGGACAGTCTCGGCGCTCCTCCGGTTGATGGGGGAAGAGCCGCGCGAGGGCTCGGTATGAATCCGCTTACCGGACTTTACGGCGCGGCAACCGCTCTCAGAAACACGCTGTTCGATCGCGGCGTGCTCTCTTCCCGGCGGCTGGAGCAACCCGTGGTCAGCGTCGGGAACCTGTCGGTCGGTGGTGCGGGCAAGACTCCGTTCGTGATTGCGCTCGGCGAACTGTTAAAGGCGCGTGGCATTCTATTCGACGTGCTCTCGCGCGGATACGGCCGCAAAACTCGCGGCGTTCTGGTAGTTGAGACCGACGGCAACGCCGCCGACTTCGGCGATGAACCGCTGCTGATCGCCCGGCGGCTAGGGGTGCCTGTCATCGTCGGTGAAAGCCGTTACGCCGCAGGCCGAGTCGCCGAGCAGAAATTCCAGTCGCAATTGCACATCCTCGACGACGGCTTTCAGCACCGTTCCCTGGCTCGGGACTTCGATATTGTCCTGATGTCGGAGCGCGACTTTGACGACAGGCTCCTGCCCTCGGGCCGCCTGCGCGAGCCGCTATCGTCACTGCAACGGGCGGATGCGATCGTGCTGCCGACAGATTTTTCTGGGCAGAAGTTTTGTGCGCACGAATTGACGATCGAAGGCCTCGCAAGCCAAGGCAAGCTTATTTGGCGGATGCACCGAGAAATCGTTGTACCCGCCGTGCCCCTTGCACCGATTGTGTTCTGCGGTATCGCAAGGCCGCAGCAGTTCTTCGCCCAGGTTCGCGTCGCTGGAATCGCGCCGGCGGCAGAAGTCGAATTCCGCGACCACCATGCCTATGACCGAAGCGATATCGAACGTCTGCGTGCCCAGCGCGGCAAACTCGGCGCCGGCGGCTTTCTAACAACTGAAAAAGATGCGGTCAATCTGGGGTCATTGCAGGCGGATCTCAAGCCGTTGGCGGTCGCCGCGCTAAGCCTCACACTCGAGCATCCCACTGACGTTCTGGATATCATTTTGGCAAGAATCACGGAACGAAAGCCTCGCTCGTGAGAAAATCTTGGGTGCACCCATGAACCACTACATTGTGGCCCAGCATATTGATGACAAAGCATATTAAAGAAAACGACCGCCTGCGAAAGATCGTCGAATCTTTTCCCAAGCTGACGGTAACCGTCCTCGCGGATCTGGTCGCCGACGAGTTTGTGTTCGGCGAAATATCGCGCGTCTCGCGCGAAGCGCCCGTGCTGATTTTGAAACACCGTGATCGCAAGGTTGTGCCTGGCGGCGGCGCCAATGCGATCTGCAACCTTGCCGACCTCGGAGTGAATGTCTTGCCGGTTGGTGTCGTGGGTGACGACGAGCCGGGAAAGCTGCTGCTGCGCGCTTTCCGCCACAAACACGTCCCGGTCAGCGGAGTTTTGAAAGACAAGAGCTACACCACCGTGACCAAAACGCGCATCCTGGCCGGATTCGCGCATACCGCCGGACAACAGGTCGTACGCCTTGACCGCGAACCTGGTGAAGGCCCCAATGGGCATCTGCGCCGCGAACTCGTACTTGCCGCTCGCGAATATTGCCGAGCCTCCGATGCGCTGCTGATTTCTGACTACGGATACGGCGCAGCCACGCCAACCCTGCTCAATGCAATTCGAGAAAAGCGCTGGCTCAACAAGGTTCCCGTGACCCTAGATTCGCGCCATCGCATGCTGGAGTTTTCGGGTGTCACCGCCGCAACGCCGAATGAATCCGAGGTGGAGGAAGTTCTCGGCATCCGCATCGGCAATGATTGGGAGCGCCTTCTCGCCGCCGGAGACCAGATCGCAGGCGAGATGAATTTGGAGTCGCTGCTGGTCACTCGTGGCAAGGATGGCATGGTGGTATTCCCGCGCCGACACAAGGCGGTAGATATTCCGATCCACGGCAGCGATGAAGTCGCGGACGTGACCGGCGCCGGCGATACCGTCATCGCGACTTTTACCGCCGCCCTGGCTGCGGGCGCAACCGCCGAAGAGGCCGCCCACCTGGCAAACTACGCGGGCGGCATCGTGGTCATGAAGCGTGGGACGGCCACAGTCAGCCAGCAGGAATTACTGGACGCGCTCGATAAGACGCCGCCAGTCGCTCGAGAGCATTAGACAGGGGCGCAAGTATGCTTCGTAGCAGAACACGCTCTCGCCTCGGGGCGGTTCGTATCAGCGCACGCCTTCAGGCGTGCCGAGAGTGCAAGCTTAGAAAGCGGCTTTAGGCGCTGCGGCCGAACGGGATTTGCGCAGCCCCTGAAGGGGCATCCGATTTCGAAGACTTTCGGCATCGCTGAAGCGATGCCCTGATACGAAGCCAATGCTTTTCAGCGGCCTGCTAAATCGAGATCATTGAGCACATCACTCCATCAGAAGATTGTTTCGCGCGACGACCTTCAGCAGCGTGTGGCAGATTGGCGGCGCGAGGGCGATCGCATCACACTGGCTAACGGTGTTTTCGATCTGCTGCACGTCGGCCATGTACGTTACCTGCGGGCCGCGCGGGAACTCGGCGGCAAACTGATTGTCGCGGTGAACGCAGACGCTTCCGTTCGCGCGTTGAAGGGCGAAGGTCGGCCAGTAATGCCGGCCGAAGAGCGCGCGGAGATTCTGGCATCGCTGGCGGATGTAGACGCCGTCGTAATCTTTACGGAAAAAGACGTGCGCGCGATCATCCGCGAAATACGTCCCGATTTTCATGCCAAGGGTACGGACTACACGGTGGAGAGCGTCCCAGAGCGCGATGAGGTCGAAGCCTGTGGAGGTCGAGTCGTCATCGTGGGTGATCCCAAGGATCACTCGGCCACTGAGATCATTGGCTCGCGCTCGCGGGTGGGGCCGCGAAAATCGTGAGGAGGTCAGAATGACCGGCTCCTTCTCTCGACGGGCCGGCGCTCCGCGATTCGATAATTTGCTCATCGTGCGCCTCAGCGCCATGGGAGACATCATTCACACGCTGCCTGCCGCAACCGCGCTGCGCCAGGCTTTTCCTCACGCCACCTTGGGATGGCTCATTGAAGAGCGCTGGGCGGAACTGCTATGCACGCTGCGCTATCCGAGATCGGGACAGCGCTCTCCGCAGCGCCCGCTGGTCGACCGCGTCCATTCCGTCAACACATCGGAATGGCGCCACACGCCATTTTCGTTCAACACCTGGCAGCAGATGGCCGTGGGCTTAAGTCAGTTGCGTGGAATTCAATATGACGTGGTGATTGATTTCCAGGGCGCGGTCCGTTCGGCATTGCTGGCACGCTGGTCGGGCGCGCCCATTGTCTATGGGAGCACACAACCGCGTGAGAACGCTGCCAGCATGTTTTACACGCGAAGCGTGTTGCCGAACGGCACTCATGTCGTTGAACAGGCCCTTGCGCTGGCGGGAGCGCTCGTTCCAACTGGGATCGTTCCAACTGCGATCATTCCAACGCAGATCCCTCCAACGCCGATAGCGGAGCCTCAGGTAGAGTTTCCCGTGGATCCGGATGCGGAGAGCAAGATTGCCGGCCTGACGGCGGATGTGCACGACTTCGCAATTCTCAATCCCGGCGCGGGCTGGGGGGCGAAACGGTGGCCGGCCGAACGTTACGGGCAGGTTGCGAAGGAACTTGCAAAAGATGCTTTGTGTTCGCTCGTAAACTACGGGCCGGGAGAAGAAGAACTGGCCGTCGCGGTGGAAGCGGCTGGCGAGGGAACGGCGCGAAAAATCTCCTGCTCGATTTCTGAGTTGATCGCGCTCACGCGCCGCGCTCGTCTCCTGATCGGCGGCGATACCGGGCCGATGCACTTGGCGGCCGCTTTGAAAATTCCGGTGGTGGCAATTTTTGGTCCGACAAATCCGGCGCGCAACGGCCCCTTCGGGACGCGATCGATTGTGCTGCGAAGCGCAAGCAGTATGACCGATCACACCCGGCACCGCGAGCCGGAGCAAGGTTTGCTCCGAATCACTGTAGGCGAAGTGGTCGCCGCAGCTCGGAAACTGTTGCAGAGCCCTATTGCAGAAACTCGTTTTGCAAAACCAGAGTGAATGACGAAAGTGAGTGAAGTTTCACAAACCGGATCGCCACCCTCGCCAGCCACCGTCGACACCTGGTCGCGCGTGGCCCGTCGCATCCGCGTACCCCTGGGATTTATTTTTGCGCTTGTCTACATCTGGCTGGCGCGGCCAACGCGGACTTCGCTCATAGCGGGCGCACTGGTGTTGCTGCCTGGGCTAGTTTTGCGCGGACTGGCTTCCGGCCACGTGCAAAAAGACAAGCAACTCACCATCAGCGGCCCCTATGCCTACACTCGCAATCCGCTCTACCTGGGCTCGCTAATGCTAGCCGCCGGCTTCGCCATCGCAGCGCGCAGTTGGTGGATCGTCGCGGTCATGCTCGTGATGTTCGCTGTGATTTATGTTCCCGTCATCGCCGGCGAAGAACGTTACCTGCGTCAGACGTTCCCCGACTACGACGACTATGCCCGCCATGTGCCGCGCATGTTCCCGCGGCTCACCCCATACGGTAGCCAGCACAGTGCGTACTCTTCGGCACGCTACTGGAAGCATCGCGAATACGAGGCGAGCATTGGATGCGCGGTCGTGCTGGCCATCCTCGTCGTCAAGCTGATCATCAAACCAGTGTGGTAGTCTGCCGTGGAGCATGTGCCGTTTACCTCAGGGGCTAAAGCCCGTCAATTCTGGTGCGGGTTGCGGCGCCTCTGAAGCCACGCCTCTTCAAGGCATCCGCGGCCACCTCCCGCCGGTTGGAGTGCTCTGCGTGATCTTCCTGATCGCGGCCATGTTGTCGGCGCAGCAAGCTCCTCCCACGGCAACAACAACGATCGGCCCCGCTCCCGTCCAGATCGCGCCTCCCCATCGCAACTATCCTTTTCCCGATGGACGGAGCTACGTCTATTCGGTGGAGTGGCATTTAATCACCGCCGGAACCGCTGTCCTGAAAATGGAAGCGGCCGGGAACGAACGCAAGGTCACCGCGTCCGCCGAATCTTCAGGAGCCGTTAACGTCATCTTTCCCGTGCACGACCGCTTCGAATCGCGTTTCGATCCGCGAACGTTCTGCTCGCTCTCGATCTTCAAGCACAGCGAGGAAGGCTCGCACAAGCGCGAGACGTCGATCCACTTCGATTACGCAGGTAAAAAAAGTACGCTCGATGAAAAGAACCTGAAGACCGCCGAGACCAAGCACGTCGAAAACGATCTTGCCGGCTGCGCCACCGACGTGATTACCGGCTTCTACTACCTGCAGTCGCTGCCGCTGCAACCGGGCGCCAGCTACGAGTTCCCGATCAGCGACGGCAAAACGACGATCGTCCGCGCCAGCGTGGACAAGCGCGAGCAAATCAAAGTGCCGGCCGGAACATTCCCCGCCGTGCTGGTTACGGCCGAAGCCACCTCCGGCCCGCTGCAGTCGAAGGGCAAAGTGTGGGTATGGTATTCGGAAGATTCAAGCCACACGCCGGTGCAGATGCGCGCCAAGCTGGGATGGGGCACGCTCCTCTTCCGCCTGCAGAGAATCGAGAAGTAAGTCCTACTTCAGCGCGACCACCGCCTGCTTCGCCTTTGCCAGTTCCGGACGCTCCGAACTCGACCCTTCGCAAGTCTTAACCAGCACCGCGTAATACTCCGTTGCCTCGGAAGCTTGTCCCGCCATCTCCGCCGCCTGGGCTGCGCCATACAGGCTATTGAAGCGATTCGGGAAGAATTTCAAACCAGTCTTATATTCCGCGAGAGCCTGCTCCGGGCGCTTCATCTCAAGCAGCATGTCGGCAAGCATTTCCCGGGCAGGTATTCCGCCATCGGATTCGTCGCCGGATGATTCCTGCTTTTCGGCAACAGCGCGCAAGACGGCGAGAGCGTCGTCATTCTTTCCCTGCGCATGATCCAGCCAAGCCACCGCTTCCTCCCGATCCTGCTCTACAGATTCGGCAAACATTTTTTTCTTCTGATCGAGAAGAGTCTTGTGAATGCCGTCAATCTTCTCGATATCAGTGCGTGCCTGCGAGACGTTGCCACTGCGGGCGGCGCCAATCGCCCGCGCCCAGTAAGTAATGGAAGCGTCCCCCTCCCGCGCCTCGGGAACGGGCGTCAAAGAGGCTGCCTCGGCCCAGTGATGCATCTCCAAGGCGTAGCGGGCGGGAAACGCGACCAGCGCATACACACGAGGATCGTATCCCGTCCCATACATGTCTTTCATCGACGGCATGGCTTTCACTTCTTCGATTACTTTGAGGGCATCGGCTTCCCGTCCACTCTGCATATAGGCGGACACGAGGAAATCCATGGCGTGGAACTGGTGCCCTTCGCCGCCCATGTGCATCGCCGCCGTCTTGCGCGTCGCCGCAATGGACGCCAGATTCGAATTGATGTCGTCCTGCCAGAGTCCGAGTCGAGCAAAGATATGCGACGGCATGTGCAGCGCATGCGGAGCGGCGGGAGCGATCTGCGCGTACCGGCGAGCGGCCGGCAATCCAAGTTGCGCCAATTGCGGCTTGTCATAGCTGTGGATCAGGTAATGCACAACTCCGGGATGATTGGGCTCGGCGGCGAACAGCTTCTCCAGGATCGCGCCCGCCTGCTTGCGGTTGGCAAACGTGTTGTCGTTGTCGGGCTCGGCCGCCAGCAGCGAGAGCGCATAAAAAGCCGCCGCCTCGTCGTCGTCCGGATACTTCCGGTACACCTTCTCCATGGCCGCGGAGTAAGCCCGGGCTCGCGCTTCGTGGTCCGCTTTCTTGCTGTTGGAATAGAACGCCTTCAGGGCCAGGATGTAATCGCGCTCGCGGTCAGTCGTCCCAGCCTTCATCTTGCCAGCCTTCTTCAAATCCGCCGAGGCCCGCTTGATAGTTGGTGCATCCGGACGATTCCAGAGCTGATGCCACAAGCTCATGGCCTCCCCCCAGTACGCCATGGCGCACTTCGGGTCCTGCTGTTCGACGTCGAGAAAAGTCTTCTCCGACTCTTCGTACCAGAACGAATGCAGCAGCGCGACACCTTTTTCAAATGTCTTCTGCGCCTCCGGAGTACACGACACGGGAAAATGCACCGTGCCCAGTTGTTCCTGCGTAAGCTCCTCGTGATGATGACCTTCGTCAGCCGCCGCCGCGCCGGAGAATGCCGCAGCAATACACAGAACCCAGATTAGTTTGCGCATGGAGCACCCCAGTCGGAGTCTAGTAGGCGAGTTGAGGCGGGGTCAAGGCGGAGGCGGTGAGAGATGGTGCAAGCGAGATCGACTGACTGGGATTCTACGTAAATCTCGTCATTACCGATGTCCGATATCTTCGATCGCTTCGGAAACTACTGAGATTTTCGCTTTGGCTAATCCGCGCACATATTCGTGCCATATGACTGCATCCCATACTTCAACTATTTCACCAAAGCCGAACACAACCACGGTTCCGCCAGCCCCAGGAAGCCGTAATGCTCGTCTGATCGGCTCAGGCAGCGGGATGCTCACTCGATTGCTCTCAACGTTTACTGCGATTCGCCAGCTTGTGGCTAGCAGACGCGCCGCCTCAATCCATCGCTCTCCAGACTCTAACGATGCGGCAGACGCATCGCCCAGCTCCTTTATGAATCCGCTTCGAAGATTGTCATGTGCCGCGAACAGCTCAATCTGAAGTCCGCCAGCAGGTCCGGGGCTCCCGACACAATCAATCGTTCCGGGCTTGCTTCTGAGCCATGGAACTACGTCTTCGATCTCCTTGGGCAGACGAATTCGGCTCTGCTGTTCTACCTTCTCCACCCAAATGCTGTATGGGGCACCCTCAATTTTGTGATCACCCCTCGACATAGGTATAATCCACCCATTGATCTATCGGCTCACGTTAGGGAAGAAGATTCAACAGGCTTCACAGTGCAGACATAAATTATACATTCTGATGATATATATAGCAAGGACTGGCTCGCTCCGAGTTCGAAGAAACGAATTGCAACCTATTAGCCTGTACAGGTATAATTAACCCACGAACTCCAGTCCAGAATGCTCTAGTCTTGCGGGGGATAGCCGTGTTGCAGCAGACGTTCATCCACATTCCCGGCATTGGCAAACTGACAGAGCGCGAGCTTTGGGCCAGCGGCATTCAGAGCTGGGATGATGCGGATCGGTTCGAGAAGCGGTTTGGCCATGTTTCGACTCGTCTGCAGCGAAAACTAGACGACTACATTCCGCGTTCCCGGGAAGCCGTAAAGCAGAAGGACGCGGCCTTCTTTGAGCGTCTTTCCGCGCTTGGAGAAGCGTGGAGACTATTTCCTGAATTTGCCCAGGATTGCGTTTACCTCGACATTGAGACCACCGGACTTTCGACTGTCTTCGACACCATCACGATGGTCGGGTTGTACGATGGGCGAAAATACCAACTCTTCGTCGACGGAGAGAATTTGCAGGACTTGCCAAGGCATCTGCAGAAGTACTCCCTAGTTGTCACATTCAACGGGTCTGGCTTTGATCTGCGGTTCTTGAAGCTGATGTTTCCGGACATGGTTCTGCCGCCGATTCACATCGACCTCCGATGGGCCATGCGCAAACTGGGCATGAAGGGGGGCCTCAAATCGATCGAAGCAGCACTTGGGCTTCGCCGTCCCTCCGATGTCGAAGATTTGACCGGGTACGACGCCACGGTCCTTTGGGCTAAGTATTTACGCGGGGACAATCACGCTCTTCAATCGCTGATCGAATACAACACGGAAGACGTTGTGCACCTCAAGGCGATCATGGAAGTTGCGTATGACAGACTGTCGATGCAAACAGCTGGGTTCCTGAAAGATACGGCGAAATCTGTTTTCATAGGGATCTCGGAGCTTCCCAAGGCGAGAAGGCATGGCAAACGAACTGCTCCGGCAAGTAACCCCAGCGGCCTCGTCGGGCGTCTGCTGGAAAAGTGCCCCGACATGAATGCAGCTCCACGCGTGGTTGGGATTGACCTGACAGGCAGCGAAAAGCGTGCGACTGGCTGGGCGTTGATGGAGGGCGCCGAGGCGGTAACCAAGAGCTTGAGCACGGACGATGAGCTCTATTACGAAACTGTCGCTTCTCGTCCGGATCTTGTCTCAATAGACTCTCCCCTTTCGTTGCCCGAGGGCTGGAAAGACCCAGACACGCCATGCGGTCGGCCGATTTATCGCAAGTGCGAGCTTGCATTGAAGCGGATGGGCATTTCGGTGTTCTGGTGCTTGCTTCCGACTATGAAGGGCCTAACGACACGTGGCATGCGACTGACCCAGAGGTTCCGTGCTGCCGGATTAAAGGTGATTGAGAGCTATCCCGGTGCCGCGCAAGACCTGCTAGGGATTCCTCGCAAGGGATCGAGTCTCGAAGAGCTGAAATGGGGCCTCTCTCGCGCAGGCATCAATGGACCCTATCTGCATGGCAGAGTCACGCATGATGAGGTGGACGCCATCACATCGGCGCTCGTCGGGCTCTTCTATCTGGCAGACGATTACATCGCGCTCGGCAATGCTGCTGAAGATTACTTAATCGTGCCAAGGTCTTTGCGAATCAACTACCGGAAGCTTGGGGACATCCTTGCGGCGACAGGACTGGACGAGATTCCGATGAGTGGAGTTGATGGGGTAGAATTGCCGGTCAATGCCCGAACAGATCTCTCAGCAGCCGCAGGATAGGCCACTGGTCATCGGGATCACGGGCCGCATCGGGGCGGGCAAGACTTCGGTTGGGAAGTACCTCAATTCGGCATACAGATTCCATTACGCGCGATACAGTCAAGTGCTTTCCGATTGGCTTGCAAAGGACCCGGAGAGCAAGGCCCACCTCCAGGTAGTTGGATGGGAAGTGATGGCAGGGGGCATGCAAGCAGAACTGAATGCTCGCTTGATTTCTCAGCTCCCAGCGCAGTCCGATTGCGCCGTCGATGGGTTGCGTCACTCGTTAGACTACGACAGCCTCAACACCGCCTTCAGTCCCGGCTTCTATTTGCTCTACGTCAGTAGCCCTCCGGAATTGCGTTGGCGGCGCTTGCAATCCCGCTATCCCGATCTGGAAGACTTTAGTCGGGCGGATTCGCATCCCGTCGAACAACAGATTGATTCTCTGCGCGACAAGGCGTTTGCCGTGGTCCACAACCACACTTCGTTGCAGAGCCTTTATTCAAAGGTTGATGCTGTGTTGGAGAAGATCCGCTCAGGAGGTCCAAGGTGAGTCTCTGGGTAGTAGTAGGCGGCCAGTTTGGCGGGGAAGGCAAAGGCAAGATCTCAGCCTTCATCACAAAAGATGAGGAAATCGACATTTGCGTTCGGTGCGGTGGACCGAATTCCGGTCACACATTCGTCGCCGATGACGGAAGCACGGTGCTTCTGCGGCAACTGCCAACTGGGTATATCAGGCCAGAAACACGGCTACTGATTCCTGCAGGAGCATTGATTGATCTCGACATTTTAAAGTACGAGCTCGATTCTCTGCGAATAGATCCGAAACGGGTGGGCGTGGACCGCAATGCCATGATAATCGAGCAGGGCGATCGCGAGAGGGAATCGCAGCTTCAGCTTCGTGATCGTCTTAGTTCCACGCTTTGTGGTGTTGGGTCTGCTGTGGCTAGACGTGCGCTACGCGGAACAGACGTCAAGCTGGCAGGCCAATGTGCGAGTACCGTTGCCTGGCTGGCGGCCCTGATCACCGATGTCAGTGAAGAAGTTAACTCTGGCCTGGATCGTGGCAAGAAGGTTCTCGTGGAAGGAACGCAGGGCTTCGGCTTGTCTCTCTATCATTCCGAGAGCTACCCGAAGGCAACATCGCGAGACACAACGGCTGCGGGGTTTCTTAGTGAGGTTGGGTTGAGCCCGTTGTTGGTCACCGAAATAGTCCTCGTGTTTCGTACCTTCCCGATTCGAGTTGCGGGGCAACAGGCTGGGCCGCTGAGGAACGAAATAAGCTGGGAAATTCTACAGCGAGAGAGCGGCTATCCTCATCCCGTTCAGGAAATGACTACAGTAAGCAAAAAGGTCCGGCGAGTCGGACGCTTCGACTGGGAACTGGCAACTCTAGCAACAGCGGTTAACCGCCCAACCAGAATCGCAGTTAACGGTCTTGACTACTTTAACTACCGAGATCTTAACTGCGGTGGAATCGACGAATTGTCCACAGTTTCGCAAGACTTTGTTCAGGACCTCGGCACCCGGCTCAGCACTGACATTTGTTATTTAGGAGTTGGACCTGCGTATCGCAAAGGACTTGTCATTAACCACGGTTCAAAGCGCCGGGAACCCTCTCTGGGAAGTTGTGTAGGGTCGACGGCCTGATTACACCAATTTTTTCATGGATGGATCACAATGAGTACTCTTCCTCCAGACGCCCCAATCGAGCATCCACGACAGCTGGAAGTCCAGCGCCTTTCTGCTCTCAAACAGTGGCCGTACGATTACCACGAAGACGACCGGGGAGTGCTGCTCAGTGATCGCATAAGGAAGTATTCAGAGGAGTTCGATCTAATTTCGCCTTTCGACCCAGAGTTTCTCCGTCCAGCCGGCTATGACCTTCGAGTCGGCTCTAACTACTCGATCAGAGGTGAGAGAAAAGCGCTTAATGAAGGAATGAGCTTTGAAATCGCTCCCTATCAAGTAGCAATTATCGAGATCTTCGAAACGCTTAATTTACCTAGGTTTTTGGTTGGCAGGTGGAATATCAGAGTTAAGCACGCGTACAAGGGATTGCTGTGGGTTGGCGGAGCCCAAGTGGATCCGGGTTTTCGAGGTCGATTGTGCTGCCCAATTTACAATCTCTCTACGAAACCGGTACGTCTTAAGTTCAAAGAGGAACTGGCGATGATGGACTTCGTGACAACGACCAGTTTCAGAGGTGGTTGCAAAGAGTTTGATTGGCAAAATAGGAAAATGCTCGTGTTTGACGAGTATGGAGCTCTTAGCAGCGGCATTGAGGAGAGAGTTCAGTCTTTTCAAGAAGAAATTAATCAGAGCCGGAGCGAGACAACAAAATCTATCACTGACAATAATCTAAAGACTGATCGATCATTCCACGAAGTGCAACAGCGAATCGACACCTTCACCGTGCTGATTTTCACCGTGGTAGCAGTCTTATTCGCGGGGTTGGGTGTAGTCGCCACAAAATCATCTGAATCGTCGCTAGTTTCTGCGTCAGTCTCATTGGTCTCGATAGCCGCGATCGCACTTTATTTCGCGCTAAGGCCCTATTATTTGGCGGCAAAGCTGGCGAAAAGTACTTCGCTAGACGGCGATGATTGTTCGGCGTCTAATGACGCAACGGGGCAATTCCGCGTGTTGCTACGAGTGGGATGGGTAGAAATTGCTGTTGCGATAGTTCTCGTCTTAGCAAGCATGGGGATCGATATGTGGAGCGTTTATCGAGTCCGGGGAAGCGTGAGCGCCTCCGAGGATGCTAAGGCTCTGGGTACGCAAGCGATTCGGAAAACGCAGGTCTACAAGGTGGAACAAGAGCAGAAGTTGAACGATTTGCAGAGACAGTACGACTCCAAGATCGGCGATCTCGAAAGGAAAATTGAGGAATTGCGAAAGACAAAGCGGGATAAATAGGCAGCCTGTTTTGCCGAAGCCCCGAGCGAAGTCGAGGGGGATAGCCGAAGGGGGCCCTGCCGAACTGCCGACACCTAACATTGCGGTGGCCAGAGGCAGATCCCAGACCTTTTTCATCACATTTTTCTAGTACCGCCCTCACAGACACGCAATCAGCAATCCTGCAATAATTCCCCGACAGTGCAGTATCGAAAATTGCGCCCGTCTCCAGAGACGGACCCAAAATCCGCCGCAAAACCATCTTCGGCGGCTCTTTGACAAGTGGACGGCAAGTAGACAATAAGCGGTTAGAAGCGGCGGCCCCGCACTCCGTGAAGTGCACGCCAAATCGCAGAAAACCGAGCTAAGTCCTTATTCATGTAGTTGATAGAGTTAAGTACTTTAATTAGAAGAGCTTAGCGCGAATCGCGGGGGGGGGGGGGGGGGGTATTTTATTTTATATTTTACACCAATAGTAAACACCCAAAAATGAAATCAAAACCACGAACTGAGCGCCGCCCTCACTTCATCGCAGCCAGAAGCGCTTCCGCCACGAGCTTCCTGGTCTGCTCATCCATTTGCATTTCCGATGGCCCGGACTTCACGCCAGCCTCGTTGGCTAAACGCTTGTTCTTGATTCCGATATACACGGCGCTGTATGAAGTCTCCCCGAGGTTTTCCACTCTGTGCTTGAAGGGCGGAAACCACCGCGCCTCGCCCGGCTTGGCAAACACCTCTTGTGTCTTGCCATTTTCATCGGCGAAGCGAAGATGCCCACCAGTGATGACGACGACCACGCCTCCAGGATGCGCGTGCATGCTCGACTTTTCATGCGGTCCATAGTGGACGTTCACCACCTGCACATACTCGTTCTCAAAAGCCAGCTTGTAGTGAGTGGGCTCGACCTTGGTGGGATCCTGAGCGAGCGCCACGGCGCAGAAAAACAAGACCAGCAACGTGGCGCAGAATGACCTGCCATACGCAAGTTTCCGCATGAGAGACGACCTCGTGGATTCTTCTAAGCTTTCTTCAAGCTTATGCCGCCCCAAGCCGCTGTCAATGAAGGAAACGAAGCTTCGGACCAAACTGGTAAGAAGGCAACTGTGCTGCGAAGTCTCTATTGCAGTCGGAAGCGTTCATTCATCAGTCGCTGGAGTCGCGGCCGATAGAGAATATCGTAAGCAAGTTCTTTGTCGGGAAACATGCTTAGCGCGGCGCGGCGCGCATTCGCAGCCATCTCCGAAGCCTCTTCCAGCGTCAGGTCTGGATCCTGGCTGATCACCGACATCACCATGCTCATCATGATCTGCAGGCGTCGCAGTCTTCTTGCCTCGTCCCCGTGCTCATTGTGTTCGCCGCCTGGTTGTTCGGCCCGTTCGACTTCCATACTGCCCCCGTCTTCTTCGGATTTATACTCTGGATTTGGATGTTGGCCGCATTCCCCGCGTTGGCTCCAATCGCCGGCTCCAATCGCCATTGTTGCACCTTCCGCCCGCGAATCAAGCTGCCCTTGGCCGTACACCTTTGTGACCCACAAGACAACGGTATAGTGACTGCCGTAATCTGTTAACAGCCAATTCTATGGAGGACGCATGCCAGCGACTAACCCCGCACCTCAATCCGATCCCCAGCCCGAGCCTAACGAGAAACTCGTCAAGATTTTCGACACCGAGCGAGAGAACGAAGCGATCGTCGTGCAGGGCTTGCTTGAATCTGCCGGCATCGAGTCGGACTTGAAATCCATTGACGCGGTCCAGGACGCGTTTCCCGGCGTCGGCGGAACGGTCATTCTGGTGCGTGAAGAAGACGCGCCCGAAGCCGGAAAGATTATCGAGGAGTACCGTCAACTACCGCCCCTCGATGACGACAGCACCGCCGATATCGATATCAGTGGATGAGAGGCGAATTCCCGTAGAGACGCGGCTCGCCGCGTCTCCCGCCGCGTCCAGAGGAGACCGCGCAAGCCCGTCTCTAACCGACAGAATCAGTGGATGAGCGCGACGTCCGGAGTCACGGACTTGCCATCCAGATAAAAACTGACCGCACCCTCCTCGTCCGTGCGATAGGTTGTAACCCCAGCTTGCTGCAGCCGCTCCAGCACTTCGCGCCGTGGATGTCCGTACACATTTCGCGCGCCGACTGAAATGACCGCATAGCGCGGATGAACGGTCGCAAGCAGATCGGCGGAGGTTCCACTCGCGCTTCCGTGATGCGCGACCTTCAGCAACATCGCCTCCGGATGCTGTTCCACGACCCGCCGTTCCGCCGGACGTTCCGCGTCTCCCTCGAGCAAAGCGGTTGTACCGCGAAACGTGGCCGTAAACACCAGGCAGTCGTCGTTCGGCCGCATCGACCCAGTGACCTGGTCGCGTCCGGGAGCGAGCATGTGGAAATGCGCTCCACCGTAATCGAATTGGTCACCTTCTTTTTTTACCGAGACCTTCATTCCCGCTCTCTGGGCTTGCGCAACAATCGGGAGCAATGCACCCACTGGCTTGTCGATGCTGAGCCAGAGTTCTCGCGGATGGAAATTTGCAATCACCGCAGGCATTCCGCCGAGGTGGTCGGCATGTGGATGCGTGATCACGACCACGTCGAGATGATCGATGCCTCGATTCCACAGGTAAGAAGAGACCACCTGTTCGCCGAGATCGAAGTCCGAATGCATCCACTGGGGCAAGCCTCCGGCATCGATGAGCAAGGCGCGGCCCTCGGGCGTGACCAGGAGAATGGAATCACCTTGTCCGACGTCGATGGTCGTCATCTCCATCACGCCGGCGCGTAGGTGAGGACGCGAGGGGACAAATGCAATCCAGCTCGCGACGCCGAACAGCAGCGCCACTGAAGCGAAAGCAGCCATGCGCGTGCGCCGAGCCGCCAGCATGGCAAGCGTCAGGGCGGCGATCGAGGCCAGGATCATCGCAAGTGAAGGCATGGCCACGCGCAGGTCGGCGATTGCTGCGCCAGCGACCGTTTTTCCGGTAATCGGTGCGCCGCCCAGCCAGTGCACGGTTCCGGCGATGCCCTCGAGCGCGAGACTGGAAATCCAAACCGCGGGCTTGGCCAGCGCAGTTGAGATGTATCCCAAGCCGATAGCGGCGGCAGAGGCGGGCATCAGCACCTGTGTAAGCGGAATCACCGCGAGGTTGGCCGGCATTCCCATGGTGGTTGCGCGATGAAAGTGGTAGGCCATGAGCAGCGCGAGTCCCGCCTGCATCAGTGCCGAGATGAAGAGCAACTCGCCAAAACCGATTGCCACCCGCATCAGGATCGCGGGCAGTGCCAGGCCAAGACGTTTGCCGATGAATCTCTTCAGCCGGGCTGCAATCAAGCGCAGGTCGAGGCGAAATTGTGCCACTGCGGGAGCGACGTGCAAGTCGTAGCTGGCAGCTTGCAACAGACGTAAACCCCGCGCGTAGGGCAATGTCGTCCGTTCGAGAATCGGCGAGCCGATGCCCGCGATGATGAAGACGGCAAGAAACGTCAGCTGAAAGCTGGCGCCGAATAAGGCGTGCGGATCGGCGATCAGAACTCCCAGCGCCGCCGCTCCAATGGCATTCATCATGTTGCGTTCGCGATACAGCAGACGCGCGCCTAAATATGTCGCGAGCATCAGGGCGGCGCGCCACACCGGGGGACCTACTCCCACCACGAACGCATATCCGAATGAGACCACGACCGTGGCGATGGCCGCGAGCGCGGGATCGACACGAAACTGGCGCAGCGTCCAAAAAATGGCGACCGCCAGAATGCTCAAATTCATTCCGGAAACTACCAACACGTGATACGTGCCCGAGCGTTGGTACTCGGTGCGCGTCGCGTTGCGCAGGAAGGATTCTTCGCCGAGAACCATTGCGTCCATGAGCGATGCCTCTGACGCGGGCCACAGTTGGTGAATTTTGGCGACGATGCTGGCATGAACGCGCATCCGCCAGAATTGAATCCGGCTGCCGGAGAACCCGGGAAGCCGCTTAATATTGTTTGCCTCCGCCGACCCGAGCACGCTGATGCCGTTGTCGCGCAAATAGCCTTCATAATCGAAGGCTCCGGGATTGCGGTAATTGCGCGCCGGATGCAGCTTCGCGCGAATCCGCAGCCGCGTGCCATAGGTCAGAGCCGATGGAGCGACGGGCATCTCGCCCGTCCTGTTTGCGGTCTGAGGAAAACTGGGGTCGGCAGCATCGAGGCCGGGCGGGGACGCCCGGCGCTCCATTGGCTCGGAGTTCTCTACTTTCTCGTAAATCGTCAGCCGTACCCCGGCCCGCACCGGCCAGCTTTCGCCCCGGCTCGCGATCTCTTCGGTCTCCACATCAATGAATTCGCGAATCGACCGCGGCCCTGCAGCTTGCGCATATCCCTCGCGAATGACGCGCGCCGTGAGGGTGACTTCACGCCCATCCGCCAGGGCAAGAATGCTGGCGTCATTCTGCTGAAGCTTGTCCGTCCGCTGGCCCCGAACCTGAATCAGAAAGGCGCCTAAAAGAATCCACGCGCCCAAAGAGAGCGTTTTCGCCAGCCAGGCTCGCTTCGAAATAAACCATGACGCCCCGAAGACAACGGCCACGACGGCGAACACCCACCACGACGGCGGCCGCCAGGCGCGAACGCCCATCCAGAGGCCGAGCGAAAATGCCAACGCCGCCCAGAACAAAGGCTGGCGTGGCGGCTTCCGGTCGTGCGTCATTCGCTTTGATCTCCGGTGAGAAAAGACGGGGCGAGTGAGGGGACGAGCGGGCCCTGATGCATCCGTTGCTTGCCAGAGCCCTCCGCTACCCACCCGTCTTCCAGGAGGAACTGGGCGACGTGAAAGCAGTCACCGTGCCAGCAGCAGCACCGATTCGATGTGAAACGTCTCGGGGAAGAGATCGAATAAGTGTGCTTCCTCGATGTGGTACCCGGCCGCCAAAAGGGGGGCGATATCCCTGGCCAGCGTCGCCGGGTCACACGAAACATATCGGATGCGGGGCGCTCCGAGTTCCACCAGAGATCGGATCACTACCTTGCCGGCCCCGGCGCGGGGAGGGTCCAGGACGACCAAGTCAGGACGTTTTCGCACCGGCCGGTTTCTCAGGTAGTCGCTCCTTAGGTAATCCTCGGTTAGCGCGCCGACCGCTTTCACGTTCGCAGGTACATTCTGTATCAGATCGTTATACGCTGTCTGTGACGCCTCTACACCCAATATGTGATGAAAGCTCTGCGCCAACTCCGCCGAAAATAACCCCACTCCGGCGTACAGATCGAGCGCGACGTCTCCGTGCGCATCGCCGGTCACGACCGAAACCAGTTCGTCAATTAGATAACGATTTACCTGGAAGAAGGCTCCGGCGCTGACCTGATACTCGTGGCTCGTCGTTCGATAGCGAATTGACTTCGCGCCCGATTGCGCCAGCGTTTTCGAGTCTAGCGGCGCGTCATCTCCTAGCCGTTGTTTTGAAATCTGTCTTGAAGTCTGGCGCCGCGAAGCGAAAAACGTCACGCCACTGATTTCCGGCAACTGGCGCTCGAGCGCCTCCGCCCAGCGCAATAGATCTCGCTTGTCAGCCTCGCGTCCGCAGAACGCCCACGACAGCAAACGCTCATCCGCCGCGTCCGCGAACAGCTCAATCTCTTCAACTGCCACCGGGCAATTCAATCCGCCCAGCTCAAGCAGCCGTGCCATCACCCGGTTAAGTAGCGGCGAACTGATCGGACATTCGCGCACCGGAAGAAATTCGCGCGAGCCGAATCTGAAATAACCCAGCGCAAATTCGGGTACAGTCTGCACCTGCAGTCGCGTCCGATTGCGGTAGCCCCACGGAGGAGAAGCATGCAGGCGAATCTCAGATTTCAACTCTATTTTTGCAATCCGCTGCAGCGTCTCGCGCAGAATCGCGGATTTGAACTCCAGTTGCCGCGCGTATGGGATGTGCTGGTAATGGCATCCGCCGCAGTGCCGGAAGTACGGACAGCGCGCTTCGACGCGATCGGGCGATGTCTCGATCAAATGCATCAGCGAGCCGCGCGCGAAGCCAGGCTTCTCTTGCCGGACCTCGACGTCAACCCGCTCCCCCGGCAACACAAACGGAACAAACACCGCCATGCTCCGCCCGTCCGCGCCGGCGGGCGTGCGCGCGAGGCCGTCACCGCCGTAGATTAGCTTTTCGATGGAAAGAAGCAAGCCGTAAGTGTAGCGCGGGCACTCCTGTCCGCGGACGTTGCGAGCTTCCAATCAGAGCGTTTGGTACCGGAAGGCGGACTGGAGTGTCTGCCCTACACAGACTTGGTCAGTGCATATAGAACAAACTGAGCCGCGGCACGCCGCACCGCTCCAACAGCCGCTTATGCACATATTGTTTGTGCAGTTGCTCAACCTGCGATGCCGTCATTTTTCGCCGGTAGGGAGCAATATCCCGATCCGCTTCCGCGCGAACATTCACCAGATCTTCATCCGGAGTCACCGCCATCAACACGGCAAAGAGCTTTTCCTCAAGTACCGTCAGCCGCCGCTCTAAGTCTTCCAGCCGCGGAAGCTTCTCGGCGCCCTCAATTGCCTCGGCCATCGCGCGTAGCGAACCTGCTTCGTCTCTAGCGAGCGCTCCAGTCGTGAATCCGGCACGCTCCGGCAGATTTGCCTTTTCGAGCTTGTCCGCGTTCTCCCGCAGAAACGCCGCAATCTGCGCCGCTTCAAATCCAGGCTCCCGCCGAGCATTCTCTTCGCTGGTTGCACCTACGGCGGCTTCTTTCATATCTTCCGCTGCACTCAGCACGGCTTGCGAGCAATACGCCAGGCTATTCACTTTCTTCGATTTCGACGGACGCTGATCGTATTTATCAAACGCGTCATCCACTCCGCGGAGCACGGCCTCCAGGGGCACACCCGCGCTTTTCCAGGTCTCGATCAGAGCCCAATCGAGCGTCGACAGGAGCAAATGAGTCCCGCGCCGTCGCAGATAGTGTTCTTCGATTTCCGTGAAGTAATTGAAGTAATTTTCCACGACAAGTCTCTGGAGAGGTCAACGGTCAGATTGCAGACTGAAAACCATGGGTTCTAACCTCTGCAATCTGACCTCTAACCTCTCACCTCGTTTTAGGAGACTTCGGCGAGGGCCAGGGCTTCGCATCGGCGTCCAAGGGCTTAGCCGGGACCGGCGCTCGCGTGTGTGTCTTAGCAACTTTCGGCGCGGCGTCGCGGCGGAAGGACTGGTTCCGATCCCATATGATGCGCAGCCCCTCAAGGGTGAGAAATTCGTCCACATCTTTGATAAAGCGTGAAGCCGTGCCAATCAGCGATCCCAGTCCGCCCGTCGCAATCACTCGTGTCTCCTCGCCCAGTTCATCCACCAGCCGCTCCAGGATGCCATCGACGAGGCCGAGATAACCGTAGTAAAGCCCCGCCTGCAAGCTGCCCACTGTAGTCGTTCCAATCACGCGGGCGGGTTTGCGAATCTCCACGCGGGGCAGGCGCGCTGTCCGCTGAAACAGCGCATCCGCTGAAATCCCAATGCCCGGACAAATCACGCCACCCATGTACTCGCCCTTCTTCGAAATGCAATCGAAGGTCGTCGCCGTGCCAAAGTCCACAATCACGCAGGGCCCGCCATATTTCTCAAACGCCGCCACCCCATTCACAATTCGATCCGCACCCACTTCCGCGGGATTGTCATACAGCACCGGCATGCCCGTCTTCACGCCCGGCTCGATGAACAGGGGCTTGGTGTTGAAATAACGCTCGCACACCTGCCGCAGCACGGGGTCGAGCGGCGGCACCACCGATGAAATCACGATCCCATGTACGGCTGAAACTTCCAGGTTGTCCATTGAGAAAAGATTGCGAAAGATCACTCCATACTCGTCGACCGTGCGGTTCAGATGCGAGCCGACGCGCCAGTTCGCAACCAGCCGCTCGTAACGCGCGGTCTCCGTGGTTACGTCCTCGCCCGGACGGTGCGCCACCCGCTCAAAAACGCCCAGCACCGTATTCGTGTTTCCGACATCAATGACTAGCAGCATAATCAGATCACGCAGGGACAGCCGCCCTCGGCTGCCCAGCGGCCTCGAAGAGCCGCAGAATTAATTGCTCACTAAAGCCTCACCGTTCCGCTCACTACTGTTCGCAACCCGTCCGCCGTTCTTACCCGCAAGAATCCGCGCTCATCCAATCCCTCGGTAACGCCTGCCAGGCCGCCGATCTCGTCGGTGCTCACTTCGATGCTCACTTTTCTGCCTCGCACTGACGACGATCTCTCCTCAAACTGGCGCAGGATCGCATCTCGCGCTCCCGCACCCTCAACAAAACTCCGATACTCCCGGTCGAGCGATTTTAGCAAAGCGGCGCAGAGTTCCACGCGGGACCACTCCGTGCCGGTTTCGATCCGCAACGACGTCGCGATTTCCCGGAGCTCAGCCGGAAATTTCACCTGGTTCACGTTGATCCCCATCCCCACCACCAGATGGCGCACCCGGGTTGCCTCGGCGTTCATCTCGGTGAGAATTCCGCAGAACTTCTTGCCGCTAAGCAGCAGGTCGTTCGGCCATTTCAAGTCGACCTGAAGCTGCGGCGCAATCTCCTGAACCGCCGCGTGAACCACGAGTCCCGCAGCCAGCGAAAAAATCAGCGCATCCGAAGGCGGCATCGCCGGGCGCAGTATCACCGAGCAGTAGATCCCTGTCGACCGTGACGAATGCCACGTGTGCGTGCCACGTCCTCGCCCGGCTAGCTGCTCTTCGGCGAGAAAAACGCTGCCTTCCGGCGCGCCCTCTGCAGCGGATCGCATTGCCTCCGAATTGGTCGAGCCGATTTTGTAATAGTGATGGAGCTGCTTGGCATTGCCTGGGCCACCTCCGAAGATCGTGCCCTTCAACGACGGCCCCAGCATCTCCGGCAGCAGCAAGTCCGGTACTGCGCGCAACTGATAGCCCGTCGCGGGATGTCCAGCAACGTCCACGCCCAATCCGCGTAGTTGCTGTATCAACCGCCAAACTTCTGACCTGCTCGTTCCGATTTCTTCCGCAATCTTCGTGCCGCTGACGACAACGGTGGCGTGACTCATGAGCAGGCGCACGATGCGGCCGAGCCGAACATCCGTCGCTTTGTGCACGGACGGCAGACTGCGAGTTTTCGTGGAGGCAGAGATGGAGGGAATTATAACCAGTCGTTGGTCGTTGGTCGTTAGTCGCTGGCAACCGAACCGCGGATTGATCCAGGCTCGCGAACGACCAGCGACTAGCGACCAGCGACTGGGTCTTAAGCCGGCGTCACCCGCAAACTCATATCCACTGCCGTGGCCGATTGCGTCAGCGCCCCTACCGAGATGAAATCCACACCCGTTTCGGCATACGACCGCACATTCTCGAGATTAATTCCGCCCGCGCACTCCAGCGGAATCCGCCGTGGCTGGCGAGAGCAGATCTCGACCGCCTTGCGCACCGTCTCAACGCTCACATTGTCGAGCAGAATCGCCTCCGCCCCGCACTCCAGCGCCTGCTGGAGTTCTTCGAGCGACCGAACCTCAATCTCGATCGGCTGCCGTCCGCGTCGGTTGCGGATCGCCCGCTCCAGCGCCGGAATGATGCCTCCCGCCAGCGCAATGTGATTGCCCTTGATCAACACGCCGTCGGAGAGATCCAGCCGGTGATTCTGCCCGCCTCCGCATCGCACCGCGTGCTTGTCAACTAAGCGCAGGCCCGGCGCTGTCTTGCGTGTGTCGAGAATCCGCACGCGGGTGCCCTCCACCGCATCCACAAACTTGCGGGTGGTGGTAGCGATTCCGGCCATCCGCTGGAGAAAATTCAGGATCACCCGCTCGCACGACAGAATTACTCGCGCGTTGTGTTGGATCACAGCGATCTGCTGCCCGGCGTGTACGCGGATACCATCAAAAATTGAAGGATGGCTAGTCACCTCATAATGCGAAGTAACCGCCCCATCGAGCGCCGCATAGACGTCGAGAATTCGTGGCACACATCCGAGGCCAGCCAGAATGCATTCCTGCTTAGCG
>Ga0210407_10001333_pt1 | contig 23570 bp, 14 predicted proteins | sample IncBWC27MmetaG_FD_150860 | JGI IMG/M metagenome (GOLD analysis project Ga0210407, IMG submission 150860) | Forest soil microbial communities from Barre Woods Harvard Forest LTER site, Petersham, Massachusetts, United States - Inc-BW-C-27-M | ecosystem: Environmental > Terrestrial > Soil >... | reverse complement strand
CTCGGCCATGAAGCCGATTGTTTATTTGGCGGCATTTCGCCAAGGCGCACTGGATCTCAATACTCCCGTGCCCGATGAGCCAATCTCTGTGCCCACCTCGGGAAATCAGTCCCCCAAGTGGATCTCTAATTTCGACAATCAATTCAAAGGCGTAATTCCCGTCCGGCAGGCGCTGGCGGAGTCCAGAAACGCAGTCGCAATATGGATTGTCCAACGGATCGGAATCGATTCCGTCTTGAGGACCGCCAGAGATGTCGGCATCCGAACTTCCTTGCATCGCTATGAAACCACGGCCCTCGGCGCCTCCGAAGTCACTTTGCTGGAGCTCGCAAACGCGTACCGCATGATGGCTAGCAGTATAGCCGCGGAGCCTTACTCGATTGCGAGGATCGAGCGGAATGTGGGCGAAACTATTTACCGCCACCCCTTGCCCTGCTGTCCGGTCAACGATAACGCGTTGGAGCTATCCATGATCCAGGAAGGATTGCGTGGCGTCGTGCGCCTTCCGTCGGGAACTGCCCACGCACTGGACGCGCACAGCTTCCCAATCCCCGTAATGGGGAAGACCGGCACGACCAACAACTACCGGGACGCGCTTTTTGTGGGGTCAACTTACGGCCCCGATGGAATTACCGTCGCGGTGCGCATCGGATTCGATGACAACCGCTCCCTGGGCGGAATGGAAACCGGCGGCAGAGCCGCGCTTCCGGTTTTCAGAGAAGTCATGCTGAAGACTTATCAAGCAAAGCTGGCCGGCTCTGTGCCATCTTTCCCTCTGGACATGGAGAAAAACATCGCGGAATACCTGAGCGACAACTCAGCAGCAAAAGAAGCGAAGCAATTTTTCAATTCGGCGCAAGGCGCACAAGCCAGAGATAGTCGCGCGAAATCCTGCAGCTCTGCAGGCATGATCCCGGCAACAAATGATTGCGAACAACCGCACGTCCAACTGTCCATGGTTTACCAGCGTAAAGATACAAATGGCAAGATCGTTTTTACGAACGAGTGAAATAACTTGCGAGTGTCACAGCGACCAAACGGCTCAGCATCGGTCGTTATTTCCATTCTGAGCCGACCGAATTATCGAGAATCACGGTGAGGCGTCCCATCTTCGGCTCCCGCCCGCCTAAGGGTTCTTGCGGGCGCTTGAGTTTTCGCTCTCGCCGGTCCTAAGCGTCCTATCGAGGAAACCAACCGCTCCGACCCAGACAGCGGCCGCACAATATCCTGCGATGACGTCGCTGGGGTAATGCACTCCCAGATAAATGCGTGAAAATCCTATCATTCCAATCAAAAACACCGCGGCCATCCACACAAAGAATTTAGCGCTACGTCTTCGCGCACGTGCGGCGAGAATGGCAGCGAGTATTCCATAAAAACAGAATGAACCCAAGGCGTGGCCGCTTGGGAAACTGTAGGTGCTTGGCGTTGCGCCGAAAAAGGCAACAGGCCGGGGCCGATGGAAAGCATGCTTCAACACCACATCGAGTGCCGCCACGCCGGCCATCGTGATAGCCAGCATTACAGCCGTTCGGGTGCGATGATAGTAAAGGGACACGCAAATGGCCACCAAGCACATGGCGGTCACCGCCACGACTGACCCAAGGAATGAGAAAAGCTGCATCAGCCGGGTAAGGCCGGGCGTGGCAAGCTGGTGGACGGCCGTTCGCACGAATGTATCAAACTGTTGTGTGTCCCCCTCAAGCATCTCTTCCGCCAGCCACCCGAAGACGAAAAGGGCGGTCGCGGCGATCAGAAGGGCGCCAAGGAGTGCGACTCCGCTTTTTACTCTCTTTGGCTTGTCCATGTCGTTGAATTTGGAAAGATCAGAAATGTCACCTGTTCCAAATCGATTGGTCGATCACAACCGGATTTCCCAGAAAAAGGCACTCATCGGAATTTGACATGGTTCGTGAGCAAGCAGTTCGTCATCTACCGGGGTTTTTGTACCGCGTCTACATCCTTATCGCCTTTGCCCTTGGAGAATACGGGGTTGTCGATCGTTCCGCCGATGCGAAAGGGAAACTGCAACTTGCCGTCTTTCAAGGCGGCTCCGGACATCCGGGCCACGGTGTTGGTGAAGAAGCTCTCCTTGGTGGTAATCTCCGCCAATCCGCGATAGTTCAATTCGTCGGAACCTGATATGCTGACACTGCCCGAGCCATCCACATCGACTCCGTAGCCGTCAATATCTATAACGCGGCTCGAAATCCTCTGATTATCAAGCTCCAGATCCGTAGTTATCAAGTTAAACGCGGAAGGATCATTTTTGGCCGGGCCAAGATCATTGAAGTGCGCCAGCTTCATCAAATTCGCATTGAGCTTGAGACTCGGTACCTGGCCATTCCGCACCTTTATGCGTCCTGCCCCGTGGATTCCCGCCAGCGGACGGGCCGAGTGCTCGATCTCTCCCGCCAGCTTTACGTCTCCTTCCATCTTCCCGGTCATCTTTCCGCCGCCGTTTGGGAAAGCCGCCAAAAGCTGGGCTACATTAATTCCGCTGAATCGCGCATTGGCCTTAAACCTTGCATTTTTTCCAGACAAGTCAAAGACGAGGTCACCCGCGGCACTCCCGCCATACCCTTCCGCTTTGACATCCTTGAATGAAATGTGCCTCGACTCCAATGCAAATTGGGATTCCAGATTTCTCATCTCGACCGAGCCGAAACGCAGTAGACCCGCTTTCAGGATGCCCTGTCCATCCATCGAGGAAGAAGAAGGATTGATAATCCCCACGAGGTTGACCTGTTCCAGGTCACAGTAGATCTCATGGGCTTCGAAGAAGACGGGACCCGCCGCGTCGGAGGGCAAAAGATTTGACGCCACCAGTTGGCCCCGCTTGATTTGCACCCTCGAAATCACGCCGAGAGGCATAGTGTTCACTGAATCCTTCGCTTGAGGATTCTCGAAATTCCACGGGCCGTCCGGATCCGACGTCATATTCAGGATTGGGTCCTCAAGTATCAGCGACTTGATAACCACCTGCCGGTGCATCAACGCTCCGACGCTAAGTTCCGCATCGATGCGCGCCACCTGAACGACATAACCGCGCGGAAATATGGGAGGGTTCTTCACTCCGAAATGATCAATGTGAATCGCCAGGGGAAAAAGCGTGAGTGCCAGTCGCCCGATTTCGACCTGCTTGCCTGTTTTCTCTTGGAGATACGAAATCACCTGGGGCCGGTAGCGATCCACTCGAATGAGCGCGGGTGCAACGAAAATAACGGCGAGCAAGAGTACCGCACCGGTTGCAGCCGCGATCAGGCCGGTTTTTCGGCGTATGGCCACAGCGACCTCCAGACTAAAGTTGCTCTTGTTGTGACGAGAAGAGCCAACGCTATCTACTCACAGAGTAGGAGCCATCCGTCGCCGGGCGGTAGTCCGAGTAAGTCAGAATCCTCGCAATATCCAGACTCTTAAGGAAAAGGATTTTGGCGCTCGCTCGCATTTCGAGGCGTTTCGGCACCCACACCGCGTCGCCGACACACGTCTGCTCCAGAATGATGTGCGAGCCACGCAGCACGCGGGCCACGAAGATGCCCATGGAGAACGACTGCGTTACCTCGCCGTCGACCTTGATCCAGCCGAAGTCCTGCTTGTCGACCCAAAGCTTGCCTTCTACCTTGGAGAACATCTTGCCGAACTTCCCGTGCGCGCGATAGCCCGCGTGCGGGGTGGCCTGAAGCACGTAGGCCGGCCTGCCGCCGACTGCCTCTTCCCCGATGACGTGGAAGTCGAAGGCCTCGAGTATGTCGCGGAGGAAGGACCTGTTTTCTTGGTCCTTGTGGAGCCGTGCAGTCTGCTCGGTCGGCGTTTCGTGCTTAAGCTTGTCGAGATCCTCGTCGCTTTTCTTCTGTTCCTTGGCCGTTGGATGCTGCCCGTTGTGCTGCATGAGTTGCTCGAAATGCGCGCCGTTGACAAGAATCGTTCTTGTGACGTCGACGGTTTCCGATTTCACCTGACCCAGCGAGTCCAGGCGCCGATCCTCATCACGCTCTATGTACGTGTAATGGTCTCGCGCTTGCCAGCTGCGCTCAGTGGCCGCGATCGACAAGCTCACAATCTGATGGGCGTCCAGGACGATTGCATCATTCTGGGGTTTGTCTGGCCCCCTATTTTGAGCGAAAAGTGCGGTTGAACCCGCGACAATGACTAGAAGCATTGCTATGCGGGACCTAATCGGGATTTCCATTTTTTGACTCGAGGGAAGACAAAGACCCTGGCGAATCAGGATCACTTGAGTAGACTAGCGCATCGAGTAGTGCCGCGTCTGTGCGAAACGAGACACTCAGTTGTAGTTTATCGGGGACGAACCGGTATGTGGGCCGCGATTTGACTATCGTTCATCCTTTCTCCGGTGCCGATTACGCTTTGAGGAATCCGTTTGTCACTCGCGCGGCCGAAAACTAACGCACGAACCGGATCATCGACCGTATTTGCCCGTTTTGCCCCCGCGTGTTTTTGTTAAGTGTCCATCCACCAGGAAGATGGATTGGTAGGGGCGGTGGGGATCGAACCCACGACCTTCGGCTTAAAAGGCCGCTGCTCTACCACTGAGCTACGCCCCTAACTACTTGCAACAGTTTACAGGGAAAAGGTTTAGCGCGCATCCCGCTTGTCCGATAACTCGTGAAGAGAAAATGTGGCGGCCCAGTCGGTGCCAATTTCGTTATTAGTACCCCGAGAGATTTTCTAGCACTCGATGGACCGTGGCGGAAATCCTCCTATTAGCGAGTTTCAACCGGTTCCTCCTGAGGTTTAGCCAAGAGCGCTGCCAGAAGGCCGCACGCGGCGGCGAAGGACAACCACAATCCCGGAATCGCACGATTCCCCGTCAGGTGGATCAGGTAAGTGCTGATCGCGGGCGTAAAGCCGCCGAACACCGCAGTGGCCAAGCTATAGGCGAGTGAGAATCCCGAAGTACGAACATCGATCGGCATGATCTCCGTGAGGAAAACAACCATGGCGCCGTTATAGCTGGCATAGAGGAATGACAACCATAACTCGACGGCCAAGAGCCTGGAGAACGTAGGCTCGCGAACTAGCCATAGCATCGCAGGATAGGCTGTAGCCAGCATGAGCATAGTGAAAGCCAGAAGCAAAGGGCGACGACCGATCCGGTCGGACAGCGCCCCCATGACCGGAAGCCAAAATAGGTTTGACGCCCCGACGCAGAGAGTCACAACTAAACTGTCGATAGTCGCCAGGCGGAGCACCGCGTTGCCGAATGTGGGAGTGTAGGCCGTGATCATATAGAAGGAAACCGTGGTCATTGTGACCATCATCATCCCGACGAGCACGATCGCCCAGTTGGCAGTAAGCGAACGGAAAATCTCTGATGTCGTCGGCCGGTGCTTGCGCGCGACGAACTTGTCGGTCTCCTGAAGAGAGCGCCTGAGCCGAAACAGAAAGGGAATTATCCCGCAGCCGAGAAGAAGGGGGACGCGCCATCCCCATGCCGTCATTTTTTCCGGAGGAAGGATGGAGCTGAGCACGACTCCAACGAGAGCAGCGAACATAACCGCTACCTGCTGGCTGCCCGATTGCCAGCTCACGTAGAAGCCTTTGTGTCCAGGTGTTGCAATTTCGGATAAATAGACGGAGACGCCGCCCAGTTCCATGCCCGCCGAAAACCCCTGCAGCAGCCGGCCGATCAACACAAGCAGCGGGGCCAGCAAGCCGATCGTTGCGTACCCCGGAGTACACGCAATCGAAAAGATGCCCACGGACATGAGAGTCAGAGTCAGAATGAGACCGGCGCGGCGGCCATGGTGATCGGTGTACGCTCCGAGCACGATAGCGCCGAGGGGCCGCATCAGAAACCCCGCCCCGAACGTCATCAGCGACAACATGAGCGATAGGAAGGCATTGCCGCTGGGAAAGAAGGCGTTGCCGATTGCGGTGGCGTAATAGCCAAATACCATGAAGTCGTACATCTCGAGAAAATTTCCGCTGGAGACACGCACGACAGGCCAAACTTTTGATTTCCAATCGGGAGGGGCGATCATAGGGCCATAGTGATTGCTGTTCCCAGCTCCTCGGTCGAGGCCTTGCCGCCGATATCAGGGGTGCGGATTTTCGATTGGGCCAGCACTTCCGAGATTGCGTTTTCGACGGCATCCGCGGCTTCCGAAGCGCCAAGATGACGGAGCATCATCGCGCCCGACCAGATCTGCCCGATAGGGTTGGCGATTCCCTTCCCCGCAATGTCAGGGGCCGAGCCATGCACAGGCTCGAACATGGATGGAAATTCTCTTTCCGGATTAAGATTCGCGGATGGCGCGATGCCGATCGATCCGACGACGGCGGGACCCAGGTCGGAGAGAATGTCTCCGAAAAGGTTCGACCCCACGACTACGTCGAACCAGTCTGGATGACGCACGAAATGTGCGGTCAGAATATCGATGTGATATTGGTCCGTGCGGACATCGGGATACTCAGCGGCCATGGCACGGAAACGTTCATCCCAAAACGGCATGGTGTGAATGATTCCGTTTGATTTTGTGGCAGACGTAAGATGCTTGTTTCGCTTTTGCGCTAATTCAAACGCGTAGCGCATCACCCGGTTCACTCCGCGCCGCGTGAAGACCGTTTGTTGGACGGCCATCTCTTCGTCGGTTCCTTCATAGAGTCGTCCGCCGATGTCCGAATATTCCCCTTCATTGTTTTCCCGGACGATACAGAAATCAATTTGACCAGGCTTCCAATTCTTCAGGGGCGTCTCTATACCCTCGAAAAGACGGACCGGCCGCAGGTTGACGTATTGTCGGAACGTGCGCCGGATGGGGATCAACAGCCCCCAAAGCGAGACGTGGTCTGCAACGCTCGGATGACCCACGGCTCCTAGGAAGATGGCATCGAAGGACCGCAGTTGCTGCAGACCATCAGCCGGCATCATCTTTCCGGTTTTCAGGAAGGTTTCGCAACTCCAATCAAATTCATGCCAGTTGAATTGGAATCCAAAATGCTTTCCCGCCGCTTCAAGCACGCGAATGCCTTCCGGCACGACTTCTTTCCCAATGCCGTCCCCCGCAATAACCGCAATTCTGAAGGATTTCATTTAGGTTGCGATTCACCCTTTATCGAGCTAAAGCAGCCGCAAAAGAACTCTGATATCACTCATCGATTCCAATGCCTGTACATAAGTGACGAGGTTCTCGGTCTTGTCCCTGGGCCACTCGGCATAGTGCGCGCATCCTCTGAATTTTGCCGCCGCTTCGTCAAAAGTCATAGGATTAGCGGGGCTGCCCTTGGCAAAGTCTCCGCGCCCAGTGAGGACTCGTCCATCCTTAAGGTGAATTTTCAGGATAGATGTCATTTTGTCGTAACCCACGCTTTCAGCCTCTGTATCAACATAGAAGTTGATGCGGCCAATCATCTCTTGCACATCGGTTTGCCGGACGACTTGATCCGAGAATTCGCTCAAGCCGGCCTTCCCCCGTAAGAGAAGAATCGCCATGCAAAACTCCATGCTGAACTTGGCTTCCAATCCCGTCTTGGGCCGATGATGAAGCAGAGTCGTCGTCATTTGATGATTTGCGCCGACGTCGAGCTTTTCCACTTGTGCCGCTTGGAGTTTGTTCACCTCGATCAGACGCCCCAGCTCGGTCATCGCGGGATGGGAGAGGGAGCCCGAGGGGTAGGGCTTCAGTGAAATGCCGGGAGAGACGAACGTCCACGGTTTGCCCAGGTGATCCATAATCGCTTCTGGATTGAACGATCCTCCGAAAGCATGGAAGAACCCGCGCTCCGCTTCCAGAATTTGCTCCGCCGCCGTCCACCCTAGCGAGACAAGTTCAGCCGAAAGCATTCCGCTCTCCGCCGCGTGGCCGGCCTGAAAAGGCTTGGTCATCGTGCCGAAATTTTCGCGCAAGCCCCCCGACTGGCTGGCCGCCAGGCCAAAGGCATTCCGTATTTTCGAAACGTCGAATTGCAGTAATTTCGCGCAAGCTGCCGCCGAGCCGAACGGCCCGCATGTCCCTGTGGAGTGAAATCCGTCCTCATAATGGCGTGGCGAGATAGCTTCTGCGATTTTACATTCCACCTCAACGCCCAGATGATACGCAAGCATAAGTTCCTTGCCAGAGATCGCCCTGCTTTCGGCCAGGGCCAGCAGCGCGGGCAACACAGGCACTGTTGGGTGCACCAGCAGCCCATACACGCGATCTTTAGAGCCGGAGAGTTGGGTGTCGTCAAAATCGTCCGCGTGAATGGATACGCCGTTTACAAAGGCGGCGAAGCGCGGAGAAGTTTTCTTCGAAGAACCGATGATGGTGGTTTTTCCACCACAGACGCCGAGATGCTCAAGATACTCCCGGCAAATTGGTCCGGTTTGCGCCCGCGATCCGGCCAACGCCAGGCCCAAGCCGTCAAGGATGGACTTCTTGCCCAGCTCGACGACGTCATTTGGAATATCCTCATACTTTGTTGAAGCAACGAATTTGCTGACATATTCTGTTAAACCCGGGGTCTTAGGAAAATCGCTACCAAGTGCGTCGCTCGCTCTTCCAACTGAACCGGCGAGGAAGGTTGACCCAAGCACACCGAGAGAGGTTTTGCCAAAATCACGCCTTAACAAAGTTCACCCTTCATTCCGAACGCATACTTCCAGACTGCATCTCCCAGCACGGAGAATTCAGACCATAATGCCGGATCTGGCCACTATTCATGATTAGCTTTAAGCGTCTAAGGTCCGGGAGTTTGCAACTCCAGGACGCCAGCTTTGCAGACCGATCCAGCGCGATATTGCAAACCGTGGAGTTGCTTCCGTCAAGTTCCAGCTTCCTTTCTTCCTGCCAGGGATACTGGAGTTGTCTTCAAAAACGTCGCTAGCCCCGCGCCGACCACAGTAATCGCACCAAGATAAGCAAAGCCTGAGAGAAAATGTCCCGTTTTCTTATTTAGATAGCCCACGATCAAAGGAGCAAAGTAAGCTCCGAGGTTACCGATCGCATTTACGAAGCCCATCACAGAGCCCACGATTCTTGACGGCAAAGTTTCGGTCGGAATGGCCCAGAACGCGCCCATCGGGCCATAAGCACCCACACCGCTAAGGACGATGAACGCGAACGCCAGCAAATGTGAGCGAGATATGGTCCCAACTGCAAGGAGGATACACGATCCTCCCAGCAACATAGCTCCGGCTGCATGATAGCGGCGTTCACGCATCCTGTCCGAGTGGCGAGAAATAATCAGGAGAGAAACAGCGCCAAAGATGAACGGGAGGGTATAGAGAATTCCAGTCAAAAAGCTGCTGAGTCTTTTGAAATTCTCCATCGCGCTTGGGAGCCAGAACAGGAGTCCCATCTGCCCGCTGATGAAGCAGAAATAAACGGCAGCCAACAAGAAAACACGTGGGCGCAGCAGAGCACGAAGGTAGGGAAGTCTTTCGTTCCCCTCGAGCTCGGAGTTTTCCCTGCGCAAGGTTTCCACCAAAGCAGCGCGCTCGCTTTCCGGCAGCCAAGTCGCCTCTGCCGGATGGTCTTGAACAAATTTCAGCCAAATTGCAAGCCACAGGAATGGTAGCGACCCTTCCGCAACCAGCATTACGCGCCAGGACCAATGGTCCAAGATCCATCCGGAGAAAGGCGAGGAGACTATCACCGCGACGGGTAAGCAGAGCAGCCAAAATGCATTGGCGCGCGCTCGTTCGGAACGGGGGAACCAATGCGAGAGAAGTATCAACGTTGCGGGATGAACTCCGCTCTCCGCCACTCCCAGGAGCAACCGAAGCATCAAGAGTTCGTGATAAGTGCGTGCCAGACCGCAACCCACCGCGAAGATGCCCCATGCAACCAGCAGGATGCTGATAAACTTCTTGGCGCTCCAGTGCTTCGCCAGATGGCCACCAGGAATTTGCAGCGCGATGTAACCCCAAAAGAAAATACCGGCGACCGTTCCCGCCTGTTGCGGGTCCAAATGCAGGTCTCGGCTGATTCGCGGGAGGGCGAGCGAGATGTTGGTGCGATCGATAAACGCGATCGTGTACATGATGAGAGCCACGGGTATGATGCGAACCCATCGCTGAGACGCGCCGATTCGGGTTATTCCGCCCGCTGTATCGGCCTTCTCTACTTGCTCCGCCATATTGCCTGCTGTCTTCATTGCTGACATTCGATGGCCGGCGTCATTGTCAGGCGAGACCTCATTTAGATTGGTGCACAAGGCAATGACTGGTTTTTCAGCGCGGAGTATATTTCAGCTCGGCATCGTAGCCTAGGAATTGTGATGGGCTCTAGGCCAGATAAAAGCAAATTAATCTGACGTTAAGCTCGCGTCGTGACGGCTAGGGTATGCTCGGGCCCGCTAACTTTCCGATGGGAATCCACTTGATCCCTATTTTCATTGCGGGCTCGCTTCCCTTCGCGATACCTGGGGTCACTGCAAGTCTTCTTGACGCTTGCATGTCTTATAGATGCGACGTCTTGGGTGGGTTCCAGAAACGCGTCGGCAGCGTATTTGCCGCAGTGTCACCAATCCTATGATTCGTACTGGCCGTCACTTCTTACAAATCCCCGGTCCAACAAACATTCCCGATCGTGTTCTTCGGGCCATCGGTCGACCTATCATTGATCACCGTGGCGCCGAGTTTGCCAAAATGGCAATGGAAGTCCTGGAGGCTCTGCGCTCAATTTTCCAAACAAATTCCTGCGTCGTGATGTATCCGTCCTCTGGCACAGGTGCTTGGGAGGCGGCTCTGGTCAACACACTTTCCCCGGGCGACCGGGTTTTGGTGTTCGAGACGGGCCACTTTTCGCAGCTCTGGGCGCAACTGGCACAAAAGATGGGTTTTCAGGTGAAATGCCTGCCTGGAAGCTGGCGAGCGGGCGCGGTGCCTGGAGAGCTGGAGTCACAGTTGAACTCAGACAAGGGCCACGATATCAAAGCCGTGCTTGTGGTTCACAATGAGACGTCAACGGGAGTGGCGAGCAGAATCGCCGAGCTTCGTCGCGTGATGAATCGTGTCGGCCACCCTGCACTGCTGATTGTGGATGCGATTTCCTCTTTAGGATCAATGGACTATCGTCACGACGAATGGGAGGTTGACGTCACAATCGCAGCTTCGCAAAAGGGCTTGATGAATCCTCCCGGCCTGAGTTTCAACGCCGTTTCGCGAAAAGCCCTGCTGGCGAACAAGACTGCAAAAATGCCACGGTCTTATTGGGACTGGCAGGGAATGCTGAAGTCTGGTGATACGGGATTTTTCCCCTACACACCAGCCACGAACCTCATCTACGGATTGCAAGAAGCACTGCAAATGATGCTCGAAGAAGGTCTGGCGAACATATTTCGCCGGCACGAACGCCATGCGAAAGCAGTGCGGGAGGCGGCTTGGGAGTGGGGCTTGGAAATTGTCTGTAGGGTGCCACAAGAGTACTCCAGCACAGTCACGGCCGTCTTCATTCCAAACGGTCATGACGCAGACCACCTACGAGCGACTATCCTTGATCATTTTGACTTGTCCCTTGGGGCCGGCTTGGGAAAACTTGCCGGCAAAGTTTTCCGCATCGGGTATCTAGGGTACTTTAACGATCTTATGTTGATGGGAACGCTCTCCGGAATCGAAATGGGCATGCGATTGGCGCGTGTACCTCATAAAGAGGGTGGCATCATGGCCGCCCTGCGCCTGCTGGCACCTGCTGGAGAAATCATCGCAGCGCCCGGTTAAGCTAAATAGTCTAGATAGGAGTTGCGGTTGAACAAACAACTCGAATCATTGAGACGGATGGTCTTTTGTTCTAAAGTGAACAGGCCTTGATGCAACCCCCGCCACTTCCTCTCAGCTCTCATGCAAAGCCCGTTGACGTTTTTCAACCAGCGGCACAACTCGAGAAGGAACTAGAGCAAATAATAAGGGGAGAAGTGAGATTCGATCGCGGCAGCCGGGCGCTCTATGCCACGGACGGGTCAAATTACCGGCAGATTCCTATTGGCCTGGTGGTGCCCCGTGATGACGCAGACGTGATCGCAGCAGTGGAGGTGTGTAGGAAGTACGGCGCTCCCGTTCTAGCGCGAGGGGCCGGGACAAGCCTGGCTGGCCAATGCTGCAATGTTGCTGTCGTGTTGGATTTCACAAAGTATATGAACCAAATCCTTGAGCTCAACGCAGGCTCGAAATTCGCACGCGTTCAGCCGGGAGTTGTTCTTGACAGCTTGCGCAATCGAGCAGAGGCGCACCACTTAACCTTCGCCCCTGATCCATCCACTCATAATCGCTGCACGATCGGCGGAATGATCGGGAACAATTCGTGCGGGACGCACTCGCTGCTCGGTGGAAAAACGGTCGACAACGTTGGGGAGCTTCGCATCCTGCTCTACGACGGTTCACAGATGACCGTGCGCGCTACGACCGAGGCCGAGCTAGCTGAAATCAGCGTGCAGGGTGGACGACGTGCCGAGATTTACGCCAGGTTACGTACGATCCGGGAGAACTATTCGAGCTTGATCCGCGCGCGCTTCCCGCAAATTCCGCGACGGGTCTCCGGCTACAACCTGGATGAACTGCTGCCTGAAAAAGGATTCAACGTCGCGCGCGCCCTTGTCGGAACAGAAGGCACCTGTGCGATTGTCCTCGAAGCCAAGCTGAAATTGATCCACAGCCCGCAAAACCGGGCACTTGTGGGGCTGGGATACCGGGATGCATTCTTCGCAGCCGATCATGTTCCTGAGATATTGCAGTTTCATCCCATCGGACTGGAGGGTTTTGAAGGAAGCATCGTGGACGGGCTCCAGAGGAAAGGAGCGCCAAATTTGGAACTCCTTCCTGAGGGTCGCGGGATATTGCTGGTGGAATTTGGATCTGATGATCCAAACAAAGCGCGCCACCTTGCCACGCAACTCATTGATCGTCTGAAACATGTTAGCGACGCGCCTAGCTCCCGGCTGTATTCGGAAAGTGAAGCCTGTAAGGTGTGGCAGATCCGAGAGGCCGGGCCTCGCGCGGCCGCGTTTGCTCCCGGCGCACCAGCGGAGTGGGAAGGCTGGGATGATGCAGCCGTAGCTCCGGAAAAGCTCGGCGCCTACCTGAGGGACATTCGCAAGCTGATGAACGAATACAACTACCGCGGCGCATTCTATGGGCATTTTGGGCATGGCTGCGTCCACATGCGCGTCAGCTTCGATCTCGAAAGTGAAAGCGGGATCCGGAAATACGCAGAGTTCATCGACCGTGCAGCCGATCTGGTGGTCGGATATGGCGGTTCACTTTCCGGCGAGCATGGTGACGGGCAGTCAAGAGCCCAGTTGCTTCCGAAAATGTTCGGACCCGAGCTGGTAAAGGCCTTTGGCGAATTCAAAGCTGCTTGGGATCCAGATAATAAGCTAAATCCGCACAAAGTTGTTGACGCCTACTTGCCGACGGAGAATTTGCGCTTGGGCGCCGACTATAAGCCGCTTGAGCCTCCGACTCATTTCAAGTTCCCCGATGACGACGGTTCTTTTGCAAAAGCAACGCTGCGCTGCATCGGCCTTGGCGCATGCCGAAAGACTGATAGCGGTGCGATGTGCCCCAGTTACATGGCGACGCTCGAAGAAACACACAGCACTCGGGGTCGCGCCCACATGCTTTTTGAGATGCTCCAAGGCGAGGTGCTGCGCGGCGGATGGGAAGACGAGCGCGTTAAGGACGCTCTGGAGCTCTGCCTTTCGTGCAAGGCCTGCAAGTCGGAATGCCCTGCGAACGTTGATATTGCGACCTACAAGGCTGAATTTCTGTCGCACTATTACGAAAAGAAGCGGCGGCCATTAAGTGCGAATGTGTTTGGCCTTGTGAATCTGTGGGCAAGGATCGGTTCACTCATCCCCGGAATCGCAAATTTTTTCAGCCATGCACCGGGATCCCGTCACCTGCTGCAACGCGTCTTAGGGCTTGCGCCGCAGCGGCAATTGCCGCGACTGGCGCCGATGAGCTTTAGGCAATGGGTGCGACGGAATCGCCCTTCAATATTCGGCGAGGGCATAAGTTTGCAATCTGCGCCGCACAACGGTCGGCAAGTCGTTCTATGGGTAGACACGTTCAACAATTATTTTTGTCCGGAAACGTGCCGGGCCGCTCTGGAAGTGCTTGAGGCCGCGGGATTCGAGGTAACTTGTTCCCGGCGTCGTCTGTGTTGCGGGCGGCCACTTTACGACTTTGGGATGCTTGAGAAAGCCAAGAACAATTTGCGCCAGATCATGAGTGGTCTCGGACCCTCGATCGACGCAGGGCTGCCAATTGTCGCCTTGGAGCCAAGTTGCGCTTCGGTGTTTCGGGATGAGCTGCACAGCCTATTTCCGTCTGACGAGCGCGCCGGGCGACTCCGTAAGCAAACGTTTCTTCTCAGCGAGTTTCTTCAAAATCACGCTCCGGGCTATGTTCCTCCTCCCCTCTCACGAAAGGTTATTCTTCATGGCCACTGCCACCATAAGGCGCTCATGAAAATCAATGATGAGGAATCGTTGCTCCGGAAGATGGGCGTCGATCTGCAATCGCTAGACTCCGGATGCTGTGGAATGGCCGGGCCGTTCGGCTTTCAGAAAGATAAGTTCGAGATATCGCAGGCCATCGGAGAGCGAGTTCTGCTGCCAGCAGTGCGTCGCGCTGCTCCAGACACTTTAGTTGTTGCCGACGGCTTCAGCTGCCGCGAACAAATACTACAGGGCACTGGCAGGTCAGCAATGCACCTGGCAGAGATATTGAAGATGGCGTTGGAGCGCGGAAACTCTTCCGAACGAGCTTAACCGCACCCGGGATCCGTCGATTATCACCCTTGAGTTAAACAGAAATTAATGTTGGTTTAAGTCTGAACCGTGATGAATCCACTATGCTATTTTCGTGCAGTCCTCTTGCAGAGTCTGAGTAGTCCTGGAGCGATCTCTTTGTGGCACGGATTCCGAAAGGGCAATCTTGGCCCACGAAAGGATTTTTCGAAAAAGCTTGCTGCCGTTGGCACGAAATGACCATCTGGCACAGTAGTTCGCCGCGCGAATCATGCGGCACTGAATCAAGCCGTGACTGACAAATCAGTTTCATATGAAAAATATTCCACCTTAGGGAGAGAAAATGAAAAAACGGTATTTGGTCCTGGTCGTAATGCTCGCCGTATTTGTCGCCCAAGCTCAGTGCCAAGTGGCCGCGCCAATCAAATTGGTCCAGACTTTTGAGCTGCCGGCCGAGGTGCAAGGAAACTTTGACCACTTCGGAATTGACCTGAAGGGCGGGAGGCTATTTGCCACTCCGGAAGGCTACCACGCAGTCGTTGTCTTTGATCTTAAGACAGGCAAGTTGGTTCACAAGATAGATGGAATCGGCAAACCACACGCCGTCCTCTATCGGGAAGATCTGAACCGCATTTACGTAACGGATGGAGACGCGGGCGATTTGAAGATCTTCGACGGCACAACATACAAGCTGGTGTCGAGCGTGAAACTCTTAGAGGACGCAGATTCCATCGGCTACGACCCGGTGACAAAGTATCTGTACATCGACAACGGTGGCGGTGACGTCCACCAGACCTATTCAATGTTGAGCGTCGTTGACACGACCGCAAGCCAGAAGCTGGCCGACCTCAAGATAGAAGGAGAAACTCTCGAGGCCATGGCGCTGGAGAAGTCCACTCCGAAAATGTACGTGAATAACCGAGCCAAGAACCAGGTGTCCGTGGTGGACCGGGAAAAGCGCGAACTACTGGCAAGTTGGCCTGTGACCCTGTGCAAGAACAACGTAGCCATGGCTCTCGATGAAGGGAACCATCGCCTCTTTGTTGCTTGCCGCACTGGCCAGATCGCGGTGCTGGACACTCAAACGGGTAAGGAAGTTACGTCCTTTGGGATCACCAAGGGGGTTGACGACATCACTTATGATGCGACCGACAAACGCGTCTATGCCGCTAGCGACGGCGCCGTGGACATCTTTGAGCAGTCCAGCCCCGATAGCTACAAGTCGCTCGGGAACATCTCCACGGGCCCTATGGGGAGGACAGCGCGTCTCGTTCCCGAATTAAGGCGCTACTTTGTGGCCGTTCCGCAACACGGCACCACAAACGCTAAGGTGCTTGTGTTTGATGTTCTGTGACAAGGTGCCCGGTTCGTAAGATCGGAGAATCCATTCCGATAATAAGTTGACTCGGTTCACCGTGCCTCGCGTTATGCGACAATATTGAGTGCATCCATGCGGATCCTCCTAGTCGAAGACGAGCGGAAGGTCGCCAGCTTCATTGCACGGGCCTTGCGCGAAAACACCTATGCCGTGGATGTGGCAGAATCGGGCCAGAAGGCGCTCGAATTAGGAGCTGATGTTTCCTACGACGCTATTCTTCTCGATGTGCGTTTGCCTGATCTCAGCGGGCTTGAAGTCTGCCGCGAGTTTCGCCAGCGCGGAATAGAGTCTCCCGTTCTGATGCTTACCGCGCGAGGTTTAGTAGAGCAGCGCGTTGAAGGCTTGGATGCAGGCGCAGACGACTATCTTACCAAGCCTTTTGTTTTAGCCGAACTCCTGGCGCGCGTCCGAGCTCTGGTGCGCCGGGGGTTTCATAGCAGCAACGCGAGACTTCGCTACGCAGACCTCACACTAGACCGCCACCGCCGGCGCGCGACGCGCGACAAAGAGACAATCCCGCTGACTTCGAGAGAATTCGCTCTGCTCGAATTGCTCCTGCTTCGCGCGCCAGAACTCATTACCCGCAGTGAAATCGTGGAGCATGTCTGGGACTGCCACTTCGACAGCGAAACCAATCTGGTCGAGGTTTATATCAATCGGCTTCGGCAGAAGATTGATCAAGACCGTTCCGTCAAACTCATCCATACGATTCGCGGCGTGGGATACCGCCTGGGGACACCTGGGTCATGAAAGTCAGAACGCTCCGGCTCCGGATGATGTTGCTTTTCTGCACCGTCGTCGGAGTTCTCCTGGCTGCTTCATATCTTGCGTTTTGGGGCTTGTTGGCCCATGCCGTTCGGACCCAACTCAATCGTCAATTGCTTGAGACTGCTCGACCAATCATCGCAGATATGGCCTCCGAACCCGACGCCAAGGACATAAACCGATTGGACCTACCGGGCGAGTTTTTTGAGCTCCTGGATCAAAATGGCCACGTCCTCCAGCAATCCAGGAATCTCGCGGCGCCAATGAAACTAAATGGGATGAACCTTGGCGATTCTGGCCCTGCTTTCGGAGCGGCGGCTCTGGATAATGGCGAAACGCTACGTGTGGCCCTCATCCCCTTTCAGTTAGGAAATCAGAAGCGGATCTTTGCGGTCGCTATCCCGACATTTGGGACCAACCGGGTGCTCGACAATTTTGGAGGAGTGGCATTGTTTCTTTTCCCCCTCAGTCTCCTGGTAACAGCGGGAATCTCCGCGTTGTATGTCGGAAGAAGCCTTGCCCCCATCAAGGAGCTGACCAGGCACGCTGCTCTCATGGCCAAACGTGTCACGAACCGGCAAGGATTTTGGACGCCGCTACCAGTAGCTGCCCCTCATGACGAACTTGGGCGATTGGCGCAAACGTTTAACCATCTGTTGAAGAGCGTTGACTCAGCCGTGCTTCAGTTGCGTCAATTTGTGACTGACGCTTCCCACGAGTTGCGCACTCCGCTCGCCGTTCTTCATGGCGAAACGGAGTTGATGCTCTCCAAACCGCGGAGCGCGGAGGAATATCGTCAAACGCTCTGCGTATTCGACGATGAGTTCAAGAAACTGACACGCATCGTCGAGGGTTTGTTCACCCTCTCGATGGCCGACGCCGGCCAGCTACACTTGGTCCGGGAACCCCTTTACATCAACGAAGTTCTTGAAGAAGCCTGCGCCCTAGCCACGTCCCGCGCTCGCGCAAAGAACATCTCCATCGTACGGAACTTGAATGAGGAATTAGCCTGCACCGGAGATGAGGCCTTCCTGCACGAACTGTTTCTGATTTTTCTCGACAATGCGATCAAATATTCGTCTGCTGGCACCTGTATCCACGTCACGCTGCAGATTCAAGGCGGCACGATTCAGGTGCGTTTTCAAGATCAAGGCATCGGCATCTCACCCAAGCACATGCCGTTCATCTTTGATCGGTTCTACCGGGCTGCACCGTTGAATAGCGGCGAGGCGCAAAGCGGAGGGCTTGGTCTGGCCATTGCCCAGGCCATCGCCATCGCCCAGGGTGGCGCCATTGAGTGTGAGAGCACAGTCGGAGTTGGTTCAACCTTCACGGTGAATCTGCCCTTGACGGAGCAGCACGAAACGCTGCCCGAGAACCTTCCTAAACAGAAATTAATTCTCAGTTAAGGCATCGGTTTCCCTTCTACACTAGGCTCAAGCCAAAGTGGAGGTGATCCGGTGTCCTCTCGAAAATTCTCTGCACTGCATTTGTATTCCTGCTTGGCAGCGATTGTATTGATGTATGGGATTTGTTTTTCAGCTCCAGCCGCCGCTCAGGTCGCGGGCGGAAATCTCTCCGGCACAATATCCGATCCCTCCGGTCGATTGGTTCCCCAGGCCCAGATTTCGATCCAGAATGTTGCGACAGGGATTACCACCACAATTACAACGAACTCAGATGGTTACTATACGGCCGCGAACTTGCTCCCCGGAGAATATCAAATCACTGTTTCTGCAAAGGGATTTGCGGTTGAAGTAAGAAAAGGCATCTCCCTCACCGTAGGAGCCCAGCAGGTCATTGATCTGACCCTGCAAGTAGGGTCAGCAGCAAAGACGGTCGTAGAGGTGACCACGGAAGCTCCTGCAGTGCAACTCGCCAGTTCTGATATCAGCGCAGTGGTGAATGCAACCACCGTCCGTGAACTGCCGCTCAACGGCCGCAGTTGGACGGATCTGGCAGCTTTGCAGCCTGGAGTCGATACGATCCAGACGCAACCAACCTTCGCAGTGGGCGCGGATCGCGGCAATCGCGGCTTCGGCCAGCAATTGACGATCTCGGGTGCCCGGCCGCAACAAAATAATTATCGTCTCGACGGAGTCAGCCTCAATGACTATGCCAACGGGGCCCCTGGTAGCGTCCTTGGCGGAAACCTGGGCGTGGATGCCATTCAGGAATTCTCGGTTCTGACCAGCAATTACTCGGCGGAGTACGGCAAGACTTCCGGAGGAGTGGTCAACGCAATCACCCGGTCGGGCACCAATACTTTTCATGGGAGCGCCTACGAATTCCTCCGCAACAGCGCACTGGATGCGCGCAATTTCTTCGAGGACCCTACCGCTTCGAAAGCGCCCTTCAAACGGAACCAGTTTGGCGGCGCTGTGGGCGGGCCGATCATCAAGAACCGGACGTTCTTCTTCGCCGACTTCGAAGCTATCCGGCAGTCCAAGGGCATCGCCGTTGTTGACACCGTGCCCTCCAATGCTGCACGGGCGGGGCTGCTCTGCTCGAATCCTGCGGGAGCAGATCCTTCGAAGCCGTGCGCCACAAATCAGCTTCCGGTTATCGCAGGGAAGACGGATGCCAATGGCGTGGACCTAAAGGCGAAGGCGTACTTCCCCCTCTTCCCTATCCCGAACGGATCCATCCTCGGGAACGGCGACACCGCCCTATTTACCTTCGCTGGTCAGCAGGTTGTGAATGAAAACTTTGTTACCTCTCGGGTCGACCACAAGTTCTCGGAAAAAGACAGCCTGTATGGAACTTACGTGTTTGATAGAACCCCTTACTCGGCTCCAGACGGTATGAATAACGTCAAACTGGGCAGCCTCAGCTCTCGCCAGTTCCTTGCGGTCGAGGAAACCCACGGCTTCACCCCCACATTTGTCAATGCCGTCCGATTTGGGTTTAACCACGAAGCCGTAAACAACAACCAGAGCCTGGCAGCAATTAAGGCGGTGGCATCGGATAGTACTCTTGGTTCTTTCGCAGGTCGAAATGCCGCCCAGGTCCAGATCAGTGGCGCCTCTCTTATGCCTGGCGGTGTCGGTGGACTGCCAACCTATTTGTACCATTGGAATTCTTTCCAGGTGTACGACGATGCGTTCCTCAATCGAGGCAGACACACTATCAAGTTTGGCGTGGCGGTTGAGCGCATGCTGATGCAAGCCACGGCGCTTACTGACCCAAGTGGCATCTGGCAATTCGCCGACGTACCTAGTTTTATGACGAATCAACCATCGAGATTCCAGGGAGGAATTGTCAGCACACTTTCCCCCCGTGATGTTCGCCAGACCATCTTTGGCGGCTACCTGCAGGACGACTGGCGCTGGCTCCCTAATCTCACATTGAATCTCGGGCTGCGCTATGAGATGGCGACGGTGCCGACGGAAATTCATGGCAAGCTCGCCAACTTGAGAAACCTTAAAGACGCCAACCCTCATCTCGGCGACCCGTTCTTCGTCAACAACCCCACAACGAAGAATTTCGAGCCGCGGATAGGTTTTGCCTGGGATCCGCTGCGGAACGGAAAGATGGCCGTGCGGGGCGGCGCGGGACTGTTTGATGTTCTTCCGCTGCCGTATCAGTTCATTCTTCTCGTGACCCAGGCAGCTCCGTTTTTTGAATATACCTCGATCAAGAATCCTGGAGCTGGTACGTTTTTTGACGGGGTTTTGCCACCTTTCCCGGCCAACAAATTGCGCCAGACGTACACGGACCCAAGCCCCAAGCGCAACTACGTGACCCAATGGAACCTGAACCTCCAATACCAGCTCACCCCCAGCGTGGCTGCCATGGTTGCTTACGTTGGTTCGCGTGGTGTGCATCAACCCTTCCGCGTAGATGACGCCGACATGGCTCTTCCAACCCTTACGTCAGCAGGCTATGTGTGGGACCCCAACGCGAGCCGGCTCAACGACAACTACGGCTCTATTCGGGGAATGTTCTACCAGGGACGCTCCTACTTTAACGCCCTCGAAACCCAACTGGCGAAGCGCATGAGCCACGGGTTTCAGCTGCAAGGGACTTTCACTTGGGGCAAGAGCATCGATACCAGTTCCGCCACAGTGGCAGGCGACGCATTTGGCAACTCCATCTCGAGTCTCAATTGGTTCGATATGAGATTGACTCGCGGGCTCTCCGATTTCAACGTTGGGCGCACTCTCGTTGTGAATGGCACGTGGGATATTCCCACAGCCAAGTCATTCTCCGGACCGGCAAAGTGGATCGCTGGCGGATGGGAGCTCGGTATGATCCTCACGGTTAGTGATGGTGTACCGTTTACCCCCACGTGGGGCACCGGCGACGACCCCGCGGAAACGCAGAACAACGACGATTGGGCGTTCCCGAACAGGCTTGGCGGCCCTGGGTGCAAAACCCTTACAAATCCCGGAAGCCGGAACAACTATATCAAGACCGAGTGCTTCTCCGTCCCAACCGCACCCGACATGGCGTTCTGGAATGCGAACTGTGACCAATTTCCACCGACCCTCCAGCCGAGTTCAGGGCCCCCCGTACAAGCCACATTCCCCCAGTGCTTCAACCTTCGCGGCAACGCCGGCCGCAACATCTTGATCGGTCCGGGCATAACAAGCTTGGACTTCTCCGTGTTCAAGAACAATCGCATCAAGAGAATCTCGGAGAATTTCAACGTGCAGTTCCGTGCCGAGATTTTCAACATCGTGAATCATCCCAACTTCGCGCCGCCCACGGTCCCCGACAACAGTGACATCTTTTTGTCAGATGGGACGCTGAGTGGCTCCGCAGGCTTGCTGACAAGGACCACGATCCCCGAACGGCAGATCCAGTTCGCTATCAAGTTTATTTTCTGATCGTTAAGGAGGCAGCGATGGGCGCGTTCCTGAGCGGTTTGGCTGTGAACGCGCCCGGCTGACTTGCTCAAGAGGTTTGAGCGTTTCTGGAATGTGTACAAAAGTTGGCACGCGCCGCCAACGAATGAAATCAGGAACTTTCATTTAAAGGAGAAGAGGACGTGAAAAAGGTGCTCGCAGTGATCTTGTTGCTGATGCCCGCAATTGGCGTTTTCGCGGTGTCAACCAGCGCTCAAGTGAAGCAGCCACTAAAATTAGTGGCAACGACCCCATTGCCTGGGTTCTCGGGCGATTTCGACCATTTCGCTCTGGATCTGAAGGGCAAGCGGCTGTTTCTCACCGCCGAGGACCATAAAACCGTAGACGTATTCGATCTCGAGGGGAAGCACCTCAAGAGCATTACGGGGTTCGGCCAGCCTCACGCAGCACTCTTTCTTCCAGAATCCAACAAGCTGATCGTCACCGACGGCGACGATGATTTCGGCAGAGTCGAGTTGGTAAGCGGAGAGGACTACAAGATCCTCAGCACCATCAAACTCCCCAATGGCGTGGATAGTGCAGTGTTCGACCCCATGAGCCAATATTATTATGTCGCAAGCGGCGGCGCAGAGTCCGCGAAGACTCATGTACTCAGCGTCATCGACACTAAAACATTCAAACAAGTTGGTGAAATGACGCTTCCCGGAAACGAATCCGAAGCCATGGCCATCGACAAGCAAAGCAAGAAAATGTACGTGAGCCTCCGGGCCACCAATGAGGTCGGCGTCGTCGACATGGCGACTCGCAAAGTTGTCGCGCGCTGGCCTATTCCAGGAGCTAGCACCGCGAATTCGCTGGTTCTTGACGAGGCGAACCATCGAGTGTTTGTTGCCACGCGAAAGCCGCCAAAGCTTTTTGTGTTCGACACGGATACGGGAAAAGTTGTGACCTCACTTTCCTGTGCGCCGCTGCACGACGATATGTGGTTCGATGCCGCCAGCAAGAGAATTTACGTGACAGGGAGTGAAACGACGACTGTGTTTGAGCAAAAAGACGCGGACCATTACACGCATCTGGCGGATGTGCCAACCGGGTTTCGCGCCAAGACTTCCATCCTGGTGCCCGAACTCAATCGGATCTATATCGCCGTCTCCGGCAAAGGCAAGGCCGATGCAAAACTAGCGCTCCAGGTCTACGAACTACAGCCCTGAGCCGATTGTCATACTGATGCACAATTCGAGCGCAACCGCGTGTACGATTCCGGAAGGGGCATTTACAACGTCTCGATCCTCTCGCCGCACAGCCAATAGTTCATACTGACCATTCTGCGGAGGCTTCCACATGAAGTTTTCAAATTTACACCGCCTCGGAACATGCGGCACCTTCCTGTTACTGGGTAGCCTTGTGCTCGCAACTCCCCCGGAGGGCGGCTATCATTTGCTGAAGAAATACGAACTCGGTGCGGCGCCCGGCGGAAAAGAATACTGGGATTACATCACATTCGATGCCCCCACGCGCCGTCTCTTCATCTCCCACAACACCGAAGTGAAGGTAGTGAACGCCGACAACGGCTCAATCATCGGCAGTATCCCCGACTTGAAAAGAGTGCACGGCATCGCCCTCGTTCCGGGTCTTGGTCGCGGCTTCATCAGCGACGGTGGCGCTGACGAAGCCGTGGTTTTCGACGTGAAGAGTTTGAAAGTCATCGGGCATATCAAAACCGGTGGAAATCCGGACTGCATTCTGTACGACCCCGCTTCCAAACATATCTTTACGATGAACGGAAAAAGTAACGACGCTTCTGTAATCGACCCAGCCACAGAGACCGTTGTAGCAACCATCCCCATGGGCGGTCGGCCTGAGTACGCCGTTGCCGATGGCAAGGGCATGATCTACGACAACATCGAGGATAAAGACGA
>Ga0210407_10001331_pt1 | contig 23591 bp, 18 predicted proteins | sample IncBWC27MmetaG_FD_150860 | JGI IMG/M metagenome (GOLD analysis project Ga0210407, IMG submission 150860) | Forest soil microbial communities from Barre Woods Harvard Forest LTER site, Petersham, Massachusetts, United States - Inc-BW-C-27-M | ecosystem: Environmental > Terrestrial > Soil >... | reverse complement strand
GCAGCGTCGAGCCGCGCCGAATCCACGCCTGCGAGGCTGTCTACATGGGCAATTTCTGAATAGTCTTTGCCGCTGAGAATCTTAAGAACACCTTTGTCCCCGTCCGTGACCAGGATACGATCCGATTCCGGCAGATAAAAGATGGCGTGGGGCGCGCCAAAGCCGGTGATGCTCTTGAGCGAACGGTTAGTCTTGACGTCGAAGACCTCGACGGTCTTGTGGTCCTCGCCGGCGAGAAAGAGGCGGCCGCCTTTTTCGTCGATCGCAAAGTGATCAAAGTCGCCGGTGAAGCCGGGAAGCGGGATGGAGGCTTCCAACTTCAGGGGCGCTGAATTTTGGGCTAGTGCGGGGGAGATGCATCCCGCTGCGGACATTATGAGGAATGAGAGCCAGAGTTTCCGACGATAGGCCGCAGCCCCGGCGCCGAAAAACGGGGTGGACTTTCTTCCGAGAAAGTATTTTGAGCCGCGTGTCGGGATATTCACGTCTACCCTCCTGTTCTCGACTGGGAATGAGGCGAGGCTTTTCCTGGCCGGCTCAGCCTCGCCGGGAACGGAGTTTTGGAATCACCAGACCAGCTTGAGACCGAGCTGGATCTGGCGGGAAGTCGTCGTGGTTTGGTTCAACCCAATCGGAAGTTTGCTGCCGTCGAAGTCAAAGGCGGAGTTGTTTTGGCCGAAAGTATTCAAGAATCCCGGCGAGAGGTAGTTGGTGTGATTGAGAATGTTGAAGAACTCCGCACGGAACTGGGCATTGAAGGTTTCGGAGATCTTGGGGATCGGGAAGTTTTTGAATATGGAGAAGTCAACACTGGTAAGACCCGGTTCGTATAATTTATTGAGGCCGGAATTACCGAGAACGTTGGAACAGTACTGTTGTCCGGCTGGAGCAGGAGCCGCGGCGGTATAGGAAAGCGGCGCGCACCCGAACGGATTTGCGGCGGTGGCCAAAGGAAGCGAAGCCGGAGCGGTCGGTGGAGTAAAGCAATTCCGATTAAATGCCAACATTTGGCCTGTAGCAGGATCCCGCGTAACCCCAGGCGTCGCATTGCAACCGGGGATGAGGCTTGCATAATTCATGGAGAAGTCCCCGTTAAATCCCGTGCCTAGCGGGTCGTTGCCGTCACCGACGGTAACAGTATATGGAGCGCCTGTGGAGGCGGTGATGATAGTGCCAACTTGCCAGCCACCTGCGACATACCCTTGCCAACCGGTCTTTGGTCCGGGGACATCCCAAATGACAGTTCCTGTAAACGTTTGGCGGATATCGAAGTCGCAAGCCCCGACTCTGTAGCTCTTGAGGAGGAGAAGCGGCACGGCGATTGAGTTGAGATAGGTGTCGCCAGTGACGGGAGCGGAACTGGTGTCACGGCACTTCCCGAAGGTGTAAGAGGCCTGGCCTTGCACCCCGTGGGAAGAGGATTTCTTGATTTGAGATTGGAAGGCGCTGTAGGACGCGGCACCGTCAAACAGAACCGGACGAATGCCCGCCCCGCCGCCCCAGTTGGAATCGATTCGAGTGCCAGTCTGATTGGTGGAGCAATTTTTCTTGACCGTGTACGCGGGCGTAACCAGCGAGGGGTTGCAAGGAAAAACAAAACCAACGCCGCTGACAAAGGTGGGTTGAACCAGGTTGATATCGTCCGAAGCTACCGAGAGATGAACCGAGCGGGAACCCACATAACCGACGAGAGCCGTCCAGCCATTGGCGATTTCGTGTTGGATATTCAGGTTCCAGTTCAGCACGTCCGCGCGGTGTGGATTTGGATCAATCATGCGATTACGAATGCCCTGACGGTTGAAATTCAGATTGGCGTCCGGGGTGCCGGTGCCGAGCGTGGCATTCTTGTCAGCACCGATGATTTGAAATGGGGCGGTCGCAGCGGTATTGAGGCCGAACTCGTAGGGAAGAGGAAGCACATCGAAGATGCCGAAGCCGGCCCGAACGGCGGTTTTGCCGTCTTTGCGCGGATCCCAGGAAAGGCCAATGCGCGGTTCATAGTTCAATGTTGTGGGGTTGTTGGAGATCGGACTGCTCGTTCCGACAGGGCCGCAAGCAGTTGTGCCCGGGGTGCAATTGAGAAGCGTCTGAATCTGCTGGAATCCAGCAGTGGCAACCGTATAACCGTTGACGGTGTAGCCGGGGACGTTGTGGGAATCGGTTGGGCGCGTGGTCGCTTCGTAACGCAAGCCGATGTTGAATGTGAGGTTTGGACGGAAACGCCAGTCGTCCTGGATATATCCGGCAAAAAGGCTTTCGCGCAACCCAACTTCAAACGAACCGCCAGGGGCCAGGGCATTCAACTGGTGAGGCGCATTGGTAAGAAAATCAGCCAGCGCATAACCGTTCATGCGGCCGTTGGGACTCAATTGCTCGAGAATGTTGTACTGCATGCGCTCGAAAGCAAAGCCGAATTTGATGGAGTGCGTCCCGCGGGTGAAAAAGGCGTCGTCGTAGAGTTGGATGGAATTCCAAGCGTGATTAAATTTGTTGAATCCACCAAGTCCGAATGCCGTGGTGATGCCGGAAATCGGGATCTGGGGCGGGCCGATGGCACCCGGGGCAATCGCAAGAGCCTTATTCGTGGCAACAGCATCGCCGGAAACGGGAGTGTTGATATTGCCAATCACGCGGCTGAATCCTGCGCGGACGGTATTTACGAACGCGGGGTTGAAGATATGAGTGTCTTCGGCGCTGACCATTTGACGTCGGGAAAACACCTGGTGAACGGTGTTGCCCAGCGGATCGGTCTGAGACTGCGGGCCAGAATCAAAAAAGTAGCTGCCGGAAAGATTGTCTTTGTTCGTGAGTTTATGGTCGATCCTGGTAATGACGTAGTTTTCGCTGGCATGATTCGGGGTGGTCGAATTGAGGGCGACGGTGTCGGTGAAGGTTGCGCTCTGGCATGAGGCGGGGCAGGGCCAAAGAGAAAGGTAAGGGACTACCTGGGGGCTTACGGTGACCGGAGCCAGCGAAGCACAGGGGTTGCTGCCATCTGGGGATGGGACGCAGAGCATGCCACTGCGTGCCTCCTGCGACGGCACATGAATCGTGCCGGAAGAAGAAGAGCTTTGGCGGATACCCTCGTAGTTGCCAAAGATGAAGGTCTTGCCCTTGATGATTGCCGTGCCGCCGGAAGCGCCAAACTGAGTGCGATGGAAGGTAGGGATCTTTGGGCCATCGAAGAAGTTACGCGCATCGAAGATGCTGTCGCGATCGAACACGTAGGCAGTGCCGTGAAGTTGATCGGTGCCGGATCTGGTGATGGCGTTGACCACCGCCCCTGAGGTCCGTCCATAATCCGCAGTGTAATTGCTGGTGAGGACCGAAAATTCCTGGACTCCGTCGACGCCGAGGTTAACTCCGGTCGCACCACCCGGAGCGGAGTTCGAGTAATCGTTGATGCTGATGCCGTTAACGCGGTAGCTGTTTTCGTTGGCTCGGTGACCGCCATTACTGAGTTGGTTTCCAAAACCACGGTTGCCTTTGTTGGCGCTGAAAGAGGTGGTGGCCTGGTTGGGAATGCTGACCACGCCGGGCTCGAGAGTTGCGAGGGAAGTCCAGTCGCGACCGTTCAGAGGAAGTTGTCGGACGGTCATCGAGTCCACCGTCGCGCTGATCGTCGAAGAGGTGGTTTGAATGTCAGGCGGAGCCGCATTGACTTCAACCGTCTGGGACAACTGGCCGACCTTGAGGCTGAGGTTGAGGGCCTGCTGGGCGCCGACCGTAAGGGTAATCTCCTTTTGGACAAGAGTTTGGAAGCCCTTGGCAGACACCCGCACTTCATAGCTACCTGGCAGTAGGTTTGGCGCGGAGTAGAAACCATCCGCGTTGGTGACGACATCGCGCGTGCCGCCGGTACCTATGTTCTTGATGCTGACGGCCGCATCGGGAACTGGGCCACCGTTTTCATCGGTGATCAGGCCGGAGAGCGTGGCGCCGGAGACTTGGGCGCGAGTTGGACTGGCGGAGAAGAGAGCCAAAGCGAGTGCGAGCGACAGACAAATCCATTTTGCGAAAGAAGAACTGCAACCACGATTGAACATTATCATCCCCCTGGCGCGCATCCCGTGTCCCTCGACTCGGCCGCGATGAAGTGAGCGCTCGCGCGCAAAAGCGCTCCGTCGTAGACGGACCGGCTAATTGGTGTTGCGCGAATGTGAGCGGAATCGCATTCGAGTGCAATACACGATGCATCCAATCGAAAACCTTTCTACATCCCCGGCTTCAGGTCTGAAAAGACAGGAGTTAACTCGCGAGATGGAAAGTAGACTTTGACCCATCCCGCGGTGAAGGCTATACTTTTCAGCATCCCGGAACCACTATGGAACAAACTCACCGCTCTCCGAGGAACGTGCGCTTCGGCGTGTTTGAAGCGGACATGGAAGCGGGAGAGCTGCGGAAGCACGGCCTGCGATTGAAGCTGTCTGAACAACCCTTTCAAATTCTGACGATGCTGGTGGCAAGGCCGGGCGAGGTGGTGTCTCGCGAGGTGCTGCGCGAGCGCCTCTGGCCGAGCGATACCTTTGTGGATTTTGATCATGGATTGAACAACGCCGTGATGAGGCTGCGCGAAGTGTTGGGTGATTCTTCCGACCACCCGCGATTCATCGAGACGTTGCCGCGGAGGGGGTATCGGTTCATTGCGCCGGTCGAGCTGAAGGGTACGGCTTTGGAGAATCCGGCGCAAGAAACCGCCGCACCCGAAAAGTCGGCGGGAGTACCCAATGTTGCGGGGAAAAACGGTTCGGGAAATTCAGAGGCGCTACTGAAAGCCCCGCAGGGACAGCATAGCCGGCGATTTTCGATTTCGCGGATTGCGGTGCTAGCGGCGGCGGTGCTGGCCGGGAGCGCGCTGATCTCCGGGATCACGGTGCACTATGTGCGGGGTGTGAACGCCAGCAAGGGAAAGGCGAACCGGAGCAGTTCGCTGGTGGTGCTGCCGCTGGAGAATCTTTCCGGCGACAAGGAGCAGGATTATTTTGCGGATGGAATGACGGACGATTTGATCGCGAACCTGGCGAAAATCCACTCGCTGAGGGTGATTTCGAGATCGACGGCGATGGCTTATAAAGGAACTCACAAACCGCTGCCGCAGATTGCGACGGAGTTGAATGTGGACGCGGTTGTCGAGGGAACCGTGATGCGCGTGGGAAACCGCGTGAGGATTACGGCGGAACTGGTGCAGGTTTCGACGGACCAGCATTTGTGGGCGGATACTTATGAGAGCCCAATCGGAGACGTGCTGGCTTTGCAGAATCGAGTTTCATCGGCGATCGTGGACCAGATCCGGATCAACCTGACGAAAGAAGATAAAGAGCGTTTGGCGCAAAAGCCGTCGGTGAGCCCGGAGGCTTACGAGGATTATCTGAAGGGGCGTTATTACTGGAACAAGCGATCGGGCGACGGATTTGAAAAGGCGATCGGATATTTTGAGAAAGCGACCCGGCGGGATCCCCAATATGCGCTGGCGTACGCCGGGCTGGCGGATTGTTACGGGATTATTGGCGCGACGATTTACGGAAGATTGCCCGCTTCGGAAGCGTCGCCGAAGGCGAAGGCCGCTGCGATTCGGGCGTTGGAGATCGACCCTTCCCTTGCGGAGGCGGAAACTTCGCTGGCCACCGCAAAATTTAATTATGACTGGGACTGGGCCGGAGCAGCGGAAGGATTCAAGAAGGCGATGCAGCTGGACCCGAGCTACGCCACGGCATACCAGCGCTATTCGTTGTATTTGAGCGCGATGGGAAAATTTGACGATAGTTTTGAGCAGATTAAGAAGGCACGGGAACTTGAACCGCTGTCTATAAGTATCAACACGGCTCTCGGCTGGCGGCTGTATCTGGCCAGGGAGTATGACCGTTCGATCGCCCAGCTGCGAGACACGCTGGAGATGGATCCCGGGTCTGAGTGGGCGCACCTTAATCTCGGCCAAGCCTACGAACAAAAGGGACAATTCGGTTTGGCGATCGAGGAACTGCAGAAAGCAGTGGAGTTATCGCATTCCAGTCCGTTGACGCTTTCGGCGCTGGCGCATGCGGAGGCGCTTTCTGGAAACCATGCAGGGGCAAATAAGCTGTTGGCACAGCTCGAGGGACTTTCCAAAAAGCAATATGTTTCGCCGTACTACGTCGCCATCGTCTATTTGGGATTGGGAAAGAACGAAGTGGCGATGAATTGGCTGGAGAAGGCGTATACCGACCGGTCGAACGGGTTGGTATTTCTGAAGGTTGAACCGGAACTTGATCCCCTGCGCACCAATCCCCGCTTTATCTCCCTGCAAACCCGACTGAACTTCCCGAATTAGTCGACCATTAATACCGAACCTTCCAAGCGAGCAATGTAAAATTTATTGATTCGTTGGGGTGGCATTTTCTTCTTCGGGCCACACCGTCGCAAAGAGCAGGGCCACTGCGATACCGATGGACACCTCTGCAAAGCGATGGAACGCGATTATCCAAGGTGGCCCGGATCGCGGTATCAGCAGCACGATCGCCAGTGTAACTCCGCCAAAGCGATAGGCGATTCGATCCAGGCGCGCCACGGCACAAAGGAGACCCATGAGGAAGACGCTGGCGCCGAATACCAACATGCGAGGTCCGAAGTAGGTGGCCACGAACCCGGCCACAACTGCGCCAAGCGTTGTGCCAGCAAAGCGCTGGCGAGAAATCGCGAGAGCGGCGCCCAACGAGGACTGAGTGATCACCAGGGTCGTCACCGGCGCCCAGTATGATTCCGGCAAGCGGAAAAGGCGCCCCGCTGCGAGGGAGGCAACGACCGCAATGGCCGTCCGCGCGGAGTGGACCAGAACCGGCCAACTCTTCGAGCGGAGGCGAATGCTCGCCGGGATACTGATGTTGCTGTCTGGCATGCAGGCCCGTCTGAGTCGACCAAGGGCGACGGTAAGTGGTGCTGTCACCTTCAGGAGTAGCGGCGAAAGAAACACCGTCGAAGCAGAACCTTCCCCATGAGTCTCTTCTTGGATGCGGAGAGAACAAGGATTGACCCGAGAAAATAGAGACCTTTTGAATAGCTAGCGCACCCCAAATCGAGGATCACTGATCCCGGGAAGAGTTTTCACGCCTGAACCCTGCTGCCTGAAACGCGGACAGGCACCTCGGCGAGATCAGATGCAACTGTTATGACACTGTCAATATGGGTGTTGTGTTTAGCGGATTGGCATGCCGGGTTGATGCGCTAAGTTCACGAGCCTCTAGTTTCTATCACTTACGCTCCCGATAACTTTGGAACGCCTGTTGCCTACCTATCGGGTGTGAATGTGAGTGTAAAAGCGTTTCGCAAAACACAAAGAGGAGAAATAACTATGTTCATCAAAAGTCTCGAAAATACACGGGCCAGTCAGAAGAGGATGGGCAGGCACATGCTGCTGCCGTTGTTCCTCACTCTGATTTTTGCGATGTCGTTTTGGCCGACCAGAGCGCAAGCGCAGATTATTGGAAACCTTCAAGCTGAAATCCCATTTCAGTTCAATGTGGGGAACACCACGCTACCTGCAGGCAGTTACCTGATCCACCACCTAGAAGGCAACGACCTGATGGTCATGGAGATCAGAAGCAATGACGGCACGTTATCCGCCCTATTCAACGTCGAGTCTGCCGAAGCCAAGTCCGCGCCGGAGAAGACCGAGTTGATCTTCAACAAATACGGGGACCGCTATTTCCTGTCGGAGCTTTTTGACGAGGGGAATGCCGACGGAAACAGATTGCCTCCGTCGCGTGACGAAAAGAAAGCCAGCAAAGAGACCGGGGCAGACGTGGCGCACGTAGCGGCGCACCACCCGGAGCAGCAAGGCAATTAAGGCTCGTCGGAACAGAATGGCAAATGGCGAACTGATCTCCTCCCGCGAGGGGGAGATGCATCTGAAAATTTCGCGAAGGAGAAAAGATGAAATTGCAGAGAATTGGAGTCGCGTTGATAGGTGTCCTGTTTTTGTTGGCAGGCAGATCTGCGGCACAGCAAGTGAAGACCGATTACGATCGCGGCGCGGATTTCGCTCAATACAAAACTTACTCGTGGGAGCACGTGAAAACCAAGGATCCGTTATTGGTCGATCGCATCACGAATGCCGTTAATTCCGCCCTGGCGGCCAGAGGCTGGACCCAGGTGGAGTCCGGCGGTGATGTTTCGATCGTGGCGATCCAGATGACAAGCAATCAGGAAACCTTGAATACCTTTTATAACGGGTTCGGAGGAGGATGGGGCTGGAGGCGGTTTGGCGGCGGGGGATTTGGCGAGGCTACGACCACGACCGAAACGTACAAGGTAGGCACGCTTGTCGTCGATCTGTTCGACGCGAAGACAAAGAAACTCCTGTGGAGAGGATCTTCGAGCGACACTCTCTCCGACAAGTCCGACAAGAACATCAAGAACCTGGACAAGGGCGTGGAGAAAATGTTCAGGCAGTTCCCTCCCGGTACTGCGAAGAAGTAGGCGAAGTCCAGAAGGCTCGACGCAATTATCCTCGCGTCGAGCCTTTGTATACTGCCTGACTCCTCTGCGTTCGGAGTGATTTTCGATCAGGCGGCACGGCGAAGCCGCCGAGCGGCTGGGTTTGTTTTCTGGAGGCAGGCCTTCCGCAGTGCGACCCTGGCGTGAAACAGCCGGCCTTTCGCCGCTGCGGTGGAGATGCCCAGCTTCCGGGCGGTCTCCCGGACAGAACACTCTTGCAACTGGCAAACCTCGATAGCCGCGCGAACTCTCGGGCGGAGTCCACTTAGCGCGTCTCTAAGCAGCCTCGCTCGCTCCCGCTCCGCGTAACTTTCTTCAGGATTGAGCGAGCCGTCGATGAGTTGGAAGCGAGGGCGCTCCTTGCCTTCTTCATCCACGAATTCCATCGGCACTTCACGGGAGTAACGATTGCGGCGGAGCTTCATCAGCGCCGCATTGATCGCGATACGCGTAAGCCAGGTGGAGAGCAGCGACCTTCCGTCAAAATCGTTCAGGTGCACTAAACCACTGAGAAAACATTCCTGGAGGGCGTCTTCGGCGTCCTCGCGATTTTTGGTGATGCGCAGGGTGGAGTGGAGAATTTTCTTTGAGTGGCGTTCGAAGAGCCGCCCAAAGGCCGCCTGGTCGCCTCTCTTTGCGGCCGAAAGAAGTTGAGCGTCGGACAATTGTTGAGGGTCAACCCCGGAGAGGTTGCTGGTGGTTGCCAACATGCATTGATGTGTAGCCAAGACCGTATCCTCCTAATCGCCTGCGAGAAATCCTCCGAGAAATCGAAGGTTGCCCGGAAGCAAAGCGACTTTGCCGGACACTAAAAGGAAAAACATCACGCAATGGAATAATTTATTGCTACGCCTCCAGGGGTGGTTCGAAATACCACGATAGGTGGATTGACAAATCCTAATGTGACAATCACGTAAACGAAATTGCGATGCCGGCGCTGAAAGGGAAAGCACTTAGTCTTGCGGTGGGCGGGAGGCGGGTGGAATGACGATCTCTTTCCAACCGAAGAGCCGGGCGTCGAACGAAAACGCGCCGGGGCCGAGAAGAGCGATGGCGGCGGAAATGGCGACGATAGGGGCAAGAGCCAGCTTCGATTCGAAAGGACTCAATAACTGAAGCGGAAACCAGGAAAAGGCAATTCCGAGACTCTCGAGGCCTGCGAGAAGGCTGAGTATCGGGGTGAGGAAACCGATCAGCAGGCAAATTCCGCTTAACAAGAGAAGAGCGAAGGATACTGACACAACGAGCGTGACGCGATCCGAAGATTGCAGGCAGAGAATCCCGTGACCGACCAGCGCGGCTGCAACGACCACTCGTAAGAGCAGAAGCCCGAGACCAGGAAGGCCACCCGGAAATGCGGAAAATAGCCTGTGCAGTTGCATCATCCTCCGACGATGATGACGGGGCACCCGATGGGAAAGAGTAATGGTACGAGCCGGCGCTCGCAACCCCACTTCCCGGTATCTTTGAGTAACCCCTTAGTGGTATGAGGACGGGGTAGCGGACGGAAGATCAGAGATGGATAATTCCGCGGCGGATAGCGATAGCGATGGCCTGGGTGCGATCGCTGGCACCCAGTTTTTCCATAATGTGCTTGATATGCACTTTGACGGTTTCTTCGGTGATGAAGAGTTTTTCGCCGATGTCGCGGTTGCGATTTCCTTCGGCGATCTGGCGGAGAACCTCGATCTCACGTGTGGTCAGGGCTTCGTCGCTCATGTGCTCGGCAAGCTGCGCGGCCAGTTGCGGCGGGATGCGCTTTTTCCCGGCGTGCACCTGGCGGATTCCTTCAACGAGGTCCTTGGGCGGCATGCTTTTCAGCATGTAGCCGCGGGCGCCGGCTTCCAAAGATCTCTGGATTTCCACGTCGCCTTCGAAGGTCGTCAGCATGATGATGCGTGCATCGGGGAACTCCGAGCGGATGGCCACGATGGTGTCCACGCCGCTCATGTCGGGAAGGCGCAGGTCCATCAGCGTGACGTCCGGGCGGTGCTTGCGAAATTGGAGGATGCCGTCGTGTGCGCTGGCGGCCTCAGCGATCATCTGCATGTCCGGCTGACTGTTGATGACGGCGGAGATGCCTTCCCGTAAGAGGGGATGGTCATCCACACTGAGAACCCGGATTTTGGTTTTGTCACTCATCGCGGTGGTTTGCCTACAGGCTGAGCTTTGTCGTCCGCCGCTTTTCGCGAATAAAGTCTGGAGAACCACAAGTTCTGCCGGCCGGAAAATTCAGGCTCAAAAGCAAGACGGCTGGGGACGGAGAGATGGATTTCCGTGCCTGCGTTAGTCATGCTCAGTACCTTGAGTTTCCCGCCGATGCGCTCGGCGCGCTCGCGCATTCCCGATAAGCCCCAATGGCCTTCGCGGCCGCTGTTGAGGACCTGCGGATCCATGCCGCAACCGTTGTCGCGCACCAGAATCCGCAAGTGGGCCGTGGTGTATTCGATTTCCACAACGACTTCGGAGGCGCCGGAATGCCGGAACGCGTTGGCCAAAGCTTCCCGGCCGATATAGTAAATCTCGTCGTGAATAACGGGCCGTAGCGGCCGGGGGGCGCCTTCCACGATGACGTGAACTTCGCTTTGCGTGGAAATGGCAAGGTCCCTTTGAATGCGGGAAAACTCCTCTTCGAGGTTCTGGCGAACCACCTCCGAAGAACGAAGACCGCGGACGGTGTTGCGGCCTTCGTCCATGACGCGCCCCATCAATTGCAAGACCCGGCCGAGGAGGGGTTTCGCGGGTGAATCCTCGGGCAAACGGTCATCGGCAACATGGAGTTGCATGGAGGCGCTCATGAATCCCTGCAACAACGTATCATGGAGTTCCTGCGCGATGCGGGTGCGCTCCGCAAGACGCTCTTCGAACCGCATGTTCATTTGTGCCGCCAATCTTCTCAAGCGCAAGCGAATGAACGACAATAATGCCAAAACACAGGCGAGCAAGCCAGAAAGCCGGAACCACCACGTTTGCCAGTAAGCCGGTTTGATCTTGAAAGAAACATCGGATTCCGCGCTGTTCCATAAATCTTCGCTGTTGCTGGCGATCACGCGGAAACGGTAATCACCGGAGTTTATATTGTTATAGGTGACCTGGCGATCGGTGACGGGTTGGCTCCATCCTTCATCTATTCCCTCGAGCTTGTACTTGAAGCGAACGCGATCGGGAACCGAAAGACTCAGCGCCGTGAAGGCAAAGGTAATCCTGCGATGCCCTCCGGCGAGCTGAGGAGGATCCTCGAGCGAGACCGGGTTGCCGTCGAATGAGACCTGCTCAATATGAACCATTGCCGGAGCGGAACTGGGGATGGCGCGCGAAGGGTCAATGACAGAAATTCCGCGACTCATCGAAAACCAAATTTTGCCGAGCGGGTCGGCCAGAACAGATTGCTGGCGTTTTACGCCTTCCGTGCCGTGCAGCCCGTCTTCCAAGCCGTACTCGCGCACGTCGGCTTCGGTTACCGAGTTGTTCAGCAATTTATCCAGTTTTACTCTCAGCACATGATTTGAGGTAGAGATCCAAAGCCATCCCAACTTGTCTTCGGCAATTCCAAGGATTGATTCCTGCAAGGATGCAGGCACTGCGGTTGGCACCTGGACTTGACCGGAGATCGCATAGGCGAGGCCCGATGCCGTGCCAATCCAGAGCAGGCCGGCGGAGTCTGTGAGAAGGCAATTCACCGTTTGGGAAGGCAACCCTTCGCGAACGCCCAGGAATCGCCAATGTTCACCGGATAGCGAGTTGAGGCCGTTCGTCGTGGCAAACCACATCGTGTTACCGGCAGTTTCGGCGATTGCGGTGACGGAATTGGAGCTCATCCCGTTAGCCGTAGAGTGGGTGGTGAAGCGGCCATTCCTGAATTCGCTTACGCCAGCGCTGAGGGTGCCTGCCCAGACGGCCCCATCCCGAGCTTGAAACACCGCGTAGACGCTGTTTTGTGCGAGGCCGTCGCTTTCGGTAAAGGTCCTGGTTGTGAGTGAGCCGCCCGAATAGCGTAGATGGGTCAGACCGCCTTCTCGCCTGCCGATCCACAATTCATCCTTGCCGCCGGCAATGGAATAGACAACATCCTCGCTGAGGTGATCGCTGGTTACGGCGCCATTTTTGTCACTCTTCAACCAATGAAGACCGCCCTCGAAGGGAGCGAACCACACACGTTCACTCTGGTCAACGTAGAGCGGCCCGCTGCTTTCGGACTGGAGCCCCGCGGCGGAAAATGTAAGGAAAGCGCTGTCGCGCAGGCGCTCGATGCCTTCCGGGCTGCCAGTCCAAAGATTCCCTTCACGATCCTCAAATAGAGTTGTGACGGCGATGGGTGTTCGCGAATTATTTGCGTCCGGGGTGACACCTTCTGCGTTCAACCGAATCAGTCCGCCAGGCGTGCCCAGCCAGATGTTCGAATCCTGATCCCGGATCATGGAAAGGACATTGAGGTGACGAAAGGCGAGAGGAACATCCACCGAGGTGAGTTTATCGCCATCCCAGCGCAAGATGCCCTTGTCCGTTCCGATCCACAACCCGTGATTTTCCGCGGATAACAGGCAGTTGATCTTGGCGTTGGCCAGGCCGGTTTCGACAGCCACCACTTTGCCGTTGCTGGCAAGGAAGAGACCCTTGTCCCGGGTGCCGAGCCAGAAATTGCCGTCGGAAGTTTCCGCCATGGAAATCACCGCCGAGTTGGGTTCGGCAAAGCGATGAGGAAAAACACCCGTGGCCCAACTGAGACGACTGGAAAGCTGGTCGGGGCTAACTTCGGAACCGCCGGGAGGCGGGCTTGCGGGTCCGGGGGAGGGGTTGAGCAATTCAAATTTTCCGGAATTGTAGGTAAGCGGGCCATAAGGGAGCGACGCAAAGATTACCGACCCATCTTTACGTTTAAGAAGTGATGTGATTCCAAACTCCGCGAGTTCGCGGCCGACTTCGAACTTTCCATCGCGGTAGCGCAAGATCTTAGTGTTTTGCAGCAGAACCCAGAGATTGCCCTGCGCGTCTGACGTGAGCGCCTGGACAGGACCGATGGGAACTACAGTAGGAGTCGCCTGCGAGAAACCGACGAAGGCCATTCCATCAAAACGAAACAGCCCGGTGTTTGTCCCAATCCACAAGTAACCGTCGGAAGTCTGCGCGAGAGCGGTTACGTAGCCTCCCCTGAAGCCCTTTTCGGTGCCCCAATGCTCGCGCATGTACTGCGAAAGGATCCGGTTCGGATCGAGGGCCTGAGCCAGGGAAGCAGACCACGCCAGCGCCAGCGCGGCCATCAGGCACCTGTGGAACCAGCGCCATCCAACGCACCGATCAAGGGAGATATTCGAATTTTTCAACTACAACCTCATTTTCGTGTTGCAAGGGACTCTTTTCGCTCGCGACTACATAAAAAAGCAACTGAAACTTTTCCTGACCCGGAGAAGGCACACCCGAGGTGAATACATGTTCCGAGACCCCTGGTGCTCCGGGTTGCATTGAAGAACCTCGAACCGTTTTGAAGCTGGCGCGGCCGGATTCCCAATGCATGGAATGTGTAAAAGTGCCCTTGGGCAGCACAAAGGCCGCGACATTGCCGGGAACATAGAAGGGCTGGATGCCATACTGCGCATTATTCTTGCTGGCCGCCTCACCCCAGCGGCCGAATTCGATGTCCACCTCACGGTAATGCTGGTCACCGCCCCAGTCGTCGAAGGTGTTCAAGCTCAAAACGGCGGCGGGCTCCAGTTGAGTGGTGTCGCGGACGGTAACGATGTAGGTGCCGTAGCCGAGGCTGTGAGTCATTTCCAATTCCGCGCAAGTCCACCGGTCTCCCTTTTTCGTGATGCGCATATGCAGCGCGCCACTTGAATCAAGCCAGGCGTTGTCGGCACCGTACAGATTGTTCAGTCCGCCGCGATCGGCAGAAATCGTGCGGACCTCCCAATCGTAGCCGCTCCAGCGGAGGGGCTTCACCGGCGCGAGTTGCGGCTCGCCGCTGCCCTTCATGATCGAAACAGTGACGACCGATCCGCCCTGCGTCGGGGCTACGTCCATCGTTGCAGGGGGATGATAGCCGGGCTCCACGAGCATGGCGGCGTATTCGAAACCGAGATGCGTGGAAGTTCCCCAGGTGGAATCCGCTTGAATGGGGATGAAGGGCTTGTCGGGCCAGGGCTGTACCCACCAGGGGCCGCTCCTTGCGTAGACGACGATCTGCTGGCCAGCATGCGCGCCGGCGACGCGACCGGAGATGGTATCCACTCTTTCGCGGCCCCCCTGCGCCGCAGGGGGAATTTTTGTGAATTCAATCGTGGGGCCTGTGGGCGTCTTTTGCGAATGGCAGCCGGCGAAAAAGATGGAGAGAGCGAGCGCGAAATGGATCGCCCGGCGGGAGCGGCAGCCGTTAGTGGAAGATTCACGATTGAAGGCTGGATATCTCTCGTGTTTCACCGAAACTCCTTCCAATGGACGAGGTTGCCTGAAATCAGGGTGATGACCAAGAGTGCTTCGGAATCCATGATTCTAACTGGTTGGACTGGAAATTGAAGTGCTTTCCTAACAAAATCAGAGGGAGTTCACCAAGAAAACAGTTTCCCACTTCATAATGAGCGGACTAAACCTTGATTCGAAGGCTTCCATCGAATTCCAGCCGGAGAGTGATCGAAATACCCCTGAGAAGCCTGGTGCATCTAATCAGAGTTGTCGCGTGTTGGGCAATTTCCGGCTGTGCGCCGAAATAGAGGAGTCCATGCCAAATCGTTCACGGCTTGAAAGTACACCACTTTCCGTTCTGGACCTGGCGCATATGCGGCAGGATGGAACGGTTGCCGAAGCGTTCCGGAATTCGCTGGCACTGGCGCAGCACACGGAATCTTTGGGGTACAAACGCTTCTGGCTGGCAGAGCACCATAACATTAATGGCGTCGCGTGTTCGGCGACTTCGGTGCTCATCGGATATATCGCCAACGGAACCTCCAAAATTCGCGTTGGTTCCGGCGGCATCATGTTGCCCAACCATTCGCCGCTTGTTATTGCCGAACAGTTCGGCACGCTGGAATCGCTGTACCCAGGGCGAATCGACCTGGGACTCGGCCGCGCGCCGGGCGGGGACTCCGCTGCGATGCGGGCTCTCCGCAGTTCGCTCAACAGCACGGGGGATGATTTCCCAGAGTTGGTTGAAGAGTTGCGCGGGTATCTGGGCAAGAGGTCGCCTTCGCAACGTGTGCACGCTTATCCGGGGGAAGGCACCAACGTTCCGATATTCCTACTCGGCTCGAGCGACTACAGCGCGCGTTTGGCGGGGACGCTAGGCTTGCCCTTTGCGTTCGCCGCGCATTTTCAGCCGCAACCGCTGCTGCCCGCTCTCCGGATTTATCGTTCGACATTTCGCCCTTCGGAGGTTTTGGACAAGCCGTATGCGATGGTTGGGGTGCCGATCCTGGTTGCGGATTCGGACGAGCAGGCGCAATTTCTGGCAACGACACCCATTCAAATGTTCCTGAACCTGATTCGCGGGGTTCCCGGGCCGTTGCCGCCACCATCGAAGAGACTTGAATTGACGGCAGACGAGCGGGAGATGGTGGCAGCAAAGTTTGGAGCGGCGATTGTCGGCGGCCCCGACCGCGTTGCGACGCGCTTGAGTGCGTTTCTGGAAGAGACACAAGCGGATGAGCTGATCGTGGTCGCCAACACTTATGATTTCGAGGACCGCCTTCGGTCCTATGAACTGCTCGCCGACCTTATGAAGCAAACGGACGATAAACCGCAGGTTGCCACGACCGTGAGAACGTAGCTGCGATTGTGAAGCATCAATGTGTGAAGATTTTACCCGGGAGATGGGGAAATGCTTCGGCCGGCCTACGAGCCCCAGCCTGGCGTGCTGTTAACGAATGACGCGCAACAACATTCCGCTGGCCCCGCGGACGAGCAAATCCTTCTGCTCGGCAGCCAATGCTATCTCTCCGACGGGCTCTGTGCGGCCGGCGTGTGCGATCGTGACGCCCTGGATTCCGTAAGCTCCACAGGCATCGGAAGAGAAGACCCACAGCGCCTGAAGGCGATCTTCAGCATCCAGCGGGCCACCACACTTGGATTCGGGTTGCGCGCGAACGCGAACCAGGACTCCGCCGTAAACTCCTTTTCCCACGGTTTCACTGCTATGGTCTGTAACCGGCCCTCCAGCTCCATAAACTTCGTCACCGCCGATCTGGCGCGTGGTGGCCCAGATATAAGGCGTGCCGAAGCCCGGCGAAACGAGGAATATCGAGCCAAATCTCGCCCGAGCTCCTGTGGTTTGGCTCCGGATATATTGCCCCGAGGAATGCGGGCGTATACGGAATTCGCAGAAACGGTTAGCGGAGTGACCGCACTTTTGCGAGAACTTTGGGGGCAAGCGACGCGGGCAGCGGCGTGTAGCCGTGTTGTTCAGCGCTTTGTTCACCCATGCTGAGCGCCCACTCGAGGAAACTGGCGAGCGCCTTGGAGCGTTCAGGATCGGTTGATTTTTCCGGAACATAAAGCCAGGTAAAGCTCACGATCGGATATACGTCGTTGCCCGGAGCATTGGTAAGCGAAACGCGAAAATCCGCGGGAATGGACTTTTCGGCGGCGTGATAAGCAGTGGAGATGCTCGCCTGGGTGGCGCCGATAAATTTCCCGGCGGAATTCTGGACATGGCCAACGCCGACGGAGGTGTCGGTTAGTGTGAAGCCGAGTTCTATGTAGCCGAGCGCGCCGGAGGTGCCTTTTACTTTCTCCATCATGTCCTCGCCGCGATTGGCACTAATCCCGATGGGCCAAGCGGGTGAGGGAGTCTTGCCGATCTGGCTGCGCCACTTGGAGCTGGCCTTCGAAAGAAAATCGGTGAGAATGTAGTTTGAACCTTTTCCCTCGGTGCGGTGGACGACGGCAATGTCCAGATGGGGCAGGACCTGGCCGGGGTTGAGTTGTTTAATTGCGGGATCGTCCCAAGTCTTGATGTTTCCGAGGAAGATATCTGCGAGAACGGGGCCGGAGAAGCGAAGGTTCCCTTTTACGCCGGGAACGTGATAGATAGGGACGATGGCGACGAGGACTGTTGGGATGTGCAAGATGGGAGTTTTCGCTTCTTTCAACTGTTCGTCGCTCATTGGAACCTCGCCGGCGGCAAAATCTCCGACGCCGCGGGAAATGTCCTCGATGCCCTTCACCGTGCCGGTGCTGAGATAACGAACCTGAACGCCGGGGCTGAGCTTGTTATATTCTTCGACCCAGTGGGAGTAGAGTGGCGTGGGGAGATTCGACCCACTGCCCACCAGCGCGACGATATTTTGGGAGTTTGCGACAAGAGTGAAGCAAATCATTAACAGGACGAGACCCGGCCAAGCAGCTACCTTGCGCCCATATAGTGTCATAAGGGTTGCACTCCTTTGTTTGAGACGGGCTTGAAGAGAATCTTGCTCTCCGGCAGGCAAGCTCGCAATACCGATGATTGGTGTCGAAACTTAATGGTTAACCGGGGCTTTGACTGCGGGCTGAACCGCCCGATCAGAGGCGCGGGGTTCGCCGAAGCGCAGTTTTCTTGAAGTGAGGAACGTTGTGAAGCGCGCAGGGCGGTCGCCCGGCGCGAAAGGATTTGCAGACTGGGGGATACAAGCAATGCGGAATGAACTTGCCTGGGCTTGCGCAGCTTTGATGCTGGGAAGTCTTGTTTTTGGGCAGAAACCGCAGGGAGCAGCCAGCCAGGCCACCCAGACCGCTGCCCCGCCGGAACTTACGAATCTGCTCGATGCGAAAATCAAGGCGGAATGGCAGGCGATAAAGGACAAAGACCGAAGAGCGTATGGCGACCTGTTGACGGAGGAATACGTTGCGGTCGAGGCCGATGGCGGGGGTGAACGCTACAAGTGGAAGGCTCTGAACGAACTTGAGCAGAGCGCGGTCGCCGACTTTACGCTTTCGTTCCTCAAAGTGACGCCGCTGTGTCCGGATGCAGCGCTTGCCCGGTACGAAGTTTTCATCAAGTTTCCACCGAAATCTGCGGTTCCATTTGAAAAAATTCTGGTGGGCGAAATCTGGGTGAAGCACGAGGGCCAGTGGAAAGCCCTGCACTACCAGGAGACCCGCGTTAAGTAATCAATTCGTTGAGTGCGCCACAACTCCTGGCCGCCGGATGTTTTGATTCACACACATGCGGCCAAGAGCGGCGTCATTGCGCGTGGTCTTAGTGTGCTCGATTGCTTGCGCGGATCGCTTATTCGCAGTCCGGTGGCATGGAAGCGATGGCGTCCTCGGAACCACATGCGCGCTTCTTTTTTGCCGGTGTGATCCCAGACCTGGAATGATTGAGGATCCAGAGGCCGTCGTTGTTGGCCAAATAGATCAAGCCACGGCTGGGATCCTGGAGGATGCTGGTCACGCCGGTAAACGTCTGGAGCACCTTGGGGTGCGCGGGATCGCTGAGGTCAAGAACCTTGACGGTTTCGGTGGGGCTCTCCGTATTCCGGATGACTCCCTTGGAATTCTTGTCCGGAACTTCGGCGAGGCCGACGTCGGGACCTACGATATCGAGTTTGCCGGCGGTGGCATCGCTCGACTGGGCGGTTTGATTCACCAAGCTTGGCAGCACCGGCCTAGTGACATCAATTACGGTAAAGCCCTGCTTGGATGCCTTCTGGACGTACAAGTAGTGTTTGTCTCCCTTGGTTTGGAGAAGCATCTCGCTTCCCGGGGCGTCTTTCAAGGCTAAGTGTGCGATCACCTTTGCGGGAACTTCGGTGGGCTTGGTGTTTGCGGACATGCGCGTCGCGGACACGACAACCACTGCGGCCGCGAATGCCATACTCACGGGGCCCAAATGACTACGAAAAAATCCTTGTTGAATATTACTCATCGCTTCCTCCTCGCACTGCTCTAAGCGTGCCTCCAATAAACTTTCCTTCAATGTGCTTCTCTCTGCTATTTGATGCGGCGAACGGCCGGAAACAATTCACACTGCACGACGCGGATGATTGGCGTTAGGCGAAGGGAGGCGGACGAGTGAAGAGACAGCTGTCCAGGGGGATCGAAAAAATGGGATGTTCTTCGCGGGTATCGAGTCGAGACGGAATCGAGCGAAGGAGCGTGATGGCGCCGGAGGCCGGCGGCAGAAACACGTAGAAGTCCTTGGCCAGGACTTTAGCTGTCACCTGCGAGGGGGCGGAAGGGACCCAGGAAGTTTCGTTCGCAGGGAACCGCGGGACGCGATTTGCCAGAACCACGACGAGCGAAACTGCACAAAACCAGACTACGGCGCACCGCACACAAGTCCGGCGGCGCGAACGCTTCATTAGAAGCGACAGCATCTGAACCCCGCCAAGCGACAACTTCTCATCACCCTCATTCTACACCTGTGGGGCTGCGTCCGCTTTAAGGCCACGCCAGACCCCGATCTTCCAGGTTCAACGTCCTCGCTGGCGTTTCGATGCTGCGTGCGGACTGCGATTTTGCACTTACTGTCTGCCGTAAACGGCAATGCAGCCGTTGGCGCTCTGCGTACCGCAGAGAGCGCCGGCTTGCGTGGGCACAAAGATTTGATTGGTGAATTGGTTGACGGTGATGCTGTGGGAGTTGGAGCCGGTGGTCACGTTGACGAGCCACTGGCGCGATCCGGCATCAACCACTCCCATGATCGGCCCGTTGGGCATGTCGCGTCCCGCGGTGTAGTAGCGGTTATCGCCCGGGTTGTACCAGACCTCGTCGGTGCCGCCGCTTTGATCGATCTTGATCTGGCTGGCGAGGCAGGCGGCGCTGGTCTTGCAAGTACCGTCAAAGACGATCAGCAAGGGCGGGAACTGGACGCCATCGTGGCCTCCGCAGCCGACCAGGAAATCGTTGCCCGGGCCCTGAACGATGCCCGCAGGCATGCAGTTGAGCACCGGGACTACGTTAGCGACTATGGGACCAGCTGGATTTCCGATTCTGGGATCGATTTCGTCAATGCAACCCACGGCGACGCTGGATTGAGTGGACAGAGTGGAAGCAGTGCAATTCAGGTTTTCAACATAAAAAGTACCATGCAACGGATTGAAGCCCACGGCACCGGTGCCGGCCACAGCAATTTCGCCGGCTTGTCCTGTTGGAGCCGCCGCTCCATTGTTGGTGATAAATGCTCCCGTGTTCAGATCAACGATCGGAGAGTGATGGCACGGAATGGTTAGCGTTCCGCCGGTCGCCACCAAGGGAAAGGGCCCGCCGGAGACGCCCGATGGTACAAAGGTGGATGTGTCCGGGCAAGCGGCGCCAGCGCTATCCACAGCCATCGTCGAATCTTGTGGGCTGGCCATATCGTAATAAATCTGCCCGAGGATGCATGCCGGGGGATTCGAGGGAGTGTAGTTGTTAGCCGCAGTCCCATTGGTTGGGTACGCGGGGTAATTTACCGGCAGGCAATGTCCCTGCCCTGGGGTTGTGAAGGGAGGCGTAAAGGTACGGTTGACGATATCTGTCACGTCAATCAGGGTGACAAACGGGAGGCCGGGATCGCCGTTCGCGATGGTGAGAATATCGTGCCCGCCGACGGTTCCATAGGCCATTTCATCGGCGCGGTCATCGGCACACTCGGGGGCGCTGCCCGCACCGCCGTTCCAGGAGGCGATGCAGGGGCTGACGCCGCTCGGCCCATCAAAATCGGGGGAGGAGCCCGTGGGGAAATCGGCAATCACCGTCGGTGGGTTCTTGGTGAGGTCGAATACCACCACCGAAGCGCTGCCGCTACCGACAAATAATGTTTTTCCGTCCGGCGTTACAAGAAGCCCGTTGGGGCCGGATAGAGGGTTGACGCCATTGGCGCGCGAAGCACAGCACTGCGCCCCTGGCAATCCACCGAAGGAACCGTTTGGGCCAAAGCCGGGAAACGCAATGCTGAAATTTGCGAAGAACGGAGCGTTCCTGCAACCGAACCTGGTTAGCCCGTTTCCAAGCCTGGTAGAATTGACGCTTCCGAGACCGGTGACGATGGAGGGAATCCCCTGGACATCCGCGGGGTCAAGCTGCGGGCCCCAGCACGGGCTGAAGTTATTTCCCGCGTTGGCCACCTGATTGATACCGCCAATGGTGTTCACGGCGAAGTTGTTCTTGGCGTCCGTAACCACGACGTCCAGGCCGATGCGGTCGGCCGTGTACACCTTTTGCTGAATCGGATCGAACCAGCTTATGTCGAAGGAGTTGAAAGGACCACCCGGCTCGCCGGTCGGATTGTGCTCTGGCACCGGGATGACGGTGAGAACGCCGTAAGCGCCATTCACGGTCGTGCCGCAAGTCGGGCAAAATTTCTGCGAGCCACAGCTGTTCAAGAGAAATCCGAGCGCCAATACGGCAGCCGCTTCGATAAACTTTGCGAGTCTAGACTTCATCGAAAAACCTCCTCCAGGAATTCCACTCGAATTTTCCGCGCCTTGGCTCTGCGTTCGGATTTGTGAAGGCCTGCTTGACTCCCAGGCATATTGGCCAGTTTCGAATCCAGTCCGATGCATGGCTGATCCTCTGCACCCTAGAAGCGGTACTGCAACCGCTGTTCGAAGACGTAGTAGTTCTGCGGTGTAGCACCGATGGTGCTTGGTTGCTTCAAGCGGTCAACATTGAAGTTGGACTGGAAGCGCACCCAGTAGTTCAAATACCAGTTCACACCGAAGCTGAACTCGTCGGTGTGCCGGTTGAACGTGGGAACGTTCTGAGGCGTAAAGACGTTGTTGAAGAAAATGCCGGGCTCGTTGCCTTGAATCCCGGAATAGCGGAAGGCAACTTCCCAGGCTCCCAATCCGCGTCCTCCGCCGCCGGGAAGTTCCGGGCCAAACACAGGGTGCTTTATGCGGGGCGTGCCGTTTTCCGGCCGCCTTTCCTTGGTGAGCAGGTAGGTGGCGGCAGAGTTCCACGCCTTGAATCGAACGGCAGGCAGATCTGAAAATCCGAGTCCGCCCAGGGTCAAGGTGCCGACACCGGTGCGATCGAAAATCGCCTGGACGTATTCGTCGCGGAAGCCCCATGGGCCCTTCAGATAAGTGAACTCACCCTCGTACCGCCATACATTCCCGTTGGCCTGGAACTGCGGCAGGAACGTGAATGGAGCGGCCGGCGAGCCGGTGCTGGGCGTGAGTTCGTTGGAAAGTCCACGTGACTGGCTGTAAGCGATCGACCCGCCGAAAGCCAACCCTTGCAGGGCACTGTCTTTTTTGTCGCGCCATGGATAGAAGCGGACCCTGCCCACAGCCTCCGGCACGCTGCTGGTGTTATTGGTGGAAAAGCCTTTCCCGTTGAACGCGCCCGCCCAATATTGGAACGCGCCGCCTTTGATGTCACCGTGGATGGTGACGCCGGGGCTGCGGAAGGCAGAGGCGGCCGAGGGGTAAAGCAGGGATTGCAAACCGCGCTCCACGAAATCGATGTTGGTGACACCCGCTGCCAATTCCTGAGCAAAGGGTTCCTTGAATTGCCCGGCCTGGATCTGAATGGCGTTATTGTATTTCGCGTTCAGGTAGATATCGCGAATGATCGCGCCGGTCGAAGCGGCGGCGTCCACCAGGATGCCGAACTGATAGTGGTCGCCATAATTCCCTTGAAAACCAAACCGGCCGCGTCGCACGGAAAAAGTGTTGGGGGGAGTGCCATCGCCAATGTAGTTGCGGTAATCGGTCTGCACGTATCCGTAAGGCTGAATCTGAAATTGACCGTCGTTGGACTTGATGAAGAAATGTTCCCCGTTCCATCCCGCGTTCACGGGCGCCGCGCCGTCTTTCTTCTCGGCGGGTTTCTGGTAGATGACCACTGGCTCCGGGGGCGTCGCAGCTTCCGCATCGACTGCCGGCGCAGGAGGGGGCAGCGGATAGCTGGTGTTAATCAGGCGAGCGGCGCCGTCGTTAGCCGGGGAAGGGGCGCGCGACTTCACCTCGACGAGTTGCTCGACTAAATTTTTCAGTTGCTCGATCGTGCGGCGCTGCGCGGCCAATTCCTGACGCAACTGATCCACTTCCGCCTTGCTCGCTGTCGCGGAAGGGGCCTGTATGCCGCCCGTGGCGGAGTTCTCACTCTGGGCTTGAGCACGCGGGCTTGTGCAGGCAAGACCCAAAACGACGGCCAGAAGCACAAACCACGTCCTAAGTGAATTCATGTTTACCCTCCCAAAATGTGCGAACGAATTAAAGTGG
>Ga0210407_10001330_pt1 | contig 23595 bp, 24 predicted proteins | sample IncBWC27MmetaG_FD_150860 | JGI IMG/M metagenome (GOLD analysis project Ga0210407, IMG submission 150860) | Forest soil microbial communities from Barre Woods Harvard Forest LTER site, Petersham, Massachusetts, United States - Inc-BW-C-27-M | ecosystem: Environmental > Terrestrial > Soil >... | reverse complement strand
AAGGCCCATACGGATATCCGCGGCCCGTTCAGTGGGAATGTAGACATAGGCTTCCAGTTCGGTGTTCTCATCCACGGTGGTCAATAAGGTTTGCGGCGAAACGTAGTCGCCGATGTGCACCGGAATGTCGCCCACGACACCAGCAAATGGCGCGGTCAAGTTGTAGTAAGCAAGTTGGCGCCGCTGGGAGACGCTCGCCGAGGTGGAAGCTTCCCAGTCGGCTTTGGAATTCTCGTATGCCTGCACCGCCAAGTCGAGGTTCTGCTTGCTGGTCACGCCCCCCTGGAAAAGTTGGCGCTGCCGCTCTACTTCCTGCGTGTTGTAGTCGTACGTCGCTTTCTTCTGTGCTTCGGTGCTGCGCTGCTGATCGAGGGTCGCCTGTTGTTTCAGCGGATCGATCGTCATCAACGCTTGTCCGGCACGCACGTGATCGCCCGACTTCACCATGATGCGCGTCAGCGAGCCATCCACCTGCGGCTGGATGCTGGCCGAGCGGCGCGACTTTACCGTTGCCACATACTCGTCCACTCTCGGTACCGGCGTCAGGCTCACCGTCTGAGTATTGACTGGAAGAGGTTGTGCAGCCGGCTGCTTCGCTTCCGTATTGCTGCATCCGGAACTTGCGAGAAGGATGAGGCCCAACAACCCAATGAAAAGGACAACAACCAGTTTTCTCAATTTGACCATCCTTTGATGCATGGCGTTGTATAAGAGATGCGTACCCCTCTGGGGGAGATTCAATATGTGAACTGACAGGTATTCAACTGTCCGCAGCTTATGCACAACGGGCAACATGTCCTTCCCGTACATAGTGTTTGGGTGAAAACTCCGAGTGCGAGTGGAAGTAAGGCTATCCGGTTCGCTGGTGTGACCCGCCCTCGGTCAGCTACATATAAAGGATGCTCACTTCACCAGCTTATCCGCGTAACGGACGGGAACCGCCAAGTTCGAGCCGCCAAAACCATTCAGAATGGCAAAGTTCACACCGATGACCTTGCCATCGCGATTGAAGAGCGGTCCGCCGGAACCGCCCGAGGTTGTCGCGGCATCGTAAACAATCTTGTCCTTTAGGACATCTCCGATGTGTCCCTGAGTGGTCGTTGGGCGAATGAGGTGCTGTGCCGCCAGCTGCGAAACAATCTGGGTCACCTCGTGCGCGTTTTCCGCCACCTTTTTTGTTACGTCGCTTCCCGCTCGAGCGAGGATGCCTTCGATTCCCGTAGGGTAGCCAATCAGGACGACTGGATCGCCCGACACACTGGCTTCGCTCCGATCATCGATCTCCAGTAGTACGGTGTGAGGCGGTGCTGAAGTCTGCAGCCTGAGAGTTGCCAAATCGGCATCCGGCGAAATCCGGTCGAGCTTGGCCACGATGCCTTGCGAGGTCCCGGGGAAATACGCCGTGTAAGACGCGGCGAACGCGGTCGCACCCCGGTCGAGAAGTTGCTTCAAATCCTCATCACCCCACCAAGGCTCCGCTACGTGATGATTCGTGAGGAGACGTCCATCGTGGGCTACGAGAAATCCAGTGCCAAAGGCGTCCACCTGCAGAGGCGGTCCTGTTCCCTCTGTTTCGAGAGACACCATTCCCTTATCGTCCACCAACGCCTTTCCGGTGGCGTCGCTGGAGATACGGATTAATTGCCCGGAGTCTTTGTCGCGAAACTCCACGACCACATGCAACAAGCAGACGCTCGGTCCGAATCGGTGAACAATCGTTTCCGCGACACGGCCTTCGTTCTCAAGCCGGTTGAGGCGATTCTGCGTCTCGTCGAGCTGTTTCTTGAGGGATTCGCTATCTGTATTGCCGTCCGCGGCTATCTTCTTGCGGATCTCCGCGGTTTGCACCTTCAAAGACTCGCGAGTCCCCGATGCGTCGCTCGCGGTCAGTGACGCGCGCGCCTGTTCTGCGCGGCGAAGGAGCTCTTCCTGTTGCAGGATTCCGCCGTTCAGGCGCACAACCTCCGCTTTCAGTTGGAGCGTATCCTTCCGGCTGTGCCGGTTGGAAACGACGGTTGCGAGTGCTGCCAGAATGAGAATCGCCATAATCAGCCAATAGCGGCGTTTGGCAGTCGTCCCGCCACCCAGGGCTTCCACAGCAGTCTCCGCCAGGTGCTCTTTTTGCAGCGCGTCTTTCAGCTTTGCTTGGAGCTCCAGCTCTGGCTGTCTCTCCCGAAACTGCGCCCTGACCCTGGCTACGAGTTCCAAGGGTTCAAACGGAAAAGAGATGACGTCGTCGGCACCGAGGTCCAGGGCGCGGGCCCGTTCCAGCGCGCCACCGTGAACAATCATCAGAATCCGGAGGGTTCGCGGATCTGGACTTGCCTTGATTTGGCTGATCACACCGCAGCAACTGAGATCGGATGGCGTTGCTTCTGTGATCAGGACTTCAGGGGAGAGAGCGAGAATCTTGTCAACCGTCAGCCTGCGGCCCGTGGTGAGTTCGTAGCCTTGACCTGATAAGGCCTGCGTTACCTCCTGGGTAGACTCCGGGCCGAGATTAAGGAGAAGAACGCGCATCGCAGTCTGGTATCACCGTATTAAGTAATGGATGAAATCGCTTCGAAAACGGTTCCACTTTGCCTATATATACGAAAGAAATCCGCAACACCCAATCGTCCCGGCCGATGGAATTGTGTGTGTCACGGCTTCCACAACCCGTTCCATAACAAGATGGCGAGTGCTGACGCGCCCATGAGCAAAAGATTTATCTGCGCGTGCTCCAGAGTGAAGCGTACGACGGAGACAAAGAATAGCGCAAGCAGGGTTATCCGCGTCAACTCACGTCTCCGGCCGAAGCCCGGTCTGATCCCGGCGCGTGGCGGGAAACGCCCGGGCGGTTATTTGCCCAGGCGTTTTGGGAAGGAGGGGCTCGCGAGAGTTGCTTGGGGGGTGAGTCGGCGCATTTTCGTGCCGGCGGATGCAGACGCTCGCAAACAGGGCGGGATTAGGCATTCTTAAGACCAACCTCAACCGATTCGTACCAACCACGACAGCAATTCTTCTCTAAATCAAATAACTGGTCGCGCTTCGATCTATTCCACCCCGACGGAAATTACGAATCGGGTCGCACTTCGAATTGACCGGCCTCTCCCATTCAAAAGTGAACCGCAAGAACGGGGCAGGGCCCCAACTGAATGACCCTATAGGTCGTCGAACCAAACACCGCAAGATTCAGCGAACCATGGCCACGCACCGCCATAATCACTATGTCGGGTTGCGTTTCCAGGGAGAACTGGATGATCTGCTCGTACGCGCTTCCTCTCCGCACCACGGACCTGATCCTGCCCGCTTTAGGCTTTTCCGGTGGAATCAGGTTATCCAGTTGCTCCAACGCTATCGCCTCGTCGATGATGGATGCGCCGGGAATGTCCTTCAACACGTGCAGCAGGGTGAGTTCGGCGTTGTACTCTGCGGTCAGAGAGAGCGCATGACTCAAGGCCTTCCGCGAATTTTCAGAAAAATCCGTACAAAAAAGAATTCGGTTCAAGCGGATGGGATCCTGCTCGCGCAAACTGAGAAAGTCGCGTGACGGCTTGTGTACTGCCAGCACCGGACACGAGGCCTTTCGCAGGACCCGTTCTGTCACGGACCCTACCATCAACCGATCAAACCCTCGCCGGCCGTGAGTTCCCATGACGATCAGATCCACTTCCTGCGCCTCGGCAAACGCGAGTATAGAGTCTGCCGCTATTCCCTGGTCCACCACAGGTTCCGGCCGAATTCCGTTGTTTGCATGGTTCTCCACAAACTTTTGGAGCTCCTCCTGGCCTTTACGGAGAAGATGGCTGCGGAACTCGACATAATAGTGTGCAGGGACAAAGGCCGCCTCGGGATGTTGCCATGACTCGACGACGTGTTCCACGAACAGCTTGCCTCGATAGTGCTGGGCTATTGACAGGGCGTAGCGAAAAGCCATATCCGAGAACTCTGAGAAATCAGTGGGACAAAGGATGCGCCTAATATCTTCCTTGCCCCTTTCTTGCGGGATCGATGAGGTTACGGTTGAAGACGTCATTGTTGCCAGCCTCCCCCTAGGTTTCTGTAAATGCGCACAAGAGCTACAAGCTCATTCGACTGAGCCTGAGCGAGTCCCAGTTCGGCATCGAAGTAATTGGTTTCGTTGGTCAGCACCTCGAGGTAACTGGTGGCTCCGCCTCGATAGCGCATTTCAGAAAGATGTGCCGCGTCTTGAGCCGAGAACGCCAGTTGCTCCTGGTGTTCCCGGAACTCCCGGTCCTTGTGATACTCAACAAGCGCGTCCGCGACTCCGCGAAAAGCCTGCTGGATGGTCTGTTGATAAGTCAGCACCATTTCCTGCTGGCGCGCCTCACTGAACTTGACGCCGGAACGAATCCTTCCCCCGGTGAAGAGCGGCTGTACCAGTGATCCTCCAAAACTCCAAAGCCCAGCGGGACCGGCGAAAAGGCTGGTAAGCGCTGAGCTCTGATATCCGGCGGCCGCGGTCAAAGTAATTTGCGGGAAGTACGCTGCTTTCGCCACCCCGATTTGAGCGTTGGCCGCGATCAACTGTGCTTCCGCCTCGCGAATGTCGGGTCGCCGCTCCAGCAGGCTGGAGGGAAGTCCCGCTGGAACGTCGGGCGCATGCGGCTGTTCGGTCAGCTTCATTCCTCGCGCGATGGGGCCAGGGTTGTTGCCCAGAAGCGTACTGAGGAAGTTTTCCTGCTGCTCAATTCGCCGCTCCAGATCAGGAATGGTTTCAGCGGCGGTGTCCACCAACTGCTCGGCCTGCCGGACATCGAGCATGGAAGTCGCTCCACCGTTCGCCAACGTTTGCGTGAGCTGCAACGAGTCCTGGCGCGAGGCTAGCGTTCGCCGCGAGATTTCGAGCTGCAAGTCGAGCGCACGAAGCTCGAAGTAGGCGGTGGCAACATCACCGACCAGTGTGCTTACAACCGCTTCGCGGGCCCACCGATTGGCTAACAGGGTTGCGCGCGCCGACTCGGTGGCGCGGCGATATTTCCCCCAAAAATCGAGTTCCCACGCCAGCGAGAGATCGACTTGGTTCGCGCTAGTGTTATATGGGGGCAAGAATTTTGAACGCGGATTGCGTTGATTCACTGCCTGAGCTCCCGCGCTGATCGTCGGCAACTGATCGGCGCGCGTGATGCCCAGCTGCGCTTGAGCTTGCAAGATTCGCGTGGCGGCGATGCGAACATCGTAATTCTGCTGGAGGGCAGTGTGGATCAGGTCTTGAAGCTCCTTATCTTGAAATACCTCCCACCATTTTTGGTCTCCGAGCGATTCTGCCGCGGGCGGGGTTGTGTCTTGGGGCGTGGCTCCGCGGTACGTACCGGGAACGTCTACGATTGGCCGCTTATAGTTCGGTCCCACAGCACAGCCCGCACTCAGGAGCATAATCGGCAAGAGGCCCAGCAGCAGGGCTGTTAGTTTTGTCACCTTAGTCTCCTTCCGACGGGCTTAGCTGCGGAACAGTCGCATGGCCGGGCGCTTCGCTACTCCAGCGTGCGGACAGACGCTCGACCAACACGAACAGCGCCGGAATAATGAAGATGGCAATCCCGGTAGCGGCCAGCATGCCGCCAATGACCGTGGTGCCCATAATCTGGCGAGCCACTGAACCTGCGCCGGTCGCGATCCATAGCGGCACGCAGCCGAGAATGAAGGCGAAAGAGGTCATCAGGATCGGCCGCAGGCGGAGCTTGGCTCCTTCGAGCGCCGCATCCACCAGAGGCCTGCCCTTTTCGTATTCTTCCTTGGCAAACTCGACGATCAGAATCGCGTTCTTGGCTGCCAAGCCGATCAGCATCACCAACCCGATCTGGGAATAGACGTCGTTGTCGATTTGCACCATGTAAGCCGGATAAAAGGCGCTGAGCAGCGCGCGGCGCAGCCACAACACTCCGAAGGCGCCGAAGACCGCGACCGGCGTGCTCAGCAAGACGCTGAAAGGTAATGACCAGCTTTCATAGAGGGCAGCCAGGATTAGAAACACGAACAACAGCGAGAAGCCGAAGATGACCGAAGCCGGGATTCCTTGCCGTGCCTTTTGCTCCTGATAAGACATGCCCATGTAGTCAAAGCCCATTTCGGCAGGCATCGTCTGCTTGAAGACCTCTTCCAGTGCCGTCGTCGCTTGTTCCGAGCTATAACCTGGCGCAGCGCTGCCGTTAAGCTGCGCTGACCTGTACTCGTTGTAGCGCATGGTAAATTCGGGGCCGTCACGCGACTCGAACTTGGTCAATGCGGTAAGCGGCACCATTTCCCCTTTGTTGTTACGCACGTAGAACTGCCCCAGGTTCGCCAGATCCGACCGGTAAGAAGCTTCCGCCTCCACGTACACCTGCCAGGTACGACCGAAATCGTTGAAGTAGTTGATGAACAGGCCGCCCATGAAAGTCTGAATGGCCTGGTAGACATCGTTGATAGCTACCCCTTGCTTCAGCACCTTTGCCTGATCCACTTCCACGAATTGTTGCGGCACGCTGGGTAGGAACGTGGTGCTGAGCGCGCCAATTTCGGGACGCTTGCGAGCTGCCGCCATAAACCTGGTCAGGTTGTCGGACAAGAACTGAACGTCCCGGCCGGCACGATCTTCCAGCACGAACTGAAATCCGCCGGAAGTGCCGACGCCGGGGATGGCCGGCGGCGAGAAACTGAAAGCGGTCCCTTCCGGAAGCTTGCTGAGCTCCTTGTTCAATCGCGCTTTGATTTCCTGATACTGTTCCGCTCTGGTTTTGCGGTCGCTCCAGGGCTTGAAATTGACGAAATAGAAGGCGTTGTAACTGGTCCGGACATAGCTCAGCAAGCTGAAGCCAATCACGCTGCTGTAGTACTGAACGCCAGGGGTTTCGCTCAGGATTTTTTCAACGTCTCTCGATGCTGCCGCCGTCCGCTCCTGCGAAGCCGCATTCGGAAGTTGCATGTTGATGAAGACATAGCCCAGGTCTTCATCGGGCAGGAAGCTTGATGGCAGAAAGTGGGCAAAGACCAGCCCGGCTATACCAAATATTGCGAGTATTGCCAGCGCCAGCGCGCCCTTCCGAATCAACCCTCCCGACACTCGGACATAGCCCTCCGTGGCGCGCATGAAAACACGATTGAACCAGGCGAAAAATTTTGCGAGCAGCCCGCTGCTTTCCTTCTTTGGCCGGAGCAGCAGCGCGGACAACGCCGGACTCAGCGTGAGCGCGTTAAACGCAGAGAGGATCACCGAGATTGCGATGGTCAAGGCAAATTGCTGGTAGAGCCGTCCGGTAATGCCTGGGATAAAGACTGTCGGCACGAAGACGGCCGAGAGAACCAGGGCGATACCGACGACCGGCCCGGAAAGCTCCTCCATAGCTGCTCGAGCCGCATCCTTGGGAGACAAACCTTCTTCGATGTGTCGTTGCACGCCTTCGACGACGACAATCGCATCGTCAACCACTAAGCCGATGGCGAGCACGAGTCCGAACAAGGAGAGGGTATTGATCGAAAAGCCGAACAGCGGGAAGAGAATGAACGTACCCACCAGCGACACGGGCACGGCAAGCATCGGGATCAGCGTAGCGCGCCAGTCTTGCAGAAAGAGGTAGACGACAAAGATCACCAGGACGATTGCGATCAGGAGGGTTTGAATAATCTCCTTCATGCCTTCGGTCACAGCGCGCGTCTGGTCAAGCGACACGGCGTAATCGATGTCTTCCGGGAAACGCTGCTTCATCTCCGCCATCAGCTTTCGAACGCCCGCGGCGGTTTGGACCGCATTGGAACCGGGCAACTGATAGACGGCGATGATTGCGGAGGGCTGGCCATTCAAGCGGCCGACAATGCTATAGTCCTGCGTGCCCAGTTCGACTCGGGCGACGTCTTTCACGCGAACGATTCCGCCATCCGGAGCTTCACGGACGATGACATCTTCAAATTGCTCGGGCGACGTCAGACGGCCTTGCGCGAGCACGGAATAGGTGAATTGCTGGTCCCCGGGGGCCGGTTCGCCGCCCAGTTGACCCGCGGGATTCACCTTGTTCTGCGCCTGGATCGCGTTGACGATCTCGGTGACAGTGATGCCCAATTTCGCCAATTGGTCAGGCTTTACCCACAGCCTCATGGCATACTGCCCGGCACCGAAAATATTCGTCTGGCCAACACCATACAGGCGCGCAACGGGATCATTCAGGTTGATGTAGGCATAGTTGGCCAGGAACTTCGAATCGTGAGTGCCGTGCGGCGAGAATAAAGCGATCAGCATGAGCGGCGCGGTCGTCGACTTCTTGATGGTGATCCCGTAGTTGTTAACTTCGGGCGGAAGCTGAGCCGCGGCCAGTTGCTCGCGCGACTGGAGCAGAATCAGGTCCATGTTTGGGTCGGTTTTGAGATCAAAATCAGCAAATAGGGTCGTCTGCGAATTGCCCGTGGCGTTTAAGGAATACATGTAGTCCATGTTGTCCACGCCATTCACCTGTTGCTCGATGGGCGTGGCCACGGCTTGCTCGAGGGTCTTTGCGTCAGCACCAACGTATGTGGCCTGCAACCTAATCTCGGGCGGGACGATGTTAGGAAACTGCGCTACGGGGAGGCTCGCGATGGTGACCGCGCCCACAATCACCATGAGAATGGCGATCACCATGGCCACGATCGGACGGTTGATGAAGAACTTCGACATATCTCAGTGTCCTTCCGCGGGAAGATTCGCGGGCTTCGGAGTAACAAGAGTTCCCTCCCTGAGCTTCTGTAGCCCTTCAACTACAACTTGCTCGCCCGGCTTGAGGCCACTGTCAATGACCCAATTCGTTCCGACCGTCTCGCCTGGCTTCACGGTGCGCATATTAACTTTGTGATCGCTGCCAACAACCGCCGCCTGATAGCTTCCCTGCAATTGCCCAACCGCGCTCTGAGGTACGAGCAGGGCGCCGCTCTTCATGTTGGTTTCGACACGCACACGTCCATACTGACCGGGACGCAGAATGTTGCCGGGATTGGGAAAGGCAGCAACGATGCGAATCGTGCCTGTACTCGGATCGACTTGCCGGTCGGCCAGCAGAATTTTGCCTTTATGCGAATAGATACTGCCGTCGGTCAGGGTGAGTGTGAGCGAGTTCCCGAAAAAGCTGATGCCGTGCTTGTTGGGGGCGGCGCTGCTCTGTTTTTGCGCGAGGACATACGCCTGTTCGCTAATTGGAAAATAGGCCTTGATGGGATCGACTTGCGAAACTGAAGTCAGGATAGAATTGGGTCCCACAAGATTGCCGATCTGGACTTGTGCAATCCCCGCAATTCCATCCAATAGCGACGTGACATTCGTCCACTCAAGGTTGAGTTCCGCCTGCTCCACGGCCGCCTTGTTCGACTCGACGGCGGCCTGGGCGCCGAGCTTGGCCTGAGTCTCGTTGTCTAATTGACTCTTAGCGATAGCCCTGGCTTCGGCAAGCGGTGTGTCGCGCTCCACATCAAGAGTGCTTTTGCCAAGCTGTGCTTGCGCCTGCGCAAGGTCGCCCTTAGCGCGGTCGAGGGCGGCTTTGAAGGGCCGCGGATCTATCTCGAACAGCACCTGGCCTTTGCGGACGACCGAACCTTCTGTGTAGTTTTGCTTGATTATGTAGCCTGAGACTTGGGGCCGGATCTCGGCGTTCGCATAGCCGTCCAACGTTGCCACCCATTCGCTGTACAGCGGAACATCCTGTTGGATGACGGGCGCAACTCTCACTTCGGGAGCCGGCGGCGACGCGGCTGCGCGGACGTTGCCTCTGCCGCACGCCGTCGCCGTGAGCAGCGACAGCACCATGGCAGCAAAGCCAAGGCGCCCGTCTCGAAGAATCAGGCTAGGTCTCAACGTCATTTCCATTTCCATCCTCGTTCTAATGGGTGCTCTGCTCACGCCAAAGTTGCTAAACGTGTAGCAAGTTGCAATTCGAGTACAGCACGGCAGTTGTGATCCAATACCGGCTTCCATGAGCCGACATTGACCTGCTGTTTAATGCGAAGCTCCATCACACTTCCGATTTGCTGCAAGGCGCGAATTCGCGCCGCATTCACGTCCCGCCGCGAGCAGCCCAGGAGAACAGAACAATCCTGATCGGAATAGCGCTCAAGAACCGACATGACATAGACAAAGCGCTCGAACGGTGCGAGTTCAAGAATCGCGGCAATCTCTCCCGACTCCGCTTCCAGCGTTCTGCCACTGCTGTTGAAGCTCGAAGGGACGTTTCCCCCCATTGGGCGTGGCTTGATGACTCGCACCGCGTTCTGAATGATCGAGCGCCGCGCCCATGAACGTGCCCATTCCTTAAAAACGCGGCTCCCCTTCAGCGAATCCTCCAGTCCAAAGACAAAGCACTGCTCAGCCTTGTCACGATCGGCCGTCAGCAGGAACGACAGTTGGTACAGGCTGTCCGTCTCTTCTCGGAAGATGCGACAAAAATCACCGTTGCTCGCATATGACGTGGGACCCGTGGTGCGCTGTGCCTCTGGCATGTTCACCTCCGTGGTAATTCCTGCTGTCTCTTCCGCGTAAGTTGTTTCAGCACGTGCCTGGTAAGAATGCCGCCGCGCGAAAACTTTGCACCCTCATTCATCAGATCGAGGATCGCGGCTTCTCCTTCGATACTGATGACGGTCAGGTTGCTCAGGTCGACCATCAGTTTGCGTCCGTCTAGCTCCTGGCTTGCGGTTCTCCAGGATGTGCGTAGCTCAGCGACCCAGGATCCGATGAGGGTTCCTTCCACGACTAACGTGCGCTGCGACGGCGTATCGATAGTGGAAATCTTGAACATTTTGCTCTTGCTACGAAAACCCTTACGAAGAGCAGACATCGCAACACTGTTGCCAAAGCCATGTTGCTCGGCGCCGTAGCAAACTCTTGAATCTATTGACCACGGCAGAAGCCGGGTGATGGATGTGTCGAAAAATGTCGGGATCAAAATCGACAATTGTCGAGACTTCAGACCGTCAAATCGACCTTCACGTTGGACGCCGACACATGCGAAGGACATAAGATTTATGCTCGTCGCGATGACTGGTCAGGAACGCTCCGCATTCGACATTGGGCCGCCGAGTACGGCTGAGCTGTTCGCGAACTGGAAAATTACGCGGCACGGCCCAAGTCCGGCAAATTGTGCTCCATCGAAACAGACGCGGGAGGGGTTCTGTCCCGTTTGCTGCTGAATCGAATCCGAGGCCTTCTTGCCTCTCTGTGGAGAGCGCGCAAAAATGCAAGCATGAACAAAACCGCAACGCCGCAAACGCCCGTGAAGCATGCAATTAGTCCGGTCACAATAATCCGAGTTCTCCGTTTTTCAATTCCATGAATGCCGATGCTCAAGGGCTCGTAGGCAGGTTCGTCCAGGACCTACCGCCGCCTTCAAATCGTCACCGGCGCGCTCGCTGTTCCATTTGAGTGCCTGGCAGTATGCCGCAGCGACAATGTGGCGGGGCACGTCCAGCATAAGCACGCAATCGGCAATGGAGGCGTGTTGTATTCCCCGGAGCACCAACGCGGAACGGGCCAGAGGATCGAGCGCGGCTATGATGTCCCGAGGATCGACGCGGCGAAGGGCCACGATCTGATCGTTAGAAAGAACAACGGAAAGAACTTCGGCAAGAACACCGGAAGGATCATCGTGGTCGGAGGTTTCGCGGGACGAGCCGGAATAGCGCTTCGCCGACGCGGAGATGAGGTCGTGGACCGCTCTGACCGCTGCCCGCATGGTTACGTGGCTCGCCCATCCGATTACCCAGTCGCGAAACACACCGTTCCAGCTCGCGGATAGATCGCTTGCGTTTACCATAGCTTGCCTGGCGATGGCATCGTCTCCGGTAATCACAAACGAGGTCCAATACAGGTGGTCGCGTTGCTCAGCGAAAATCGATCTGATTTCGTGGCTCGAAACAAGACTCGAACCACGGCTCGAACCAAGGCCGCCACTGTCATAGGACCGTTCTTGCCGTTTCCGCTCTGTCGACTGCGGACATTTCATGATCCACCTCCTACATTTGGAAAATCGTCCCGCGCCTTTCCCTCTTCGGACGGGGACGGGGCGAATATCGGTGAAGCATCATCTCTGCCAGCGCACGGATCGCCTGATCGGAATCATCCAATGCGGCAACGAGCTCCTGATGAGCTAAAAGATTTCGCCGGCGACTCCATTCCAGATGGCAAACAAACAAGTACAAAGGGTCGCGGTGTCCAACAGTATTGGAACGATCCAGTAACCCACTGCGCATCAAACCACTGGCAGCTGCATTCAGGCTCTCCTCCTCTCGATCTACGTCTTGCTTTCCTTCGGTTCGCATGACCCGTTGCCCACTTGCATCGCCGCACTACATCGGCAAATCAGCCAGAGTCCTAAAACGTCCGCGAACGCGTTACATCGCCTGGGGAAGAGCTTCGACGCGTTTCCGCGCCAGCGGCAAATGCAAGCGTTCGCAGACGTGGAGGGGGTAGCAGTTCTCAGCAACAAACTCCCCTCCAATTCGCCCCAACCACGACAACACTTCTTCGCCGACCGAATCGACGAATGTCACCTCCGATAGATTCACGACAAGGCGCAGCGGAATCTTGCAGCGCGTCACCAGATCCCTTGTGTCCCTGGCAAATGGCCCGACGAACCGGCCTTCCAGCCGCATGGTCACGATGTTCGCAGCGTCATGGAATTCGACACGCAGCATTGGTGATCTCCAATCGACAGACAGCATCAGTAAGTTCCATTGGCGAGACTTTCAATTCCGCCGCTTGTGATAGTGCAACTCGCGTGCCAACGAAAGTGGTCATAAGTTGTTGGAGACACCAGCGCTCGGCACATTATTCGAGTGGCTGTCACGCCCTACTGTGGGCGCTGCCTGAATGTGGGCGGAGTGGGGCGCTGGCCACAAGCGAAGTGCGGCCCACATTTTCACGCCGCCCGCAGAGGAGCCAACCCGGCATTTTCGGGAAGTCGGCGCTCGATGGACATCGTCTCAAGCGAATACTTGAACGCCGTTCCACAGTCGCAGCACACGCGATAAGTCTGGCGCCTGATCGTAAAGACGCGGCTGAGGTTGCTGTGATGGCAGCCGAAGAGGAAATCGAAAACTGTTGCGATGTCTCGCATAATCACTCCTTATTCGTGGTCCGTGTTCGCGATCTATGTTCGTGGTCCTCCGCGGAGTCTGTTGGCAAGGACCTCTGACCCGCCACCTCTGCTAGAGCAGATGGCGTGCCACTGGAGAATCCGCGTAACTTGGTGATTGTGCTCGCGGTTTCTGGAACCCGCGCCGCGCTGCATGCCCTAATACGGGCAGTGCCAGAAATGTCGACAATTTTCCGAGGGACACGAGAGCGAAGGCGGCATGGAATCAGGCACCCGGCGTTCGGGACCTAGTAATCGGCTTTCGCGATATTGAGTCGCCGCATTTTGTTCTGCAGGGTTGTACGCTTCAGACCGAGACGTTCCGCTGCCGCTCCCCTGCCGGAGATTCTTCCCGATGCCGCCTTCAACGCCTCGATGATCGCCTGGCGCTCCGCTTCCTGGAAGGTCGATACTGGAGCAGCATTCCGGGGAGCCGACTTCTTGAGTTCCGCCATGGGGACGTTCAACTCGTCTCCCTGGGTGAGGATGACGGCACGTTCAATGAAATTCTCCAACTCCCGTACGTTGCCGGGCCATAGCGAATTGGTCAACGCATCCATTGCAGGCTTGGGGATTGACTTGATGCGCTTCTGCATCAGGCGTGACAGCCGCGAAACAAAATAGTGAACGAGGAGTGGGATGTCCTCCCGTCGCTCGCGAAGCGGTGGTATCTCAATCGGAAAGACATTTAACCGGTAAAAGAGATCCTCGCGGAATTGATTGTTGCGAATCATCAGCGACAGATCTCTATGCGTCGCCGCGATCAGGCGAACGTCGACGTGGATGGTCTTGTTGCTACCCAGCCGCTCGAACTCTTGCTCCTGCAACGCGCGCAGCAACTTCGGCTGCAGCTCAGGGCTGATGTCTCCGATTTCGTCCAGGAAAAGTGTGCCGTGATCGGCAAGCTCGAACCGGCCGCGCTTCTGCATTAAGGCGCCAGTGAATGCGCCCTTCTCGTGTCCGAAGAGTTCGCTTTCGACCAGTCCCGATGGAATGGCCGCGCAATTGAGCCGCACAAACGTCCGGTCTCGTCTTGGACTGTGGCTATGAATTGCGCGTGCAATCAGTTCCTTCCCAGTGCCTGTCTCGCCGCGCAGCAAAACAGTAGATCCCGTCGGGGCGACAATCTCGACCTGGTCGAGGACTTTGCGCAGAGCGGGGCTCTTGCCCACGAGATCCTCGAAGTTGTATTCCGCGCGGATTTCCGATTCGAGATACAGGCGCTCGTCTTCCAGCCGATTCCTGGACGCGCTCAGTCGTCCATAGGCGAGCGCGTTGTCCAACGCCAGGGAAATCTGCGCGCTGATCTGGGACAGGATGTCGAGATCCTCTTGTCCAAACTTGTTAGGCCGCTTGCTTCCCATGGAAATGAACCCAAACGGTCCGTTCGAGGTCCCCAGGGGAGCAACCGCCAAGGTGGCGATCGATTCCGCTTTCAACCGTTCGAGAACCGCCGGCGGGAGCTTCTCGATCTCTTGCTGCGATCGGATCTCCGGCCTTCGAGCGCGCATTCTCTCCAGGTCTTGATCGGTGAGTTCAGCGATGGGAGTATCGGCAAGAAAGCCCTTGCCGCCAGGGAAATCGAGAAGCACAAGTTCCAGCTTATTCGACTGTTTATCGATGAGCCAGAAACCGGTGAAGTCATTGGCAAAGTATTTGCGAATCGACGCTGAGGCGGAACGAAACAGCTCATTGACGTCCAACTGGGTGACAACCTGATTGTTGATTTCGAGCAGTAACTGAAGACGATCGCGCTCTTGCGCCAACTGCCGCTGATACCGCTCAGCGGCATCGGTCGCAATCGCGCTCTCCAGCGCAACCGCAACGTGCGATGAAACAGAGGTCATAAGTTCGACGTCGTCGGGGCTAAATTGATCTCCCTGCGCAATCCCAAACGCCAAAGCGCCGAGTTTCTTCCCCGATGTCGAGACCGGAAAGATGTACGCGCTATGCGGAGTGCCTATCCTGACTTTCGATGCCAGTTGGGGAATCCTTGCAATCTCGGCCTGCTGATCAGGAACGTATATCGGTTTTTGTTCGTCGATGGCTCGTCCAACGGCAGTCCCCGCGTGCGACACCTCGGTGCCAATTTCAACTTCATAAGCTTCCGGACCTCGGTCAAGTGCTATGAGCTGGACCGAGTTCCCATCGTCGCACAACAGCAAAAGGCCAATCGAGTCGAAAGCAACCACCCTTGATAACAAGCGGCGCAAACTCTGCAGGACAGCCTTCAAGTTGGGTTGCGCCGCGATGGCGCCGGAAACCTCGAGCAAGGTCCGATATCTGCCGTCCGCTGCGCTTCTCGATTCCATCTCGCCAACCGGCATATTCAGAAGGGCTGCTTGCTGGAAGGTCACGATACTTTTCGCGGGTCGATCCCGAGCTTCTTCATGCGCGAGATCAGGGTCGTGCGTTTGATATCCATGCGTGCCGCGGCCCCGTCGGGGCCTGCTACTCGCCCGTCTGTGATCTTCAATACGCGCACGATCTCATCGCGTTCATTGGCTTCGCGCGTGCCAGCCACTGGAGTAGTCCTGCCGTTGTTGCTCAGTTCCCCGATTGGAGGTTGCAGCGCCGTGCCATGGGTAAGGATCACCGAACGCTCGATGAAATTCTCCAGCTCACGAATGTTCCCCGGCCAATGCCAGCTCGAGAGCTTCCTCATGGCCGCGGCGGGAATCGATTCGATCGCCTTGTTCATTCGGCGACCGTGCTTCTGGATGAAGTAGCGGGCCAGCAGGGGAATATCCTCCGGGCGTTCACGCAGAGGCGGGATGCGGATCGGAAACACATTCAAACGGTAGTACAAGTCGCTCCGGAACTCGCGATTCTCCATCATTTTTTCCAGGTCGCGATGGGTGGCCGCTACCAGCCGCACGTCGACCTTCTTGGTTCGGTTGCTGCCCAGCCGTTCAAACTCGCGTTCCTGCAAAGCGCGCAGCAGCTTGGGCTGAATTTCGATGGGAATATCTCCGACCTCATCGAGGAAGAGCGAACCCTGATCGGCGAGTTCGAGACGTCCGGTCTTCTGCGCAATCGCACCAGTGAAGGCGCCTCGCTCATGTCCAAAAAGCTCGCTCTCGAGCAGCCCCGTTGGAATCGCAGCGCAGTTGAGCTTTACGAAGGTCCGCTCTTTACGCCGGCTGCGTTCATGAATCGCGCGCGCGATCAATTCCTTTCCCGTGCCGGTTTCGCCGAGAAGCAAGACCGTCGAGTCGCTGGGAGCCACGGTTTCCACGAGGTTCAAAACATGGCGGAGCGCCGAACTCTGCCCCACAATTCCTTCGAAGTCCATCTCGCCACGAATCTCATCTTCCAAATACAGTTTTTCCTGTGCGAGTTTGTCTCTTAATTCAGTGATTTCACGATAAGCCAGGGCGTTCTCAATGGCGATTGCCACTTGCCCCGCAGCTTGCATCAGGAAATCAACTTCTTCCGAGCTGAAAGAATTCTCGATCCGGCTGCCGAGTGTAAGAACACCGACCGTCCGCCCTCGGCTTATCAGTGGCAAAGCGCACCCAGACTCAAGATCTTCAGCGCGAGCTTCGGGAGACGCCTCGGGGGTCATCTCCTCGCTCATGACACCCAAGACCAGTGGCTTGCCGCTCTTGAATACTCTGCCTACCACGGACCCCTCGATCGGCTGCAGCAAATCCTCTTTCACGAATCCCTTGCTTTCCGGGAAGTCCATAGCCATGTGGCGTAATTGGCCCTGCTCCTTAGACGGCACCCACACGCCAACGATGTCGCAGTGCATGACTTGGCGAATGCTTGCCGAGATCGCGCGCAGAAGAGCGCGACACTCTAAATTCGAGACCAGGGTATTCGTTATGTCCAGGAGTAGCTTCAGTCGGTCACTCTCGCGCTGCAGTTCCGGTCTCGCGCTCGGCGCTCCCTGGGAGTTCAATAAGTGGTCCGGCATCAGAGAAGAGCCCATCCTTCAACCTCCCGATCAGTGTCGCAATCGCTGCAAGTACCAAGCACACCGGCCGCGCGCTGCGGCGACTTCACGGCCCTGCGCGTATGCCTCTGAGATTGCTACCGCCAAAGTGCGCATAGCTATAGGCATGGGTTGTCACGGTTGACTACAGACATGTCCACCCATTGCTCTCGCCGCGACGGAGGAACGGCTGCCCGACCGTGGATATGTTTGATCAGATGTAACGAAGACGCAGAAGGCTTCGAAAAAATGTCGCAGACTTCGTCAGGTGTCGAATTGCGTGTCGAGGAGCTGACACTTCATCCGCGCGGTCTCCTGCTCCTTTTGCGTAACTTTCGTTCGCTCAGGCATTTGACAACGGCGCAGGACAAACGGAACTCTGGCATCTCAAATGCCCGTATTCAACGCGAAAGCGATTCGTGTCCCCGGACCATCGCGGGCAGGAATCGTAAACAGGTGTTCAAGAAACGGAGGATTCACATTTTGCGACGAACTGCGATTATGCTTGCAAGTTTTGTCACGCTATTCACTCTTGGCGCCACGGCTCAGGAAACCCGCTCGGACATCAGTCTGCAAGGCACAGGCTTTTTCACGAGGGATTCCAGCGGCAACGGAATCTCGCGGACTACTTCAGACACCGGTGGATTTCAGGTGGGATACCGTTATCACATCAACCGTTGGTTCTCTGCGGAAGGCAATTATGGCTTCGGCCGAAACACTCAAAACTATTTTGGCAGTTTCGGAGAATCACGAGTCCGCTCTGACGTGCACGCCGTGACGGGCGATTTGGTGGTGAACCTGCCACTGCCCATTAGAAGGATCAGCACATACGCGCTCGCTGGGGGCGGCGGTCTGATCTTTGATCCCACTGGCAACGGCAACGGATCTGTTCCCGGCGCGAGCACTCAGGCAAAAGGCGCCTTCCTTTACGGAGCGGGCGCTGATTATGCCTTGACGCGGCATTTCTCTTTGCGTGCCGAATACAGAGGATTTGTATATAAGAATCCGGACTTCGGACTCGCGACCTTGAAAACCGATAGCTGGACGCACACGGCGCAACCATCCGCTGGAATCGTTTTCCGATTCTGATCGTTAAGCCACATTCAGTACTTGTTCGTTAGGAAGATCTTCACCGCGAAGCTAAAGGGTGGAATCGGATTTGCAACTTCGACTTACAACTTCTAAAGGAGGAAATTATGAAAACGAAATATTTGCAATACCTGGCGGTTCTCTCGACCTTGGCTCTGCTATTCCCACTCGGCGCATTGGCACGAGACAAGGCACACTCGGTCGAGATTCCATATGCAGTGCAAGTCGGCGGCACGCGAATAACAGCTGGCAGCTACAAGGTGGCGTGGCAAGGGACGGGCCCTGCGGTAGAGGTGAGTTTCTCACAGTACGGGAAGACTGTGGCCACGGTGCCGGGAACCTTGAAGACGAATGATGACCAAGTCACACAGGACGCCATCGTGACTGACGCAACCAGCGCGGATACGTCAACCCTCAAAGAGATCGATTTTGGTCGCCAAAAAGAGGCGCTGGTCTTTGATCAGAACGACCAGAACCCTGGCGGTCAGTAATCCTGAAAGGCAGTTTGGACGTCGATCTGCAGTGTCGGACTCATTGGGTTCTTTGAGAAGCCGGGGACCTGCGTTCGAAGAGCCGGGAGCTCATCGGAACGCATGCTCTCTGGCTTATCTGTTTGCACATTCTTTGGATACACGACGTTCGCGCAAACGCAATTAGAGACGGAGGCACCTGCTAATGCTGAGCATCATTGAATTGCTGGGCGCTCTACTATTGAGCGCTCTGACTTTACTAATCGGTTCTTGTGTCGTCGGCTCGATTGTTGCGGCCCTACGAGCGGTCACCCGTGGAAGTGCTACCGTGAATACGAGGAGGTGAAGGTGGCGAACCTTTTAGATTCCGTTCCAACATATGTCCAATCATCTCTTGGACTAAAAAACGGTCTCAGTTGGTTGGAGAATCGGCTGACTGATCGGCCGGCAGGTTGACGCGCACCAGGCCGAATAGTGAAGTAGGTTAGTGCTGGCCAGATGGGGAGCACTGCGAGATTCGCTCACGTATTGAACGCCGTGGCTTTGACTGTCTACAAAATCGTCTACTGCGCTGTAGACGAAAACCGGAAATGCTGTTTATATGCCTGAAAAGATATGGTCGGGGAGAGAGGATTTGAACCTCCGACCCCCTGGTCCCGAACCAGGTGCTCTACCAGGCTGAGCCACTCCCCGACTGTGGTTAGTCCCTAAATTTTACTACACTTTACGACCCGCCGTTTGGGACTGCGTTGAACGCGAAATTGGGACTATTGGGACTAAACTGCAATTTGTTTGCCGCATCAGGCTGTGCAAACAGCGCCACGCCACACGCGATCTGCTTCCGAAAATCGTCTTGGAAGTGCGTGTAGATAGATGTCGTCTGCAAGTTCGAATGCCCAACCCATTCCTTCACCAAGTCTCCCGGCACGCCGTTCGCCTGAAGCACCGAAACGCGACCATGCCGAAAGGCGTGAAGTCCTCCCGGTGCCAGATTCAACCTCTTGAGAATCTGACTCAGCTTGCGTCTCACGTTGCTCTTGCAAAGTGGTGTACCAGTGCGGGTCTGAAACACTCTTCCGCCTTTGCGGTCTCCCAAATGCGCGGTCAACATTTGGATCAAACCTGGCTCTATGTTGACCATCCGATAGCCCTTCTTCGTCTTGACCGAGACCTCTTTGCCGTTCCAGATGCTCCGGCGGATGTAGATTCTGCCGTTGACAAGGTCAAGGTCTTCGACCCGAAGCCCGAATGCTTCACCACATCGCATCCCCGTCCCTGCCAGTGTTGCGAACAGAACCTTCCACTGACCTGTGACGGAGTTGACGATCTGGCGCATCTCATCCGGGCTGAAGTATCGTTGCTCTTTGAACGGAGTCACAGGCAACGATAGTTTCCATTCGCGCCACACCTTCTCCCCAAGAATCAATTTCAAAACTCCGATCACATTGCGAATTGACTTCGGACTGAGTTTCTTGCTGACTCCGTTGGGCCACACGTACTCAGTGCGGGTCAGATCAGCAATGAACTCTTGCACACGCCTTTCATCAATTGCAGCAATCGGCAGAGAACCGAACCGAGGCAGAAGGTACTTCTCCAGATGGCTCCCCATTGTCTCCTGACAGGAAGGCTTAAAGATGGGTAGCCGGTTTTCCTTCCACCAAGCAGCTTCGCACGTGAACGTTCTACCCCTTGCCTCAGTGCGTTCGAGATGGGTGTCTTGGTTGAGACCCATCTGCTCTAGCAGCGCCCTGAGTTTCCGCTTGGCTTCTGGTTTCTTCATTGAGTGGATCGAGCCGAGCGGCACTGAAGCTTTACGTCTCTTTTCCTCACCGGGAATATCAACGTAGTAGCGACCGTGCCACATCTGCCCCTTGCGAACAACCGTACCGCTTTGACCGGACCGAAACGTCATGCTCTTTACCCGTTTCCGATTCGGCGTCGCGGTTAGTGTAGCGGCTTGCGTTGTGGATGTGAAAGAAAAATCCGACGTTGTCTGCTGCCCTGCAGTTCGTAACGGTTGGGGCGCGGCAGCATGCGCCTTACCCGAACGACAATCACTTCCCATGAGATGATCCTCCCACGCTGGAAAGTACCCGCTGCAGCACTTGAACGCTGTTGCCCTTCTCTGCGAATTCTATGAGGCCAGACATCTTCAGCATCCTGCGACGCCGCACTTTCACGCTGGGTAAACATCCTTGCGTGATGAGTCGCGTGATTGTGCGGTGACTCACGCCGAGGAGATGCGCTGCGTCATAGACTGTTACTAGTAGTGGTCGCATTACTTCTTGTCCCCTCGTTTTGATTTCGGCTTCGGTTCGACTTCGGGCGTTGGTTGCCGCCGCTCCGACTCGACTCCGAATTCCTTATCCAGCTCTTCGCGGACGAGTCGATCTGCCGCAGTGTCGTTAACAGGAGTACTCTGCGTGTAGGCCGTGAAAACATAGTTGGCCGTCTGCACGACTCCCAAATTCACCGGATCGAGACCGCGTTCCGCCCGCTCTTCTCGATATTTGCGATCAAGAGCAGCAAGACCAGCAATGTGGTTCAATCTCGAAGCTGATCCCTCTTGAGTTCCCTTCATCGACTTTTCGAGCTGCCTCTTGTGCTTGCGATACGACTTCTCAATCTCGGCAGCGATTTGTGCCGAGGTCTTTTCTTGTCTTGCCATTTTTCCAAAGGTTCCTTTTTTATATGTAGACACTTGCTTTGTTCACTCACACCAGGAACGCCGCCAACGCTCGGGCTGAGAACTTTCGAGTGGCATACCATCGTTTGCAGCCAGTGTTCATGCTGGGTTCGTGGCCCTCTGGCAAAACTTGGTCTGTAACTACATTTGGTGTCAACCGAATTTGAAGTGAATGCCCGACAACGTAAAACTTACTCATTAACCCGCCCAAAAACGTTGGCGAAACTGCGCTTGGAACTCGTTGATTCTCTGAGGTCGCGTCCAACACTCTTCCGGCAGCCCAGATACGTTCGTTTTTGGGATGTGTGTCAAGCGTTTTCTTCGCCCTGTTTGCTGCTGATTAGCACGTATACGTACTAACTGGCACATATCCGTGCTATGTTGCTCATGCATGAAAACTCTTCGCCTGAACACAACGATCACTGTCCAACAGAAGAAAGTGCTCGACCAACTCAGTGAACAGACGGGCGCACCACTGACCTGGCTGATCCAGAAGGCTATTAGCGAATACATCGAACGCCGCAAGAAGGAGATCAAGTAGCCATGCGATGCGCGATCTATGGGCGCGTTTCTACCAGCAAGCAGGACAATGAGAACCAGCTTGTCCAACTACGTCAGTTCGCAGCAACATCGGGATGGCAGATCGTCGCTGAATATTGTGACGAAGTATCGGGTAGCACAGCGGATCGGCCAGCGTTTAAGGCAATGTTTCAGGCCGCATCACAGCGGCAGTTTGACCTCGTGCTGTTCTGGGCTTTGGACAGACTCTCGCGTGAGGGCGTGCTCGAAACCCTGACGCACCTGCAACGGCTAACCAGCTATGGAGTCTCTTGGCGTAGCTTCACTGAAGCGTACTTGGACAGCACAGGGCTGTTTAAGGACGCCGTAATTGGAATTTTGGCGGTCATTGCCAAGCAAGAGCGTGTCCGTCGTTCTGAGCGCACTGTAGCGGGTTTGCAAAAGGCTCGGCGTCAGGGTCGCATCCTTGGCCGTCCTCGTGTCTGCGTAGATGCTGCGATGATTCGCCGTCTCCGCGACGAGGGCAAGTCTTGGGGTCAGATCGCAGCCCAAACCGGCATACCGCGTTCTACATGCCAGCGTGCCATCGTCTAGAGTGCATAGTGTGCAAAACGAAGTGGGACGCGTGTCGGTTCGGCCAGCGTCCCACTCGTTTTTCCATCCTTGCGCTAATCCTTGCGAGGAACAAACCCTTCTACATTCCGCAGTATCGGAATGCCGTTCTTGTTCACGCCTATCGGCTCCTCGAAACGCCGCTTTTGTGGCCGTGGCGAGGTCCGTACTGAGTCGCTCTTGCGATCCTCTTCCCGTTGTCTGTTCATCGGCGTCTCAGGATCTCCGAAACACCAGCTTCGCCGATCTTCGCGATGATCTTGGCCTTTTCGGCGGGGGACAGCTTGCTGTACGTTGCGGCATCCAGCGTTGCCAAGTTGTATTTGTTGGGGGCAAGCAACGGAATTTTTTCGAAAGCGGCCAATCCAAACTTCGCAACGTAGGCCGATTTCTGCGCGGTCGTCATTTCAGACTTGCAAAGCTCATCGGGCGGAGTTTGTAGTGATCGAAGACTCCTCCCATCGAAGAACACGGCGCGTTGAATCGCGAATTCACGGAACGCGTCGTCGAAATCGACAGACCGGCCCTTTCCGTCAATTACGTCGAAGGAGCCATCGGCTTTCACGTCGAAGCGAAGAAAGCTCTTCACGACATCGAGAAATTCCTTTGGATCGACGACTGACAGAGTCTTCAGCCCTGTTCCCGCAATCGCTCGTTCTAGGTTTGTGTTGAAGGCAATCTCCTGGCGTTCCTTCTGGGCTGCAGCTGCATTTTGCTGCTGCTCTGCCAAACGCTCCTGCGCTGCTAAGTTTTCCTTCCGAACCGTCTCCAGTTGGAGCTGCAATTCGGCTTCGGTTTGTTGGTCAATCATTGTGGGTACTGTCTTCCTTTCTTGTATACGTAACTGCAAGTGGAGAGTGCGACGTGGCAAACGGAACCGAACGGCGGAGGAACACAGCGACACACCGGAGACTCAGACCCGAGGGGGTTAGCTCAGGGAACCTTCACGTTAGTTGCTGCGGATAGGAACGCCGGACGGACGCACGGTAACGAGCCGTGGCATTTTGGACCACGTCGCACTCACTTCGGCACCTGAGATTTCGAGGCGTCGAAGTCAACGCAACGGGTGCGTACTGTCCCATCGTGTGGTACTGTGGCCCTCAGGGTCACACATCTCGACTGCTTTATAGTACCACAATATGTGTGTGTTGTCAAGGCCGTCTGTCTACGCGTTTCGTCAAGTTGCTGAAATTACAGCAAATAAAGTTG
>Ga0210407_10001328_pt1 | contig 23601 bp, 23 predicted proteins | sample IncBWC27MmetaG_FD_150860 | JGI IMG/M metagenome (GOLD analysis project Ga0210407, IMG submission 150860) | Forest soil microbial communities from Barre Woods Harvard Forest LTER site, Petersham, Massachusetts, United States - Inc-BW-C-27-M | ecosystem: Environmental > Terrestrial > Soil >... | reverse complement strand
CGTGTGGGGGGGCTTGGTTGGGGCCAGCGCGGCGGCCGACGAGTTGGTTGTGTTGGTTGAAGAGGAGTTGGCGGGAGGATTCGCGGGATTGGACGGCTAGCGTGGCGAGGGCTTGGTTTTGTTTGTGGAATTGGAGCATGCGGGCTAGGTCGATGGTGCTGAGGATGTCGACGTTGTGGAGGAGGAAGGGTTCGTCGGGGATGACAGAATTTTCGGGCGCAGGGGGAACGGGTGGCGAAGAAATGAGCGCGGGTTGCGAGTTTATGCGGGCCGAGTTGGAAGAATTCGTGGCGGAGTTTTCGAGGAAAAACCAGGAGGCTTTTTTCAGGCCGCCGCCGGTGTCGAGTAAAACTTCTTCGAGGGAGATTTCGATGCGCATGTTGAAATTTTTGTGGGATTGCAGGTAGTCGATGACCATGTCGGCGAAGTGGTGGACGTTGATGATGATTTCGGTGACGCCGAAGGATTTTAGGCGGGTGATGGTGATTTCGAGGAGGGTGCGGCCGTTGAGTTCGACTAGCGCTTTGGGGCGATGGTCGGTTAGGGGGCGGAGGCGGGTGCCCAGGCCGGCGGCTAGGATCATGGCTTTCATGGGTGGGGATTCCCGCTACGCGAAAGAAGTGGCGAGTGGCGAGTGGCGAGTGGCGAGTGGATGGCGCTGAGAAAAAAGCCGCAAGGAGATTTAACACAGAGAACACGGAGGGCACAGAGGGCGCGGAGAGGAGAAAAGAGCGGACCTAAAGGTCCGCCACTACAACGGACGAGATGCGCGCGCGGCGTCATTGGTGGAGATTCTCGAGGCCGAGATGGCGGACGACGACTTGTACGTTGGGGCGGGCGCGGAGACGGTTGGCTAGTTGCTCGGCGAGGTAGACGGAACGGTGCTGTCCGCCGGTGCAGCCGAAAGAGACCATTAAATTTTTGAAGTGACGATGCTGGTAGTTGGTGATGCTGGCGTCGATTAGCGAGAGAACGCCGGAGAGAAATTGATGGACGGTTTCCTGTTGGTTGAGATAGTCGATGACCGGGGCGTCTTTGCCGGTGAGAGATTTGAAGCGGTCTTCGCGGCCGGGATTGGGGAGGCTGCGGCCGTCGAAGACGAAGCCGCCGCCGTTGCCGGTTTCGTCTTTGGGCAGGCCATGGTGAAAAGAAAAGCTGAAAATGCGGACGGTGAGAGTTTCCGGTTTCGCGGTGGTGGTTGGGAGCTTTTCTGCGTGACGACTGGGGAGATTTTGCGCGGACACATTCTGGGAATGCTCTCCAGTTATGTTTTGGAGCTTTTCGGACGCGAGCATACCTTGGAAAGCGCTGGTGAGCGTGGGAAGCGCGATGGGAAGCTCGGCGTTGTGGAGGAGCCAGCGGACATTTTTCAGGGCGAAGGGGACGCTTTGCAGAAAATGAGGTTTGCGTTCGTAGAAGCCGCGGAAGCCGTAGGCGCCGAGGGCTTGCATCACGCGGACGTAGACGTAGGCGTAGTAGTGGTGGAGGAAGGCGGCGCGGTCGAGCGAGATGTAATTCGAAAGGCTGTCGAGATAGTGATCGAGGAGCTGCTGACGGAGTTCGGGAGGGAGATCAGCCTTGGCGTCGAAGAGAAGAGAGGCGATGTCGTATTGAAGAGCGCCTTTGCGGCCGCCTTGATAGTCGACGAAGTAGGGCTGGCTATCGCGAAGCATGACATTTCGTGATTGAAAATCGCGGTAAAGAAAGTAATCGCGCGGGGCGGTGAGGAGGAATTCTGTGAGGCGGCTGAAATCGTTTTCGAGGGCGTGTTCGTGGAACGAAATGCCGGCGAGGCGGAGAAAATAGTATTTGAAATAGTTCAAGTCCCAGGCGATGGATTGGCGGTCGAAGCTGGCGATGGGATAGCAGACGGAATAGTCGAGATCGCGGGAGGCTTCGACTTGAAAGCGCGGGAGCGCGGCGGCGGCTTTGCGGTAGGCGTCGATGACGCCCGGAGCGATTTCCGCGCCGGTGCGATTTTGGGAGAGGAATTCGAAAAGCGTGGTGTCGCCGAGGTCTTCTTCGAGATAGGCGCCGTGGCGTAGATCTTCGGCGTAAATTTCAGGAACGGGAAGGCCGTGGCGGCGAAAATGTTTTGAGAATTCGAGGAAGGCGACGTTTTCTTCGCGGACGTTGTAGAGAATGCCGATGGCTCGGTCTCTTTGATTGGCGAGGCGGATAATTTTGCGGCCGGAAGCGCCGAGATCGCCCTGGAGCGGGAGGATTTGCTCGGGGAGCGTGCGAAAGTGCTGCGTGAAGAGAGATTTGAGGACGTCAAGGGACATGACATTTTCTACGATAGCGTATTTTGGAAGAGGAAAAGAGCGGGACGTTTGGCGGGTGTGCCTAGAAATTCTGGATACCGGGGCGGGGATGAAGAGAAAAGAACGGACCTGAAGGTCCGCCACTACAGGAAGAAAAAGCAGATTCCTCGCTTCGCTCGGAATGACACATTCCATTTTTGGATGCGAACAAAGAGCGCAAGACATGACGTGGTCGGCGCGACGACAGATATAATGATTTGATGGTCTCTCGCGGAATAAAACACCGGCGCGTTGGGCGCTTGCTCACCGAACAGCGACTTACGGAAAAGCGGAATGCGGCGTCGAAAAAGCTCGACCGCATGACGGCGGTGGAGATTGTGCGGTTGATGAACCGCGAGGACCGCAAGGTGGCGGCGGCGGTGGGACGGGAGATCGCGGCGATTGCGCGGGCGGTGGATGCGATTGTTGCGGTGATGCGGCGCGGCGGGCGGTTGATTTACGTGGGGGCGGGATCGAGCGGGAGGATGGCGGTGCTGGATGCGGCGGAATGTCCGCCGACGTTTGGGATTTCGCGAAAGCAGATGGAGGTGTTGATGGCGGGGGGAAGGCGAGCGATTACCGAGGCGGTGGAAGGGGCGGAGGATTCTACGCGGAATGGAGAGCGCGATTTGCGCGAGAGAAAATTGACGCGCGAGGATGTGGTGGTGGGGATCACCGCGAGTGGGACGACGCCGTACGTTTTAGGGGCGATGGCTTACGCTCGGAAGCGCAAGGCGGCGACGGTGGCGATTACTTCGAACCGGCGGATGCCGGTGGCGCGGCTGGCGAAGATCGTGATTGCGCTCGAAGTGGGGCCGGAAGTGTTGACAGGGTCGACGCGGCTGAAGGCGGGGACAGCGCAGAAAATGGTGCTGAACATGCTGTCTACAGCGGCGATGGCGCGGCTCGGTCATGTATATGAAAACTTGATGATCGACATGGCGCTAACAAATGAAAAGCTTTCCGGCCGCGCGGTGCGGATTCTGGCGGAGGCGAGCGGGCAAAGAGTGCCTACCGCGGAACACGCTTTGCGTAAGGCGGGACACAGCTTGCGCGTGGCGCTGGTGATGCTGAAGAGAGGCGTTGGGGCGGCTGAGGCAATGAAAAGTTTGAAGATGGCGAAGGGAAATCTACGGGCGGCTTTGGGAGAGTAAGCGTGCTTCTGATGATATCGGGAATCTTTCTAATGGGCACCGCTGCTATTCTCGACACAATTTTTCGAATGCGTATGGCAAGGGCCGGGCAACCCGGTGTCCTTGTGAAGGGTGGCGCGTTCAATTACGCGGAATACCATAAGATCCGAAGCGAGCACGGATGGCCTGGCTGGCCCGTTTATCTGATGTGGGCGTTAATCATCTGCGGCATCGGATTATTGATAGCAGGCTTCTTCATCCATTTCGGTACGCAACCAAATAGCGGTTCACAGCTAATTAGATAGAGAGACACAGAGCGAATGGATAAATTTCTGATCAGGGGCGGGAAGGCGCTGCGGGGGACGGTGGCGATCAGTGGGGCGAAGAATTCGGCGCTGCCGGTGATGGCGGCGGCGCTGTTGACGGCAGAGAAGGTGACGCTGCACAACATTCCGAAGGTGCGCGATCTGACGACCATGAGCAAATTGCTGGCGTTCATGGACGCGAAAGTTTCGGTAACGGAGTTCCCTGCCAGCGATTACGTGATTGAAGCGCCGACGCTGAACCATGCGGAAGCGCCTTACGATTTGGTGAAGACGATGAGGGCGTCGATCTTGACGCTGGGGCCGCTGCTCGCGCGCAAGGGAGTGGCGCGGGTTTCGTTGCCAGGAGGATGCGCGATTGGGGCGCGGCCGGTGGATTTGCATTTGTCGGCGCTGGAAAAAATGGGAGTGGAAATTATCACTTCGCATGGGTACATCGAGGCGCGGGTGCCGAACCATGGAGTGCATCCCGGGAGACTGAAAGGCGCACGGATTGCGTTTGACAGAATTACGGTGACGGGGACGGAGAATATTTTGATGGCGGCGGCGCTGGCAGAGGGTGAGACGATTCTGGAGAACGCGGCGCGCGAGCCGGAGATTACGGATTTGATTGTGCTGTTGCGGAAAATGGGCGCGCAGATTGAGGGGGATGGAACCTCGACGCTGCGGATTCACGGCGTCGCGGAATTGCATGGCACGGAGCACAGCGTGATACCCGACCGCATCGAGGCAGGGACGTTTTTGATGGCGGGGGCGATTACCGGCGGAGATTTGACGATCACGCATTGCGCGCCGGAACATCTGGGTTCGGTGATTGCGAAGCTGCGAGAGGCGGGAGTACCGATTGAAATCGTAGACAAAAGCACCATGCGCGTGCGCGGCGCGAAGAAACTGGTGGCTTCAAATATGAAGACGGAGGAGTACCCCGGCTTTGCGACGGACATGCAGGCCCAGTACATGGCGCTGGCCACGCAGGCGGAAGGCACGTCGTTGATTACCGAGACGATTTTTGAGAACCGCTTCCTGCATGCGAGCGAAATGACGCGCATGGGGGCGCATATTTCGATCGATGGGCACAACGCGGTGGTTCGCGGGCCGGCGGAGCTTTCTGGAACGACGGTGCAAGCGTCAGATTTGCGTGCCAGCGCGGGGTTGGTGCTTGCGGGCTTGGTTGCGAACGGAGAGACGGTGATCGACCGCGTATATCACATCGATCGTGGATATGAGCAAATTGTGGAGAAGCTGCGTGGAGTGGGCGCGGAGATTGAGCGAGTTCACGGGACGAGCACGGTAGCTCCAGCGAGCTAGCCTCAACATACATAAGCGGTTCGATTGCTAACATGAGAGCAGCCAAAGTGATGAAGAGGGTGTTCCTAGGGCTCGGCATATCCGGTTTTGCCGCTCTCATATATTTCGGTATGTATGGATTGCGAACGACAAGCGTCGGATCGCTGCGAGGGAGAATCGAGCAGAATGTGAAGCTTGGTTCTAAGCCAGAAGCAGTAATTCGCTTCCTTGATCAACAACATCTCGAACATTCGGAAATGTTTCGTCTGTCGGAGTATGAGAGCCCTCATCGTAAGTATGGCGATGCTTTGATAATTGAGGCTATAAAGCGGGGGACATGGCGGTCACTTTTGCTGTACGAATCGATTCAAATATTTTTCGTATTCGATGAAGGCCACAAGCTGATCAGGATTGACCTATCGCCGGTGTACACAGGCTTATAGGATGGAACAGGGATGTATGGATTTTCGCCGCACTGGAACAGTTTGATGAATGACGAGGTGGCTGGGCGTTATTTCTTGAAGACCAAGCGGCTGGGGTTCCGAAGCTGGGGGAAGAAGGACTTGCCTGCGGCGCGGGAACTTTGGGGAGACATTGAAGTGACACGGTTCTTTGGCGGGCCGTTTTCCGAGGAAGAAGTTCGAAAAAAACTGGAAATCGAACTGAGCCGTATGGCGACACACGGATTTCAATACTGGCCGATATTTCTGCTGTCTGACAATGACCACGTGGGATGCTGCGGGCTTCGGCCATACCGGCTGGAGGATGGGATTCACGAATTGGGATTTCATTTGCGGCCGAAGTATTGGGGCCAAGGACTGGCAATCGAGGCTGCCCGCGCGGTTATTGCCTACGGATTCGAGACGATTGGCGCGAAGGGATTGTCTGCGGGGCATCATCCGGAGAATACCGTTTCCAAGAAGACGATCGAAAAACTTGGCTTTCGATATTCACATGACGAGTTTTTTGCCAAGCTTGGGATGGATATTCCCTACTATCTGATGGCACGACCCAATGGCTCTTGAGGAGCGCTCGGGATACAGATGATCGCGACACGCTGGCACAGCCACTTTCCGGCTGAATCAAAAGTACTTAGTACTTGGTACGGCTAGGCCATTCTTCCCGCCAGCTTGGGCTGTCAGCCTTTCGCCTAATGAACCTGAACGCGCCATGGGGTATCGCTGTCCTCGGCAGCTTCGCCTCGTTTTCGCTGCGCGGGAGTGCGTTCCACCTGCGTTTGCGAACCAAGCTTTTGCTGTCGTTTGTAGTGCTATCCGCGGGGCTCATTTGCGCGACATTGCTGGTGGTGCGCCGCAGCGCGCAAGTGCAAATGCAGCATCAAGTGGAACAGGATGCGCGCAATGCCACGCTGATGTTTCAGGTGATGGAGCACCAGCACGAAGCGGCACTGAGCCGCACAGCCGACTTGCTGGCTTCGCTGGCGTACATGAGGAATGGGGACACCACAGCGATCAAGGATGCCAGCGAAGATCCGTGGAAATCCGACGACTGCAACATGTTTGCCCTGGCGGACAAGAAGGGCAAAATCATCGCCTTGCACTCCACGAATCCCGTATTCCCCGTATCGGTTGCGGAAGGGATGCTGCGCCGTTCCCTGAGCAGGAATAGTAACTCGGGGTGGTGGGTCAGCGACAAAAGCGTCTATCAAGTCGTCTTGCAGCGCTTCTACGATGGCCCGCCGTCAAAGAGCAACCTGATGGGTACCGTCGTGGTCGGGCGCTCGGTGGACAACACATCCGCCAGTGAACTAGCGCGCATTTCCGCGAGCCAGATTTTCTTCCGCTATGGCAAAGCCGTGGTGGTGAGCACACTGTCCCCGCTCCAGGAGCAGGAAAGCCAGCGTCAGTTTCAAGAGCAGCCCACACGAGAACAGGTTTCCCTCGGAAATGAGCGGTATTTTGCAAGCTCGGTTGACCTGACTCCCGGTTCGGCGCCCGCGGCAAACGTCGTCATCCTTAAATCGTATAAGGAGGCGGAAGCCTATCTGGTGAGACTCAACCATCTTCTGCTGGCACTTGGACTGGTGGCCGTGCTGGCGGGAGGGACGCTGGTATACGTGATTTCGGATGCATTTACGCGCCCGCTGGCAACGCTTATGAAAGGCGTGCATGCCCTCAAAGAGGGTGATTTTGCGTACCCGCTCAAACTGGGCGGGGGCGATGAACTGGCGGAAGTAACCCGCGCGTTTGATGGCATGCGTGGTACGCTGCAGCGCAACGAAGCGCAACGGCAGCAACTGGAAGAGCAACTCCGGCAGGCCCAGAAGATGGAAGCTCTGGGACGGCTGGCGGGCGGAGTGGCGCACGACTTCAACAATCTTCTTACGGTAATCAAGGGGCATAGCGAATTGCTCATCGACCGGATGAGTCCGGCGGATCCCTTTTATGGCAGCACGCAACAGATCACGAAGACCGCCGACCGGGCGGCTTCGTTGACGCGTCAACTGCTGGCGTTCAGCCGCATGCAGGTGCTGCAACCGAGAATTCTGGACCTGAACTCCCTGGTCGCGGACATGAGCAAGCTGCTGCGGCGCCTGGTTCGCGAGGACATCGAATTCTGTTTCCGGCTTGGCAATTCTCTCGGGCAAGTGAAAGCGGACCCGGGCCAGCTCGAGCAAGTGCTGTTGAATTTGACGGTCAACGCCAGCGACGCCATGCCGCAGGGCGGGAAGTTAACGATCGAAACGAAAAAACTGAAGGTCGATGAAGCCTACGCGCACGCGCGGCCGCCCTTGAGACCCGGCCATTATGTGCAGTTGGTGGTTGCGGACACCGGACATGGAATGGATGACGCGACGAGGTCGCGCATCTTCGAACCATTTTTCACGACCAAGGAGTCTGGCAAAGGCACCGGACTGGGTCTGGCCACGGTTTATGGTGTTGTAAGACAGAGCGGAGGCCATATCTGGGTGGAGTCTTCCCCAGGGAATGGCGCACGATTCGAGATTTACTTGCCCCGGGTCGCCGATAAAGAAGAGCGTGCTTTCTACGAGCGAGTGCCTGCGCGCTCGCGGCGCGGATCAGAAACGATACTCGTCGTGGAAGATGAGGATGAAGTGCGTTCGCTGGCCTCGGAATTCCTGCAGAGCGCGGGTTATAGCGTCCTCACCGCCAGGGACGGCGTGGAAGCGCTGGAGGTTGCGGAACGCATGGGGAGTTCCATCCAGCTGCTTCTGACGGACGTCGTGATGCCCAAAATGCGGGGGACGCAGTTGGCGAAAGAGCTAAAGACGCGTTTTCCAGATCTAAAAATCGTTTACATGTCCGGGTACCTGGAGCAGGACACCTGCGGTGGGGAAATCCTTCAGAATGCCAGCGTGCTGCAGAAACCCTTTTCACGCGACATGCTGGTCCGGCAAATCGGTGAGGCTTTTGCAGACACAGACACGATTTGCCCGGAAGAGGAGTTGCCGGAAATCGTCCCCGGCTAGTCACCCTCCGGCTCGCTGGCAGAGAGTCGGGCTCTCAGCAATAGACCGTAAAATTTGATACAATGCGCGACGCGGATTTGTGGGGGTGCGCGCCTGGTGAATGGGAGGCGCGGCCTGCGGGGGAGAGCGACCATGGCGAACACGGAACTGTTGGCGCGGATTGACGCGGCGATTGCCGAGAAGAGTTTGCTGAAGCATCCGTTTTATCAGGATTGGCAGGCGGGGAAGCTGAGCCGCGAGGCTCTGCAGCTTTATGCGGTGCAGTATTACAAGCATGTGGAAGCGTTTCCGAAGCACCTGCGGGTGCTGTCGGCGCGGACCGAAGGCCCGCTGCAGGGGCTGATCCGGGAGAATTTGGCGGAGGAAGAGAATCCGGAAGGAGCGCACCCCAAGCTGTGGCGGGATTTTGCGGCGGCCGTGGGCGTGGGCGAGGACGACATTACCTGCTGCCCTGCCTTGCCTGGGACCAAAGCGGTGGTACAGACGTTCCGCGAGATTTGCGGGGACCGCACGATAGCAGAGGCGGTGGCGGCGCTCTACGCTTACGAAGCGCAGGTGCCGGAAATTGCCACGACGAAGATCGAAGGGTTGCAGAAGTTTTATGGCGTAACCAAGCCGGAGGGGCTGGCGTATTTCACGGTGCACGAGGAAGCCGACAAGGCGCACCGGGCGGCGTGGCGTGGCTGGCTGGAAGAGCACGCGGATGGCAATGAAGAGGAGATTCTGGCGACGACCAACGAGGCGCTGGACGCGCTTTGGGGGGCGCTGGATGCAGTGTATTGCCAGAAGGAAGTAATGAATTAAGAAAGTAAAGAGGTAAAGATTCGGAGGCCCTCGACTTGGTCGAGGGCCTTTTTTTGTTGAACAGGGGAAATCTGCGAACAGATTAGTTGCAGAATGAAATAGCTGAGACTCTCCGGGGCCTGGAGTGCCCCCTCGGAACCGGAAAGGCTGAAAGAAACGCGCCACTGGATTGACTTTGGACATGGTATGGAAGATATTCCGCCCTGTGAGTGAGGCGCATATGGAGAGAATGAGTCACAAGTCATCGAGGCGGGATGCGCTGAAAGTGTTGGGCGCTGCCGGCGGCGGACTGGCGCTGGCGGGATTGGGGATATCCACCGGAGCATTTGCGGTCGGAGATGGGCAAGAGGCAAAGCAGATCGAATCCTTCACCGGACCAGGAGCCAACCCACACTGGAACTCGGTGGGACCGTATGTCACCGAGCCGCAAAAGGCGCCGCTGATTCTCCTGACGGACCGGCCGGTGCAGATCGAAACGCCGCGCCATTTCTTCCGGACGGCATTCACTCCCAACGAGGCGTTCTATGTGCGGTGGCATCTTCCAGAGATTCCGAACAGCGTCGACTTGACGGAATGGCGGCTACGGATTGAAGGAAATGTCGAGAAACCACTGGCGCTGAGCCTGGGCGAACTAACGAAAAGATTCAAACCGGTTTCGATGGCCGCCGTGAACCAGTGCTCTGGAAACAGCCGGAGCCGGCTGCAACCACGGGTGGCGGGCGGGCAATGGGGTAACGGAGCCATGGGAAACGCCATGTGGACGGGAGTGCGGCTGCGCGAACTGCTGGATGCGGCAGGAGTGAAGAGCGGGTCCGTCCAGGCACAATTTCAAGGATTGGAAACAGGGGCGGGCCCGAAGGGAAATGGCTCAAGCCTGTTCATGAAATCGCTGGACCTGAAAAATCTGGTGTTGGACGAAGCCATCGTGGCCTACCTAATGAACGGCGAGCCCTTGCCGATGCTGAATGGCTTTCCGGTGCGGCTGGTGGTGCCGGGGTATTTTGCCACGTACTGGATGAAGTGCCTGACGTGGATCCGAGTGCTGGACGCGCCGGACGAGAATTTCTGGGTGAAGACGGCGTATCGCATTCCAGACACTCCCCGCGGGAATACCACACCGGACGAGGTAAAGGCGGGGAAGGTGAAGACGGTTCCGATCGGGCAGATGCCGGTGAGGTCGTTCCTGATTGCGCCGGATGGAAGTTCGAAGATTCCCGCGGGGCTGAGCGTAACGCTGCGCGGAATTGCATTCAGCGGATACGGTGGCGTAGCAAAAGTGGAAGTTTCCGACGACGGGGGAAAAAATTGGAGCGCGGCACAATTGGGAGAGGATCACGGACCATATTCCTTCCGGACGTGGGAAGCAGCGTGGACTCCGAGAAGAGCTGGCAAATATTCCGTCGCGGTGCGGGCCACGGATGAGAAGGGGAACACGCAGCCTGACGAGCCGGTATGGAACGCCGGAGGATACCTGTGGAACAGGATCGAAAAGCAGGAACTGGTGGCCGGAGAGGTAAATTGAGGAGCATTATGCGAGGCAAAATCAGCAAAGCGGTGCCGGTTATGACGATAATGGCGATGGCGCTCGGCGGCGTAGTGTTCGCGCAACTGCGCACCGGCTTGTACGGGTCCGGCAAAGCCAGCAGCCTTGAGCAAAGTGCGGCCAGGGAGTTCGCGCCCGACGGAAAATATGACGCGGGCGCGTTTCCATCCTTTACACCTGAGCTGGCGGAAGGAGACGGGAGGCAAGAAACGCAGAGTTTTTGCGCCACGTGCCATAGCACACGCTACATCACTATGCAGCCGCCTCTGACAGGGGCGGAATGGGAGGCCGAGGTGAACAAAATGATCAAAACCTACGGCGCTCCGGTTCCCGAGGCTACATCGAAAAAGGTCGTGTCCTATCTCCAGGCGCACTATACTCCCGGTAACCGTAGAGAATAGGCGCGCACGCGAATGGGTTTGCGGTCGCTTGCAGAGTGTCAAAAGCTCCGCGGCTAGGAAACTAAACACGGGCAAAGTAAGAAAAGGCCCCCAACAATTGAGTTGGGGGCCTTTGCGTTCGCTAATGATGGAAACAGTTATTCGTGGGTTTCGTGGGTCTCGGATTCGCTGGAGTGGTGCCCGCCATCGCCGGCGGGGCTGCTGACGGCGCCGCCTGCGGCGGCTTTTTGCTGCTTCTCGCGGGCTTCCTTGATGAGGGCTTTGCGCGAGAGGCGGACTTTGTTGCCTTCGATGGAGAGCACCTTGACGAGAACCTGGTCGCCGAGCTTGAGCTCGTCGCGAACGTCGCGGATGCGATGCTCGGAGATTTCGCTGATGTGCAACAGGCCGTCGGTGCCGGGGAAAAGCTCGACGAAAGCGCCGAACTCCGCGAGACGCACGACTTTGCCGAGATAGGTTTTGCCGATTTCGGCGCTGGCGGTGACGTCGCGGACCATTTGCAGGGCCTGATCGCCGCCGGGGCCGCTGGTCGAGAAGATGTGCACGGTGCCGTCTTCGAGAACGTCAATTTTGACGCCGGTGGCTTCGATGATGGACTTGATCTTTTTGCCGCCCGGCCCGATGAGATCGCGAATCTTGTCCTGCGGGATTTTCAGCTTGAAGAGGCGCGGGGCGTAGGCAGAAATTTGCGTACGGCCTTCGCTGAGCGTCTTTTCCATGGTGTCGAGAATCTGCAGGCGGGCTTTCTTGGCCTGCGCGAGAGCTTCGCGCATCATGCCGATGCTGATGCCGAGAACCTTGATGTCCATCTGCAGCGCGGTAATGCCCTGCCGTGTGCCCGCGACTTTGAAGTCCATGTCGCCGTAGTGATCTTCGGCGCCGGCAATGTCCGTGAGAATGGAATATTTGTTGTTATCGCCGACCACCAAGCCCATGGCGATACCCGCGCACGGCGCCTTAAGCGGCACGCCCGCATCCATGAGAGCGAGTGAACCGCCGCAGACGGTGGCCATCGAAGAGGAACCGTTGGATTCGAGAATGTCCGAAACGAGACGCATGGCGTAGGGAAAATCCGCTTCGGCAGGAAGCAGGTTCTGCAGAGCGCGCTCGGCAAGAGCGCCGTGACCGATTTCGCGGCGGCCGGGGCCGCGCAGGAATTTCACTTCGCCGACGCTGAACGGCGGGAAATTGTAGTGCAGCATAAAGCGCTTGAACTGATCCTGCGCGAAGAGCAGGTCGAGACGCTGCATGTCTTCCTTGGTGCCGAGCGTGAGCGTGGCAAGCGCCTGCGTCTCGCCGCGGGTAAAGAGCGCGGAGCCGTGAACGCGGGGCAGCAAACCCACTTCGCAGGAGATGTGGCGAATCTGGTCGAAGGCGCGGCCATCGGGGCGGCGGCGCTTGTTGAGAACGTCGTCGCGGAAGATGGTTTCGCGGAGGCGCTCAATGGCGCGCTTGGTCAGCGTGCGCTTCTCGTCCATTTCCTTCTTGGGCTCTTCGGGGATGGCCTTGATGATCTCGTCTTTCAAGGCATCGACGAGGTGATAGCTTTCTTTTTTGGGATGCTTCTCGGTGTCGAGAGCGTCGTGGAATTTCGCGCCGTATTTCTTTTCCAGGTCCTTATAGAGAGCTTCGTCAAACGGAACCGGAGCGACGGTAACTTTCTTCGGCTTGATTTGTGCGTGCAGCTCCTTGATGGCGGCGACGATTTTTTTGATTTGCGCGTGGCCGAACTCCAGGGCGTCGGCAACGGACTCTTCGGAAACTTCGAGGGCGCCGGACTCCACCATGACGATGGCTTGTTCGGTGCCGGCGATGATGATGTTCATCAAGCTTTTCTTCTGATCCGCGACGGTGGGGTTTATGACCAGTTGCCCATCGACCAGGCCAACGCGAACACACGCGATGGGCGATTCAAACGGGAGGTCGGAGCAGTAGGCCGCGGCGGACGCGCTGGTCACCGCGATGACATCAGGGTCGTTCTCGCTGTCCGCGGAGAGCACCATGGAGACGATCTGCGTTTCATTGCGCCAGGCTTCGGGAAAGAGCGGGCGCATGGGGCGGTCGATGAGGCGCGAAGTGAGGACTTCTTTTTCCGAAGGGCGTCCTTCGCGCTTGAAGAAGCCGCCGGGAATTTTTCCGGCGGAGTACGTGTTTTCGCGATAGTCGACGGTGAGAGGCAAAAAGTCGCGGTCGTTGGCAGTCGGCGCCATGCAAGCGGTGGTCAAAACGATAGTGTCGCCATAGCGGGCGGTGATCGCTCCGTTGGCTTGCTTGGCGATCTTGCCGGTTTCGAGAATCAGCGGGCGTCCGCCGACATCTACAGTGACTTGGTGCGGTGCTGGGGTGTGCGTGTTTTCAGACATGAGTCATTTCCTTTGGCTGCGCGCTCCGGCGCAGCGTTTTCCGGTACGTTCGCTGAGCGAACGGCCTTGCAGGGAGCGCCGGCCGCTTGGCCGCCACACAATAGACTGTCCCTGCTTCCAGTAGGAAGATAAGAGGAGAAGCGAACAGAGGAATTGGCTCCGGCTGCGCCGGATTACACCACGAGAGACGTCGGCTCCAGTGCAGCCGGAGTTCTGATGATAAACAGGCTCCGAGTGATCACTTTTTTGAAACGCATTGGAAACCGCTGGTCGCAGATGCCGACGACGCGGCGGCTACTTGCGCAGGCTAAGACGTTCAACAATCTCGCGATACCGATCCGGGTCACGCCGGTTGAGATAGTCCAGCAGGCGGCGGCGTTTGTTGACCATCATGATCAACCCGCGACGCGATGCGTGGTCCTTCACGTGGGACTTGAGATGCGTCGTCAGATAGTTGATCCGCTCGCTCAGAAGCGCGATTTGCACTTCAGGTGAGCCCGTATCCTTCACATGTGTCCGGAATTGTTCGATCAACACGGCTTTCGGTGCGCTCAAGTGCCCTTCTCCGTCGTCCCCTGAATTTTTCCTCTTCTCTTCGACCTTTCAAGGCTAACACAATCCTCACAAAAGTGTAAAGTAATGTAAATGGATGAGCGGGAGTTTGCGCTTCGTTCCGCGGCACAAGAAGAGGTGAAAACAAGTTACGTGCCGCGACGGATAGAATCACAGCGGGCGCGGGTCGTTGCGTGGAACAGAAAAATTGGTTTCAATGAGGAAGCCAAGACCAGAGACGATTTTTGAGGAGATCACAAATGAAAGCAATTATCGCGGTGGCGGCAGTGTTCGTTCTAGGACTCGTGACGTTTCTTACGTTGCGGGCTGGGCCGCAGGACAAGAGCAAGCGGCCCAGTCCGCCGGCAACGGCGCAATGCGCGCTTGCAAACGGCAAGAACATCACGGTGGATTATTCAAGCCCGCGGGCAAAGGGACGGAAGGTTTACGGCGGGCTAGTGCCGTATGGCGAAGTGTGGCGCGCGGGCGCGAATGAAGCGACAACTTTCGTTACCACTGCGGACTTGATGGTGGGCGGCACGCATGTTCCGGCCGGCAGTTACACTCTTTATGTGATTCCGAACGCGGAGAAATGGACGCTGGTGATCAGCAAGAAGACGGGCCAGTGGGGCACGCCATATCCGGGAGCGGATTCCGACTTTGCGCGTGTCGACATGAAAGCCTCTACTCTGCCGGCGGCGGTGGAGAACTTCACGATTGCGTTCGACAACGGCGCAAACGGCTGCACGCTGCGGATGGATTGGGAAACGACGCGGGCCTCGGTGGACATCACAAAGATGTAGTTGGGTGCAGCTTTGAGAAGTGAAAAACGCGCATCTGGCGCGCCTCTCGCGAAACGATAGCTTCGATTAACTCTTTCCCTTGCGGACCAGCGAGAGAAATTCGTCGCGGGTTTGTTTGTTGTGGCGGAATCCGCCAAGCATGGCGCTGGTGATGGCCTGGCCGTGCTGCTTTTCGACGCCGCGCATTTGCATACACAAGTGCCGCGCTTCGATGATGACGCCGACGCCTTCGGGGCTGATTTTTTCCTGGATGGCTTCGGCGATCTGGCTGGTCATGCGCTCCTGAATCTGGAGCCGTCGCGCGAACATGTTGACGAGCCGGGCAATCTTGCTGAGACCGAGGACGCGTTTATTGGGCAGGTAGGCCACGTGCGCCTTGCCGAAGAACGGCAACAGATGATGTTCGCATAGGCTGAAGAACTCGATGTCTTTCACGACGACCATTTCGTCGTATGCCACGCTGAAAGTCGCGCCATTCAAAACATTCTCGACGTTCTGGTGGTAGCCGCAGGTGAGATACTTCAGGGCTTTCTCGAAACGCTCGGGCGTTTTGCGCAACCCTTCGCGATTGGAATCTTCGCCAATCAGTTTGATGATCTCGCGCATGTGATACGCGACGGTGCGTTCATCGGTCGGCTTGTTTTCGTGGAGCAGGATTTCTTCTGCTGGTTTGGTCACGGACGATTCCCTTCCTGGTGGACCGGTTCGCGGTCGTAACTGGCGTTTTCCCCGGCGTACTCGAAAGTATTGTTGCTGGTCTCTTCGACGCGAACACGTTCGAGCTTGGCTCTAGGAAAACTTTTCAGGCGCTCGTATATCTCGATGCATAGATTCTCGGTGGTGGGCACTTTTTTGCGAAACGCCGGAACTTCTTCGTTGAGTGACTTGTGATCGAACGCCTCGAGCACGCGGCGTTCGACGAAGCCATCGAGATCGGCGAGATTCGCGATCATTCCAGTGGCCGGGTCAACGTCTCCCGACACGCTGACCTCGACGATGTAGTTGTGCCCGTGGCCGTAGGGATTGTTGCACTTCCCGAAGACGCGGCAATTCTCCTCTTCACTAAGATGCGGGCTGTGCAGACGGTGCGAGGCGGAAAAACGGTAGCGGCGGCCCAGTTCGATCTTGAGAGCGGCGCTCATGGCTTCGCGGCTCCATTCGAACCGTTGCGGTAGCAATCGGCAAAGAGGTCCGGGGCTTCGTACAAACGGACACGATGAAGCCGACCTTCGGTGATTTTAGGCTCGAGGAGCTGCCAGATGACGCGGGCGATGTTTTCGCAGGTGGGAATCTGACCCGCGAGTTCGGGAACTTCATAGTTCAAATGGCGATGATCCATGCGCTGCATCACTTCGCGCTCGAGAATTTGTTTCAAGTCCGCCAGATTGAGGACCATGCCGGTAACGGGATCGGGCTCGCCAGCGACAGTGACTTCCAGCGTGTAGTTGTGCCCGTGGCCGTGAGGATTATTGCATTTGCCGAAGACGCGGCGGTTCTCATCCGGAGAAAGATCCGGGTTGTTGTAGAGGTGCGAAGCGGAGAATTCGATCTTGCGCGTGAGAAGAATCATGGTGATTCTCTGACCGGAGCGTTCTTACTCGCCACTCCCACGGCTACCTCTCGCCCCTTCCATTGTACTCTGCCGCGGGCGTAAGCGCGGCAGGAGGCCCAGAGCACACCCGCATACAGAGCCACGGCGGGCACATAGTAGAGGATGAGTCGGAACGGGAATTGGTTACGCCGAAGTTCGGAGCCGTAGCTCATTTGCCGGAAGATGATCAGCCAGACGCCGAGGAGCAGCGCGAAAGGATATTTGAGCCCGAGGAGTAAAATGACAACCGGCATCCACGGAAACACGGATTCCAGCTCGCGAAATACGGCCCATGGCGTGCCGCCCATGAGCCGGTAGAGATTTTTCTTCCAGCCTTGCCACATCGCGCCGAAGGAACGATACATGCGCACGCGCAAGACGCCATTGCCTGGCGCGAACCACAACCGGTAGCCGGCGGCCTTGGCTCGTCGCGCAAGCGCGAGGTCTTCCAGCACTTCTCCGGCAATCCCGGCGTGGCCGCCGATGGCTTCGTAAACTTCGCGGCGAATCATGAGGAATTGTCCGTTGGCCGCGGCGGCTTCGGAAGCAGGGTCGTTCACAGCATCGAAAGAGAATTTTCTTGCGAGGCGGCAGTAGACAAATGGGATGAGGGACTTCTCGTACCATTCCCTGGTGATTTGCTCGGGAGAAAAAGAAACCAAGTCCGCATGGTGTTGCTGCGCCAGTTGCAACGCTCGCGCGGCTGCGCCGGGTTCGTGTTCGGCGTCGGCATCGGTAAAGAGCAGCCAAGCGCCTGTGGCTTGCCGCGCGCCGATGGCCACGGCATTGTTCTTCCCCACCCAGCCGGACGGCAAACCGTGTGTTTCCAACAAACGCACCTTGGGACTGCCAGTCATCAGGCGGCGCACGATTTCAGCCGTTGCATCGGAGGACTGATCGTTCACAACGAGTATTTCTGTTATTTCCGGTTGTCGCAAAAGCGATTCCACGCAAGCAGCGATCACCGCCTCCTCGTTGCGCGCAGGCACAATCGCGCTGATTCCCAGTGCCTTCGTGTTGGATGAAACGGCCGCGTTGGAGGATTCGCCAGTCATATTGTGTTTGTGAGCGGGGCGTTTTCAGTTCCAGTGGGGATACGCTAGTATAGCATTCCATGGGATTTGTCCGAAAAATGGTGGCCTGGGGGGCGGTCGCGTGCGCGGCCGGCATTCTGGTGCTTTTTGCCATGCCCAGCTACCGGCAGGGTGAAGCAAGCATCGCGGGAAAGACCGCGCAGGATTTTCTCCTTAGCGTGGCGGGAAAGCCGCAGCGGCTTTCCGACTTTCACGGCAAAGTCGTGGTTCTGAATTTCTTCGGCACGTGGTGCCAGCCCTGCATCGAGGAAACTCCGGCACTGAATCGTCTGCAGCGCTACATCGCGGCGCGCAACGGCGTGGTGCTCGGAGTCAGCGCCGACGAAGACCCTGCAAAATATGAAGAGTTTTTGAAGCAACAAGGCGTCATTTTCGCCACGTACCGCGACCCCACCACCACCGGCAGTCTCTCGGAGATCGCCAAATCCTACGGCACTTCCGTCTATCCCGAGACGTACATCATCGACCGCCGCGGCAAGATCGCCCGCAAATTCATCGGCTTCCAGCAGTGGGATTCGCCCGAAATGCTCGCGTACTTCGATTCCCTCCTCGGCCAAAGCTGATTTTCCAAAACTTCCGCAAGACTCAAAACGATTCTTCCGTCGAACCGAGCGTGGAAGAAGATACTTGCAGCAGAGAGCGGCACTTCGGTCACGCCCGCAGTCAACGCCCGGCCATCACCGGCAATTGGCCGATTCTGCGTTCAACAATCAGGACAAGCGGAAGACGTTACCTGCTGGAGGTGGGTGCCGACGCCCCTTGTGGTGGAATAAACTTTTGGTAGCGAGTGTGTGCATACAGCAATGCGAGAAGAGCCGCCAGAACCGCAACCGAGGCATAGCGTCCGAGAATGCGGGCCCAACTGACGCTCTTGGAGACCTCGCCGCCGTTCGGCTCAGACCTCACTTGCTCCAGGAACCTGTAGCCCTTCTTGGGAACGGTCTGAATATAGCGCGTGCTCTTTTTATCGTCTCCCAGCGCCATCCGCAAACGGCTGACCAGAACGTCGAGGCTGTGGTCGAAATCGACGTTGCTGTCCGGCCAAAGGACGCTTCTGATCTCCTCCCGCGCGATGAGCTTTCCGGGACGATCGAGCATAAGGACCAGGAGGTCCAGGCATTGCCCTGTGAGCGCTACAATGTCTCCTCCGCGTCGAAGTTGCAGCGATTTCTCGTCAAATTCAAATTCCCCGAAAACCTTCATTCCTCTACTCCTGGCCAAAAATGATTCCACACAAACCCATCCGGAGGGAATTGTACCGCAGTGAGCTTTTGAGAGGCGTAAATGAGGGCAATTGAGTTGACCGTCTCATCGATCTGCTGTGATATCAGCCTCGTTCCTTAAAATTTCCGCGACCCTATTGGATGAGAAGTCGCGCAGGTGGGGGGATCTAAAGTGCTTCGACGGATAGCGATCTGGGTGATGGCGATTCTCTTAGGGTTGTTTTTTGTGCTCGTTGGATGGTCGAAAGTTGTGGGGGCCTCGGGGACTACTTGGGCCATCCGACTCTCAAACTGGGGCTATCCGGCGGGTTCGCGGTACGTGATAGGCGGAGTCGAGATTTTGGCGGGCCTTGGGCTGCTTGTGCCCTCACTCAGACGGGCGGCGGCCATTACGTTGATGCTCGTGATGGCGGGAGCGTTTGGTACTCACCTGATTCATGGCGAATTTGTCCGCGTACTACCGCCGCTTCTTTTTGCCGGATTATCGTATGGACTCTATTGGTGGCAGCCTCGGACCCCTCAGAAAGTGTAAGGTGGCCTGCGGCAAATGGAGATGGACGTGGACGCCTGCTGCTTTACGGATGAGCGGTCGCCAACTCGGAAACTGCCCGATTGCCCGTAGAAGGCCGCGCGCAAAGTTCAATGCAGCCCGGTTCCATCGATTCTTTCTTGCTTGGCAAAAGTTGGCAACGCCGTTTCAGCGGGTTTCAAGGTTTATTTTCCGCAGACGCAGGGCGTTGGCGATGACCGAGACGGAGCTGAAGCTCATGGCCGCGCTGGCCAGCATGGGGCTCAAAAGCCAGCCGAAGATCGGAAAGAAGACACCCGCGGCGATGGGAATGCCCAGCGCGTTGTAGAGAAAGGCGAAGGCCAGGTTTTGGCGAATGTTGCCGATGGTGGCGCGGCTCAGTTTTCGTGCCTTCACGATGCCGCGCAGGTCCCCCTTCAGCAGTGTGATTCCTGCGCTCTCGATAGCGACGTCCGTTCCCGTGCCCATAGCGATACCGACGTGCGCCGCTGCCAGAGCGGGTGCGTCGTTGACGCCGTCACCGGCCATGGCCACGATGCGGCCTTGCTTCTGCAAGCTGCGAACAATTTCCGCTTTGCGTTCTGGAAGAATCTCGGCTTCGATCTGGTCAATTCCGAGTACACGGCCGATGCGCTGCGCCGCATCGCTGCGGTCGCCCGTCGCCATGACGATACGGATGCCTTCGCTATGGAGACTGTCGATTGCCTCCTGAGTCGAAGGCTTGATCGTATCAGCGAAGACGATGGTGCCCTCCCCGCCTCCCTTGATGGCGACTCGCACATACGACGAGGCAGCGATCTGTTCCGGGGGCAATGCCAGACTCTGGTCGGGGCTATCGATTCCTGACTCGCGCAAGAAGTCAATGGTGCCCACGAAGACTTCCTTGCCTTCGACTGTTCCGCGAGCGCCCTTGCCGGGAATCGACCGGAAGTCGCTCGCAGATGAGAGTGCGAGCTTTCTTTCTTCGGCGGCCCTGACGATGGCGCGCGCGATCGGATGCTCGCTCAATTTCTCGATACTGGCAGCCAGCCGCAGGAGTTCGCTCTCGGCACTCTCGTTTGGCTGCGCTGCTTGGATGGAAGTGACTCTCGGCTTACCTTCGGTAAGTGTGCCGGTTTTGTCGATGACGAGCGTGTCTACCTTGGCGAGCGTTTCGAGGGCTTCGGCATTGCGCACCAGGATGCCAGCGTGCGCACCGCGGCCCACGGCCACCATAATGGACATCGGCGTGGCCAGGCCGAGTGCGCAAGGGCAAGCGATGATCAGCACCGCGACGGCGCTGACTAGCCCGTGCGCGAAGCGTGGCTCGGGACCAAAGAAGAACCAGCCCAGAAACGCGAGAACCGCTGCGGCAATCACTGCAGGAACGAAATAAGCGGCTACTTTGTCAGCGAGGCGCTGCATCGGCGCGCGGCTGCGCTGTGCTTCGCTGACCAGCTTTACGATTTGCGCAAGCGTGGTTTCACTGCCGACGCGTTCCGCTTCCATCACAAAACTGCCGCTGGTGTTCAGTGTTCCGCCGGTGACTTTCTCGCCGGGGGATTTCTCGACGGGCATCGCCTCGCCCGTGATCATGGATTCATCCACGGCGCTGGTGCCCTCGCGAACGATGCCGTCCACAGGGACGCGGTCGCCGGGCCGCACCCGCAGCCGATTGCCGCGTACTACTAGGTCCAGGGAAACGTCTGTTTCGGTGCCATCGACCGCGAGCACATGAGCCTGTTGCGGCGCTAGATTCAGCAGCGCGCGAATTGCCCCGCTGGTATGCTGACGCGCCCGCAACTCCAGGACTTGTCCCAGCAAGACCAACGTAATGATAACCGCGGCTGCTTCAAAATAAACCGGAACGCCGCCATCCATGCCCCGGAGAGACGCAGGAAAAATTTGTGGAAATAGCGTGGCCGCCACGCTGTCTAGATACGCAGCGCCCGTCCCCATGCCGATCAGCGTGAACATGTTCGGGCTGCGGTTCACAAGCGACTGCCAGAATCGATCGAAAAATGGCCATCCGGCCCACAGCACCACGGGAGTTGCAAGTCCACATTCCAGCCAATTTTTCGCCGCGGGCGCGATGTGCAAGCCCAGCGATTCCCCGAACATTGAAAGGACTAACAGAGGCACAGACAACGCCGCGCTGACCCAGAATCTCAACTTCATCGAATCGTATTCGGGATCGGCTTCCACCTCGGCAAAAACATCCATCGGCTCCAGCGCCATGCCGCAAATCGGGCAAGCCCCCGGGCCATCGCGTATGATTTCCGGATGCATGGGGCAGGTGTAGCGGGATTTCTTCCCTTGCTGGGCCGACGCTTTGGCCGGAGCTTTCACAGGAGCGACAGCCGCGCCTGCAATCGAATGCAGTTGCTGCCCAGGATGTGGGACGGCGTTAGGATGCTCCATTCCAGCCGCTTCCGGCGCAGCGAGAAATTTCGCAGGCTCCTTTGCAAAACGCTCGGCGCAACGCTTCGAGCAGAAATAGTGTGTCTTGCCGTCGTGCTCGATTCGACTCGCCGCTTTCTGCGGGTCGACGGTCATGCCACAAACTGGATCTCGTTCCACAAATTTCTCCTCGACTTGATTGCTTTGTTACTTCGCGGTTAGCGTAGGTGCGTGTAGATCAGTTCCAGCAATTCGTCGTACATGGCCTGCGCCTCTTCCTTCTTCCCGCTGCGCAGGGCCTTGGCGGCACAATGGTGCAGGTGGTTCTTCATCAAGTTGCGCGCCACGCCGCGCAGCGCTTCCTGCACGGAGGCGATCTGCGTGATGATGTCCGCGCAGTAGCGGTCGTCTTCGACCATTTTCTGCAGGCCACGAACCTGCCCTTCGATCCGCCGCAGCCGCTTGCGATTGGATTCTTTTAGCTCGGGATCGACGCCCGCGGCTTTGCGGCCGTCCGCTGCGGTTTCACACGCGCAATTGGCGATCAGCTCGTGGGACTTGCCCGCTCCGGAACGCGCGGGAGGCTGCTGCGATTTGGAAGCCATGATACCCTCCACCCCTATATATACCCCTGCCCCCTATGGAAGTCAAGCGGCGCGCTTCCCCGCTCTCTCCAGCGCTTGAACGGCCTGCTATAATGCCGCCATGACACTCGTCGAAATCACCTACGAACTGCAGTCCCCACTCACTCAGGACCAGCTCCGCCATCTCGGCGAATTCGCTAACACCTACGGCCTGCGCAGCTTCCGCGTCAACGACCAGAACCACTTGTCGTTCGAGTACGACGCCTCGCGCCTGCGCGAGACGCAAGTGGCCCATGTCCTTGGCCAGGCCCGCATCGCCGTCACCCGCAAGGTCAACTGATCGGTTGCGCTGAGCTACGGAGGTTTCCTTGCCTTCAAGGACTTCAAGCAAAGCATTCTTATTTTCCGGCCTCTCGACACTTCTGAAGCTGTCGCTTTTATTCCTGGCACTCCCCACATTCGCGCGGGCGCAGTGCGAGAAGAAGGAAACCACCATCGATCTGGTGGATTGCTGGAACGCGGAGTTGAAAAAGGCGGATGCGGAATTAAACCGTGTTTATCAAGCGGCACTCAAAAGGCAGCAACCGCCGGATACAGTCAAGCTGCGTCAGGCACAGCGCGCCTGGATCGGTTATCGGGATGCGCACTGTGCTGCGGTGAGTTCGCTCTACAAAGGCGGCACTATTGAGCCGGTAATTTTGGCCCACTGTAGGCTGACGCTGACGCAGCAAAGGACTAAGGAGATTTCAGATTCTTACCCGGCGCACTGACATCCAGGGTCCAAAAAAGTGGGGCCCCAGCTTGGGATCTGGGGCCCCGAGAGGCGCGTTTCAATTGCTGGCGTCGTTTTCACACCAGCGCGTGGGGTCATCCATCCTAGCTTCCCTCTCAGAGGCAGGTGGGAACGATTTGCAAAAAGTAGCAAGCAAGCCCCTTCCCCCTCACTTACTTCTTTTCACATCTCGTCATTTGAAACGCGCCTACGCAGGTCACTATTGCAAGCACCTAGCCATCGGTCCAGATTCCCGGCCAATCCTTAAGTTATTGTAATTAAATGCTTTATTTCGCCCTCCAGCGCTCGGCCCCGCCTCAATTCCGTCTTCCAGATTCACAATGGAACTGCTTCAAAACTGATTCGGGAACCCGCCTCTCTTTGATAACTCTCCCTACCCAGTTCCAGGACCCCGGTAACACTTTTTTCAGCCTCTTCGAGCTATCGGTTTTCTGGTTATCTTCCG
>Ga0210407_10001327_pt1 | contig 23603 bp, 24 predicted proteins | sample IncBWC27MmetaG_FD_150860 | JGI IMG/M metagenome (GOLD analysis project Ga0210407, IMG submission 150860) | Forest soil microbial communities from Barre Woods Harvard Forest LTER site, Petersham, Massachusetts, United States - Inc-BW-C-27-M | ecosystem: Environmental > Terrestrial > Soil >... | reverse complement strand
CTCCGCAGAAAACGGTCGCTCCGAAGGCGCCGCAATTAACATGATCACCAAGCAGGGTACCAATTTGTATCACGGCTCGGTTTTCGGCTTTTTCCGAGACACCAACCTCGATACCAGCGAGAAAGACCCCAGTGGCACCGGCGGCACCGTGACCACCCACCCGTCCTACACTCGTCAACAGTTCGGGGGGTCCTTTGGCGCGCCGATCATTAAGGACAAATTCTTTGGCTTCTTCGCCATCGAGCGCGAGCGCGAACATCAAAGCCAGGCGGAAGCCCCAAACGCGTACGCTCAGCTTGTAGCCGCACAAGGTGCGGGCCTCGCGGCGAAGCCGTCCACCACCATCGCGCGTCCCTTCTATGAAACACGCTACAACGGTCGCCTAGACTGGGTCATCAATAATCGGAATAACTTTTACGTCAGCTACAACTCGCAGGTAAATGATAGCCTCAACGACCAATCTGCGGCCAACGGTGATCTCACCAACGGGAACTTCACGAAGAACCACTTGATTCTTGCCAACGCCACGTTGAACTCGGTCATTTCTAATTCTCTAATCAACACCTTTACCGTGGGCTATCAGTATTGGAACAACCTCATCGCCAGCAACATCAGCGCGCCGCTCGTCACCTTCCCGAGCGCCACCTTCGGCACCAACACCAACGTTCCTCAGCAATCGTTCCAGAAGAAGTGGCAGGTCAAAGACGACATTTCCAAGACGCTTGGGCGCCACACGTTCAAGGCTGGCGTCGATTTCATCAACAACCCTGTTGAAGGCGGTTTCTTCGAGTTCAGCTCCACTCTCGAAATCGACTTTGCTGCAAATCCCACAACGATTCTGGGCGATACGGCAACCTATCCTCAGGGATTTGCGACACCTGGTCTCGTAACGGGGATGGCGATCGCGAATGGCGATCCCTACTTCCTCGTTGCTACCAAGCAGCTCGGCCTGTATGGTCAGGATGACTGGAAAGTCACCAACCGCCTGTCGCTCAACTTGGGTCTTCGGTGGGACAAGGACTTCAACATGATCGGTGGCTCGGACATCGCCCATAGCCGCACCTACCAGGCTCTGGTGGGCTTTGACAATCCCATTTCTAATCCGTACGTCCGTAGCATCGCACACGACGACAACAAGGATTTCAGTCCGCGCGTTGGCTTTGCCTATGACCTTAACGGTCGTGGGAAGCATGTCCTCCGTGGCGGCTTCGGACTCTATTTCGGCAACATCTTCCAGAACATCCCGCTCTTCATGGAGCAAATGAGCAACGCGACGGTTTTCCAATCCGTGCTTACCCTCACGGCCCCCGGCGATGCGGTTCCTGGCACTGGCAAGACCCTAGGGACCTATCAGTACGGTATCGATCCGCTTCCCACGATTCCTCCACCTTCAACAACCTTGGCCGCCCGCAGCATCGGTCGCCTTATGGATCCAGCCTATCGCAACCCGGTTACTGAGGAATTCAACCTTGGTTATTCGTGGGCGCTGAATTCCAACTCGGTCATCGAGGCCGAGTATACCCACGTGCTTGGTTTGCACGAGAACAAGACCATCAACATCGATCAACGCGTTCCGGTGGGTGGGGTCTGCTGCTCGGCTCCCTTGAATGGACTGTTAGCACCCGGCACTACGACCCCACAGTTCGCCAGCGTCCGCAATGAAGAGTCTATCGGTCGTTCGCACTACGATGGCATTAACTTCAGCTTCCGTCAGCGCATGACCCACCATTTCTCCATCAACGCTAACTACACTTTGGCTTGGGCAAATTCGTATGACGGTGGCGGCGGTTCTTTCCGCGACTATCCATCGCTTGCTCTGGATCCGTTTGCCAAGTACAACTACGGCCCGTCGCCTAACGATGAACGTCATCACATCACGTTCAGCGGAATCTGGGATTTGCCCAAGGGCTTTCAGCTTTCGCCCATTTTACAATTCGGCTCCGCCCGTCCTTACCCGCTGACGAATTCGGGCAACACACTCAACACTGGCGGCGGCACGAACAACGCGGTGGTGGTTCCGATTAGCGACCCGACTAACTACCTTGCATTTTCTAATAACAACATCGGGGCGCAGAACTGCTTCTACGGCCTCAACGGTGTCGCACAAGGATGCACCATCGCCAAGTACGACCCGCTGCGTGGGGATCCCTTCTTCGAACTCGATATGCGCTTGGCCAAGAACATCCATTTCGGCGAGCGCATGAACCTTCAACTCATCGCGCAGGCCTTCAACCTGACCAACCGCGCCAACTACGGCAACAACTTTGGCAATAACATTGCCGATCCGACTACTTTCGGCCATCCGATCGGCTTCATCAACCCCAGCAGCACCATCGTTCCCCATGCCGTCTGGGGTGAACTCGGCGCGCGTTTCACCTTCTAAGCCGAAGCAAATTCAAAACCTAACTCTTACCCCTGGGCTGACTCGCAAGAGTCAGCCCAGCTTTTTTCGCGCCAGCTCTGTCCATGGAATGCAGACCCAACTCGACATCAAATCGTCCCGTTCTCACTTGGAGTAGCCCACGGTCCACGAGCTATCTACCTCCGCAGATCGATTCGTGAACACCACGCGCGACTTCTTCGAGTAGCGCATTCGCGGGGCATGGACTGAGACCGTTGGTGGGTCGCTGGCGCGGCCACAGACGAACCGGTAAGCAAACTACTCTTCGCGGAGCGCTTTCAGCGGATCGATTTGAGCGGACCTGTGCGCCGGTATGTAACAAGCGAACATCGTCACCGCCGCCAGCAGCAACGGTGCGCCAAGGAGCAAGCCCACGTCGTCCGTGCCGACCTTCAGCGCCTCCACTAAAATGTTCGCCAGCGCCGAAAGTACTTTTGCCAGCGCCATCGCGCCCAAGAATCCCAGTACCGTGCCAATGCTTACAAGCGCCGTGCCTTCGCGCAGCACCAGCCGCAGCACCTGTGCCTTGCTTGCGCCCAGCGCCGTCCGGATGGCGATCTCCTTCCGCCTCTGCGCCACCGAGTAGGCTGTGATTCCGGCAAGCCCGATCGCGGCCAACACCAGGCCAAACACCCCAATTCCGCCATAGGTTTGCAGGGCGAACCGTGTCGAAGAGCGGCTGCGGTTCAGGTATTCCTCGAGCGCTTGCACACGGAAAAGGTTCAGATTGGGATCGCTTAGCGCGATCTCGTTGCGAATGGCGCTCAGCGCATCCGCTCCCGCATCCGACCGCACCAGAATCGTGATCCCGCCCGCGGCCGGCCGCGCAAAATCTCCCGGCGTCAGCGGCAAATAAATAATGGCTTGGCTCATCCCGATTCCAATCTTCAAATCGCGAACCACGCCCACCACCTCGTACGACCGCTTATCATCTCGCACGCGCTTCCCGATCACATTCACATTCCCAAATAGGTTATGTTCCGCGGTCTCATTCAGCACCACTGGCAAAGTCGAGTTCTTCGATCCGTCAGCCTGGCTCCGTTGATCGCGCTCCTCGAACTCCCGCCCCGCCACCACCGGCTCGTTGAGCGCCGCAAAGTAGCCTGCGCCCACCGTGTCCTCGATCACCGGCTGCCGCATCTTTGAAGATTCCTCCGCGTCTTCCACCGTCACTTGGCGCGCTGCATCTTCGTCGTCTTCGATGGAATAGGGCGCTTGTCCCGCCATGGCGAAGCTTCCTACTGGGCCGAGGGTCTTGAGCCGCTCGGGAAGCTTCTCAAAGAAAGCTTGCGCTTTTTCCGGCGCGTAACCGTCACGCACCGGATCGATGGAGAGGAGAAACATCGTGTTTGGATCGAATCTCGTCTGAATGTTGCTCGTCCTGCTGATTCCAATCACCAGGAACCCGGTCATCAGCAGCAGCATCAGCGACGCCGCCACTTGCCCCACCATCAACAAATTACGCAGCCCGATGCGCCGGTAACCTGGCAATTGCAGCGCCGACCCTTCTTTCAGCGCCGGCGTCAAATCCGCTTTCGTCGCTTGCAGCGCCGGCGCCAGGCTGAATCCAACGCCGCATACGATCGACAGGCCGAACGCGAAAACACCCGCGCGCCAATCCAGCCTGAAATTAGATTCCATCGGCACGGCCATGGGCGGCGTGAAGTGCGAGTCCAGCATTCCGAGGGCGTACGCCAGCGCGAATCCCGCCACGCCGCCCAGCAGCGAAAGCAATATTCCTTCGCTCATCATCTGCCGGACCAGCCGAAACCGGCTGGCTCCCACCGCCAGTCGTATTCCCAACTCCCTTCGCCGATTGGCCCCTCGCGCGATCAGCATGTTTGCCAGGTTCATGCACGCCAGCGTTATCACCAGGCCCATCAGCGCGATGAAAAACCCAGCCAGCACCGGCCGCAATTGCCGGGGAACCGGCACCCTTGTACCCGCGGGAAGCAACGTCACGCGTCTGCCTTTGTCCGTACGGGCCGGCAACGACGGATCCTGCTCGTCGAGCCGCCGCGTCATCGCATCCAGAGCTGTTTCCGCGGAGTCTATCGTCACTCCAGGCGCCATGCACATCAGTGCCAGGAACTCCCGGGCATCGCGTCGCTGCAGCACGTCGTTCGCAAGCTCTGGAGCGAGCGCCGCGGGCACGGTGATCGGCACAAAAAGTTCCGACGGGTTCACCGCAAGCGCGCCATTGAAATTCTCCGGTGTGATTCCTACGATCGTCGCCATTTGCCCGTTCAACCGCAGGACCTGCCCCACGGCGTTTGGCGAAGCGTTGAGCCGGGTACGCCAGAACCGATCGCTGATCACCACCACCGGCGCGTCGCCGGCTCTGTCCAGTTCCGGGCTGAACACTCTTCCCTGCTGCGGCGACACACCCATCACGGAAAAATAATCGGCCGATACCAGTTGCCCGAACACGCGCTCGGGTTTCGCGCTCAGATTGCCTTGCAACGTGACATTGAATGGCACGCCGGTCTGAAATGCCGCGGCTCCAGCGAACAGGTCCTTTTGCTCTCGAAACTGCTCGATGTAGTAGTACGACACCGGTTTCTGTGGCATCACCAGCTTTTTGGCGTTCGCCGCCCCGGGCAGCTCACGAAAGACGAACTCCCATTTCGTGCTGTACACATTGGTGGACAGTCCAATTCCGATACCCATCGAGAGGATGCCCACCAGCGCAAATCCCGGCGACTTGATCAGCGCCCGCATCGCATACCGCATGTCCCCGCGCATTTCGCTCAGGTATTCCATCGGCACACGTATCGCGATGTCCGCGATCAGCCGGATCAGCCCGGCGGCTCCATTCCTTTTGGCGATCTCCTCCACCACGTCTTCCCCGAGTTGCGTCACCTCGGTGCCGTAAGCCAATTTGAATTCGTGGGGAAACGCTTGCGCCAGCCGCCGGTAGATCCGCAGTGCGAAGTTCATTCCGTCACCATGCCTTGTTTCACTCGAATGGTCCGAACCAATTCCTGCAAGCGATCGCATTCCGCATCGAGCACACGCTTGCCAAGGGCAGTGAGCCGGTAATACCGGCGCCGCGCGTCGTCCAGTTCCGGCGCGGGCCGCTCGTCGGACTCCTCGATCAAGTTCGCCTCGATCAGCCGCTTGATCGATCCATACAGCGTCGCAGGCCACAACCGCACTTTTCCAGTGGTGCGATTCAGGACTTCCCGCATGATCGCGTAGCCATGCTGCTCTCCACCCGCAAGCGAGAGCAGAATCTCAAACCATTGGGATTTGAGCGGAAGGAACTTTCGAGCATCGATTTCAGTCATACCAATATCTATATCATTTTATATCTATATGCGTCAATAGGGGCCGCCTCTCATTTCCCTTTTGACTATGTCTCGGTGTCTCGCAGTTTTGGGCTCGACATTAGCGACTGCGCGGTGAACGGCAAGATACCCGCGCAGCGCGCCTTTTCTCTGTCCGATTTCTCTCTCTGCGCGACGGCAAAGCGCGAAACGGATCACTGCCCTAAAGTCGCCCTTGATTTTTTCCGCGGTTGTGGTATTCTAAGAACTGGTCAACTCTCGCCCCACCCCAACGCACTCAAGATTCCCAGAAACAGATCAAACAACGATGACGCAGAATCCTTGCTGTCGGCGCAGCTCTACCGCGAGCGTGGGCGAGCACACGTCACACCGGCTTACGACTCGGCCACAAATTGCGTCCGATAATATTCCCTGCAACCATCTTAGAATCAACACTTCTGCAAGTGTTGATTCTAAACAATTTAAACACTACTAGAATCAACACTTCTGAAAAGTGCTCGGGGGGGACCTGTTATGGTTAACCAAGTCGCTGGCACCCCATTCCGCCTCGCCGCGACTTTCCTGGAATGTCCTGCAAGCAGATCGCACAGAACTTCAGCCTCGCGTTCCTGCGTCTCTATCTTCGCCGCGATCTGCGCCGCGAATCGCTCTCTTCATCCTCACCCATCCCGGGGCTCAACTTGACCCCGTCTCTCCCTCCTTCTACAATTGAAGATTCACCGTGACGCATTTTTTCGATTTGATGAATTCAGTCGACCGTCCAGCAGTCACAATCAAGGTTGACCGCTCAGTGGTCACGCGTAGAAAAGAAAGCCCAGCGAGCACCCGCTGGGCCGCGCTGTTTTTAGGGCGCCTATTTTCCAAAGCGAGGATGGCATGATAGAAGGTCCGCTTCCCGAAGGTCTTACGTTTGACGACGTACTTCTGCTCCCCGGCAAATCCGCTGTGCTCCCCACCGAAGTCGATACGCGCACCATGTTCACCCGCACGCTCGCCCTCAACATTCCTCTGGCCTCCGCTGCGATGGACACCGTCACGGAATCGCGCCTGGCCATCGGCATTGCCCGCCAGGGGGGCATCGGCATCATGCACCGCAACATGCCCATCGACCGCCAGGGCGAAGAGATCGACCGCGTCAAGCGCTCGGAAAGCGGCATGATCGTCGACCCGGTCACCATCTCGCCGGATATCACATTGCGCCAAGCTTTGGAAATAATGACCAAGTACCGCATCTCCGGTCTTCCTGTTACGCGCGGGTCACGCCTCACCGGAATTCTCACCAACCGCGACTTGCGCTTCGAAAAAAATCACACGCAACTCGTCGGGCAAGTCATGACGAAAGAAAACCTCGTCACCGTCCCCGTCGGCACCACGCTCGAAGAGGCCGAACGCATTCTCCAGAAACATCGCATCGAAAAACTTCTCGTCGTCGACCAGGACTTCAACCTCAAGGGGCTCATCACTGTAAAAGACATTCAGAAAAAACTCGAATATCCGCGCGCTGCAAAAGATGAGCAGGGCCGCCTGCGCGTCGGCGCGGCCGTTGGCGCCACGGGCGATTTCCTCGAGCGCGCCGTGGAAATGTCCAAAGCCAAAGCCGACGTGCTCGCCATCGATACCGCTCACGGCCATTCGGAACGCGTCATGGAGGCCATCAAAGCCATTCGCCACCGTTTGCCGGACGTGCAACTCATCGCCGGCAACGTCGCCACGTTCGACGGCGCGAAAGATCTCATTGCGCTGGGCATCGACGGCCTCAAAGTCGGCATCGGCCCGGGCTCCATCTGCACCACGCGCGTTGTCACCGGCGCTGGCGTCCCGCAAATCACCGCCATCGCGGAAGCGGCGCGCGCCGCCCAAGGCACTGGCGTGCCCGTCATCGCCGACGGCGGCATCAAATATTCCGGCGATATTTCCAAAGCCATCGCCGCCGGCGCTTCCTGCGTGATGATCGGCAGCCTCTTCGCCGGAACGGAAGAGTCTCCCGGCGAAACCATTCTCTATCAAGGCCGCACCTTCAAGTCTTATCGTGGAATGGGTTCCACCGGCGCCATGGACGCGGGCTCGGATCGCTACGCCGTCGTCCAGGATACCGGAGAGCGCGGCAAGTCGGTGCCCGAAGGCGTCGAGGGCCGCGTGCCCTTCAAAGGTCAACTCAGCGCTCTCACCGATCAGCTCGTCGGCGGCCTCAAGAGCGGCATGGGTTACGTCGGCGCCGCCAATCTCCAGGAATTCACGGCGAAGAGCCGATTCGTCCGTATTACCGCCGCGGGCCTGCGCGAAAGCCACGTTCACGACGTCATCATCACGCGCGAAGCGCCAAACTATCGGATGGAGTAATCATCTGGCATGCGGGAACTTTGCTCCCGCACGGACTTGGATTTTTAATCTCCTGCACCGCATAAATTCACGCGGCGAGAATATCGGACCGCGAGAATAAATTACTGGAGCCTCTGCTTGGCTGAACAACCCTGGCGCAATCCTCGTCCCGCACCCGCACTCTCCGAATTTCGCGCGCGCACGCCGGCTCCCCGCTCCTGGACTTGGTTGCGCGCCTGGTTCCCCGCCATCTTCTGGGCCGGCGTAATCTTCTTCATGTCCACGGACACTTTTTCAGCCGATCATACCGGGGCCATTCTTCAGCGCGTCTTTTCCTTGGTGCTTCCGTCCTTGTCGGAAGATACTTTCAATCTTATTCATCACCTCATTCGCAAGAGCGCGCACTTTACGGAATATTTTATTTTTTGCCTGCTCCTTTACCGCGGACTTCGCGGCAGCGAGAAAGGCTGGCGCTGGTCCTGGGGGCTTTCCGCCCTCTTCATCGCGGCGGTATACTCCGCGCTCGATGAAATTCACCAGGCTTTCGTCGCCAGCCGCACCGCCTCGCCCTACGATTCCCTCCTCGACACCACCGGCGCCTTCGTAGCCATCATTTTACTTTTCCTCTGGTTCCGCTGGCGCACGCCAAAATTTCCTGCGGCTGGCGTTTCCCCGCTCGACCCCATTTAGCGTAGTATTCGTCCGGGAGGAATCTTCACCATGAAACTCACCGGCAACACCATCCTCATCACCGGCGGTGGCTCCGGCATCGGCCGCGGCCTCGCGGAATCTTTCCACGCCATGGGAAACCAAGTCATCATCGCAGGCCGCCGCAAGCAAGCGCTCGACACCACCACTAGAGCCAACCCCGGTATGAAGTCCGTCACACTCGACATCGAAGACGCCGCCAACATTTCTTCTTTTGCTTCTCAAATGGCGAACGACTTCCCCGCGCTCAACGTGCTCATCAATAACGCGGGCATTATGCGCGTCGAAAACTTGCAAGTCCAAGCCGACGACCTCATCGACGCCGAAGCCATTATCACCACCAATCTGCTTGGCCCCATCCGCCTCACCGCCGCGCTGCTGCCCTTGCTGCGCAAACAGGAGCGCTCCACCATCATGAATGTTTCTAGCGGCCTCGCATTCGTTCCCTTGGCCATAACGCCCACGTATTGCGCCACCAAAGCCGCGCTGCATTCCTACACGCAATCCCAGCGCTATCAGTTGAAAGGCACCACCACCGAAGTTCTCGAACTCATCCCGCCCTACGTGCAAACGGATCTGCTGAACGGCGCCTCCGATCCCCGCGCCATGCCCCTGGACAAATACATCGCCGAAGTCATGCAAATCCTGCAGACCCAGCCCACCCCCATCGAAATCTGCGTCGAAAACGTGAAGCGCCTCCGCTTCGCGGCGGAAAGTGGCCAGTACGACGCTGTCTTTAACGGCCTCAACGACGCATTTGCAAAAGCCGCCAGTTAGAACCGAGCGGTTCAACTGGCTTTTGCAGCGGCCCGCCGTCGTCAACGTCATCATGGGCGCTCGCAACGAAGGACAGCTGCGCCAAAATCCCGGCGCCATCGGATGGAATCTTACAAAGGAGCAGGTCGCCAAACTCGACACCGCCAGCGACCGCACCGCCACCTACCCCTACTGGCACCAGCGCCAATTCCAAAACCGCAATCCACTGCCTACTGCAACTCGCTAGCGTCCACGTTCCACGGGCTACCATCGCGTTGGACGAACCACGACACCGGAAGGGGCATGATCCATCGTGCCCCCCATTGTATTTCTGATCGTTTGATTTCTAGATCGTCGCAGTATTTTTTTTCACCCCTGAGGTAGAATCACTTTGCGTTCCCCGGAGGCCGTCAACTTGAAACCCAGCTCTCTTGTCAAAATCTTTCCGTTCGCGCTCGCTTTTTTCTTTCTGCTCTCTTCCGCATCCGCGCAGAAGCCGTCGCCAAACGACGGCTACCAAAAACCTCCGCAAGCGATCCTGGACGTTCTCAACGCCCCCGTCGCGCCGCGCGCCAGCGTCGGCCGCGGGCGCAACATCGTGCTCTTCTACTCGCCTGTTCTCTATCCTTCCATCGCAAAACTGGCCCAGCCCTTCGTCCGCCTTGCGGGCTTGCGCATTGACGCCGCCACCAACGGCCCCCACAATCCGCAGAGCTACACCAATCTTCTTTTCAAAAAAGTAGATGGCGGCGCCGAATACAAGGCCGCTCTGCCTCCTGGATTCCTGACGTCGCAGCCGTTCTGGTCTCCCGACGGCAAAAAAATAGCGTTCACGCATGCCACGGATTCATCGATCGAACTCTGGATTGCCGACGCAGGGACGGGCGAGGCTCACGTCATTCAAGGACTCCGGCTGAACGCCGCGATGAGCGCCGCGGGCCGGGACGAAGAAACGGAGCCTTGTCATTGGCTCCCCGACAGCACGGATCTTCTTTGTCAGAGAATTCCCGCAGGCCGCGCCGTGGCACCTCCCGCGCCTCCCTCCGTGCCAAGTGGTCCCCGCGTGCAGGAAAGCTATGGCAAGTCCGCGCCGGTCGCGACGTATGAAGATCTTCTCGAAAACGAATACGACTCCACGCTGTTCGATTATTACGCCACGTCGCAACTGGCGCTGGTGAACAGCGACGACAGCAAGATCACGGATATCGGCCGGCCGGCGATTTTTGGCACGGTGCTGCCTGCGCCTGATAGCGTGCACATTTTGGTGAGCCGCATTCACCGCCCGTATTCCTACATCGTTCCTGAAGAGGCGTTTCCGCGCGACGTGGACGTTTGGGATTTGCAGGGTCAGCCCGTCTATAAGGTTGCAAATCTTCCGCTCCAGGAAAATATTCCGATCGGAGGCGTGCCGACTGGGCCGCGAGATATTGCCTGGCATCCGAACAAGGCCGCGACGCTCGTATGGGCAGAAGCGCTGGATGGCGGGGACCCGAAGCAGAAGATTGAGCCGCGGGACAAAGTGATGTGGATTCACGAGCCGTTCCAGGGCGCTCCGGTGGAGCTGGCGCGAACCGAAAAACGGTTCGCGGGAATCGCGTTTGGAGAGAGAGGGGACTTTGCCATCCTGCGGGATTTTGACCGCGACACACTGCGTGGGCGGGCGTGGTTCTTCAATCCGCAACCCACGCCGGATGAGGCTTGGACGTTTCACGCGGACAAACCAAACGAAAAAACTCTGGTGTGGGATCTCAGCACGCAGGACAGGTATCACAATCCCGGAAGGCCCGTACTCTGGCCGCTCGCCAGCGGCCATCAGGCGATCATGCAACAGAGCAATTACATTTTCCTGATGGGCAACGGATCTTCAGCTGACGGCGACCATCCTTTTCTGGACAGGCTGGATATTAATACGATGGATCTGAAGCGCATTTTCCAGGGCGAGGGGAAAGCGTACGAGGAAATTGTCGCCATGCTGTCAACGGGCGGGACAGTGTTACTCACGCGAAAAGAATCGCAGCAGGACCCGCCCAACTATTTCGTGCGCAATTCTTCTCACTTCAACGGCAATTTCGCCGATCCGGGTTCGCTGGATCAGGTTGCCGCGTTTACAAAATTTTCCGATCCAACGCCACAGTTGCGAGCCATCAAGAAGCAACTGGTGACTTACAAACGCGCGGACGGTGTGGACCTTTCGATGACGATGTACCTGCCGCCTGACTACAAGCCGGGCGAGAAGAGGCCCGCAGTGATATGGGCGTATCCGCTGGAATTTACGGACCCCACGGTTGCGGGACAGGTGAGTGGATCGCCGTATCGATTCACGACCATATTTGGCCCATCGCCGTTGTTCTTCCTGCTCGAAGGGTACGTGGTGCTGGATGGAGCGTCGATGCCGGTGGTCGGAAATCCGGAAACGGTGAACAATACGTACGTGGAGCAGATCACTTCAAGCGCGAAAGCGGCGATCGATAAGGCCGCGGAAATGGGAATGGTCGATCCAAATCGCGTGGGTGTTGGCGGGCACAGCTACGGCGCGTTTATGACAGCGAATCTTCTCGCACACTCCACTCTTTTCCGCGCGGGCATCGCGCGCAGCGGCGCCTACAACCGCACACTGACACCATTTGGTTTTCAGAGCGAGCGCCGCACGCTGTGGCAAGCGCCCGAAATGTACGCGAAGGTCTCGCCGTTTATGTTCGCGGACAAGATCAAAGCGCCGATTTTGCTGATTCACGGCGAGGCGGATAACAATTCCGGGACATTTCCCATCCAGTCGGACCGCATGTTTCGCGCGATCAAGGGCAACGGCGGCGCCGTTCGCTACGTGACGTTGCCGGACGAGGCCCACGGCTATTCCGCGCGCGAATCGATCGAAGACGTTTTGTGGGAAATGCTCACGTGGTTCGACAAGTTTGTAAAGAACGCGGCCCCGGGAAACACGACGGCCTCGGCGGCGCACTGATCAACGGCGCGGCGCGTCTCTGCGTTACACGAGATTGTGCTTCCGGCGCGAGAGTGCGCATAAAAAAATCGCCCGCTGCGATCTCTCGCGGCGGGCGATTCGAACTTTGCAAATCAGCACAGACCAAAGTCTGTGCTACCGAATATTAGCTGGCGGCTTCGGCTGGGGCTTCGGTTACCTTTTTGGGTTTTTCTTTCTTGTCTTTGGCTTTGAATTCGTAGCCGACGAGTTCGAGGATGGCGACGTGGGCGTTGTCGCCGACGCGGTGGCCGGCCTGGATGATGCGGGTGTAGCCGCCGGCGCGGTCGGCGTACTTGGGCGCGATCTCGCTGAAGAGGCGGACGGTCGCGGAAGGCTGAAGGAGGTACGAAGCGGCCTGGCGGCGCGATTGCAGCGTGTCCTTTTTGCCGAGGGTGATGATTTTTTCCGCCACGGGCCGCGCGGCCTTGGCGCGTGCCAGCGTGGTGGTGATCCGGCCGTGTTCGAACAGATTGGTCACCAGGGCGCGGAGGACGGCGCGGCGGTGTGAAGGATCTTTTCCGAGTTTCGAGCCTGATTTTAGGTGGCGCATTCGCGTTGTTCCTTTTGCCTTAGGGGCTTTAGCCCTTTGTTATCGGGTTCTTTTGCGCACGGACTAAAGTCCGCGGCTGCCAAAGAACTTCTTGAAAACAAAATCAAAACAATTTCTAGATGAAAACCGTTTTGCGCTTCGCCTTTTGCGCCTGCATTCCGCTTCGGGCGGCACAGACTAAAGTCTGCGCTACTTGTTTGATGCGAGGGCCGGGCCCCGACCAGGTCGGGGTAAACAAGCCCGGCCCCTACACATCTTGCGTTGCGACGCCGACTTACAGTCCGAGATTTTCTTCGGAAGCGGGAGCGGCGGTCTGGCTTGGGAGCGGCGGCCAGATGATGCGGCCGTGCTCATCGAACTTCATGCCCAGCGCGAGGCCCATCTTCACTAGTATATCCTTGATCTCGTTGAGCGATTTGCGGCCGAAGTTTTTGGTCTTCAGCATTTCGTTCTCGCTTTTTTGGACGAGTTCGCGGATGGTCTGGATGTTGGCGTTCTTGAGGCAGTTGTAGGAACGCACGGAAAGCTCGAGTTCTTCCACCGAGCGGTCCAAATGCTCGAGGCGCGGATCGTGCACCACGTCCTGCGGAATCTCGACGTTGTCCACCGGTTCTTCAAAGTTGATGAAGATGCTCATGTGGTCCTTGACGAGCTTCGCGGCGAGGCCGATGGAATCCTGCGGCGTGATGGCGCCGTTGGTCCACACTTCGATCATCAGTTTTTCGTAGTCGGTCATCTGGCCGAGACGCGCGGCTTCGACGGAGTAGTTGACCTTGCGCACCGGCGAGTGGACGCTATCGACTGGGATGTAGCCGATCGGCAGGTCTTCGTCGTAGTTGCGGTCGGCGGCGACGTAGCCGCGGCCGTTCTTGACGCGCATTTCGATTTGCAGCTTGCCGCCTTCGCTGACGGTGGCGATGTAGACGCTCTTGTCGAGGACAGCGAAATCGGCGTCTTCTTCGATCTGCGCCGAGGTGACGGGACCGGGATGATCCACGTTGAGATAGATGGTCTTCGGCAAGTCGTTGTTCAACTTGATGGGCACTTGCTTGAGGTTCAGGATGATGTCCGTAGCATCCTCAACGACGCCGGGAATCGAAGAGAATTCGTGCAAGACGCCTTCGATTTTTACGGCGGTGATGGCGGCGCCTTCGATGGAGCTGAGAAGAGCGCGGCGCAGGCCGTTTCCTACCGTGGTGCCCCAGCCGCGCTCAAAAGGCTGCGCGGAAAAGCGGCCGTACTTTTCGGTGAGCGATTCCAGCTCGGACGCAAGACGCTTTGGTTTTTGAAAGCCCTTCCACATCGTGTTCCTTCCTTCCGGCAGCCGGAAAATCGGCCGCCCAAAAACAAGACTGCATGCCCGGTTCCGCCGGGCCCGGCAGCGATTTTTTCGCTGTTGTAGCGAACGCTTCTGATGCGCTCTTACTTCGAGTACAACTCGACGATGAGCTGCTCGTTGAACGGCGGTGTCTGAACGTCTTCGCGCTTCGGCAGCGCGACGACCTTGGCCTTGAACTGCTCGCGCTCCTGCTCGAGCCAGGGTACGGCGCTCTGGCTTTGGGCGACGTTGCGCGCTTCGAGGACCATGGCGTTCTGGTGCATCTTTTCCTTGATGGCCACTTCTTCGCCAACACTCACGAGGTAGGAAGGAATGTTGACCTTCTTCCCGTTGATGCGGACGTGGCCGTGCAGCACGAGCTGCCGGGCCTGGGAACGCGAGGAGGCTAGACCTGCGCGCCACACCACGTTGTCCAGACGGCGCTCGAGCGTGATGATGAGGTTCTCACCCGTGGGCCCCTTGGCGCGCTCGGCCTTGGTGAAATACAGGCGGAACTGGCGCTCGAGGAGACCATAGGTGCGCTTCATCTTCTGCTTTTCGCGCAACTGCAAGCCGTATCCGGCGACCTTGGGCCGCCGCGACTGTCCGTGCTGTCCCGGAACGAAGTTGCGCTTCTCAATCGCGCACTTCTCGGTGAAGCACCGCAATCCTTTTAGAAATAGTTTCTGCCCTTCCCGGCGGCACAGGCGGCAGACTGCATCTCGGTGTCTTGCCAACTTATTTTCTCCTTTATTTCAGGTGACGACCGGTTTACAGGTTTGGCTACCCTTCCTCCCGGTCCATCTTTACTGCCACGAGCTGCGGGATTTCGCATTGCGGAATCCGGTGCAGCTCGCTTACGGAAACTCGTCAGACGCGGCGGCGCTTGGGCGGACGGCAGCCGTTGTGCGGAATGGGGGTGACGTCGCGGATTACCACGATGTGCAAACCGGCGGCAGCGAGGGCGCGGACGGCGGACTCGCGGCCGGAGCCGGGGCCCTTCACGCGGACTTCCACGCTCTTCATACCGTACTGGTCACGCGCGACGCCCGCGGCGGCAAGCGAGGCTTGCTGCGCGGCGTAGGGCGTGCCCTTGCGCGAACCCTTGAAGCCGATGGCGCCGGCGGACGACCAGCAAATCACGCGACCATCGGTATCCGAGATGGTGATCTGCGTGTTGTTGAAGGTCGCGGCAACGTAGATAATCCCGTGCGGGATGATCCGGCGTTCGCGCTTCTTCTTGAACTCTTTTTTGCGCTTCGCTGCCGCTGCCGGTTTTCCCGGTGCGGCTGTTGCGTCAGGCGCTGCGTTTTTTTGCTGCTCTTTTGCCACGATGCACTCCGTTTCGTCTTGAAGCAAAATCTGAAATCTTGCTCGAACCGGGCGCAGCGTGCTGCGCCCCTACAAACTTTGTGTGCGGGCCGCGCGTTGCGGCGGCCCGGGGGAATTATCCCTTCTTGCCGGTGACCTTCTTCTTGGCAGCGACGGCGCCGCGGCGCGGACCCTTGCGGGTACGGGCGTTGGTGTGCGTGCGCTGTCCGCGAACCGGAAGATTCCGGCGATGGCGGATGCCGCGGTACGCCTGGATTTCGATGAGCCGGCGGATGTTCATCTGGATCTCTTTGCGGAGATCGCCTTCGACGCGGCCTTCCTTTTCGATTTCCTGGCGAAGGCGGTTGGTTTCGTCTTCGGTCAAGTCGCGAATTTTTTTCGTGGGATCGACGCCCGCCTTTTCAGCGAGCTTCTTCGCGCGCTCCCGGCCGATGCCATAGATGGACGTGAGCCCAATCCAAAGGCGCTTCTGAACCGGAAGATCAACACCTGCGATACGTGCCATGCTTTGTTTCTCCTAAAGTCTTCAGTTATAAGTTATCAGCATTTCGCAGGAAACTTATAACGGCGCTGCAAACTTGCTTGTAGTTGCGCAGCGTGCTGCGCAACTACAAGGCTGAATATTTTAACCCTGGCGCTGCTTGTGCTTCGGGTTCTGGCAAATGACCCGCACCACACCGCGGCGATGGATGACCTTGCACTTGTCGCAAATCTTCTTTACCGATGCTCGTACTTTCATGTTGCTGACTCCCAGAGCGACGGGTCTAAAGACCCGCCACTACAATCTGTTAGAAGCGGTCGGCCTCGGAAGGCCGACCCTACAAAGCCCAAGCCATTGGCCGAACCCAAAACCGTGAATCTGGCCGACCCTACAAAACCTTACTGCAACTGCTGCCGAATCTTACGTTTACCGCCAGCTGCCCGAGGGCACCGTACAACGAAACTCCATTAGATTACTTATACCGATAAACGATTCGGCCACGGGTCAAATCATACGGCGAAAGCTCAACGGCAACTTTGTCTCCCGCGAGGATGCGAATGAAATTCTTGCGCATCTTGCCGGAAACGTGCGCCAGAACCTGGTGCTTGTTTTCCAGTTCGACGCGAAACATGGCATTGGGCAACGGCTCGATGACCGTGGCCATGACTTCAATGGCGTCCTCCTTGGAATTGCCGGAGTCGCCTTTCTCTTTTTTCTCGCGAATGGGTCTCGCCATAATCTCCGTTCTGCTTACAGCAACTTCACCAAGACGGTCCGGTCATTTCTTTCGGACGCGTCAGAATCCAGGGGCCGTTCGCGGTAATGGCCACCGTGTGCTCGAAGTGCGCCGAGGGGCTGCCATCGGCCGTTTCGGCCACCCACTCGTCGCGCATGCGAACTTCCGCGGTTCCGGCATTCACCATCGGTTCGACGGCGATGACCATTCCCTCTTGCAGCCGCGCGCCGCGTCCCGCATCGCCGTAGTTCGGCAGGTTAGGCTCGTCGTGCATCCTGGTTCCGATGCCGTGCCCGACGAATTCCCGGACCACCGAATATCCATGCTGCTCGACCAAACTTTGCACCGCGTGGCCGACATCGCCGAGGCGGTTGCCGGCGCGCATTTTGTCAATCGCGCGGTCGAGCGAATCGCGGGTTACATCCAGCAGCTTCTGCACTTCGGGCTTAATTTTCCCGACCGGCACAGTGACCGCCGAATCCGCGTAGTACCCATCAACTTCCATTCCGAAGTCGATGGAGACTATGTCGCCTTCGCGCAACTTGCGCTTGGGCGACGGAATCCCGTGAACGATCTCGCTGTTCACCGAAGTACAGAGCACGCAGGGATAACCGCGATATCCCTTGAAGGCCGCCTTGCCCGGACGCCCGGCGATTTTTTCCTCGGCAAGTTTCTCGAGGTCCATCGTCGAGATGCCCGGCTTCACTGCGGCCCGCAGCGCCGTCAAGACTTCGTGCACGACGAGCCCGGCGCGATGCATCTTTTCCAGCTCTTCCGCGCTTCGCAGATGAATCGCCATCGTCCCTTATCTGCGGCCCTTATGCGGCTTTCACTGCGCCGCCCGCACGATCTCCAGAACCCGCTTGGTTACTTCCGGCACGCTCTTGGCCGCATCCACATCGTGCAGGCGACCGAGGCGCCGGTAATACGCCGCCAGCGGCGCAGTCTGCTTGGCGTAAGCCGCCAGCCGGGGTTCCACGATTTCTTCCCGGTCGTCCGGCCGCTGCACGAGTTCACCGCCATCATTGTCGCAGCGCCCTTCGACTTTCGTGGGCCGCTCAAAGATGTTGTAAATCTCGCCGCCAACCTTGCACAAACGCCTGCCGGTGATGCGCCGCAAGACCAAAGCCGGGTCGATGACGAAGTGCACGACCACCGGCTCCTGGTAACCGCAACGCTGCAAGAGCTGGCCAAAATACTGGGCTTGCGCGACCGTCCGCGGAAAACCGTCGAACACGAACCCGAAAGAGCAATCCGCATTCTGGATCCGGGCCTTCACCATCTTCAGGACCAACGGATCCGGTACCAACTCGCCGCGAGCCATAATCGGCTTGGCTTCAAGCCCGAGCGGCGTCTTTTGCGCAATGTTCTCGCGCAACATATCGCCGGTCGAGAGGTGCGGCACCCCATACATCCTGGCCAACTCTTTGGCCTGTGTGCCTTTTCCCGCGCCCGGAGGCCCGAGAAAAACCACCGCGAGGTTCAGCTTCTCCGCGGAAACCTCCGGCGCCTTATGCATGGCCCGGCACCTTTACCCCGGCGGCAAGGGCCCGGGCTTCCGATACCAAGACCCATCCGATCATCACCGACGGCCGCGGAGCCGGCCCTTCCGGGCGAAACCTTCGTAGTTGCGCATGACGAGTTGTGCTTCAAGCTGCTGCACGGTGTCCATCGCCACGCCGACGACGATCAAGAGCGAAGTGCCGCCGAAATAAAACTGCACGCCCAGACCTTTGAGAAACCAGGTCGGGAAGTGGCGGTCAAACCAAGAGCCGATGCCCCAGATATTGATGTGATCGAGGTGAATGCCCGCGATCATCCATTCCGGGAGCAAACAAACCAGCGCGAGATAAATCGCGCCGATAAACGTGAGGCGCTTCAAAATTTTGCTGACATGCTCGGAAGTGGTGCGGCCCGGACGGATGCCGGGAATGAATCCGCCGTTCTTGCGCATATTGTCGGCAAGCTCCGTGGGATTGAAAACGATGCCCACGTAGAAAAAGGCGAAGAGCAAAATCAGCGTGACGTACAAAAGAGTGTAGAGCGGCTCACCCCAGGAAAGCTGGGTCTTGATGGTGTCTACGAACGCATACTTGTGATTCAAGATCAGCGCGATGGTAGCGGGAAACGCCAGCAGTGAACTCGCGAAGATCGGTGGAATCACGCCGCCGGAATTGACGCGGAGCGGGAGGTAAGAGGATTGACCGCCCATGACGCGGCGTCCAACAACGCGCTTGGCATATTGCACTGGGATGCGGCGCTGACCGCCTTCGACGAAGACGATGAAAGCGACGACGGCGACCATCAAGATGAGCAAGCCGATCAAGATGACCGGCGTGAGAGCGCCCCACTGTCCGGACTTGGCCATGTCGTACAAATTGTTTACGGCGCGCGGCAAACCGACGACGATACCCACGAAGATGATGAGGGACATGCCGTTGCCGATGCCGCGGTCGCTGATCTGCTCGCCCAGCCACATGATAAAAGCGGAACCTGTGGTGAGTGTGAGGATGGTCATTAAAGTGAAACCCCATCCGGGGTGATAGACCATAGACATGCCGCCGGGACCGGAGGCGGCTTGCAAGGTGCGCGCGATGGTCAGCGACTGAATGATGCTAAGGACGATGGTGAGGTAGCGCGTGTACTGAGTGATTTTGCGGCGGCCGAGTTCGCCCTCTTTTTGCAGGCGTTCGAGATACGGAAACACGACGGTCATCAACTGCAAAATGATCGAGGAGGTGATATAGGGCATGATGCCGAGCGCGAAGATGGTCATCTGCCGGAAGTTGCCGCCGCTGAACAGGTCGAAGATGCCGAGAACCGAGCCCGCCGACTGCTGAAAAATCTGCTCGAGCACGGCGGTGTTGATACCCGGCGTGGGAATGTGCGCGCCAATGCGGTAGACCCCGAGAAGCGCCAGGGTAAACAGCACGCGGTTCCGCAGGTCCTGAATGCGGAACATGTTCTTGACGGCTTCGATGAATCGGTTCATGGGCTTGTCCTGCTACGTGATCCTTAACTCTTTCCTTGTTCCGAAAAACGGTTCCGAAAAACGGATCCGAAAAACGGGCCCGAAAATCGCAGACTAGGCTACCACCTCAAACGTGCCGCCTGCCTTGGTAATCTTTTCTTTCGCCGAACCGCTGAACGCATGTGCGTGAATCGCAAGCTTGACGGTCAGTTCGCCATCGCCGAGGACTTTGATGGGATCCTTGGCGCGGCGAATGAAGCCGTGCGCGCGAAGCAGTTCGGGTGTGACGGTCTCGCCCGCGGGAAAAACGTTGAGTTCTTCCAGGTTGACGATTGAATAGGTGACGCCAAACGGACTGTGAAATCCGCGCTTGGGCATGCGGCGGTGCAAAGGCATCTGGCCGCCTTCAAAACCGCGGCGGCGCGAATAGCCACGGCGGGATTTCTGCCCCTTGTTGCCAGAGCCAGCGGTCTTGCCGAGTTTAGAGCCCATGCCGCGACCGACGCGGACTTTCTTTTTGCGAGAGCCCACGGGCGGCTGCAAATTGGAGAGGGTGTAGGTTCTGCGCGCACCCTTCACCGGGGCGGCCGGTTTGTGTTGACCGCGCTTGCGCGAGGCGCGAGGACCGGTCTTTTTATAGGTTGCCATCGATTACTCCACCACTTCCACGAGGTGACGCACTTTATGGATCATGCCGCGTGTTTCCGGCGTGTCCTGGCGTTCGACAACTTGATGCAATCTCCGCAGGCCGAGGCCGCGGATGGTTTGGCGCATATCATCGGTGCAGCTGATGAAGCTGACCACCCATTTTACTTTGACGGTGCCGGCGTTTTTCGAGGCGGCTTTCTTTTCGGCGGCCATTAGGCGCTCTCACTTCCAGCGGTTTTTTCTCTCGGTTGCCTACCGCTAATTTCGTCGACGGTCTTGGAGCGCATTTCCGCAACATGGCTGACATCCTTGAGGCCTAGCAGCGCCGCAAAGGTGGCCTTGATGACGTTGTGGGGGTTGGAAGTGCCCAGAGACTTGGTGAGCACGTTGTGAATCCCCGCGACTTGCATGACCTTGCGCACCGGGCCGCCGGCGATGACGCCGGTGCCTTCGGAGGCCGGCTTGAGAAGAACTTGCGCCGATCCGTAGCGTCCGAGCACCTGATGAGGAATCGTGGAACCCTTGAGATTCAGGTGAATCAAATTCTTCTTGGCCTGCTCGATGGCCTTCTTGATGGCCATGGGAACTTCGCGCGCCTTGCCCATGCCGAAACCGGCGTGGCCATGATTGTCGCCAACGACGACGAGCGCGGAGAAGCTGAGATTTTTGCCGCCCTTAACGACCTTGGTGACGCGGTTGATGGCGATCACATCGTCCTTCAAATCCGAGGGATTGACTTCCAGGAGCCGCCGAACCGCTAAACTGTCCCGCAAAATTTGCTTCGACATAGGCTTAGAACTGTAACCCCGCTTCCCGCGCCGCATCTGCGAGCGCCTTGACGCGGCCGTGATACTTGTATCCGCCGCGGTCGAACACCACTTTGCTGACACCGGCAGCCTTGGCGCGGTCGGCAATCGTTTTGCCGATCACTTTGGCCGCCGCAATATTCCCGCCGCCCTTCAAAGACTTCTTGGTTTCGCCATCGACGGAGCTGGCGGAAACGAGCGTCTTTCCGGAGCGGTCGTCGATGACTTGCGCGTATATGTGCCCCAGCGAACGGTAAACGCAGAGGCGGGGACGCTCGGTCGTGCCCTCGACTTTAATGCGCACGCGATCGTGAACGCGCTTGCGATGAACGTCTTTCGATAAATTTCTAACTCTTGCCGATGCCACAGTCTCTTCTCCTCGATACTCGCGGCCCGATGGAAACCTGGGCCGAAAAAAATTTTAGGCGCCGCCAGCCTTCGCGCCAGCCTTGCCAGCCTTTTTCTTCAAGCGTTCGCCGGTGATGCGCACACCTTTCTGCTTGTAGGGATCTGGCGGACGCAGCGAACGCATATCCGCCGCGACTTGCCCGACTTGTCCCTTGTCCGCACCGCTGACGACGATGTGCGTCTGCTTCTCGACGGCGACTTGAATGCCTTCGGGAATGGGGAAATCGATGGGGTGCGACTTGCCGAGAGCGAACGCCACGATCTTGCCCTTGAGCTCCGCGCGGTAGCCGACGCCAACGATGTCGAGTTCCTTTTTGAAGCCGGTGGTTACGCCGGTAACGGCGTTGGCGACGAGAGCGCGCGCGAGGCCGTGAAGAGCGCGATGTTCTTCGGTAGCGCGGAGGGCCGTGAGCACGCCGTCTTTCTGCTCGAAGGTGATGCCCGCAGGAATGACGAAGGACAATTTGCCCTTGGGACCCTGGACATCGATCTTGCCGCCCTGCGTGGCGATTTTTACGCCCGCAGGGAGTGGAATTGGTTTGCGTCCGATACGTGACATCTTTTTCAGTCCCTCAATCCGGAATCTAGTTAACTGAGGCGCAGCATGCTGCGCCGATACAAAAGAAAAGCGGCTACCAAACCTCGCAAAGGATTTCGCCGCCGATTTTGGCTTTGCGCGCCGCGCGGCCGCTCATCAGGCCTTTGGGCGTGGTCATGATGCTGATACCAAGTCCGCCGACGACCGGACGAATCTCCGAGAAGCCGAGGTAACACCGGGCACCGGGGCGCGAGATGCGCTTGACGCCAGAGATGACACTGCGGCGGTCCGGGGTGTACTTGAGGAAGACGCGCAGCATTTTGCGGGTCTTGTTCTCGTCCACCATTTTATAAGTGGAGATGTACCCCTCGTCCTTCAGGATGCGCGCGATTTCGGTCTTCAACTTGGAGACCGGAACGTCCACACGCTGGTGCTTCGCAGCAGCCGCGTTGCGGATGCGCGTCAAGAAATCGGCTATTGGATCGGTCTGCATGGTTCTCCTACCAGCTCGCTTTGGTGACGCCGGGGATTTCGCCCTTCAGCGCCATGCCGCGGAAACAGATTCTGCACATCTGGAACTTGCGAATATAACCGCGGGCGCGGCCGCAGCAACGGCAGCGGTTGCGCACACGGACCTTGAACTTCGGCTTCTTAAGTGTTTTGGCGATTTTAGCTGTGCGTGCCATTTATGCTTGTGCCCCTTTTTCACGGAGCGGAAATCCCAGCCCCTTGAGAAGTTCGCGGCCCTGCTCGTCGTCTTTCGCCGTGGTGGTGAGAGTGACGTTCATGCCTTTGATCTTGTCGACGCGGGTGTAATCGATTTCGGGAAAAACCAACTGGTCTTTCAAGCCGATAGTGTAATTGCCGCGGCCATCGAAAGCGTTGGCGGGCAAGCCGCGAAAATCGCGGACGCGCGGTAGAACGACGTTGCAAAGGCGGTCGAGAAATTCATACATCTTGTCGCCGCGTAGCGTGACGGCGCAGCCGATGGGCATGCCCTTGCGAATTTTGAAATTCGCGATGGACTTCTTGGCCTTGGTGATCATGGCTTTCTGGCCGGTAATCTGCCCGAGTTCCTGGGCGGCGGTGTCGAGAAGCTTGGCGTTCTGGCTGGCTTCGCCGAGGCCGATGTTGACTGTGATTTTCTGGAGCTTCGGCACGGCCATGTGATTTTCCCAGCCAAAGCGCTTCATGAGCGCGGGCACGGTCTCGTTGCGGTATTTTTCCTGTAAACGGCTCTTCATTTCCGATCCTTTTTTAGCTCAGGGTTTGTAAGTACAAACCCTGAAACCCTTTTCAGCTCAGGGTTTGTAAGTACAAACCCTGAAACCCTTTTCAGCTCAGGGTTTGTAAGTACA